>PVBE012251882.1_pt1 | contig 13869 bp, 14 predicted proteins | sample 1631181 | NCBI WGS metagenome assembly PVBE01 (sample SAMN08397723, study PRJNA350692) | Marine metagenome, whole genome shotgun sequencing project. | isolation source: water | place: Pacific Ocean | collected 2012-04 | reverse complement strand
GTCGTTTTCGTCGCATCGTTCGATCTCCTTTCTCCAAAGAATACTCAAGGAGATCCACTTAACGCACTGTCCAAGATTCGGGGTCCACTTCTTTGTGCGCCTTGCTGCTCTTTTTCTTTGTATCTTTGAGTCGGTAGCTTTCTCCGTTGGCTTCTATGATGTGCACGCGGTGTGTGATGCGGTCGAGTAGCGCACCGATCAGTCGTTCGTTACCGAGGATTTCGGTCCATTGTTCGAAGGGCAAGTTCGTGGTCAGTATGAGACTCTGGCGCTCGTAGGCTCGGCTGATGACTTCGAACAGCAGTTCGGCTCCGGCTTTGGAGAAGGGCACGTAGCCGAGTTCGTCTAACACCAGGAGATGTAGTTTCTCAAGGTGATTGAGTAGCCGTTCGAGTTGCCGCTCTTGTCGTGCTTCAAGCAACTGGGTGACGAGCCCGGTGACGGAGAGGAAGCGTACGCGTTTTCCCTGAGCGCACGCGGCGTGTCCGAGCGCAGTGGCCAGGTGGGTCTTGCCAGTGCCGGGGTTTCCTACGAACAGAATGTTCTCGTGGCGCTCAACGTATTCACCGCGCATCAGATCGACGATAAGAGTTCGGTTGATGCCGGGCTGAACGTTGAAGTCGAAGGTGTCCAGCGTTTTGAGGACGGGAAACTTTGCGGCTCGGATGCGGCGTTCGGCAGCGCGTTGCTCGCGTTCGATGGTTTCGCGTTCCACCAGGCGCAGCAGAAAAGCGATGTGGTCCTGATTGTCTTTGGCGCACGCCTGGGCTGTGATTTTGTATTCACGCAGCATAGTTGGCATACGCAGTTGTTTTAGGTAATGGTCCAGCAGTACTGTAGGTTTACTGGAAGTCATTAGTTCTGCCTCCCAAGCAAGCTTCCGTAAGCTGTTACGTCAGGCGGTTGCACGACGATGCCCTGCAGGTGTTCGCGCCCATCGAGATGGAAGGTGGGTGGCAAGTGGGGCTCGTCAGGGTAAAGATAGTTGGCGACCACGTCGCGGTTACAGCGGCGCAGACGCAGCGCCTTCTCGATGGCGGTGCTTACCTTGGTTATGGAGTGCTTCTCCAGTAGTCGCAGGACACGGATGAACTCCCGTGTCCCTTGGTTGCGTCCTTCCTCCTCCAAACGGTTGCGCAGCACGGAGAACGATTCCGGTAGCTCCCAGTCGTGCAGCGGTTTGGCGTGATCGAGCGCGCCCGGCTTACGTTCGAGCAGTTCGAGGTAATGAATCGGCTCGAACGCGACGTCTTCTTTATCCCAACAGCGCGCGTGCTCGGCAATCATGAGATCTTCACGGAAAATACACACGTGATCCGTGTACCCTTTGACGACAACCGTATGATGAGCAAAGCGAACCGGAACCGAGTAATCGTTGCAGTCGAAGCGAATTAACGAGAGGCGGTCGACCGTAGTCGAGACCTTCTTGCATGCATCGAAGGGCGTAGCGGGCAGGTCCAGAAGAGCTTGCTGATCTTCTGTGAGTAATTCTTTCTTGCACCCCTTTCTTCCACGCAACGTGCGCTTGAGGTCTTCCCGGCATCGTTCGACGAGGAAGGCGTTGAGCTCATCGAAGTCCTTCACCTGAGGCACCGGCACGAAATAGTTCAGGCGGACGAACTTGACCACACCTCCGACGACGCCCTTCTCGTTGGGCCTGCGCACCTGACAAAAATGCTCCTCGAACAGATAGTGACTCTGTAGTTGCAGGAAGCCGTTCGTGAGTCTGCGCGCGTGCGCTCCGATGATCTGCGACACGCTGGTCTTGGCGTTATCATAACTGATGCGCGAAGGCACGCCGCCGAAGGACTCGAAGGCCCGGACATGGCCATCCTGTAGGGTCTCGGTGCACTCGCGCGCATAGGCCACGATAAACATCGCATCCGAATACAGCAGGGACATCGCGAAAAACATCAACTTGCGAAGCACGCCATTCATCTTCACCAAAGCTTGACCAAAGTCCATCTGCGCCTCGCCCGGACGGTGCATCAACGGGACGAACACCTCCTGCGAAGTGCGCTTGAGTTCGTGCACTACATCCTTCACCGCCGTATAGCCGCCTTTATAGCCCTCCACCTGAATGCGCTCGAAGACCCGCTTGGCCGCATGACGTTGCTTCTTCGGCAGGAGTTTGTCCTCATCCGGGATATCCCCGATGCGTTCGAGGTAAGGTCCTATCTTGGGCCTCGGGAGTGTCATCAACGGCCAGGGCATCATGCAGTCGGAAATCGTTCGTAGTGAAGCGAACATCTCCGCAGACCAGGTCATTATGACGTGTGTCGCGACGGGTTATTCCGACGACGACTTTGTGGCCAATCACGTCCGGTCACGCCGAAGGCCCAACGAGCAAGTCGCCACTTTCATCGGCTTCGACGAGGACTAGAAGGGCTCTGTATCGGCCCGGAAAAGTAAGACTCTATTTGACGGGGTCGAGTTCTTTGATGAACACATTGCGGAACTCGATCGGACAATTACTCACGTTGCCGTCGCCATCGTAGTCCCAATTCTTGTGCTTTTGCAGTTGGATGCTGCCCGGCTCCATGTCCAGCGTGCCCTCGGGATATTCAAACGCGTCGAGAATGACCTCGCCGTCGTGCTCAACCGTCAAAACCCTGCCAACCAACGTAAACTTGATGGTATGCCAGACCCCGGGTTCCGACTTGACTTCCTTCAACTTGGCCTTTTTTTGGTCCTCAATCATCTTATTGTCCTTCGGATCAATGCGTGAGAAGGCGGGTTCGTAGCCATGGAACAGCATCGGTTGCCCCACCGCCCAGGTATTATGGAGGTTGACCTGTTCGCTACCCCCCCTGAAATATATCCCGCTATCGGACTTGGTCAGCATCCGGTAGTCGGTCATGAACACAAAATTGAGGAACTTCTCCTCGGTCACGATATTGTGCTTGAAATCGTCGAAGCCGCCAAGGGACCTGAGCATTCCGCCTTCAATAAACCAGGCTGCCTTCGCCAACTTCGTCATATCCCAGCCGGTGAAGTCTTTTCCGTTGAAAAGCGCTTTGAAACCTTCCGGCGGCACGTTCAACTTCTCCTCCCCAGCGGCGAACGTGTCCGGACAGAAAAGCGTCGTGGCCGCAATCAGGAACGCCAAGCCAAGAAATGGAAATGCCAACTTCGATATTTTGTAGGTTGTCTTGTTAGTCTTCATGTTCAAATTTCCCTTTCCAATGTGTGATGGTTCACCGCCCAAGCACCAATTGCCGGGCGGCTGCTGTAGCCAGACTACGGCTCCCAGCCCTTGCGGTTCTCCCGCCCGATGGGCAGGTCTGCATCTGGTGAACTCGTGACTGTCATGTTAGCCGCATCCCACTCGATCCTTTTGGCAACGCGATAGGCGACCGTTCCTAACAGCACCATCTCGGTCACGGGCAGGTTCTTATCGCCTCTGTATTGCCTCCTTTCCAATGGCGAGAGAGCTAACTTGCTGATCAGCCGCGCTGCTTTTTGCGTCGGCTGAATTAGCCTTGTTGGCACATTCCGTATTTCTCTTCAATCCATTTACGCAACGACGAGCCACACACGGCCACGAGTTCTTGCCAGAATATGACCCTGCAATTCATCCGCCTCTGAACATCCCTGAGACAAGACACAGTGTCCATATACCGCTTGACAAGGTCAGGACGCCTTTCATCGCAAAGAAGAATGTGTTTTCGGTTGTGCTGAACGGATGCTAAGAGATTCCTGATTATCTGATAGTTGTCGTAATCGTTGCCCTTGCGTGGTAGCGCATCAATGTGAAAGGCCTCTTTCAGCCCGGCATAGTTTTCGACTACAGAGGGCCGCTTCTTAGTGAAATCGGTTTCAGTGAGTTTTGCCTCGCACAAGGAATCAGTCAGGCTCAGATCGATTTCTGTTGTATCTGCTTCACCGCTACAGAGTTGGATCGCACCAGGAAACCCAAAAGAAACGAACTCAAGGTCAGATCCGATGACTTTTTTGACCCCACTCCATTTCCTAATCAACGGATGACAGAATATGTTCATCAGGAGGGCATCGCTACTATTGGATGACTGCATCTCTTTTACGCCATGAACGTTGGGGTGCGATTTCAGTGTCCGCGATTCCCATTCTGCGTGTTTAGATATGTTCTCGTAGGAGTCAGGATGAAAACTGTCTGCGATATTGGAGAAGATGATGGCGGAGGAGTGCGAATCATCTACGGTCAGACATCTTCGTGTGGCAAAGGCCAACGAGGATCGTCTTAGTTCCTGTTTCAGCACGTTTGAGTTCATTTATTTGTGTGCCAACAATGTTTATCCAGTCTGGCTATCCCCCCGAAAATCCGAGGAGACTCAGTATATCACCCCACGACCGGTTCCGTATAAACGATTCATACACAGGGCAGGGCAATCGCACTAACCCGGATATTTCACCATCCCTATTGACAAAGGCCAATTCCGTGGTGTGGCCAATGGCGACCGTGGCAATCTACTTTCCGCCCCACGAGCGTAGCGCATGTGTGTCCGAAGTCGCAATCCTAGCCGGAAGCCTTACAACGGCCGAAGTAGATTACTTCGTCGTGCCTCCTCGCAATGACGAGTTGGGAGACGTTTGCCGGTCCCGTCTTTGAAGGGGATGTTAGCGACGTTCGATACGGCCCGTATGCATTCCCACGGAGGACCGTGGGAACGAGAGAGATGTAGTCTGTCTTTGAGTCTTCGTGTCGCCCTATCCCCTGCGGGGAAAGAACTGAGGGGGGCGTTGACCGGGGGAATCGCTTGGCTCATCCCCCGGCTACAACCCGTGGCCCCTTCGGGGCAGAATCTCATGTACGTCATTGGTGCGGAAATCTGACCGAGTTTCGTAGCGAGACGGACCATCTAGGGACAGGTTAGCGGCTTCTGAATAGTCCAAGGAACTTTGGTGTGGACAGATTCGGCTTCAAGCCCGGACGGTATGTCCTTTTGCAGTTGCTTCGTGGTGGTCCGAAATATGCGCTCTTCCGCTGAGTCTTTCCCGATAACATCCCCTTTGATCCCCCTTCAAGGACGCCACGGGCAAAAGTCGCCAGGGTTGTCATCCTGAGCAAATACGAAGGATCTTTGTCGCGCGCAGGTCGTTGGTGGAGAAGAGATTCTTCACTTCGTTCAGAATGACGGCGTGGCGTTTTATCGAAATTGCCGGGGCCGCCCTGAGGGTATACTTGAATACGTGGAGCGGGTGTCACTATAACCTACGTTTATTGGTGTCATCTTGGGTCTTGCAGGATCTTGCGAGGTCATCGCGATGAAGTCATTGGTATTTTTTACGGCACGGCTCAAGGGAAGCTGTCAATCATGACGCACATCTACGTGGATGCCGACGGCTGCCCCGTGAAAAATGAGATCTACTGCGTGGCGAAACGCTATGACATTCCGGTCACGCTGGTCGCGAACTCAAGGATGCGCACACCGGATGAAGCTGGTATTGAATTTGTGCTGGTTGATGATGGTTTCGATGCGGCCGACGATTGGATTGTCGAACGGGTCGGCACGAATGAGATCGTCGTAACCGCTGACATTCCGCTTGCGGCCCGATGCATCGAGAAGGGCGCGCGTGTGTTAGGTCCAAAGGGGCGGGTGTTCACGGAGGACTCGATTGGCGGCGCGCTGTCGGATCGCGAGGTCTCCTCGCAACTGAGAGAGCATGGAATGATGACCGGTGGCCCCGCTCCCTTCGGAAAAAAGGACCGGTCGCGGTTTCTTCAAGGGCTGGACGCCACGATTCACGCGTGCCGCCGTGCAATGCAACAATGAAACCATGTGAAAACCGGTGCTGAAGCGTTCAGCGCACCCGGCGAGGAGAACCTATGAGAAGAATTCGACTTGGAAGCGGTGGCGAACTTGAGGTTACCGTCTTGTGCCTCGGCACGATGCATTACGGCAGCCGTGACGATGACGCCACTTCTTACGACATGTTGGACCGGTATGTCGCCGGCGGAGGGAACTTCCTCGACACCTCGAACAACTACGCCGTCTGGGTCGAGGGCGCCGGGGGTGGCGAGTCAGAAACGTTGCTTGGCAAGTGGATGAAGGATCGTAGGAACCGCGACCAACTCGTGATCGCCACAAAGGTGGGGTTCGGCCATCACGACGTCCCGACCTCCTCGAAAGCCGAGGTAATCGAGCGCGAAGTGGAGGGAAGCCTCAAACGCCTGGGCATCGACACGATCGACCTCTACTACAACCACCGCGACGACCGGGACGTCCCCCTCGAGGAACAACTAGGGGTAATGGACAAGCTGGTCAAAGCGGGCAAGGTCCGCTGCATAGGCGCGAGCAACGTCAAAGCATGGCGGCTCGAAGAGGCGCGCTGGATAAGCCTGAACAATGGTTTCGCGCACCGCGCCTGCGTCCAGCAACGCTTTACCTATCTGCGGCCAAAGGTCGGTGCCACTTTTGGTGGGCACAAGATCGCCAATCGCGACTTGCTTGAGTATTGCCGTCATCACGAGCTGCCGCTTCTAGTCTACTCGTCTTTCCTTAGCGGCGCTTACACGCGCGACGACCGGCCCCTGCCGGAGCAATACTTACACGCCGATTCCGACGCCCGCCTGCAAGTCCTACGCACCGTTGCGAAGGAGGTTGACGCTACCCCCAATCAGGTCATCCTTGCTTGGTTGTTGCGGCAGGACATCATTCCCGTCATCAGCGCGAGCCGCCCTGAGCAGATGGAGGAGAACCTGGGCGGTCCCGACGTCAAGCTGACCGATGAGCAAATGGATAGATTGCAGAAAGCGAGGGCCTAAGGGCCTAGTCCTCGTTGCTTTAGCAGCGGCCTGCGTGGTATATGCTTTGCATACTCGGGTTCCTTCTTGTCTCACGCGGGTTCGGAAAGCGGATGGCGGTTCGCCGGGAATTCGATATGACGCTAGTTTGTAAGACAGACGAAGGGCAGTTTCGATCATGATGGTGTACACCGCCCGGCGGCTCATGATAGGCCTGTTCACGTTGTTCGGAATCAGCGTGGTCACCTTCGTGATCATTCGGCTTGCGCCCGGCGACCCCGCGCAGTTGCAGGCCTCGGCCGTCCAGGACGCACAGGTTTCCGAGCAGATCTATCAGCAGCTCCGCGAATACTACAACCTCGACAAGCCCATCCATATCCAATATATTCGGTGGATAAAGCGGCTCGTGGTTCTCGATATGGGCAACTCCTTTCACGACGGACTTAAGGTTACCGGTAAGATCGGCGACGCCTTCTGGCCCACTTTTTCGGTCGCCGCCCTGTCCATCTCCCTGGTCTACCTACTCGCCGTGCCCATCGGCATCGTCAGCGCGGTCAAGCAGGGGGGCGCCTTCGACCGCATCATGAGTGTTATCGTTTACATGCTCTACTCGGTACCCTCCTACGTGATCGGAATGATTCTCATCTTCTACATCGGCGTCCAACTCGATTGGCTGCCCGTTCGCGGGATGCGTTCGGACAATTATGAAGAGCTGAGTGCAATTGGGAAATTCTTGGATGGCCCGAAGCACTACATCATGATTACCACAAGCTTTACCCTGGGCGGGCTGGCCTACTACTCTCGTTTCACGCGCCAGAATCTCCTTGAGGTCACCCGTCAAGACTACATCCGCACGGCGCGCGCCAAGGGGCTCAACGAGACGAAAGTCATCATGAAACACGCCTTCCCCAACACCCTCATCCCGCTGATAACCCTGATGAGTCTTACCTTCCCCTACATTCTGGGCGGAAGCGTCATCCTCGAGACCATGTTCAACTGGCCTGGGATGGGCAAGCTGTTCTTCGACTCGGTCATGCGCCGCGATTACCCTACGATCATGGGACTTAGCTTCATCACGGCCGTGCTCGTGCTCGGACTGACCCTTTTGGCGGATTTGGCATACGCCCTTGTCGATCCGAGGGTGTCCTATGACTAGACAAATCTCCGGTAGCCAAAAATCGGCCGGGTTCTGGGCCATCGCCTGGCGGCGCTACCGAAGGCACTATATCGGCATGGCCGGCCTGATCATGGTGCTATCCCTGTTTATCGTCGGCTTCTTCGCGCCGCTGCTGGCCAACGACGAACCTGTCCTGTGCCGGTACGACGGCGCCCTCTACATGCCGGCCGTCGTCGAGACCATCCAGAATATCCCCTTTTCCGCGAAGGTCATCCGAAAAGACATCCCTTTCCGCCATGCATCCTTCGACTTCAAGAAGAAATTCGACCCCGAGCGCGGCGACTGGGCGCTGTGGACGCTCGTGCCCTTCGGTCCCACCGAACTCGCCACAACTCCGCTCGAACCCCCGTCCGGAATCCACTGGCTGGGCGCCGACGAATCGGGGCGCGATGTTCTGTCCCGCCTCATCCACGGCACTGGCATCTCGATGAAGGTCGGTTTTATCTCGATGGGTATCGCGGTCGTGATCGGCCTGATTCTGGGTTGCGTGGCCGGCTATGCCGGCGGCTGGACGGATATGATCATCTCTCGCATCATCGAGATCATCATGTGCTTCCCCACTTTTTTCATCATCCTCTCGATTCTAGCCTGGCTGCCCCCCCGCATCGAGAACGTCATGATCGTCATCGGCCTGACGCGGTGGGTCGGCATAGCCCGCTATTCCCGCGGCGAGACCATGCGTCTGAGGCAATCGGACTTCGCGTTGGCCGCCGAGGCGCTCGGTGCCGGCCACACGCGGACCATCTTCCGCCACCTCCTGCCCAATTCTCTTGCCCCGATCATGGTCAGCGTCACCTTCGGCGTCGCCGCCGCGATCTTGACCGAGGCGGGGCTCTCATGGCTCGGATTCGGCGTACAGGCCCCGCAGCCATCGTGGGGCATCGTCTTGCGGTCGGGCTACGACAATCTGTTCACCGCCGGGCACATGATTCCACCGGCATGCGCGGCCATCTTTGTCGCAGTCTTATCGCTTAATCTTGTGGGGGACACTCTCCGCGATGTAATCGACCCGCGCCTGCACGCGGGGGGCGACATGGGCGGCTGATTGGAAATGCGAACTAATCGAACGTAAGGAAAGCAACGGGATCGCACATGAATCGCGAGACAGAGACCGTCGTCAGCGTCCGGAATCTCAAGACTTACTTTCAGCTTGGGAGAAGAGAAGCCCTGGCCGTCGACGACGTGTCCTTCGACATACACGCCGGAAAGACACTGGCCCTCGTCGGCGAGAGCGGTTGTGGGAAGAGCGTTACCGCCCTGTCGATTATGCGCCTGATCCCCGAACCCCCAGGGCGCGCCGCGGGCGGGACCGTCACCTTTCAAGGAAGAGATCTCCTCAAGTGCACCTCCGCTCAGATGCGCGACGTTCGGCGCCACCACATCTCCATGATTTTTCAAGAGCCCATGACCTCGCTAAATCCTATCTACCGCGTTGGCGACCAGATTGGCGAGGCCTTTACGCTCCATAGGGACCTCTCGAAAAAGGACATTCGAGACGCCACCATCGAGTTGCTCGAGAAAGTGGGGATTCCCTCCCCCGGGCATCGTGTCGACGATTATCCCCATCAACTGTCCGGCGGCATGCGGCAGCGCGTCATGATAGCCATGGCCCTGGCCTGTGACCCACAACTCCTCATCGCCGACGAACCGACCACCGCGCTCGACGTGACCATACAAGCCCAGATCCTCAATCTGCTCCAGTCGATCCAGCGGGAACGCCAGATGACTTTGCTGCTGATTACCCACGACCTCGGCGTCGTGGCGGAAATGGCCGACGAAGTCGCGGTCATGTATGCGGGGAAGATCGTCCAGAGCGGCGACGCCGCAACTCTTTTCGCGAACCACGAGCACCCCTACACGAGCGGCTTGTTCAATTCGCTTCCCCAACTGAGCGGGAGGGAGGAACGGCTGCACACCATCGAAGGCCATGTACCCGGCGCCACCGACTTTCCCTCCGGCTGCCGCTTTCATCCGCGTTGCGAGTACGCCATGAGCGTGTGCAAGGAGCGGCACCCCGCGTTCACCACCGGGGACGACGACATGCGCGTGGCCTGCTGGCTCCACGATGTCGAAACCATGAGCGCACAGGGCAAGCAGCCAGGGCTTCCCGCCAAGGAGGCCCCATGAGGGAATCGAAGGCTCAGGCCCCGCTCGTCGAGGTCAAGAACCTGACAAAACATTTCCCGGTCACGAAAGGGCTGCTCTCCCGCACGATAGGGCAGGTCCGCGCTGTGGACGGCGTTTCTTTCACGATCCCCCGCGGCAAGACCCTCAGCCTGGTTGGCGAAAGCGGCTGTGGCAAGACGACCACAGGCCGTTGCGTACTCCAACTGCTGAGGCCCACATCCGGATCCGTCCTCTTCGATGGCATCGACGTAACCACCCTCGAACAGCGGAAACTGCGCAAGCTCCGCAAGAGGATGCAGATCATTTTTCAGGACCCCTTCGGATCGCTGAATCCGCGCATGTCCGTTCATTCGATGCTCGCCGAAGCCATGATCATTCACGGCATCGGCACCCCGGCCACATACCGCGAACAGGTGCTCGCCCTGCTCGACCTCGTGGGGCTTCCCCTCGAAAGCGCCGGCCGGTATCCTCACGAATTCAGTGGCGGCCAGCGCCAACGCATCGGCATCGCCCGCGCGCTCGCCGTCGAACCCGAATTCATTGTCGCGGACGAGCCCGTCTCCGCCCTCGATGTCTCGATTCAAGCGCAGATCCTAAACCTGCTCAGCGACCTCCAAGAGAAGCTCGGCCTCACCTACCTCTTCGTCGGGCACGACCTCAGCGTCGTGCGCCACGTCTCAGATTACGTTGCGGTGATGTATCTCGGGCGCATCGTCGAGATGGCCCCCGTGGATACCGTCTTCGAAAAGCCCCTGCACCCCTACACGCAAGCCCTGCTCGGGGCCGTCCCCGTGGCCAACCCCGCCCAACGCCGCAAACGCAACCTTCTCCAGGGCGACGTCCCAAGTCCCATGGATCCGCCGCCAGGCTGTCACTTCGAGCCCCGCTGCACCCAAGCTATGGAAAGCTGCGCCACGGACACCCCGCCCCTCATGGAAGTCAGCCCCGGACACTGCGTCGCCTGTACGCTGTGCGCCCCGGCCTCCTCGTAGCAGCTCTATCTTCAGAGACGTGTCTGTACACACCCGTACCGGGGGCAAATTGTGAAGGAAACACGGCTCAGGTTAAGGGGATCATCTGAATGTGGGACCGCCGCCTCGGCGGTCGTTGGGCAGAGAGAAGACTTCCGGCATAGGTCGACCGCCGGGGGCGGCGGTCCCACATTCGTGCTTCTGAACAACAAGAAGCTACGAGATCACAAGTGTTTCTTGGGAGCGCCCACGCCCGTTCCCTGGGCAAACTGTGCGAGAAACGAGAGGGTCGAACGCGCGAGGACCTTCGCGGTCTCGCACGCGCTGAGGACGACTGCGTGTGCTGGTGTGCCGGACTACAGTTCCCAACCCTTGCGGTACACATCGCGCTGGAGGAACTGATCTGCCTCTGGAGCGTTGGTGGCCTTCATGTTCACCGGATCCCACTCAAGCTTCTTCCCAACGCGATAGGCAACCGTTCCCAACAGCACGGTCTCTGTCAGTGGCCCGGCATAGTCGAAGTTGCAGCGGGATTGACCGCCTGTCTTACATGCCTCTATCCACTCCGCGTGGTGGCCGATCCGGTGTACTTCGGGCACCTCAACACCGGCAAACTTCTCTTCCGGGTAGAGTTTGAATTCGCCTGTGGCGCCTTCTCCGGCGATCAGCATGCCTTCGGTGCCAACGAACGCCACATACCAGGGCCACACGTCAGACCTAGGCAGGCTCACATCTTTGATGAATTCGGGCCGCTTGTTGCCGTCGTACCATATGAGTTCCACCGGCGGCTGCTTGCCTTGCTGGCCGAAGGTCCACCGGCTGATTAGCCAGTTAGGGACTCTTTCCAGGCCCGCGCGGAGCGGTCCTTCCGACTCGATGGTCAGCGGGTGCTTCAGATCGAGTGCCGTGAACGGAAGATCCAAAATATTGCAGCCCATGTCGCCAAGCCTGCCATTACCGAAATCCCACCAGCCGCGCCAGCTCTGTGGGTGGTAGGCGCCGTGGTAGGGGCGAACGGTGGCCGGGCCCAGCCAGAGATTCCAGTTCAGATGCTCCGGAACCGGGGGACTTCCCTCCGGCCGATCATCCCCTTGACGGATGTTTTTCGAAACGACTCTAGGCTCGGGGTCCCATTCGTTATCGACCCAGACATGGGCCTCTTTGATATCCCCTATCGTCCCGGCCTGAATCAACTTGATAACACGACGATACATGGACGCGGAATGGAGTGTATTGCCCATCTGTGTCGCTAATCCGGTCTTCTTAGCCAATTCGGTTGCCATGCGTACTTCGTGGACGTTATGGCCAAGCGGCTTCTCGCAATAGACGTGTTTCCCCATATTCAGGGCCATCATAGTGACTGGGATGTGCACATGGTCGGGGGTAGTCACCAGAACCGCATCGATGTTCTTGTCCTCCTTCTCCAGCGCGACGCGGAAATCGCTGTATCTCTTTGCGTTGGGAACTAGGTCAAAGGCATCGCCCGCCCGCTCCTGGTCTACATCGCAGAGCGCGACAACGTTCTCGTGCTTGACACTCCTGACATTAGAGAATCCTTTGCCGCCCACACCGATACAGGCAATATTGAGTCTGTCGCTCGGCGGCGTCTTACCGGAAGCGGCCAGCACATGCCGCGGAACGATCGTAAAGGCCGTCGCTGAGGCCGCGGCGCCAATGAATCCACGCCTTGTAATTTTTGACAACTTGTTTGCCTTCTTTTTCATCTTCGCGATTCTTTCCGGGAATCTCTCTTTTGTCCGTCACGTGATAGGGGCGCTACGGAGCTAGTCATCGGCTTCTCATGCCAAGAATTCTGTTAGCGGCTAATTCCACTGGGCTGCGCCGACGCTACGGAGCTAGTCATCGGCTTCTCATGCCAAGAGCCTCCAAGTGCCGAACGAATGTTCGAGGACGAGCGTGGAGTCGTTGGACTATAACTTGCCGCTAAAGAATGCCATGCCCTTTCACAAAGGGGATCTGGCGTTGGAATAGGAGGATCATTTCAAGCGTGTTGTCGATAGCGCATATCTTGGTTTGCAGTGCGCTGACCGGTCCTGTAGTCGCGCATGTGTCGTCGAACGGCGGGGGACTGTCAACGTCGAATTGCGCGAGCGCGGGGAGGGCCATGGGAACGGTTAGGGGCCTGCAATGGAGGCTCTTTTTCATCGTACAAGTCCTTCCTTCGATGCGTAAAAGTATGCCGCTGTCGAGCGGGGGGTTAATATCCACCGCCGAATTCGCCGCCGCCTGTGCCACCACCGGTAGAAATCGTGCCGCCTTCGCCTCCGGGAAGTGGGCTCAGAAACATATCCAACATGGCTATTAAGAATTCCGTCTTAAGCTGTAACCCGGACACCTGGGCCAGCTGAGGCTTCTTGGTAATCTGTTTCATATGCTTCACGGTTACTCTCCCTGCCGCAAAAATGGTTGGGGACGTTCGGGTTAGGCGAACGAACGCCCGCATGTGGAGCCAGCGTGTCCCTTACTTTAGCCCATAGTATCCCAACGGGGGGCACGTTTGTCAAGAGTTATATTCGTTTCAACAGCGAAGCTGAATCAGGAGCACGATCCGCGTCTATTCGAACCTGGGTCCCGCGGATTCCAATGCCTTGCCTTTGCCATTGTCCGTGAAGGCCCTGAAATTGTCGACAAACATCTGGGCCAATTTCGCGAGCGCCGCGTCATAGGCGTCCTTGTCGTCCCAGGTATTCCTGGGGTCGAGAATCTTCGATTCGACGCCGGCCACCGCTTTGGGGATGGATATGCCGAATAGGGGCATAGCGATAGACTCCGCTGGATCGTAGACCTCCACCGACTTGAGGTAGCCCTTGCCGACGCCGGCCACCACATACAGCTTGTTCTGGTAGGCC
>PVBE011944015.1_pt1 | contig 13869 bp, 13 predicted proteins | sample 1631181 | NCBI WGS metagenome assembly PVBE01 (sample SAMN08397723, study PRJNA350692) | Marine metagenome, whole genome shotgun sequencing project. | isolation source: water | place: Pacific Ocean | collected 2012-04 | reverse complement strand
CGCCGCAAACCGTCGCCATCGAAGACGAGCCATTGGACTCGGTGATGTCGGACAGCATCCGGATGGTGTAAGGGAAGTCTTCATGGCTCGGCAGCACCGGGTGCAGCGCGCGCCATGCCAGCTTGCCATGGCCGGTCTCGCGGCGGCTGGTGAAGCCGAAGCGGCCCACTTCGCCGACCGAATAGGGCGGGAAGTTATAGTGCAGCATGAAGTTGTTGTACGAGAGGCCTTCGAGACCGTCGATCATCTGCTCGGCATCCTTGGTGCCCAGCGTGGTGGTGCAGATCGCCTGCGTCTCACCGCGGGTGAACAGCGCCGAACCATGCGTGCGGGGCAGCAGGCCGACCATCGCCTCGATCGGGCGGACCTGATCGAGCTTGCGGCCGTCAATGCGCTGGCCGTCCTTGAGGATGGCGCCGCGAACGATTTCCGCTTCCAGCTTCTTGACCGCCTTGTTGGCGACCATCTGCGTCTGCGCTTCTTCTTCGGCGAAGGCTTCCTTGGCCTTGGCCCGCGCATCGTTGAGCGCATCCGAACGCGCCGACTTGTCGGTCAGCTTGTAGGCGGCGGCGATGTCGTCGCCGACGATGCCGCGCAGCTTTTCCTTGATCGCCGAGGTATCGTCCGAAGTGTCGATTTCCCACGGTTCCTTGGCGGCCTGCTCGGCCAGGTCGACGATCGCGCCGATGACCTTGCGGCTTTCCTCATGCGCGAACATGACGGCGCCGAGCATTTCCTCTTCGGTCAGTTCCTTGGCTTCGGATTCGACCATCATCACCGCGTCCTGCGTTGCGGCAACGACGAGGTCGAGGCGACCTTCTTCGTCGAGCGCGCTTTCGAGGCTCGGGTTGAGTTCGTATTCGCCATTGCGGAAACCGACGCGTGCAGCACCGATCGGGCCCATGAAGGGCACGCCGCTGATGGTCAGCGCAGCCGAAGCGGCGATCATCGCGACGATATCGGGCTCGGTCTCGCCGTCATACGACAGGACCTGGCAGATCACGTTGATTTCGTTGTAGAAACCTTCGGGGAACAGCGGCCGTACGGGGCGGTCGATGAGACGCGAGGTGAGCGTTTCTTTCTCCGTGGCGCGGCCTTCGCGCTTGAAGAAGCCGCCGGGAATGCGGCCCGCAGCGGAGAATTTTTCCTGGTAGTGGACGGTCAGCGGGAAGAAGTCCTGCCCTTCGCGTACACTCTTGGCGGCGGTCACGGCGCACAGCACCACGGTTTCGCCATAGGTGGCCAGAACGGCGCCGTCAGCCTGACGGGCGATGCGGCCGGTTTCGAGGGTGAGGGTCTTTCCGCCCCACTCCAGCGATACGGTTTTCGTGTCGAACATGTATTTTCCTTATGAACCCGCACGGCCTTATTGCGGTGCGGGGCCTACTGTGCCGGGTATTCCGTCCCGGTCCGGTCCGAGGCTTTTCGCGCCTCCATTTTCCAGCCCCGCGCCGTATTGCGCGCAGGCCGGATAAACAAAGGGGCGGCCTGAGCCACCCCTTCGAGAAACTCTTATTTGCGAAGACCCAGCTTCTGGATCAGCGCATTGTACCGCTCGACGTCCGTCTTCTTGAGATAGGCGAGCAGGTTGCGGCGCTTGTTGACCATCATCAGCAGACCGCGACGCGAGTGATTGTCCTTGTGGTTGGACTTGAAGTGCTCGGTCAGGTTGCGAATGCGTTCGGTCAGAATGGCGACCTGGACTTCCGGCGAACCGGTATCGCCCTTGGCCTGGGCGTTGTCCTTGATGATTTCCTGTTTCTTTTCGGCAGTAACCGACATGTATTCTACTCCGCGACATCCGGCAGGTTGAAACCCCGCACGACCTTGGCCGTGCCACCGTCGACTTCCACCAGGGCCACCGGCACATCGTGCAAGCTGGCGAGATGGAGCCCGTCGGTATGGGGCAGTTCCGACAATACCCGGCCCTGGCGGACCGCCTGCGCGCTGTCGGGATCGAGTGTCAGAACCGGGATGTCGTCCAGTCCGGCCTCGAGCGGCAAGAGAAGGTTCTCGATGGCCGCGCCCTTAGCGATTTCCTCCAGCTTGTCCAGCGAAATCGCCTGCTCTTCGCGGAACGGGCCGGCCTTGATGCGCCTGAGATAGGTGACGTGACCCAGCGTGCCAAGCGCGCGTGCGATGTCCCGTGCCAGCGACCGGATGTATGTCCCCTTGGAGACATGCGCGACCAGCGTGACGCTGTCCGCCAGTTCGAGCGGCGCCTGCGGATCGTAGGGGTCGGGCCGCCCGGCAGTGGTCTGGAATGTGCTGACGAGGCCAGCACCACTATCGTCACCCCCGCGAAGGCGGGGGTCCAGCCGCCCCCGAGCGAGAGAGCTGCCCTTATCTGGATCCCCGCCTTCGCGGGGATGACCGGCAAGATAAAGGTCGTGAACTGTCACGGCGCGGGTCTTCATTTCGACCGTTTCGCCGGCGCGGGCACGATCGTAGGCGCGCTTGCCGTCGATCTTCAGCGCCGAATAAGCGGGCGGCACCTGTTCGATGGGGCCGGTGAAATGGTCGAGTACGCCCGCGATCGCTGCCATCGGCGGCCGGCGATCGCTGCGCTCGGTGACCTCGCCCTCGGTATCGAGCGTAGCCGTTTCCTCGCCGAACTGGATGGTGAAGGCGTAGATCTTGTCGGCATCGAGCATGCGCCCCGCAAGCTTGGTCGCTTCGCCCAATGCGATCGGGAGCACGCCTTCGGCCAGCGGGTCCAGTGTGCCGCCATGCCCGACCTTGGTCTTGGCATAGCCGCCCTGGCGTAGCACGCGCTTGACCATGCCGACCGCCTGCGTCGAACCCAGCCCGCGCGGCTTATCGAGGATCAGCCAGCCATGCGGAGGCGCCTTCCGATCGGTCATTCGGCGATCCCGCGTGCAACCCATTCGGCGATGGCGAAATAGTGTTCCTGCAGCCACAGCACCGGCGGCAGGACGGTGTTCTCAACCAGCCCGCTATCGGGGAATGCCCAGGTCGCGGCGATCAGGACGACGAAGAACAGCATGCCCAGCGACTGCAGCTTCTGCCAATTGCCCGCCCATTTGCGCGGCAGCAGCCCGCCGACGATGTGCGAACCGTCGAAGGGGGGGATCGGCAGCAGGTTGAACAAGGCGAGGAAGACGTTGATCAGGATGAATGTCCCGCCCGCAGTGACCAGCCATTCGGGCGGCATGGCGCCGGCGGCGATGATCGCCCCCGAGACTGCGCCGAGCAACAGCGCGCCGACCAGTGCCAGCACGAGATTGGTCCCCGGCCCTGCGGCAGCCACAGCGACCATGCCGAACCGCGGATCGCGCAACCGTTCGCCGCGCACCGGGACGGGCTTGGCCCAGCCGAAGATCGGCCCGCCGAACAACGCCAGCGCCCCGGGCACCAGCAGCGTGCCGATCGGGTCGACATGGCGGATCGGGTTGAGCGACAGCCGCCGCTGTTCCTTGGCGGTGGGATCGCCCAGCGCCAGCGCGACCCAGCCATGCGCCACCTCGTGAAACACGATGGCGACAATCAGGCACGGGATGAGAATCACCGCGAGAAGAAGCGTTTCGGTCATGGCAGACTAGATAGGGTGCGCCGGACTAACCCGCCAGCGGTTCGCCGGGATAGGCACCGCCCAGCTTGTCCACGAAGTGCCGGCGGCACAGCGCGACATAACGGTCGTTACCGCCGATTTCGGTCTGGGCGCCTTCGCTCACCGCCCGTCCCTCCGCATCGACACGCAGGTTCATGATCGCCTTGCGCCCGCAATCGCACACCGCCTTCAGCTCGACCAGCGCATCGGCAATGCCCAGCAGCGTGGCGGAGCCGGGGAACAGCTTTCCCTGGAAATCGGTGCGCAGCCCATAACACAGCACTGGAATGTCCGCCGCGTCGGCCAGCCGCGCAAGTTGCCATACCTGCGTTTCGGACAGGAACTGCGCTTCGTCCACCAGCACGCAGGCGACCCGCTCCTCCCCATGGTCGCCGAGCACGCGCGCTTCGATATCGGTTTGCGCGTCGTAGCGATGCGCTTCGCTGGCCAGGCCGATCCGGCTCGAGATCGCACCGAAACCCGGCCGGTCGTCGAGCGCAGCGGTCCACAGCGAAACCCGCATTCCGCGCTCGTTGTAGTTGAATGCGGCCTGCAGCAGCGTGCTGCTCTTTCCCGCATTCATGCTGGCATAATAGAAATAGAGCTTGGCCATGCGCTGGCCCTAGCCCCCGGCGGCGTGGCTGTTAAGAAGGGCGTCACATGCGATCGGGGATGATCGCCCCTACGAGAGACGACAAGAGATCAGGGAACTTCGATGGCTGAAGCGACGACAGCGGAAAACACCCAGACCGGCATTCTGGGCTGGGTCGAGCGGACGGGCAACAAACTGCCCGACCCGGTATTCATCTTCTTCTACCTGATTATCGCGCTGGTGATCGTATCAATCGTCGCGGCGCTCTCGGGCGTGTCGGCCTTCCACCCCACCGCCATCGACGAAGCGACCGGGTCCGCGCTGCGGATCGACGCGGTCAGCCTGCTTTCGCCCGAGAACATCCAGCGCCTGTGGGTCGAAATGCCCGCCACGTTCACGCACTTCCACCCGCTCGGCTACGTGCTCGTCGTGATGCTCGGCGCGGGCGTCGCGGAACGTTCGGGCTTCTTCGCCGCCGGCATGTCGAAAGCGGTCAAGAGCGCGCCCAAATCACTGCTTACCCCGGTGGTTGCGCTGGTCGCAATGCTCGGCAACCATGCTGCCGATGCGGGCTATGTTGTGCTGATCCCGCTTGCCGGCATCCTTTTCGCCGCCGCCGGGCGCCATCCGCTGGCCGGGATCGCCGCCGCATTCGCCGGCGTGTCGGGCGGTTTCTCGGCCAATATCTCGCCCGGCCAGCTCGATGCGCTGCTGTTCGGGATCACCGAGGAGGCGGTGGGCGCGAGCGCGCTGGATCCGCTGTGGACTGCCAATATCGCGGGCAACTGGTTCTTCATCAGCGTGATGACCTTCGTGTACCTGCCGATCATCTGGTATGTCACCGACAAGATTGTCGAACCGCGGCTCGGCCCGTGGAAAGGCGGCGCGACTGCCGGCGCGCAGGCCGACGACATGAGCCCCGATCCCGCCGACGAAAGCGGCGCGCTGGCGGCCAAGGGGTTGCGGCATGCCGGCTATGCCGCGCTGTTCGTGGTCGCGCTCTGGCTGCTGATGGTATTCGCCCCGGGCACGCCGCTGGTCGACGAAGCCGCGTGCGAGGCGGTCCCTGCGGCCGATTGTTCGATCCATACGCAGCTTGCGCCGCTTTACCGCAGCCTCGTCGCCGCCTTCTTCCTGCTGTTCCTGCTGACCGGTTGGGCCTATGGCCGCGCGACCGGCAAGATCAGGTCGCACCGCGACCTGGTCGAGATGATGGCCGAGAGCATGAAGGACATGGGCTATTACCTCGTGCTCGCCTTCGCCGCTGCGCATTTCGTGGCGATGTTCGGCTGGTCGAACCTCGGCCTTATCAGCGCGGTGCATGGCGCGGCGGCGATCCAGTCGACCGGCCTGCCGCTTCCGCTGGTGCTCGGCCTGATGGTGCTTTTCACCGGGCTGCTCAACCTGTTCGTGGGCTCGGCAAGCGCCAAGTGGGCACTGCTTGCGCCGATCCTCGTGCCGATGCTCATGCTGCTGGGGATCAGCCCGGAAGGCGCGACCGCGGCGTACCGCGTCGGCGACAGCGCGACCAATATCATCACCCCGCTGATGGTCTACTTCCCGCTGATCCTGGTCTTCGCGCAGCGCTGGCAGAAGGACTTCGGCCTGGGCAGCCTGACCGCGATGATGATCCCCTATTCGGTCTGGCTGCTCATCTCGGGGACGGTGCTGATCGTGCTGTGGTTCTACCTCGGCATTCCGCTCGGGCCGGATGCGCCGGTCGGCTACATGCTGCCGGAAGTCGCCGCGCCCACGGCGCCGCTCATGAATTGATCCATGCGTTCGTCATCCCCGTCAGCGCGGGAATGACGAACCGCAGGTGCATGGAACCCCGGGCGCGCGCCTAGTCGTCGGTATCGTCGAGGTCGCGCGCGACCTTGGGGTCGGACAGCAGCTTTTCGATCCGGCTGGCTTCGTCGAAGCTCTCGTCGGGCTGGAAATTGAGCCTGGGCGCGAATTTCAGACCGAGCCGCTGCGCGACTTCCTTCTGGAAGAACGCGGTGTTGGTCCGCAGCGCCTTGAGCACCTGGCCCTCGTCTTCGCCGAGCAGCGGCTTCACATAGGCCTTGGCGTTGCGCAAATCGGGTGTCATCCGCACTTCCGTCACCGCGATGTTGCTGGCGGAAAGCACGTCGTCATGCGCCTCGCCGCGCGCGAGCAGTTCGGACAGGATATGGCGGACCCGCTCGCCCACCTTGAGGACGCGGACCGATTGCTGTTCGGGAGTGGTGTCGTTGCGGGCCATCAGGCAAGTCTTTCGGTAAGTCGCTTGAGCGATCGCATGTTGCGCGCCGTGCCCTGGCAGCCTAGGCGGCGCTCGATAAAGGCGGCAGTCAGCTTGCTGGTGCCGACACCGTTCACATAATCGATATGGAGTGCGCGTGTTCCGGGGGCGATCCGCTCGTCCCCGCGCCCGGCATGGTCGGCAAGAAGCCGTTCGAAGCGTTCCGGTCCGGGCTGCGCGGTGAGAAAGTGGACGTGGACGAATTTGTCTTCGCCCGTGCCGGAGAAGGGATTTTCCGCGATCGCCGCTTCCAGTTCGGCGGCGCTGAGTACCAGTGCGAAGGTATCGACGCCCAGTTCGCTGCGCACGATATCGGCTATCCGGTCGGGCAGTTCCTTTCCCAACACGCCGGTTGGCGGGTCGAACAGGATATTGCCGCTGGCGACGACGGTCTCGACATCGGCGAAGCCGTGCCTGGTCAGCGCGCCGACCAGATCCCCCATCGTGATACGGTTGCCGCCGACATTGATCGACCCGAGCAGAGCGAGACGACGCCCCATCAGGCGGACCCGCCCGGGCGCGGCGTGGGGATTGCGGTGCTGGTTGCGCGGGCGAGCAGCTTGCCCGCCTCATCGAACAGTTCGCCTTCGAGGAAGATGACCTTGCGCCCGCGGCGGATCACACGGCCCTTGCCGATGACCGGCCCCGCCATGACTGGCTTTAGCAGGCTCATGGAGATGTCGAGATTGAGCGGCGCTTCTTCGTGGTCGGTGGCCCAGACATGCGCCCAGCCCATCACCTCGTCGAGGAAGCCCGCGACGAGCCCGCCCTGCACGCTGCCGCGCGGGGTGATGAAGCTGTCGGGCGCGTGGAAACGCAAGGTGATTTCCTCGCGGTCCTTGTCGAAATGGTCGAACTTCACGCCCAGCAATTTGGCGTGCGGTGCGCCGAGGATGGCATTGTCGGCCATCAGTCGTCCTTTCCCGGCAGCGGCGTGGGAATGGCGCTCGAAGTGGCGCGCACCAGCAGATTGCCATCCTTGTCGAACAGCTCGCCCTCGAGGAAGGCGACCCGTTTGCCCAGCTTGAGCACGCGTCCCCTGGCAGTGACGGTTTCAATCGGGACCATGCGCAAATAGGTGAGGTTCATGTCGAGATTGAGCGGCAGGCGCTGCTCCGCCGCACCGAAGCGGGCTTCGGTAACGGCGAGCAGCGCCCAGCCCATCACTTCATCGAGGAACCCCGCGATGAGGCCCCCCTGCACCGCGCCGCGCGGGCTCGCGAAGCTCGGCGGCGGGGTGTAGCGCGTGGTCAGCTCGCCCCGCTCCACATCGAAGGAGACGAAGTCGCTCGCCATCAGCTCGGCCGATGGCGAACGCCTGCCTTCGTGGATTTTCGCCATCGGTCCTCAGCCCCCGATCACAGCGTGCGTTCGCGCTCCTCGACTTCGAAGACTTCGAGCTGGTCGCCCGCCTTGATGTCGTTGGTATCGGCCAGCACCACGCCGCATTCGAGCCCGGCGCGGACTTCGTCCACGTCGTCCTTGAAGCGCCGCAGCGATGCGATGGTCGTTGCCGAAACGATGACGTCGTCGCGCGTGAGACGGGCGAACAGGCCCTTGCGGATGACGCCTTCCTCGACCAGCAGGCCGGCGGCCTTGTCCTTCTTGCCCGAACGGAACACTTCCTTGACCGCGGCACGGCCCACGACATGTTCGATCCGTTCCGGACCCAGTTCGCCTGCCATCTCCTTCGCGATTTCCTCGGTCAGGTGGTAGATGACGTCGTAATACTTCATCTCGACGCCGTCGCGCTTCACCAGTTCGCGCGCCTTGGCGTTGGGACGCACGTTGAAGCCGATGATCGGCGCGTTGGAAGCAGCCGCAAGCTGGACATCGCTTTCGGTGATCGCACCCACGCCGGCGTGCAGCACGCGGACCTTGATGAGATCGTTCGACAGATTGTGCAGCGCGGTCGTGATGGCTTCCACCGAACCCTGCACATCGGCTTTCACCAGTACGGGGAACTCGACCACATTCGACGCGAGGTTGTTGAACATCGTATCGAAGCTGGTCGGGGCCAGCGCGGTGCGCTTCTCGGTTGCCTTTTCCTGGCGGTATTCGGCGACTTCGCGGGCACGCTGTTCGTTCTCGACCACGCTCAGCACGTCACCGGCCGACGGCACGCCGCCAAGGCCGAGGACCTCGACCGGCATCGACGGACCGGCCTTCTTGATCTGCTTACCCTGGTCGTTGACGATCGCGCGGACGCGGCCGCTCTGCGTACCGACCACGAAGGTGTTGCCGCGCTCCAGCGTACCGCGCGTGACGAGCACGGTGGCCACCGGGCCGCGGCCCTTGTCGAGCTGCGCTTCGATGACCGTGGCCTCGGCCATGCGGTCGGGATTGGCCTTAAGCTCGAGCAGTTCGGCCTGCAGGCTGATCGCGTCGAGCAGCTTGTCGAGACCGGACTTCTCCTTGGCCGAGATTTCCACGTCCTGCACATCGCCCGACATCTTCTCGACGATCACTTCGTGTTCGAGCAGACGCGTGCGGATGTTGTCGGGATTGGCTTCGGGCTTGTCCATCTTGTTGATCGCGACGATCATCGGGACGCCCGCGGCCTTGGTGTGATTGATGGCCTCGATCGTCTGCGGCATGATGCCGTCGTCGGCCGCCACCACCAGCACCACGATATCGGTGACATTGGCACCGCGCTGGCGCATCTCGGTAAAGGCGGCGTGGCCCGGAGTATCGAGGAAGGTCACGGCATCGCCGCCCTTCGTCTTCACCTGGTAGCTGCCGATATGCTGGGTGATGCCGCCGGCTTCGCCCTTGACGACATTGGCGCCGCGCAGGGCGTCGAGCAGGCTGGTCTTGCCGTGGTCGACATGGCCCATGATCGTGACCACCGCGGGACGCGGCTTTAGCGTCTCGGGCGGATCGACGTCATCGACATTGGCGATGTCGACATCGGCTTCCGAGACCTTCTGGATGTTGTGGCCGAACTGGTCGACCAGCAATTCCGCAGTGTCCTGGTCGATCGTCTGGTTGACGGTCACCATCATGTCGAGATTGAAGAGTTCCTTGACGAGATCGGCACCCTTTTCGCCCATCCGCTTGGCCAGTTCGCCAACCGTGATGGCTTCGGGGACGATGACGTCGCGGACCTGCTTTTCGCGCGGCTTCGAGGGGCCGCCCTGCATGCGGCGCTCCTTCTCGCGGGCGCGCTTGAGCGCGGCGAGCGAACGCGCGCGGCGTCCTTCGTCCTCGTTGAGGGCCTTGTTGACCGTCAGCTTGCCGGCGCGGCGCTTGTCCGGCTTCTCGGCAGTGCGCGCGGCCTTGTCGTCCTTCTTCTTGCGCTCGGGCTTCTTGGGCTCGGGGCGCGCAACCGGGGTGAAGCGGCGCGGCGCCGGCGACGGGGTCCCGGCAGCGGCCTTGTCACCCGCAGGCGTTTCCGCCGCGGTTTCGCCAGCAGCCGCAGCGGGTTCTTCCGCGGGCTGCTGCGCCGGCTTCTGCGCTTCCTCGGTAGCGGCCTTGGCGGCCTCTTCCTCGGCCTTGCGCTTCTCTTCGGCGCGTTTCTTCTGGTCTTCGGCAGCCTGGCGGGCCTGCTCTTCCTCGCGCTTGCGCGCGTCCTCGCTCTGGCGCAGGCGATCTTCCTCGGCCTCGCGCTGCAGACGCGCGACGCGTTCCTGCGGGGTTTCGTCGGCGGGCGCAGCCGGCTTCTTGGGCGCAGCCTTCTTGGCCACCGGAGCCGGTGCCGGCTCGGGAGCGGGCGGCGGAGGCGGCGGCGGAGGCGGCGCAGCAGGCGGGGTTTCGCCGGGCTTCACGAGCTTGCGGCGGCGCTTCACCTCGACCGCGACCTTGTTGGTGCGGCCGTGGCTGAAGGTCTGCTTGACCTCGCCCGGCTGAGCACCCTTGAGGGTCAGCGGCTTGCGGGCTGGTTTCTTGTCGTCGTCGCTCATTATTGCTCGTTTCTCTCGTTCGTCTCGTTCAGTTCGTCATCCGGCGCGCATACGGAGGCGCGCCGCTCAGCGGTGGGCAGGTCATGCCCCAGATAGTGCATGAGGCGCGTCAGCGGTTTCATGACCCTCGCGACCGCAGCATCATCGGCCAGCGCCAGATGGACGACATTGTCGCGGCCCAATGCCACAGACAGAGCGCTCCGGTCCAGTGGCAGTTCGAGACCGCGCTCGCCCGACCCTTCCGCATCGCGTCCCACGCGCCACGCCTGGTCGAGCTTCTTGCGCCCGTCTTCGCTGGCATCATTGGCATGCAACAGCATGGCCACTGAGCCCCCGCGCGCCGCTTCCGCGATGCGCTGGGTGCCCAAGATAAGGCTTCCGACGCGCATTTCGAGCCCCAGTCGGTCGAGCAGCACGCGAGTCAGCGCATCCTCGACCATCTGCGGCAGCGTTTCGGGCAATTCCAGATCGCCGGTCTTGAACGCGCGCGCCAGCGCTCCCTTCAGCTTGCCCGAGGCCAGCGCCGCTGCGAATTCCGCGCGCGGGGCACCGGTCCAGGCGCCGCGTCCGGGCGCTTTTTCATGCGCATCGGGCAGCACCAGTCCGGCAGGCGAAACCGCCAGCCGCACGAGTGTTTCGCGCGGGGCGGTCTCCCCCGAAAGAATGCACCGCCGTTCGGGCTCGGAAGCTTTCCGTGCCTTGGGCGTGCCAGCGATGTCGGACGTCAGGCGCTCATTGGGTGGAGTCCGCATCGGCGGCCTCCTGCGTGTCGGTCGCTGCGGCAGGTGCCGGGGCTTCCTCTTCGTCGTCGAACCAGTGCGCGCGGGCAGCCATGATGATCTCGTTGCCCTGCTCTTCGCTCAACCCGTATTCGCCCAGCACGCCGGCCTTGTCCTGTTCGCGGACCGAGGGGCGGCGCATCGGCGGACCGTCGGCATTGTTGCGCCGACGCGGGGCTTCGCGCTTTTTCTGGATCAGCTCGTCGGTGGCGAGATCCGCCAGGTCGTCGAGCGTCTTGATACCCGCCTTGCCCAGCGTCACGAGCATCGCTTCGCTGAGGTGCGGCAGTTCGGCGAGGTCGTCCTCGACGCCCAGTTCGCGGCGTGCCTCGCGGTGCGCGGCTTCCTGGCGGTCGATCGCTTCCTGTGCGCGGTTCTGCAATTCGCCGGCCAGGTCTTCGTCGAAGCCTTCGATCGCCGCCAGCTCGTCGAGCTCGACATAGGCGACTTCCTCGAGTTCGGCGAAGCCTTCGGCGACGAGCAGCTGCGACAGCGTTTCGTCGACGTCGAGCTCTTCCTCGAACATCTTCGAGCGCTCGGCGAATTCCTTCTGGCGTTTTTCCGAGGCTTCTTCCTCGGTCATGATGTCGATCTGGTTGCCTGTCAGCTGGCTGGCGAGACGCACGTTCTGGCCGCGGCGACCGATGGCGAGCGACAGCTGGTCATCGGGAACGACGACTTCGATGCGGCCCTCTTCCTCGTCGAGCACGACGCGGGCGACGGTGGCCGGCTGGAGCGCGTTGACGATGAAGGTCGCGCCGTCATCGCTCCACGGGATGATGTCGATCTTTTCGCCCTGCAGTTCCTGCACGACCGCCTGGACGCGGCTGCCCTTCATGCCGACGCAGGCGCCGACCGGGTCGATGCTGCTGTCGTGGCTGATCACGCCGATCTTGGCCCGGCTGCCCGGGTCGCGGGCGGCGGCCTTGATCTCGATGATGCCGTCGTAGATTTCGGGCACTTCCTGCGCGAACAGCTTGCGCATGAAATCGGGATGCGCGCGGCTGAGGAAGATCTGCGGGCCGCGGTTGTTGCGTTCCACCTTGGTGATCAGCGCGCGCACGCGTTCGCCGACCCGCGCGGCTTCGCGCGGGATCTGCTGGTCGCGGCGGATCACGCCTTCGGCACGGCCGAGGTTGACGATCACATGGCCGAACTCGACCGACTTGATCACGCCGGTGATGACTTCGCCCGCGCGGTCCTTGAATTCTTCATACTGGCGCTCGCGCTCGGCATCGCGGACCTTCTGGAAGATCACCTGTTTCGCGCTCTGCGCGTCGATACGGCCGAGATCGACCGGCGGCAGCGGATCGACGATGAAGTCACCGACCTTGGCGTCGTCCTGCAGCTTTTCGGCGGCCTTGAGATCGATCTGCTTGAAGTAGTCCTCGACTTCCTCGACGACCTCGACGACGCGCCACAGGCGCAGATCGCCGGTCAGCGGATCGAGCTTGGCACGGATGTCGTTTTCCGCACCATAACGGTTGCGGGCAGATTTCTGGATCGCTTCTTCCATCGCCTCGATGACGATCGCCTTGTCGATCATCTTTTCCGAAGCGACCGAGTTGGCGATCGCGAGGAGTTCAGCCTTGTTGGCGGAAATGGCACTGGCCATCAGTCGTCTGCCTTTTCTTCGTCAGGAATGTCGGGGGTTTCGACAATTTCGTCGGCACCGCTCGTGTCGAGCGGCTGGGTGGCGGCAATCAGTTCGTCGGTCAAGACGAGCTTCGCCGAATGGATCTGGTCGCGGGGGACCGTAACGAGCCCCTGCTTGCGGTCTTCGATGGTGACGATGTCGCCGTCGATGCCCTTGAGTTCGCCGCGCAGGTTGCGCTGGCCGTCATAGCTCTTGGCCATGGAAATCTTGGTTTCGTGCCCGGCCCAATTGGCGAAATCCTTCGCCCGGGTCAGCGGCCGGTCGATCCCCGGACTCGATACTTCGAGGTGATAGGCCCCGGCGATCAGCACATCGCCCTGCTCTTCGAGCGCATCGATCCGATCGGACACGCGGCGCGACAGGGCGGCGCACTGTTCGATCACCAGCTGGCCCGTGGCGGGATCTTCGGCCATGATCTGGAGCGCCTCGCCGCCGTCACCGGCTTCGGACGGCATCATCTTGACGCGCACGAGATCAAATCCGAGCGCCTTTGCCTCGGGTTCGATTACTTCGGTCAAGCGGTCCAGGTCGGCCATGCAGTCTCCAATACGCGCCCCATGCGACAATGGGGTTTCGTGCCGGCCCCTCGCGGCGCCAGCCCCTCCAGTGTCGCGACAATGTCGGGATGCCCAGCCAGATAGGCGCGAGTCCTGCGAAAAGCAAGCGGTAAGCGGGAAACGCCGAACAGCGCGCGATTGCAACAGCTTGGCGGGCGCCCGGCCGGCCCCGCACCGGTCAGTCGTCGTCGGTCAGCCCGTGCTTCTTGATGCAATGGCGCAGCTGGTCGTAAGTCAGGCCGAGCGCCTTGGCAGTCTGGCGCTGGTTCCAGCGATGCTTGCCCAGCGCATGCTCGACGATCGCGCGCTCATGCGCATCCACCGCTCCGCGCAGGTCCGCGACGAGATCGAAATCGGGCATGGCAGGCGCGGCCGTTGCAGCCGACTGCTGCGCCGGGCTGTCCTTGCGCGGCCCCGGGCCGGCGGGTTTCCACGGGCTGTCGAAGGGATCGAAAACGACGTGCCCGATCGGCTGGTCCCAATCGTCCCAGCGATAGATCGCGCGCTCGACAACATTGCGCAATTCG
>PVBE010225198.1_pt1 | contig 13869 bp, 12 predicted proteins | sample 1631181 | NCBI WGS metagenome assembly PVBE01 (sample SAMN08397723, study PRJNA350692) | Marine metagenome, whole genome shotgun sequencing project. | isolation source: water | place: Pacific Ocean | collected 2012-04 | reverse complement strand
CATCCTGGATTCCTCCGGCACCCTGGCAGAGATCCAGATCTACACCGTGGCGCGAGTCCCTGCGGATGTGAGGGTTGGGCCGCTGAGCACCGAACAGCTCGATCGTATTGCAGCCGCTGTGGAGGGGCTGGGTGTTCCATTGAGAGTCGTAGGCGGCATCTGACTCAGTGCCAGAAGGGCTCATCCGGTGACTCGGGAATCGGATGGTCGAACGACTCCTCCCGGGTGGGTTCTTCGCCCCAGGCTCGCTCCACCACGCGGGCAAGCGCATCTTCGAGAACTTCTTCACGTCGCCAGCTTTCCATACGGACCCGGTTCCTTCGTCGAACCGTGAACCAGGCCAGCGGCACGAGCAGCGCACCCAGCCCCCACCAGATGCCCTCATCCATCAGCGGGCCGAGGGAGAAGTCCGAGTCCTGCAGCCTGGACCTCCAGGCCAGATCCACCTCGTCGATGCTCTTGGACGTGGCTATCCGAATGGCCATCTCAAATTGCTCACCCTTGGCCATCTCCCGGACCAGGGTTGGCAAGGCCTCCTTGCCATAGGTGCTTGATATGTACGCGACGAGGTCGGCGGACTGGGCGTAGGCCAGATGGGCCCGCGCACCGTTCTTGGGGAAGCCTCGGCTGAGCTCGTGAAGTCCGATCAGGTTCTTGCCCAGAACCCCTCGGGCCAGGGCCTGGGTCTTGTCGGGTGTGAACTCCCTGGCCAGGATCTGCGCCATGCCTTCCTGCAGCCAGCGGGGGACTGGTCTTGGGTAGAAGGCGCGGCCCAGGAGCACATGTACGATCTCGTGGTCGAGCACGGTCTCCAGAGGACTGGCTGTGCCGTCTCGGATCCGCGGGGACTTCAGGTAGATCCATCCCAGCGATGGCCAGGCACTGCCGTCTGCCCAGTCGGGCATCCGGCCGGGCTGGAGGGTCCGGAAGTCCTCCTCTGAGTGTGCCAGCACCACGTGCATCCGTGGGCCCACGGGAACCTGGAGCTCGGCTGCCAGGCGGGGCACAGCCTCTGCTGCGTGTCGCGCCAGGCGCAATGCCGTGGTCCGGTCGGAGGGATCGGCGTGCACATCGGTGTGCGGGGACGGGATGGCTACCCAGCCCTGTGGGATCTCGAGCTCCGCGTGCTCCACATTGGCCTGAGTGGGCGTGGGGACGGACATGGACTGACCGCGACTGGCATGGGCGGGTGCCACAGATAGCGCCAGCCAGACAAGAAGAGTGGTGATGAGAGTGCGCATGGGGTCCTTCCATTGTGCACCGACAACTCGACGCCAACCCCGTTTCTTCCAGAGGCGGGTTACCGGCGGGCCCATGCGTCGTCCCCAGTGGCTCCAGGATCGGTCTCTGATCACCGCGGTTTTGGTGGGCGCATTCCTTCGTGTGCTGCCCTTGATCATCTGGCGTGACTGGGGGTGTGCACGGGACGAGTGCACCTACCTGCGTATCGCTCGAAAGATGGCCCACGGGGAGGGCATGGTGCCCAGCGCAGGGTGGCTCTGGGCGCCGGGCTACCCGGCCATCATGGCGGTCCACAAGGCTATCTTCGGTCATGGTGCCACCATCAAGGGGCTGCAGATCTTCGCTGCGGCTTTCTGCACCCTCATGGTCTACCAGCTCACCCGGCGGGTCTGGACCCACCGGGGCCCGGACGGGGCGCTGCGTGCCGGCAGGGTGGCAGCCTGGCTCTATGCGCTCAGTCCGCCGCTCATCTTCTTTACGATGAGTCTGTGGAGTGAGGTTCTCTATGGCACCTTGCTGCTCGGCTTGCTCCTGGTGCTAGACAAGACCCGCGAGGCGATGGCTGGAACGGGCAAGCGCTGGCTCAAGGGTGCACTGATCGTTGGCGCTATGGGCGGCTGCTGCGTCCTCTTCCGTGGTGTGGCCACCTACATGCTCCCCATCTTTGCCCTGGCCCTCCTGTGGGGCCGCTGGTCCAGCAAGCGGGCCTGGACCCAGGTGCTGCTGATGGTCACAGCTGCGGCGCTCACGGTGGCGCCGTACAGCGCCTACATCTCCAAGAAAATGGACACCTTCATCATCTCGGACCGCACCATGGGGCAGATGATGTGGCTGGGAAACAACGACTTCCCGCCCATCACCTTCGACTATGGCAATGGCCAGCTCAGCGCGCGGGCCTTCAGGCGCTCCGCCAAGCAGGGGCGGAAGCGATGCGCGGATCGCAGGAAGCCTATGAAGCGAGATGCCTGCGAGACAGCGGCGGGCTTCCAGTGGATCAAGGATCACCCAGGTGAGTTCATTGCCCGCATGCCCATGCGGGTGGCTCAGATGGTCACGCCGCACTCCCTGCTCACCCGACACCTCAGGTGGGGGAAGTGGCGGAATATGCCCCAGGCCATGGATGAGGCCATCGTGCTCTGGGGGGCGCTGTGGTCCATGTTTGTGATGCTGGGCGGGACTCTGGCGCTGGTGGCACGGGGTCGGGGCGGTCACGGGGTGGTGACCGGAGCCATTCTGCTGTACCACGTCGCTGCCATCGCAGCGCTGGCGGGCCTGAGCCGCTACCGTATACCCCTGGAGCCCCTCCTGATGGTCTATGCGGCGGGGCTCTGGACAGATGGAGGTGAGGTCTGGCGCGGATTAGTAGAGGATCGCAAGCGGTTGTTGCTTGCGATTGTTGTGATGGGGTGGCTCGTGCCCCTTGTCATGTGGTACCTGCCAGCGGGGTGGTCATGGTGGCGTTCCTGGTAGCTTTGATGGTTGGTTGCAGCTTTGGTCCGAAGATCCCGGCTGGCGACCCCGCGCGTCCCGATGTGATTGTCATCAGCATCGACACGCTTCGTGCAGATCATCTCTCCTCCTACGGACACGATCGTCCCACCAGTCCCTTCCTGGACCGGCTGGCAGCACAGGGCACCCGATTCCACCACGCGCGCTCCACCAGCCCGTGGACGCTGCCGGCCCACACCACCATGCTCTCCGGCCAGCTGCCCACCACCCACCAGATTACCGATGATCACCTCAGCCTTGATGCCTCTGTGGCGGTCCTGCCCGAGGTGATGAAGGCCGCGGGCTACCACACCGGCGCCAGCGTGGCGACGCTGTATGTGAGCCGCAAATTCGGCTTCGATAGGGGCTTTGATTTCTTTGATGATCACGGGATCACCACGGAGAAGATCAATCTCTCCGGGAGTGTCACAGCGGACAAGGTTCTCGGCAGTGCTGTGGACTGGATCGAGGATGTGCCGGCAGGGGAGCCTGTCTTCCTCTTCCTGCACTTCTACGATGTGCACTACCACTACGACCCACCAGCGCCGTTCTCGACCATGTTCGACCGAGCACCGACCAGCAAGGATCGCCGCTTCAAGAACTACTACGCGCACAAGAAGCGCCCGCTTACAAAGAAGCAGGCTGCCCATCAGCTCGCGCAGTATGACGAGTCCATCCGGTACGTGGATGCAGAGCTCGAGAAGCTGCACGCCCTCCTGAGCAAGGCCGGTCGGAAGACGCGCTGGGTGGTCACTTCAGATCACGGAGAGGAGTTCGGAGAGCGGGAGAGCTGGGGGCATGCCCATACCCTGTACGCAGAGCAGCTTCGGGTACCGCTGATCATCTCCGGGGACGGGCTTCCCGAGGGTGTTGTCATCGAGGACGCGGTCGGCATCCACGACATCGCGACCACAGTCGCTCCGTGGGTGGATGGGGCCCTGCCGGCAGCTGATGGTATCGATCTGGCTCCGGCGATGGGGGGAGCGCCTCTGCCTGACCGGGCCTTCCCTGCGGAGACCTTTCGCTTCAAGACTCGAAGGATCTCCTTGTATGAGAAGGGACTTCGACTCGAGTGGGATGTGAATGCGGACCGACGGGAGTTGTTCAGCTCGGACACCGATCTGCTCGAGACCACCGACCTCGCCCAGATCCAGCCTGCCGATATGATGCGGCTGACCAAGCGCGCGGAGCAGGTCTTTGGAAAGCCCTGGCAGGCCAATGCGTCAGGTGTGGTGCTGGCCAGGAAGGGCGTGGTGCTCGGCAACGGTGCCCACAAGCGGGGTCGGGTGGAGCCCGGGCAGACCTTCCAGGTCCTGCCCTATGATGCCAAGGTCCGCTTCAAGGTGCCGCGCAGCGGAGATGATGCACAGGGCCCTTGGCGGAGCACTGGCGGAAAGCTCCCGCCGGAAGGTGCTCCGGTCAGCTACCAAGCTGAGGTCAAGGCAGCGGGGGTCACGCTGGATGACGAGACACGGCGAAAGCTGGAGGCTCTCGGCTATGTCCAGGGCGAGGAGTGATTAGACAGGCTGCCGAGGCACCCCTTTCATCTGGAGGCCCTGCATGTTTCGATGTCTACTCATTGTCAGTCTAGCCCTTGGCTGCTCATCCAAATTCGATGGCAATACCGAAGAGCCCGAGGGATCGCAAGTGGGCGGTGATGCGGATGCGGATACGGATGCCGATACCGCTGCCGACGCCGACGCCGACGCCGACGCCGATGCCGATGCCGATCTCAGTGACGATGACGGAGACGGGTACTCCGAGGATGATGGGGACTGTGACGACGAGGACGACTCCGTCCATCCTGGTGCCGATGAAGTCTGCAACGAGATCGACGATGACTGTGATGGTGTCGTAGACCTCGATACCGACCACGACGGTGATGGCACCCTGGACTGTGATGATGACTGTCCTGTCCTGGTGGCCTCCGGTGGTACGGGGGACGGCACCCATGGGTCACCCTTTGGTTCGATTCAAGACGCCATCGATCACACGGCTGGGGTCAGCTGCGGTGAGGTGGAGGTGGGCGATGGCACCTATGCGGAGAGCATCGACTTCTCCGGCCAGGATCTCTGGGTCTATGCCGGCGGGGATGCCACCATCTCCGGCGATGGCGCGGGGCCGGTTGTGACCATCACCAGCGGTGAGAGTGCGGATGCGATCCTGGAGGGATTCACCATCACCGGTGGTGGCGGAGTCGAGGGTGCGGGCATCCAGATCGATGGCTCTGACCCGGAAATCGTGGGCAATACCATCACAGGCAATGTGACCGATGCCGGCGGTGTGGGGGGTGGCATCGCCCTGCGTGAGTCCAGCGCGCTCATCGAGGACAACCTCATCTCGGACAATGAGGCCTGCTACGGCGGGCCGGAGGAGTACTGCGACGGTGGCGGGATCTTCATTCGTGGCGGGGCGCCGGTGATCGATGGGAACACCATCGTGGACAACCGGGCCGGTGACGGTGGTGGCATCTGGGTGGCCCGAGGCGGAATGCAGCTGAGCCACAACATCATCAGCGGCAACCAGGCAGAGGACGAGGACCCGGAGGATGGTGGTCAGGGCGGCGGCATCGATGTGCAGATCGGCTGGGCTGAGATGTCGATCACGAACAACATCTTCACCAACAACACGGCCTCCACCCACGGCGGTGGACTGGTCGTCTACGAGCCCTCCACAGAAGAGGATGGCACCGAGCACGGCTACCCGAGCATCGACAACAATGTCTTTGCCTACAACGATGTGACGCTCACCACCTATGGGGACGATGTCTGTGCCTGGCTCACGACCGCACCCAGTTTTACCAACAACATCATTATTGGGTCAGGTGCCGGCCCAGCGGTCTTCTTGAACAGCACCTACCCCGTGTGGACCTACAACAATGTCTGGACGGATGGCACGACCTACGGCGGGTCGACCACCAGTCTCACGGGTACCGATGGAAACGTAGAGGGGGACCCGCGCTTCGAGGATGCATCCGACAACGGGGACTGGTCGGATGACGACTTCCACCTGCAGACCAGCTCGCCCTATATCGACCACGGGGATCCCACGATGGACGATGCGGACGGGACCCGCTCGGACATGGGAGCATATGGCGGCCCGGGAAGCGACTGGTAGGCGCTACTGCTCTTGGTTGTGTCGCTCGGCCAGCGCCCTGGCCTCGGTCTTCCTGGTCTTGCGGAACCACAGGGTGTGGTAGCCGATCAAGCCTGCTGGTAGGCTGATCCCCATGAGGCCCAGGTAGAGGGCCTTCTTGGTGGGATTGGCACCATTCATGATGAACTCGGGGCTGCCCATCAGTCCGGTTCCGACCAGGCCTCCCACTGCCGCCGCGGTCAGAATCCATCCAGTGGTTTGCCGCTTCTTGAGCTACGCTACCTTGTCATGGAGGCCAGCCTGCTGGTGAAACAGCACCTCGGTGACTTGCTTGCCGTCCGCGCAGCCTATCCAGCGCCTCTGCTCGGGCAGGCGAGGCCATGCCGAGACTCAGCAGGCAGCAGGCAGTCATCAGAACAACTGTGAAATGTCGGAATAAGGTGGACCCCCATCGGGTGCCCGATGAAGGCCTTCTGCTTCAGAAGCAGAGGCTCTCGCAGCCTTCAGGATCGTCAAAAGTCCGGGCACAGATCTCGCCAAAGGTGGCATCGGATCGCTCGGTCCAGGCCTGGTCCTTCAGATCCCAGGTCCACAGGTCGTTGACCTGGCCGCAGTCGGTCTTGCCTCCGAAGATGAAGAGCGCATCCTCGCTTAAGGCTGCCGCGCCAGCGTAGCGTCGCTCAGGTGCGGAGAGATCGGGCTCGGTGAAGTCCGCTGGGAAGTCGCAGAAGCCGTAGGCGGGGTTCTCGTAGGTGTCGCCTTCCTCGAGCTCTATCCAGGTGTTGTCCGCAAGGTCATAGGCCCACAGCTGGTTGGTGTTGCCCAGCGCCTGGTCATCGTGCCCGGCCCACAGCAGCAGTCGGTTTTCGTCCCCGTCGAAGACAAGGTTGGGCCAGATTCGGCCATCCGGGGCAGTCCCGCTGCCTACATGAAGCTCACTCCAGATATTGCTCTTCACATCGAGCGCCCAGAGGTTGGCATAGAACGGACCAAAGAGGGCGTTCTCATCGGCGCCGCCGTAGACATACATGGTCTCGCCATCGTCGCTGATGGCGGCTGCATGGAAGAGTCGCTTGCCTGATGCAGCATCCATGTCGGTGGCAGTCCATCCATCATCGCCGGCCAGGTCATAGCTCCACAGCTCCTTGGAGGGCTGGTAGCTCGTCGAGCTGGTCGTGGTGTTGCCGCCAAACAGCAGGAGGGTGTCTCCCGACACCACGATGGTATGGGTCACCCTGCCAGACGGGCCATCTGATGCAAGCTGGGACCAGGTGTCCGTCTCCAGATCCAGGGCCCAGAGATCATCGTACAGGGTGTAGGCCCCGCTCTCTGCGGCCCGATAGCGCCCACCATGGACCAGCATCTGGTTCCGCTTGGTGTCGACTGCTACCGCATGCCTGGAGCGAGGTGAGGGTCCGGTGCCGGAGGTCTCCACCTTCTCGAAGCTGTCGCAGTCGGTGTGGAAGGCCCAGACTTCATTGACGAATTCGGGCTTGGGAATGCACGCGATGGGGGTTCCCTCATCTCCACCGAAGAAGACGAAGCGCTCCCTTCTTTCATCCCAGACTCCGCCGACCTCTCCTCTGGTGGAGGGGACCGCATAGCTCCGATCAGAGCAGTCCACGGCGGCCCCGGTATCATCCAGGGAGGTGGAGCCTCCGGGCCCCTTCTCTTCGATGGTGGAGCCGCAGCCCAGGGCGAGCATTGCAAAGAGGGTTCGACGCATGGGGCTACTCCAGGCTGGGGTCCCAGATGATGAGGGACTGCTCGGCGGACACTTTTGTACCTGAGCTGTCCTGGGTTGTGACCAGGATGTCTGCAGTCTGGCCATGAATCTCTGCGGGCTGAGCACCCCAGATGAGCAAGAGGCTCCAGGCCTGCAATGCTTCCTCTGCCCTGTTGCAGCGCAGCTTTGCAATGGGGAAGGTGTGGCCCACGAGTTCATTGCCAATCCATCCCTCGAGCTCCACCGTCCAGTGGTGGCTCGCGTCCAGACCGGTCGCGGAGAGTGCGATGTTTGTGTGGTAGCCGCCCTGGGGTCCGTGGATGAGTTCGGATGCTTCCGTTCCATCGCCGAGCGACGCGAAGGCGAGTTCTCCGTGGCCTACTTCCAGCGTGGGCTCATCCTGTGGCAGGCAGGGGTCCTCGACGACAACCGCCTCGCTCTCACCTGTATCCGTGGCTTCTCCCGACTTTTTGCTACAGCCGAGCAAGATGATGAGTGGCAGGAACCGCGTCATGGCCGGCCCCTATCCCATCCTTGTCAATCGGTGCACTCCACAAGCTCGGGACGGAGTGCTCTCTCTCCGTGGCGCAAGACGATGCCGTGGTTGTCTCCGACGCTGAAGAGGTCTCCTCCGAGCCACCAGGTCTCTTCACCGTGTTGCCACACAGCATGAAGGTGATCGGTCGTCAGGGGTTCACTGGGCCGCAGCCACCTGGTCCCATCCCAGTGAGCCATCGTGCCGTAGTTGCCCGCTACCCAGATGTCCTCGCCTTCATCAGTCCAGATGCCGTTGATGGGTTGATCGAGTCCGGAGGTGTCCTGTTCTACCCAGGCACCGTCCTTGTGCTGAACCACGAGGGGGCCCGTGAGCCCACCGACGGCCCATACATCGTCTTCCCCCCTGCCTCTGACCGTCAGAAGTCTGCCCGCTGATTCCATTGGCTCGAGAGTGGTGCCGTTCCAGCGGTAGCTCACATCCTGGCCCACGAACCACCCATCCCACACCTTGAAGATCACGCCAGGAAGCCCTGTCTCGATGGCATCCCAGTGCACACCGTTCCAGCGCCAGATTTCACCATCATTGAGGCCGCCTCCAACGTGTCCTCCGGCGACCCAGAGTTCTTCCTCGCTTGCCCAGACCCCAAACAGGGTCGCATCGGTAGGAACATCGATCCGGGACCGAGTGCCATCGATAGATCTCAGGACGGTTCCGTTCTCACCGACTGCAAACCACTCCCCCGCACTGTGCCCATGAATCCACCACAATGCCCGGTCCGTCACGTCGGGTTCTCGGCACAGGGTTTCGCCATCCCAGTGCAGCATCATCCCGGGCCCACCACCGAGATCGCCGCCCACCATTCGTAGCGTTTCTCCATCAGACCACGCGCTCAAGAGAACACCTCCTGGCACATCCTCAGCCACCACGCTCCAGGGCTCCAACCCAAGATCACCACCGCCGAGGTTGGCGGTGTCTCCGTCGCCACCCTTGGGGCCCGCACAGGCCATGAGGAGGGGCAGTACTACTCGCATGGCACGGGCTCCATGGGGGTGGAGGACGGTCCATATCGGGCAATAGTGCCGTAATTGCTGCCGCTGCTGGAGAACAGGTTGCCGCCCATCCAGAGGACCTCATCATTGTGCCCCCACACCGCGTGGAAATGCTCGGAGGTCAACGGAAAGTCGGGCATCTGCCATTGAGTCCCATCCCACGCGGCCATGGTTCCGAAGTTCCCGGCGACCCAGACATCCTCGCCTTCCTCGGTCCATACACCGTTGAGGGGCTGACCCACGCCGGTGGAGTCCTGCTCGGTCCATTCCAATCCGTCCCAGTGAGCCACCAGGCTGCTCGTCAGCCCACCCACGGCCCAGACATCGTCCTCTGCCCGCCCGCGTGTGGTGAGCAGCCGACCCATGGGTGTGTGTGCTGTGAGGTCGGGTGGGTTCAGCTCGTAGAGGACGTCGACACCAACAACCCACTTGTCCCAGATCTTGAACACCGTTCCTGGGAGGTCTGTGGCCAGTGCTATCCAGTCTCCGTCTCCCTGGTACTCCCAGACCTCGCCGGTGCCCGCTATCGGGTCGCCGCCCACTGCAATGACCTGCTCCTCTGTGGCCCAGACACCGTAGAGGTGTGCTTGTGTGGGGATATCGATGCGTGTCCGGGTGCCATCGACCACATGCAGGGCCGTGCCGGCCTCACCCACGGCGTACCACTCACCCTCCCGGGTTCCGTGGATCCACCACAGGGCCCGGTCGGTCACGGCATCCTCAGTGCACAGGGTGGTCCCGTCGTAGCGGACGAGCATGCCGGGTCCGCCGCCCATCTCGCCGCCCACCATGATGACCTCTGGGCCGTTGGACCAGGCACTCAGCAGCACCCCCTTGCCCACGTTGTCCGCCAGGATGGACCAGGGGCTGGAGGAGGAACCGGTGTCATCCCCGCCCGGAGAACTGCCGCCCGAGGAGGTGTCCTTGATGGCGGTGCTCCCGTCGCAGCCCGTCATAGCAATCGCAAGGATCCATCGGTACATCTACTTCTCCAGCTCCGACAGGATCACACCAATGGCGCGTTCCCGCACCTCTTCACTGAGCGGGCCGGTACCTTCGTGCGACCAGGTGGTGAGCGCCTTGCCCTCGTCATCCAGGAAGCGGAGGGCATCCACAGGCTCGCCGCTTGGGTTGGGAAGCATGAATTCGCCCGTGCCGTAGCCATAGACTCCGCGCACCCGGGCCCGCTCCTCGGGGGTGTCTTCCGCCTGGTGACAGGTATCGCAGGTTCGGGGCTTGGCGGAGGTTGTGTGCTGGAAGAACGGTGCGAAGCCGATGTTTGCCTCTGCCTCGGGCACCGAGCGGAAGGCACCCACTCCCTTACCGTCCACCTCACCGCCGATCCGGCGGTCGCCGTCAAAGTCAAAGAACGAGAGCTGCACCTGCTGCGAGGGGTTGGTCGCCTGGGCACGGCCATCGGGTGCCTGAGCAAGCAGGATGTGGTCCAGCGAGAATTCACTGCGATTTCCCCAGACAAGCCCATGGGTCTTGAGGCCTGTCTGGTAGTCCACCTGTGTGAGTCGCATGTCCACGTTGACATGACATCCGATGCAGAACTGCTGGTGGGAGTTGTGACAGGTGTCGCAGGTCAGCGAGTCGGGATGGCACCAGTCGGAATCGTTGGGAGCCATGGCCCGACGCATCTCCTTCGTGGCTGTACCGCTGGAGAGAATATCGGCGGGCTGGGGAACCTCGTGCTCCTCACCATCCATCACCCCAGTCAAGATCACGCTGCCATCGCCGCCCGTGCTCAGCTGAGGCAGTCGCCGGCCAGATGCGGTGTAGTAGCTGCCATCGGGGCCAGGCAGGAGCCGCTGCCGTGGGGTCCCGTGGCAGTCCTCGCACCGCAGGTCTACCTGCTGCTTCTCTGTGGAGTAGATTCGGCCATCTCCGTGCACATCTGTGCCCACATGGCAGTCCGCGCACTCCATACCAGCAGCGAAGTGCAGGTCCGGCGGTGTCTCATCCACGTAGTTCCGGGTGTCCTCATCGAGGATGTAGTACCCGCTGGTGTGTCCATAGGCGCTCTCAGTCCAGACCTTGGCGTGGGGCGGTACCTCAGAAAATCCACCCTCTCGGATGCCCTGGAAGAGGAGCCCGATTCGTCCGCCCTGGAAGTGGCAGGTGACGCATTGCTGGGTGGGGATGGCCTTGGTGATTCGGTGGGTCGATGGGTAGACAGGCACGTTGTTCGGAACCGCCACATCGTCGCCGGTGTAGACCCCATCCTTGTCGTAGATCATATGACAGCTGCTGCAGCCGGTGGATCGATACAGATACGGTGCGTCGTTCCTCGGGTACCCCGCGGCATGGCAGGTATTGCAGCTCTTGGCCAGGTAGTGGTCGATCGCCATCTGCTCCAGGGTTTCGGTGTTGCCGGCCTCCAGCACTGCATCGATGGTGTCTGCATCTGCAGGTCGAAGCTGCTTGAGCTCGGGGAGGGTGTGCGGGCTTCCATCCCAGTCGGGGTCGGTAGCAGCATAGGCCCCGTAGATGGCCTCCCGGCCCTGGAGCCCAGCGAGGAAGCGGGTTGGGACGTAGTGACCTGCATTGGTCGTCATGATCGAATTCTGGACGGCTGTGACCATGTCCACGCGCCCGGAGTGGCATTCTCCGCAGGTTTTACGAGCCACTCGGATGTCGCCAGGGTTGATGAACTGGATGTAGGCCGTGTCGAGCTGGTCGAGCTGGTCGGGCGCCATGTCCTTGATGAAGCCCTCAGGGGCATCGGGGAGTCCGTCCCCGCGGACCTCCCAGTAGTTGTCCGGAACAGGGACGTGCGCCTTGTCCTTGGAGGAGGCGCTGTCGTCTCCGCCGTGGCAGCTGGTGCAGTCATCGGCGGGAATGATGTCTACATCATGGATGGGCTCGATGCCCTCGTGGCACTCAGCGCACTGCCCACTACTCGTGGTGCTGGGCTTGGGATCACTGGGACATCCGAGCAGGAGGACGGCCAGTGCCACCGACACCAACCAGGATCGGGTCATCCACCGACCTCGACGATGACCACGACTTCCCCTTGGGCGTTATCGCCGTGCGCGTCTTCAGCCCCCACGATCAGGGTGACTTCCTCACCGTCCAGGGCAATCAGAGCATCTGGGTCCGGGAAGGTGTCCGAGTCGAAGCCGACCACGACGCCCCAGAGCAGACCGGTGCCATCCGCCTGGCAGTACAGGTTGGTGCCCTGGTTGAGAAAGGACCCTGCTTGTGTGCCGTCCAGCTCTGTCTCGAGCAGTACATCGATGGTGCCACCGAGGTCCTCGGTCACCAGCCCTGTGGTCTTGGCGCGGATGCTGACGCCGTAGCCACCCTGGGGAGCGACATCGAGGGTGACCATGTCTCCGTCCTCCAGAGGTGAGAATGAAGTTCCCTGTCCTTGCCCGATTACCAGGCTGGGGCTGGCTTCGGGATCACAGGTCGTCTCAGGATCGTCATCCCTGTCCTTGGGGGCAGGTTCATCGTCTGGCCCACAGGCAGCGAGGATCATCAGCATGAGGAGGCGTTTCATGTGCCTCAGGGTAGACCAAACCGGTGTGTACTGCGAGCCTCGGGCTAAAAGCCCTGGCGCATCTTGAGCACCACCTGCACGCTCCTCGGTCCTGTCTCACTGAGCGCCCATGTGCCCCATGGAATCTGTAGGCCTGCGTCTAATGTGCTGCCTTTGAGGTCGAATCTGAGCGTGGGCCGGAAGCTGGCTACGGCCCAGTCCATGAACAGGAAGTCCTGCTCCAGCACCACGCTGGTCTTCTCGCTGAGTGGAAGCACCTTGACCACGCTAATCTCCGTGAGCGGTGCGACGCCCAGATCCCACCAGGGCAAGCTGCCGCCACCGCCCATGAGCTTGACCTCCCAGGGAGACTTCTCGTTCCAGCTGACGCGCCAACCCATCTGCAGCATGACTGGGATCAGTGTGTCCTGGATTGAGCTTCCGTAGGCCTGTGGTCTCCATCGGTCCGGTGCGATGGGGTGCGCAATCTCTGCCCCGAGCCTGTGGTGGGCGCCCTTCTTCCCCTTGAAGACATACCAGTGGCCGGACCGGAGGCTGCCGACGCCGCCGAAGATGGTGCCGCCGGTCCCCGAGAGGACCAGGCCCGAGAGTTCGGCATCGAGGCCATACTTGCCCCACACCTTGGTCACCCGCGGCGTGAGTTGATCGATGACCTCATCTCCGGGGTTCACGATGAGCACATTACGCACGCTCCAGGTGTCCACGGGCTGTGCGGTATCGACGCGGAAGCCGCCCGGGGTCAGGGCGATGGCGGTGGAGAGCCAGGTGAGGAGCATCATCATGAGCCTGTGTCCCCTGTATCCGTGGTCTCGCCGGTATCTGGGCTGTATTCATCATCGCAGGTCAGCAGGCTGTAGACATCTGGGTCCACCCCGCTGCAGGCCAGCGTCGTGCTGATGGCTGCGTTGTCGGATCGGTCATCGGTCACAAAGCTTCGCGTGCCGGTCTTGGTGTAGTCGACGGACATGGTGTTCATCGAGTCGGTGTCGAAGGGCCCTGCTGTCCAGAAGTACTCAGTGCTCGGCGCCAGCCCGTCCTTGGCGCAGATGGCCACATCGCCCGGGCCAACCTGGGCGACAAGAATCTCCACTTCCTTTCCGTTCTTGGTGTAGACCCGGATGTTGCTCTGGAAGGCGGGCGTCCGGGTGGGGACGGCGAGGTCATGGTCGAAGTGGAGGAAGAGAGGCACGTCACAAGGCTGGCGGTAAACCTGATTTTTTTCGGGGTCTGTCTCATGCAATGGGCTCCGGTTCCATTTATT
>PVBE012799782.1_pt1 | contig 13872 bp, 8 predicted proteins | sample 1631181 | NCBI WGS metagenome assembly PVBE01 (sample SAMN08397723, study PRJNA350692) | Marine metagenome, whole genome shotgun sequencing project. | isolation source: water | place: Pacific Ocean | collected 2012-04 | reverse complement strand
GTCTGCCCCGCGCAGGTATTCCTCGGGGTGTATCCGGTGTCCGTTTACCTCCATTCGGCTCAGCGCTCGCTGCCACAGCTTGGGCAATGGGTGTCAGAGGAATCCAGCCACTCGTTGCAGGCATCGCAGTGCTTGCAGGACCTACCGGCCCCTGTGGCAGACGAACCGTCCGAGCCGTGGTCATCAAACATGTCAGGCATCATCTCAAGCCTCCCGGTGTCGTGGATCGGCATGGCACCGACCTGACTGCCATCTTCGCGCTGACCTGTGACAGCCCTTCATGGGGCAACACAGGGCTCTTTCGATCAGTTGTTGAGGATGTGCCGGTAGGGACCGTCAGGGTCTAGGTGGTCTGCAAGACGCTCGTATGAAATCCCTAAGCCGCTGCTCCTCTTGTAGAGCAGTACCGGTGCGATGCCTTGATCGCAGTACCACGTGCAGCGCAGGTCAGAGGCCTGCAGTGTTGTCGCTTCCAGTGCTAATTCCCTCTAGGAGCGACGCCAGGAACAGTCCGTGGCCGCGAGATGGAAGAATGTCTGGTGATGAGCGATACATGGGATCCAGGCGATGCAAGTGACCCCTTTGACGACACTCACACGTTCGTCGACTCGTTCGATGATGGCGACGAAATTGGCGCCGATCCCTTTGGCGAGTTTCCGGCTACCGGGATGGAGCCTGCCGATCCCTTCCTAGACACTTCCGAAACCATGCCTCTCGGGCCGTCGGCGACCTCACCTCGGTTCCCAAGAATCTCCCGCTTTCGGATTCCTCGCTGGATAGCCCTGTCGGGAATTGCAATCGTCCTGGTCTTGCTTCTCGTTCCGCGGCTGTTCGGCGGTGACGCCAGCGCCGATTGGGACCGCCTGACGAGATCGATTGTCCTTCTTCACGCTCCGGACTGTGGATGGACTGGCTCTGGAACCCTGGTTCTTCGTAGCGACCATGTACTCACCAATGCGCACGTGGTATTCAGCGAAGGAGAGCCTTGCGATCTAGAGGTCTATGCGTCCGACTCTCCAGATATAGATCCGGAGTGGATTGCCTTCGCCGTCGCGATACCCCAGGCCTCGGACCTCGTTCACGACCTCGCAGTTGTGCGTCTTGTCGATGAGTACGGAGATCCGGTTTCAATCAAGGATCGCTCGTCGATCACCATTAGCGATCAGGAACTCGCTATCGGAGACCGGATCAAGGTTCTCGGTTTCCCCGGCATGGGCGGACGAAAGATCACCATCACACCGGGTGAACAGGCTGGTTGGTGGACTGGCGAAGGCAATGACTGGGAGGGCGACTTCTACAAGACTTCGGCGAAAATGGGACCTGGTATCAGCGGCGGGGCGGCTTTCACTGAGTTGGGCGGCGATTTCGTAGGTATCCCAACAGGTGGATCCAACAAGGAGGACTCAGGAGGCGGCGACACGCTCGGCCTGATCCGTCCGAGCCATTACGCAGTACCTCTCCTGGAGACCGCCCAAGAGCTCAGTAGCGATTAGGCCCGAGGCGCGTTGCCGACCTGTTGGCAGTTCGGACAACAAAGTCTTCACCGCTGTAGTTGACGACAAATAGGCCTATTCCAGACTTGTCAGCCCATTCGGTTGCCGTCTTCGTGTAGCCAGCTTTCGAAAAGAAGATCGCTTCGACACCCTCCTCGCTAGCGATCCCGAAGATTTGCTGAAGCGGAGGGCGTCCTACCTTGGCTTTGTGAGCCTTTACTTGACCGACCAGTACTCCAGGAACCCGGACATCGACTCCTCCGTCGGATCCGGGGCCGGCTGATTCGACGGAGCGAAACCCGAGGCCGCGGAGAAAGTGGGCCGCAGCGGTTTCATAGTCCCGCCAGCCTGGGTCCGGTGCCTTAAGTCGAAACAGTCGCCTCAGCAGTCCACGTCTGGGGCCCTGTGGAATCGAGACAGTGACGATTCTGTGACGCACCTCCCGATCGGTGAGACCAACTGCGCTCAGACCCTTGTTCATCAACCGAAATCCGGTCATGAACGCCCTACCGACAGATCGCCGACGAGATCTACTCACAAAAATGGATCGTCGTCAACGTTCGCCTCGGCCGCAGGTTCGGCCAGATGAGTCGGTTGAAGCGCTTTCGAACCGCTGGTATCGACCACCAGCGTGCTCAAGAGCATGTCGATCAGTCGTTGGTTTCGCTTGCTGAACGCTGGTGCCAAGAGATCTGCCACTATGAAAAGGCCCAAAGTCAGCGCGTTGAAGAACCAGATCGCCAGAATTCTCACCGCAGCCAAACCGATTCCAACCGATTCACCGGTTCCGGCCTTTACGAGGGCTAGAGATTGCCGTGCTTTTCCAAATGTTGAACCTGTGGTTCCCTGACGCACTATGTCATTCCATAGGCCGGCTACAAGCCACCAACCGAGAGCTAGGACGAGAATCAGCGTCCAGAGCGGGAGAGGCACTCCTGCAATCACGAGGAATATCGCTAACAGGAATGCCACGAAGGGCGGAACAACCACAAAGAGAACGTCAATGACGTAAGCGACGGCCCGTTTACTGTAGTCCGCTGGAGTCAGCGAGAATGTCGGCATTGGAATCCTCCAGGTGGCTGCTTCTCGCCACACAGTCAATCACGAAATGTGATGTGGCTCGAAACGCCTTGCTCATTGTGGCCACTGGCAGAAGCAGACGGGTCTGATCTACCATTCGTCCTGTCTCCTCATGATTGGAACATTTAGTACGAACGGTGAGCCGATGACTGAGACCAACGGTTGGGGGCTTGACGACGCTGGGATGACTCCTGCCCAAGGTGACGAACTTGTTCATCCGCCCGTATTCATGGCTTGGATTGCAACCGCCGTACTGCTTACCTCAGCCCTGTTTATCCCTCTCAGGTATATGTGGCTTGGCTACGTGTTCGGGGTTGTGGCAACAACCGTCTGCATGGTCACGACCCTTGTTGACCGCCAAAGACAGGCAAGTCCGAACTACGTGTCCCCACCAGGCCTACAGGTCCAACAGCGCGTTCGAATAGTTCGAATCGCTGCATTCCTTGTGTGTCTGGTCCACATCTTGATGCTGGCTCAGGTGGCAGCACAGTGAGAACAGGAAAAGGAACGGTGCAGCGAGTCGCATCAGTCCTGTTGGCCTGTTTCCTCCTAGTTCTTGTTGCTGGCCCCAGCCGAGCCCAACAAAACGAGACCAAGGACCGCGTCGTCGAAAGCCTCACGAGTTGTGACCTCGGAAAGACAACTTCGCGACTCTCTCTGCTGTTCCTGCTCGACGAGTCTGGGAGCCTCGCAACTCACGATCCTGCAAACAAGCGAGTCGAAGGCACGATTGAGGCTCTGAAAGCACTGCAACGACTCGCTTCAAGATTCAGCGCCATACCTCTCACTATCGACGTTGCCATTCATGGATTCCACGGTAGTTACGAAACCAGAACGGCATGGCTGACTCTCGGCAGCGGGGACGCCCTAGAGACCCTCAGTGCCAATGCTGAAAGGTTTAGGCGGCGAAATGCCGGGCTCAAGACGGACTACCGAGAGGCAATCGGTGGAGCTGTCGAGGCCTTTAAGGACCGCGGCGAGAATACCGGGGACGTGGGGTGCAAGGCGCTGGTCTGGTTTACCGACGGGGAATATGACTCCGAGAACAACTCATCCCTGACCCGCGGGGAGATCGACGAGATCACCGGTGAACTTTGTGTCGCAGACGGCCTTGTCGACCAACTCCGCGAAATGTCTATCACCGTCATTGCCATTGGCCTGTCCAACCAAGAAACCAAGTCTCCGCCTGACATGTCCCTTGTTAAAGCAATCGCTAACGGTGACCCTGACACCAGCCTGGAATCTGGTATTGGTCTCCCTAACGGCCAATGCGGCAATCAACCCGGCACCGGCGATTTGTCCGAAAATAATGACCCTGATGAACTGATCGCGACCTTTGAAGAGGTTCTTGCCGACAGCTTGTTCGAGACTGTAGAGGTACGGCCAAGTGATCCGGCGACAGAGGGTGGTCACCCGCCCCTTCCTTGTACGCCGAGTGGCAACAGTTGTACCTTCGAGTTTTTTCTGGGCCCCTGGGTAAACCAGTTCACCATCTATTTCAAACTGCCTGCATCTGATGCTGGCAACGGCTTGTCGGCCAGCATCAACCCTCCTGGCGCAAGCACCCTGCCTGTCGACATCACGATGCCCGATGGGCCCCTCCCGGGCGTACCTGGGGTGGCTGGTGAATCGCCAAGCAGTAGTTGGCGGATGCTGACGGGAATCGCCGAACAGGCTGGCGACATCTGGAATGGTGTGTGGCAGATTCAGTTCGAAGGGCCTGGTGCTGCTGAAGCAAAGACCAACATCGAACTGTTTGAGGGAACACTCGGTGTCCGACTGCTAGAGCAGACCATTGACCGGGCCGACCCAGCCGGGTTCGGGACAGTAGGACTTGAACTCTGGAATGAGGACACCGGTGAGATTTGGACCTGCAACGAGACGAACTATCCCCTCATACTGGGTTTCACTGGTACTGAGAATCTAGAGGCAGTCACTGGTTCAGTTGAGTTCAAACCAAATGCGGCATGCATAGTCCAACCCCGATTCCTGCTGGATCTGCTTACCGCTGACACAACTAGAGACGCCGACCGTATTGACTTCATGGTGACGCCGTCCCTGCGGGCCGTTGAACACCCAGCGGTACCGCTCCTCGAGTTTGGTGCAAGCCACTTGTCGCTCTCGCTGGAAAATGTATTGACAGCGGTCCTGGCTGAGGGAAGCCAACTCGACCGGACCAACAGTTCCACATTCGAAACCGTCGGAATCGAGTTGACTACTGGTGGCCGTACGATTGCCTGCGACGGCAGCAGTCGATATCCCGTCAACCTGGTGTTCACTGGCAGCATCGGCGATCTTCAGCCAGTCACGGCTTCTGGCAAGTTTGCGCCCGGGCAACTGTGCACCGTGCCAGCCGATTTCCTCCACAAACTGGTAACAACCGGGTCGGGCAAGGATTCCTTGAGCGTCACGTTTGATGTGACACCCTCCATGGTCGTTGACCCTGCATTGCCACCCCTCGAGTTCAAGGCGAGCCCCGTTTCGATCTGGCTACAAGACGCTCTGATCGTGAAGCTTGCCGACGGAAGCCGACTCGACCGTGCTGATCCGGAAAGTTTCAACAACATCGGCCTGCAGCTCTTCCTGGGTAACCAGAGATTTGACCCGTCGGCCGGTACTCAGGTAACCCTCATCTTCTCGGCCGACCTGAGCGGGAACTCGGTTACTGAGTCGGTGACCTACGCCGCTGGCGAGCCATTTACGATCCCATCAGGGTTCCTTCAGAGGGCCCTGAGCGACGGATCCGGCCTCAACCTGGTCCGGCTCCCAATACAGGTGACACCGTCAGTTGAGAATTCTGGCGATGGCCCAGATCGTTATCCGACTTACGAACCCAGCACCATCCATATCTGGCTCCACGATCATCTCGAAGTTCGTCGCCTAGATGACTTGGAACTTGATCGTGATGACAGCCGCAGTTTCGCCAACATTGGAGTGGATCTCCTCATCGACGGTCAGCCACTCTCTGACAAAGACGCCCGAGTGGCCCTCGAGTTTGCTGCCACAGTCAACGGCAACGCTGTTGCAACTTCGCATTCATACCCGCTTGGTGGTCCCTACTTGATCCCACACGGTTTCTTCAAGAACCTGTTCGAGGCGGCATCCGACACAGATCTACTGTTGCTGTCGGTCAATGCATCACCGAGGGTGACCGTTGATGGGTCTGTGCACCCCGGTTACGGGCCGAGCGTCCTTCAGTTCAGCGTGAGAGCCGGGGAGGGGTTCCCCAGAATAGTGAGCGTGACCGCAACGGACATCAACGACACTGGGAATGCGACCTTGACTGTCGAGGCTGTCGGCCCAAATGATGGCACCGGTAAACTGGATATTCGTTCTATTAGTGCCCTGCCGGCCGACCTTCCAGGAACTATCACTCTCACAGAACCTAAGTTGTGTGAGATTCCAAGCAAGGAGCGCGCTTACTGCACGGTCGAGTTGAGCGCCTCATTTACAGCAAACCGGACGATCGAACTAGACGTTGATCTGGCATTGTCTGGTGATCGCACGAAGGTGCCGGGCCGGATCATCGAGGACTCAGTATCGGTCAAGCCGTTCAAGATGACCCGCCCCCTGGATACAACCAACTTCATCACAAGGCTGCTCCTGCTCCTGGTTCTGTTCGTCGCCGTCCAGGTTCTCCTCCGCGTTCTCTTTACTACTCGTCTCGCAAGGTGGGAAGGCATCGAGATCGGTGCTCGATGGTCGAACCTCCGGGTAAGGATCAACAAGGACGGATACGTAACTGCCGAGGGTGGCGGCCAGATATCTGTCGACCCGGCATCCACCATGTTCGCCAGTGAGCTTGAGGGCAGCGCCTCGTCGGCCCAACTCGACGCGATCACATTCAATATCAGTTGGGTGCGAACCTTCCTAGGTGAACCGCAAGGCAGTCGCTTTGTGAGAAGTCAGAGAGCCGTGATTCGGGCATCGTCACCGACAGATCATTGCATGGCTCCCGAAGGCCTGGACTTGAGTTCGAATAAACCTCTTGGGATCGGTTTGGTGGGATCTAAGTTCCTGAACTGCTGGGTACTACAACTGTCTCAAGGCTCGCTCGAGTCGCTGGCAGACGGCGAAACCGTGCCAGCCGACCTTCTGGTCATCTTCAGCCCGTTCGACGAGGGCGGATCATCGGCTTCTAGTCAACTAGAAGAGATCTCTGACCGTATCGCTGGCGTTGCGGGTCGGGAGATCCCCAACCTGATCGAACACGCCACTAGTAGTGCCACGGAGTCAGACGAGAGCCCTACAAAGGGCGACCTTGACGAAGACGACGGTGACTGGCCTGATGACCCATCCGACGAAAATGACCCGTTCTCTTTGCCTCCGTCGACACCGCCAGCTACGGGCCAGCCCGGTGAATCCTCAACGGCTGACGACTGGCTTTTAGACCCCGACGACCCGTTCGCATAACGTGACAACCAACTCACCAGACACAGAAAAGAGGCAACCATGCTTCGACCAGTGATCATGATCGGCTGTGGAGGATCTGGCCAAAAAGCTGTCCGCTACATCAGGGATGCCGTCAGACGTCGACTAGAACACAGCGGCTGGGAGGGTGACTTTCCCAAGGCTTGGCAATTCATAGGTCTTGACACACTCAACATCCAAGAATCACCTGGCGAGATCCCGACAATTCCAGCGTCCGACTACAAGAGCATCGCTCTCCAATTTCAACAATTCTCCGAACTTAACGATGCTCTCCTAGCTCAGCACTCACCGCAGGACGCACACGGGTACAAGGAATTGATCGGCTGGAGACCTCAGGCCGAGCAGGTGAACGTTCCGTTACGAAATGGCGCAGGCCAGATGCGGGCAGTGGGCCGCACTGCGGGCGTTGTGAGTTTGGGGACAGTAGTGCGACCGCGGATCAGGGAGGCGTTCGGGGCATGCGATGCCGGCGGACCCGAACTTCAGCAAATCTCAGAACTTCTCGGTGTACCTGTCCCACCTGGTACCACCGTGCCGGATCCGATCGTGGTGGTGCTTGGTTCAATGGCAGGTGGTACCGGCGCCGGCATTCTTCTTGATGTCATCGATCTTGTCCGCAGAACCGATCGTCGGGGAGCGTTCCCAATCGCTGTCATCTTCACTCCCGACATTTTCAACTTCGCCTCTAATGACGCCATGTCTGCAAATGGGCTGGCCATGATGTGCGAGTTGATGTCTGCCTACTGGGACGATGAGCGGAGCCATTCCGAACTGATCCCAGATGACGTCCGGGTAGACAATCGAGGCCCTCACTCGACCTTCCTCATTGGTCGAAAAAACTTGGGCGGTATTGACCTAAATAGCTCTCGCAACGTCTACCGAGCTGTCGGTGAGGCGCTTGCTTCGTGGGTCAGTTCCTCGAGCGTTCAGGACTCCATCTACAACTTCATTACAGTTAACTGGCCCATGAACGCCCCAGACAACATGGGCGGCTACCCGTTCGACCGCGTGCGGCAGCGGGGCGTGATCTCGTCGTTCGGCTCGGCGACCCTCTCCATCGGTCGTGATCGCTTCCGCGAGTTCGCATCGAAACTTCTCATGCGAGAACTTCTGGAAAACCTCTACGAGGGTCATCTAATGAAAGCGCCGGCTGAGTTGGGAGAAGAGGCCAAGAACCTCACCGACGCGGCAGTTCTGGAAGCCTTGGTCGCCCGGCATCGGACTGCCTTCATGCAAGCCTGTGAGTTGGATGAACGCGGGACCCACGCGAATCAAATCACTGACCGCTTCGCATCGAATTCGCTGACAAGAGATGAACTCAAACTCATCAAGGATGAGATGGTGATCCCATTCGGATCACAAACTGGAACACCCGCCGACTGGCACACCCGGCTCAACGCCCAAGCAAGGCAGGTGGTGCGACCTTCGTCTCAGCGTGCTGAATCAGGCTTCGAGGAGTTGCTCGGTACCTGGGGCCCAGAAGTATTTGAACGAATCCTCCGCACCACCTCGAACTACATCGGCAGGTACGGGTTGAAGGTCGCTGGGGAGCTTGTTCAAACCACGATGATCGAGGTTGCTCAAGTTTCCAGTGAAGTGCATCAAGAGGCTTACACGGACCGCCAACAGGAGCAGCAGTTCCGCGAGGAGGCGAGAAGCACGCTTCGCAACGCGGGAACGAAGGACTCCCTCAACTTCATGGCTGCACCAGTTCAAGCTGCACTCGACTCACTCGGCAAGTCGATCTTGGCGAGTTGGCGAGCCGAGCGACGCGAGCGCACAGCAGCTGCCATGGAGGCACTCTCCAATCAGGTTTTGGGCACACTTTCCCTCCAGATAAGCCAAGCTCACGGACGAATCCACGAGATGGTAAGTCGGATCGACGGTGAACCCGCAATGGTTGACACCTGGCCAACCTACCGGGGAGGAATTCCTGAAGGGTTCCTTCCGTCACCGCTGGAGTTCTACCTCGAAGAGGCAGAATCATGGCCCGGAGCACTAGAGCGGCTTGCAGCAGAGGCAATGGAACTCTCGATCGATGTCGGATATCAGCCAACCGATCCCGTCGACGCCACTCGCTATCTGATCAATGCCGGTGACTTCCCAGCCGATCAGTTCCAAGAGGTTCGGCCGGTTGCATGGATCACTGATAGGAGCAGTCATGAGCCACAGTGGGTACCCGGCAGGAGTCCACAGATCGAGGTGGCCAGCGAGTACGACCAGATTGCAGACCGGATCTCATCCTGGATGAATCGTCCGTCCAGCCCGATGGCAAGATACTTCGGTGAGGGCCTACGTGAATACCTAAACTCCAGCGATCGCTTTGGCAAGCCGGTACGTGACCATACAGACCGACTCCGTTCATTCAGGCTGAAACTGGATGAGGCGCGTCAGCAGTCTCAACCACTGATTGAGTTGGATCTGGCTTTGAACGCCGTGGTCCACACAAACCATCCACAGATCGGCGTGATGCCGCTGGTACAGGGCTTTCCCTTCCCTCTCGGCCATCCCGCCAGGGCGATCGTCGAAGAGGTCATGGGTACGGAGGGTGCCCACTTCACCGACGTGGAGCGCGAATCTGTCCTCCTGTCATCTTTCATTGAATACGCGGTCCATCCAATGGTGGTGAGTTCGTTCGTTCAACCACTTGGCACCGTGCTCAACTCCATCGGCAACCGCCCAGATCAACTCCGGGGTGCATTCTGGCTGTGGCGTAGGACAAAGATTCTTGAGGACTTCATTCCCCTCCCTGATGAAACTCGACTGGCAATTATGCGTGGGTTTGCCGTCTCTCGTATGCTTGGATACATCACTGCTGATCCGTCTAGACAGATCAGCATTACCGGCACCTCCGGACCGCTGAGGTTCCCGTTTCCACTGCTTACCGATGTCAGCCAAGACAATATTCTTCCCGCCCTGTTGGAGTCATTTGGCCTCTGCTTCGGGAAGGTCGCGACGGAGCATTCGGCAGCATTCAATGCGTATTCCCGTCTCTACCAACTCGGAGAAGGGACGGGCCATGTCTACGTGCTCGCTGAAGAGGCTGAGAAGTTCCTTGAATCCGGTGTCATCCCGTTTACTCCTGAAGATGCCTCACGACATTCAAAAGCCCAGGCGGACACCGAAGAGGAACGCAGTCATAAGTTGCAGGAGTATCTAGAGTTGAACCTCCAGCGATTCCGAACGCTTGAGTCCAGGCCATTCACTGGCCAGGAGAGCCGTGACCGCTTCGGAACCGTTACTCCTGAGGACACGCTCACTGTCGAGTTGGCCAATGACCTGATCGCCGCCTACGACGCTGTACTCAGCGCAATAATCACGCGCAGCAGCGGAGGAGGCGTCGTGTGACCCACCACCTGACCGTCATTGCCGGGACAGGTGGTGGCTTGACTGAGGCATTCTGCCAGTGGGCCGAAGCCGATCTCATGGATGCGACTGCATTCGTAGACTTGGGTGATGCATCAGTTGGGCTTGATACTTGCGTGCTTTGGGCACGCTCCGGGTCTATATCCAGGCTGACCCTTGAAGAGGTTCTGACCAGCGAGATGTGGCCTGATGTGAGTTTCGTATCGCTGAGAACAGGCCAACTCAGTTCGCTCGAGAACTCAATTGTCACGGCCGAGGTCGCAATTCTGGATGCGGTCCGTTCATCCTTCTTGGGCGACTGCGACTTTCGCGCGTTTACGGTCGGGATAGCAGAACCAGATGGCTCCTTCGGCGCCAACCTGTTTAATCCAAACTGGGATCTCCATCTTCTGCATGACCCAATTCTGATCGCAGACGCCGACGTTGCGGTACTGCCCATCCGTGACCGCGACCGCCCTTTGACATGTCTCCTAACCGCACTCCTTGTAGCTGGTGGGTTTCGTTGGCAAACGGAACCGCTCATCGATCTGCGCGATGATCCTGCTGGACTGGTTGTTCCCGCCAGGGTCGTTAGAGCACAACTTAGGATTGTCAATGCCGGAAGGTTCATCGATGACGTCCTCGTTGGAGCGTTTCCAGAGAGCGGCCCCTGGACAGTGCCTTCAGGAGTCTCGGCTATCGGTGCAACAGACGGTTCAGCAGTAGATCGAGAACTGGCGGACAGCATCGGCTCTGCTGTCGGATTCGAGTTCCGTCCTTTTCAACCGCCGCGCCTGCCTGCACCAGATCAGATCGGCATTCTGGCCGGGCTCAAACTCTTTGCACACAACTTTGTTGCGGCGGCCCGCAAGGCTCCGATTCTCGTAATCGACAGGTTCACGACGAAGATTGGCGAGGGAATCGCCGCTGCAGCTCAGCAGTTGACCTTCGGCGACCAGTCCTCAGTGGTCATGCGATTTCGACCGGGCCTCTCCAGCGGCGACACAGACGATCTATTGACCCGCCTTCAGGAAGTCGGGATGCCCGACACGGGCCCGCCAGCGATTCCAGACCCTCACCCGTGGACGTTGTTGAGTGAGGCCTCCTTTGGCCTGATCGATGGCGGAGATCTCCCAGATGGTGTGCCAACGCCGATGCGTGACACTCAACGCCTGCTTTATCTGAATCCCACATCTGTCGGTCCACCTCCAGATGACTCAGGCTTCGGAATGTCTTCTATCGAACTCAATTTGCTCGACCTCGACGAGGACTTCGAGCACATAGGACCAATGGACATCGAAAATGCGCGTGCTCTGGACAGCGCCCTAGCCCAAGCGTCGCTGCCCAACGAGAGGGCCAGCAATGACTCCAGTGCGGCACAAGGGTCATCCGCCACCCGATCTACGGCTGAGAACGAAGAGGAGGACAGAGATACGGGGTCTGAAATTCACAGACCCGACCATCCAGATTTCGACCCCTCCAACTACCAGCCCTTAGCGGCCTTCTATCAGGGTCCAGCCCCTCAGACACCAGAAGAATACAAGGCTGGCCAATTTCTGCATGAGGAGGCACTGCGCGAACACGCTCCGATTGATGGCCCCTGGAAGGCCGACAATCGTTGCGACCACTGCGGAACCTCCTTCTACCACGGTGTCTGTTACCTATACGAGCCATCTAAAGAACTTGTCCACATCGGACATATCTGCGCCAAGAACTCCTCGCTACGACCTCCCGAACAGGACCCTTCGCAACTGATCATCCAGTCCCTGCAGGACCGGTGGCAACGGTGGCTGGTCTCCCGGCGAAACTGCCTCCTCTGGCAGGTAGGAACTCACCTAGCGGCCGCAATCGACAACGCCCGACAGGGTTTGGCTTCCGGAATGGCCGAGCGGGAAGCGCCTGACCGGTCCACTGAAGATGTAGAAATAGCCCAGGCGAAACTCCGGCTGGCCACCATCCGGTCAATGGCTGCAAGCCTGCTCGCTGGTGCGGCGACGATAGCCAGTTTCTTCTTTGCCTTTATTCCACTTCTCTGGGTACTGGTTCCATTTGCTGGGGCGCTCCTTGCCCTTATCACTCGTGGCACCTTGCTGACCAGAGAACTTGCACGTGTGCAGACCCGTCAAGCGGCTGGATATCGGACCCGTCAAATCGCCCTGTTGAAGATTCAACACAGTTCGACTGAGTTGGCCCGATTGGTCAACGCTCGAACCCAGTTCGCAGATTGGCAGGAAATGATAAGAACAGTCGTCCACCGGCCCTACGGCCGGCTTGAGTCGACAAATGCCGAGGGATCGATTGCCGGTTCCGTGCCTCGGCCCCAGTCATTCGTCCACGGGCAAGCTGATCCGACCCAACAACAACTACGGGCTGTTCAAAAACATGCCCGGCAGATGACGTTCCGCAGCGGATGGTTAAGAACCGTATTTCTTGAGATGAAGCAACAGTGGCAGTCAGACTATTCGGAGGATGTACTGTGGGCGGCAGAGCATGCTCCGGAGCCAGAATCTGATAACAGCACGCTCGGCTCAATCAGAACCCGCATTCCTGGCACCAACGAACCGGTCTACTCTCCCCGCGAGGATTTCCGATGTCGAATGCTCGCCGGTCTACTCCAGCCCGCTGTTATCGCTGTCCTAACCGACGTGATCGTGGATTGGCTTTCAGACCTGTCGCTCGACGAACTGCTGTCACCGGTTTCTGTTGCTGGTCCCGGGCGTGCGCTAAACGGCCAACTGCCAGAATCGTTTCTTCGCGGCCTGGCTATACCGCTTGAGGAAGTCCCCCTCTTTCAGCCTCAGGTATTCAGCAACGATCCTGATGCGCTGCACCTGAGGCTCCACAATTTGGACAGTTCCTATCCGGCCGACTCCGATGTCTCTCCGCTGATTGATCCTGAGACGGTGAATCCTGGTCGAGATCTCGTTTTCGCATCTTTCAGAGTCGTGCTCTCTCCTCCCATTGAGCCCGATTGGCTGGCCGGATACACAGGAACTGGCGACGGCCCGCGTTCTAAGACACCGGAGGGGGACACCACGCACGGACCGACAGACGATGCGTCCCCTATCGTGTAGGCGCACAGACACATGCCTGCCAATTTGAGCAATCCGATCTGGATAAGCCTCACCGACCCGAGTGAAGACACCCGTGCCCAGATCTAGTCCGCCCCACCAGTAGCTCCCATCACCAAGTCCTCAAGCTCTCCCACACCAACAGTCGGCGTGCTGGTTCGACGGCTTCCATGGATGACCTGCCACCACTCGTCGGGTACAGCCGAGGCACCCCAGCGTGCCCCCAACAGGCCGCCTGCTATTGCCGCAACGGTGTCAGTGTCATCACCGATCCGGATGGCAGCAACGAGGGAATCGCTCAGATGCCGCTTCGGGTCGTCCTCCGGGACCGGTGTGTGGACAATGGCTGCCAGGGCCGCCTGGAATGCGGTAACGACCCAGCCGTTTGGAGTGAACCGCCCCGGAGGGCCCTCGACCGCCTTGTCGATGATCTTGGTCCAGCGCTCACGTCG
>PVBE012986993.1_pt1 | contig 13873 bp, 10 predicted proteins | sample 1631181 | NCBI WGS metagenome assembly PVBE01 (sample SAMN08397723, study PRJNA350692) | Marine metagenome, whole genome shotgun sequencing project. | isolation source: water | place: Pacific Ocean | collected 2012-04 | reverse complement strand
GCCGACATCAAAGATGCCTACTTTCAATGGAAAGGAGTCGGGGATGTGGCCGATATCACAATCGGCCAATACAAAACGCCGAACTCACTCGAAGAACTGACTAGCTCCCGCTACATCACGTTTCTTGAACGCGCTCAGTTTACCGATGCCTTCGGCCTTACCCGCCAAATCGGTGTGAGCGCGGCAGCCAGCGGCAACATTTGGAGCGTCAGTTTCGGTGGATTTGGAGAAAACATCAGCACCGACATCGAATTCGAAGAAGGCTGGGCCGTCGCCGGGCGCGCTACTTTCGCGCCAATTCTCGAAGATGACATGTTCGTTCACGTTGGCGGCTCGTTTCGCTACAGGAATGTATCTGACGACCGCGCGACGGTGAGCTATGCGCAACGGCCGCATGCCAAAATTTCAAGCAAAAAATTCGTCAGCACAGGGAGCTTCAATGCGGACGACGATCTCTTCTTTGGTGGTGAATTTTCTGCCGGCTGGGGGCCGGCCACGATCCAGGCTGAATACGCCCGGATTAAAGCCTATCGAGGAATACCGGGCATAGCGGACCCGAGCTTTTATGGCTGGTACATCGACGGCAGCGTTTTCCTGACCGGTGAAAATCGCCCCTATAAGGGCGACGACGGTGCTTTCGGGCGCGTCAATGTCAGAAATCCGGTGAACGACGGCGGCTGGGGCGCGTGGCAGATTGCAGTTCGCTACGACATGCTCAATCTCAACGACGCAGGCATCACAGGTGGTGAGCAGAGTTACATCATCGCCGGCTTCAACTGGTATCTGAACAACTATACGCGCCTCATGGTGAACTACGCCCATGTGGACGTGGACGCACCCGTGGACACGGTCCAGGCCTCGGCCGGCTTCCCCGGCAACTCGGCAATCATCCCCGGAACACCCGCAAGTAATATGATCAATACCGTGACTGTTCGTGCACAAGTCGATTGGTAGCGATTTTACTCACACAAAACTCAGCCGCGAAATGGCTGAGATCTATCTCATTAAAATATAAAGCAAAACAGACGAACGGCCCCGAACTCGCCCCGATAATCGCAATGACTGTCATTGACTTAACGCGAAGGTTCCGTTGCCTGTGCGCCCGCCGATGAAGGTCGCAAGACATGCGCAAAGATCAAGCTTGCGGCAAAAACCAAGACTGAACCGGCTTGATGGGTGAGCGCAAGCCAGAGAGGAGCCACTTCAAGCAATGTCCAAACGCCTAAACCGATCTGCACGAGGATCAACATCAAGAGGATTTGGAGCCAGGAATTTGCCTCTGTGGACAGCGCCGTACGGCGCGACACCGCATAAATCACGCCGGCGACCACAAAAATTGCGTATCCGGCCATGCGGTGATTGAACTGAACAGTCGCAATATTTTCAAAGAAATTGATGTACCACGGACTCATAAAGAAATAGCCATCGGGTACGATTCCTCCATCCATCAAGGGCCACGTATTATACGTCCAGCCCGCATGCAAGCCCGCAACGAAAGCACCCAAAATGATCTGTATAAAGACGAATACCACCAGGGCTTTTGCCCAGAGATCATTGGTAACATGTTCGCGCTTGAGCACCGCTGGCGATCTTATCAAGTCCAAAGCGATCCAAAAAATGTAGGCAAAGATAAAGAATGCTGCCGCTAAATGCAGAGCGAGGCGATATTGGCTGACATCAACACGATTGCTAAGGCCACTCTGAACCATATACCAGCCGATAAAGCCTTGCAGACCTCCAAGCGCAAACATGATGATAAGCTTGGGTACGAGCGCCCGCTCAATCTTCCGAACCGCAGCAAACCAAATGAATGGAATGAGAAGTCCGAAACCCAGCACTCGACCTAAGAAGCGGTGGCCCCATTCCCACCAGTAAATAAACTTAAACTCACTAAGGCTCATGCCCTCGTTGATTTCTCCGTATTCGGGTATGAGTTTGTACTTGGCGAATTCTTCTTCCCAGTCGCCTGTCGTAAGAGGTGGAATGATGCCCGTTACGGGATTCCATTCCGTAATTGACAGGCCTGAATCGGTAAGCCGGGTTGCACCGCCGACCAACACCATTGCGACCACAAGTGCAGAAATGCCGAACAACCACAAGGCAACAAGGCGTCGGGAATCCGGCTTCACACGCGTTGGAAAAATGCTGTAATAGCGGCCCCTTAGGGTACCCACAGCGGTCGAGGATTGGTCGGCGCTGATCTGGTCTGCCATGGGACACCCTGGGAAATTGCTCGGAGTGTTGATATCACATAGAGGAGAATTGAAACGCTGACAAGCCGTTGGAGGGCGACGGCGTACGCATTGGAGGCTGCAGCTTGGGCCTCCCGAGAGGCTACGATGATGCCGGTGAGATACCGTAAACTTGTTGGAATGTTGATAATATCAATCGGCTTGGTCATTTATGCAATTACCGCGGTTTACATCGCGATTGAAGTTTTGCCTGATAACTGGCTGATTGAACTTTTATATTATTGCATCGCGGGAACGATTTGGGCCTTTCCAGCGCGTACACTTCTTGTATGGATTTACAAAGTCAATGCCACACCCAAACAATAGGGAGCACCTGCATCATGGAATCTGAACATGTTGACCACTCAACACAGAATGACGATGTTTTGCGAGAGGCAACAAAACGAGCCTTTTTGGTCCTTATCGAGCAGGCACGCACCCTTGCTGAGGTCACCGATCACGAAGCGTCCGATCAAAGCCGACAAGAATTGTATAATGCTTATATCGATTATATGGCGTTTAGAACTGCAGCACGAGGACGATGGGGACGGCGCGGTCACGGTAGGCACTCAAGATTTCGGCGCTTTTTCGCTGTGCGATTGGCCGTCTCCATAATTCTCTTTTTGCCCCTTTGGATCGCTGCCGTCTTTATCATTGCCGATCATCTTTGAGACCGGACAGATGGCCGTTACCAGCCCTTACCAACATTGCGTCTGAATACGCGGCTCACCACTCGCCAGATTCCTCCATGGAGAGCCAGGGCTCTTGAGGGGGAAGAGGCTTGCCCTTCTGCAAAAGTTCAATGGAAATGTTGTCGGGTGAGCGGACAAAGGCCATGAACCCATCCTTGGGCGGCATATTAAGCGTCAGACCCTGCGCCATGAGTTCGCGGCAGGTCCGATAGATGTTGTCAACTTGATAAGAAATGTGGCCGAAATTACCTTTGGCTTTACACTCATCCGCATTGTGATACTGCACCAGTTCGATCTGAGCCTCGTCATTGCCGGGTGCGGCAAGAAACACGATGGTGCAGTCTGCTTTGGTACCTTGGAACCGGCGCAGTTCCTCCAACCCCATTTGGTTACAATAAAAGTCGAGTGCCTCATCAAGGTCCGTCACTCTTACGGCCGTGTGCAAATACTTCATGCCTGTCTCCTGCAGCTCACGCCTCTGTTAACTGTTTGTCCTGATTGTTATCGAGCAGCCCGTTCCAAATCGCAACAAGAAGTCAAACAACAAATGTTAAAACGGAGAAAGAGGCACGCTTTATGACTGGTGCGCTCATTGTGTCAGGTTGGATACGTTCCATACTCGTACCTTGCCGTCGTAGTAGCCGCCTGAAAGCAAGCGCTTACCGTCGGGAGAAAATGCCACCGCACCCACTGACGCATCGTGCCCGCGCATGGGCTCGCCGACTGCCGCACCTTCCAGATTCCATAGGCGCACGACGCCGTCATCGCCGGCCGATGCCAAAAGATTGCCACCGGGCGAAAAGGCGAGTTTCATGATCCAGCCATCGTGAGCCTGCGCTACGTCTAGCATAGGCGTGCTATCCATTCTCCAAAGCCGCAATACGCCGTCTTCACTACCGGAAGCAAGCACGTCACCTTTGGGAGAAAAGGTTAGTGTCGTAACCGGAGAGTTGAGGCCGGTCACCGGATTTCCTTTTGGCGCACCCTCTGCTGTCCACAATTGTATCGTCCCGTCCTTCCCGCCCGTCGCGAAGAGATCGCCGGAGGGTGTAAAAGCGACCGCGCTGACGGCGGCATCGTGTCCCTGTACCGGTTCGCCTTGCACGTTACCGTTCGCGTCGGACAGCAGTACGAATCCATCATCGTCGCCCACAACAAAAAGAGCTTCGTCCGGTGAGACCGCCACCGCCTCAAGCTGCTTTCCTAGTGCTGCGGCGAACGGCGTGCCGATTTGACCATCTTCGACACTCCACAGACGGGCCGTGCCGTCATGGCTAGCGGTAACAAAACGATTACCACTTGATGTGAACCACAATTGTTGAACCCACAATGAATGTCCCTCAATCACTTTCGCACTCGTTGGATCATCCACATTCCACAAATAGATGGCGCCGTCATCACTGGACGTAGCAAACACATCTCCTTTGGGTGAAAACGCCAACACTCGATTCCAAGGAACGCCTCCCCGCAACACCTCGGCACGCGGACGTCCATCGCCATCGCGAAGTCGCACGACACCGTCATAATAGCCTGCCGTAATCATGTCCCCATTTGGCGAAAAGGCCACAACACCGACGGAGCCGTTGTGATCGCGTATCGGCTCACCTTTGGGCTCGCCATCTAAAGTCCAAAGCCTGACGGTGCCGTCTTCGGATGCCGTCGCCAACGTACCGTTGGGCGAAAAGGCCATTGATCTCACCCAAGCTTTATGTCCCTCAAGAGGGCCCGCTCTTGGTGTACCATCGATATTCCACAATCGAACGGTGCTATCATCTCCGGCCGAGGCGACGACATCTCCCTGAGGCGAAATGGCCAAGACCTCAATCCACTCGGTGTGACCGCGCAGGGGCTCACCCCGCGGTGTGCCGTCGGCATTCCACAGCCGAACCGTATTGTCGGTGGCGCCGGACGCCACGATGGTGCCGTCGGGTGAAAAAGCGACCGCTCTGATGCCTCCTTGATGTTTTTGCTCAGGCTTCGCGGCCAGAGTGCCATCCAGATTCCATAACCGTAAGCTGCCAGCCGTTCCGTTTGATGCGATCACGGTGCCTTGCGGTGAAACAGCCACCGTAACCACAGGTCCAATTTGTTGAGGAAAAGGCTCTCCCCTGGGAGTGCCGTCCATATTCCACAGGCGCACCGTGCCGTCGTCGCCGCCGGTGACGATAAAGTCCGCAGACGGAGAAAAGGCAAATGTATTTGTGCCCTTCGTAAACTGAAAACTGTTTTGTAAGCCGTCGGCGCGGGACCAAATACTTAAGATATCGCCGATATCATCTAGGACGGCGAAGATATTTTGGTCGGTCGGGTGAAACATAATTTTGATCGGTACTTGAGGCCCATCTTGAGGTGGACTTTCTATTACTTTTTCATCGACAAATTCCTGTGCGAAAGTCCCTTCTGAATTAAGACTGAGACTAAGCAAACACAAAAAGAAAATTTTCAAAGATTTCACAGCCAGAAAATGATAAATGGTCACGATAGGCTCTCCCGGCTTTTGCTCCAACTTTCCGCACGGAACGTCCAGCTTCGTTTCTTTGGACAAAGCAAGCCCCCAACTAGACTGACTAATTGGTCGATAGACGCCTATACTATATTAAGCCGCTTCTATATTATACGCGAAAGGTACGGGTCATAGAAAAAAGACAATTGCGACCACGTGATAAAGGGTAAGTCTTCAGCGTGATAATAAATTATTTCAAATCCCTCGCTCAGATTTCTTTCGCGCGCATTATCTTTCTTTTTATTCTGCTCTCAGCAGGCATCGCTGCATCGGTTCTGACCAGCGAAAACTTCAGGGAACAATCACGGCAGGACTGGCTGGCCCAAGCTGAAGAGGAAGCCCAGCGTCTGACCTCAAATTTTGCTTATTCGCTCGATTTCGCAAACGCTCCGATTCAAACCATCACAAATCTTTTTAACAGCTCAGGAAACGTCTCGGGCGATGAATCCACCCGAACCGTAGATTATTTAAGTGATAAACAAACCGGCCTACCTCCGCCCTCCATGGGGTTTTTGACGGTTCCAAGGGACGCCAATTCGGATGATGAATTGCAGGGCTGGATTGTTACATACACGACGGAAGAAGACGGCATCCTCATGCAAGGTTCTGACGCCTCAGCTGGCGATCCCACCCGATCCACAATCGCCGCCGCACTCTCGAGTCCCGATACGATTTTGATCGGACCGGCATTCGACCAAGCTTCCGGCAGCTACATATCGCTCGCGGCTTCGACGGTTGCCAACAAAATGCAGTCGGGTGTCGTCATAAGCCTACTTGATTACAGGACAATTTTGGATGAATTCAATGCACGGCAAATCCCACCCGGCATGTCATTGCGGCTCGAGGCTGCGTTTTCAATCGCCGACAACACGGTCCCATCTGAATTCGTCTATGGCAAAGCAGAAGCGCCCACCGCTACACTGTCCACACTGTCGACATCATCTGATTTTTTGAACACGCAGTTGAATTTCCATTGGGATTTTTCCAACGAGTTCATGAACGGTGCTGAAAGTCCGCTAGCAATGTTCAGTCTCTATGGCGGCATTTTAACCACAATTCTTCTGACTTTATTCTTGGGCGCTCTATTCGCCTTATCGGCTCGCGCGGATTGAATTCCTCCAAGGAAGCTCAACAGAACGATAATAAAGGTGCAGTTTCAATTTAATGACAAATTTTTTAAAAGGTCTCGGGCGCATTTCCTTTGCCCGCCTTGTCCTGCTCATAATTGTCCTTCTAATCGGTTTCGGATTGTCTGTTTTAACAAGTCGAAACCTTAACAAACAATTTCAGCAGGCCTGGTTGGCGCAGAGTGAGGAGACTGCTGAACACCTAACATCGAACTTTACCTACTGGCTTGATTACGTGAACGGACCGCTTCTCACCGTAGTCAATCTATTCACCAGTTCGGGACGGGTATCTGTCGAAGAATTCCTTAATACGATCAACTATATGCGCGAGGAGCGAACGGGCATGTTTCCCGCTTCTATGGCGTTTCTAACAAAATCAAGAGACTCCGGTTCACATAATGAATTGCAAGGCTGGATCGTTGCATACACGACAGATGAAGATGGTATTCTTAGGCCTGGCTCTAATTTGTCCCGCTTTGGTCCCACCAAATCCACAATTGCAGCTGCGCTTGCAAGCCCCAACGTGATCGTAGTGGGTCCGGCATTCGAAAGAGCGTCAGGGAACAAAACCTCATTTGCGGCATCAACGATTTCGAACAAACGTCAATTTGGGATTGTCATGAGTTTGCTTGACTATGGAATAATTGCCGACGAATTTAGCACAAGGCAGGTACCAAGAGGTATGTCATTCCGTCTCGAAACAACATCCGCAATCGCTAATACAATGATGCCGGCGAAATTCGTTTATGGTAGTCCAGGGGTTCCCAACGAAACGCTCCACCAGATTTCTACCTCAATCGACTATTTGAACACACAACTAACCCTCCACTGGAACATTTTCGATGAATTTCTAGACGGATCTGGAAGTCGGATTGCAAAATTCATCCTCTACGGCGGCAGCGTGGTCACCATACTCTTGACCCTGCTTTTGGCCGCCTTATTCGCGCTCTCGGTACGCGTAGAGTAAATACGCACCAGACGAGCCTTCCCCCTATTGCTCGGCGAACTGCTCGTTCATATAGATTCGCTCGTAGATGACGTTGCCCGCCGTATGAAGCGGACCGGCTCCGGTGCCCCAATCATTTTCAAGGTGGCGTAGCGGCTCTTCCGCCAAAAGCTCTTCGAGTGATTTGTCGGAGTCCTGACCTTCCGCAACCCGATCTTTAAGGTCAAACATCATGTCCCGAAAGCGAATGAGATCCGCCTTGTCAGCCAGCTCGAGATGACCAGGTATAATGATTGTATCGTCGTCAGCTATTTCCAGTATCATGTTGGCCGACTCAATCGTGCCCACCAATGTGCCGCCTTTGTCATACTCAATGTTGGGATAACTTCCGTTCAAAAAGACATCGCCCGCATGGATGATGTTTGCATTGGGAAGAACCGCAATGATGTCGCCATGCGTATGGGCGTGCTCCACCGAAATAAAGTTGATCTGTTGACCATTCATATAAAACGTTGCGTTATCGTTAAACGTGATTACGGGGAGTGCAGCAGGGGGCGCGGCTTTTAAAATCCGCCCCGATGGCCATCGCGCCGTATCCACGCTTAAGCGCTCACGTGTTCCTTCATGGGCGACAATAATAGATCCCATATTGGCGAAATTTTTGTTGCCTTGAGTATGATCGTTGTGCCAATGAGTGAGGACCACATATTTTATCGGTTGATCGGTCTGCTCACGTATCGCCACCATGAGTTTATCGCTCATAGCATCCCAACAGGTATCCATAAACAACGCGCCGTCATCACCGGTCAACAGAAGGCTATTGACGCCCATGCATTCCATCACGTAGATGCCGTCGCCCAAGTCTGTTGTCACGATCACGGCGGCATCGAAAGCGGCATCGAAATCGGCCTGCGTAGGTTGTGCCTGCGCATCACTTGTGGAGAACATCGAGTAAACGGCAAAAGCCGAAACGAACGCCGTCAAATAAAAAGGCAGGCTCCGAGCTGCGTTTGAATTCCGTCGGCAAACGCTATCCCGTTTTTTCAAACCAAAGACTCGCGCGATATACTGATAAAACATAAAGTTTCTCCCCTTGTGCCCAGGCGCAAGGCGGTCCGCCGCCAAGCTTATCCATATAACGTTAGTCTGATCCCTGTTTTTTTGCTAGGAGAATTGCGCCCGCAGCGCTGTCTTAGCAAGATCCATCCATGTCTCAAAACCCATTAGGCCGACTTAGCGACCAGGGTCTGACTTTGAGAGGGCCATATGCAAATCTAAAACGGGCATGTGGAAAGCAGTATTTGACGAGCCGTATATAAATTTCAAAACTTATTACAATTGGCCCAAGCCAGAAAGAAGCTGACCATGACCAATCATGTGATTACTAGACGGCACCTTCTACAATCGACCGCGGCTGCGGGGCTCGCGCACGTCGTACCGAAGAGAGCCAGAGCGCAAACCCAGGCCGATGTGATTGTGATTGGTGCGGGCCTGTCCGGGCTCAATGCTGCGCTTACTCTCGAAGAGCAAGGTCTTAATGTAATCGTTCTTGAAGGGCGGACTCGCGTCGGCGGGCGCGTTTACAGTCTCGATAATGTGCCGGGCAGTCCGGAAGCGGGCGCCAACGCGATTGTCGGCGCTTATGCGCGTGTGCGCGACGCAGCACAGCGCTTTGATATCACCCTCTCTGATCAAAGGCCCCGGGGAGCGCTCAATCGTAATAAAACACTAGCTTTAAACGGCGAGGTTGTCTCGCCCGACGAGTGGCCGCAATCGCAGCACAATCCGTTTCCTGATGATTTGAAGGCGACCATGCCCTGGCAATATGTCGGTGGTCTTGTCTCGCAAAACAACCCTCTAACATCCCTCGAAGACTGGTTCGATCCGGAATTCGCACCTCATGACAGGTCGATGCATGAGTTTCTAACCTCTCATGGGGCCAGTGAGGCTATGATTGAACTCACTTACAACACCAATATTACCTATGGCACATCGGCCCATGACGTATCGATGCTGCAGATGTTTGCGACCGATTTTTTTGTTAAGACGATGTTGGGCCTTGATGATGGAAGATTCATTGGCACTGGCGGCAATATGCGTGTGCCCGAAGGCATCGCAAAAAACCTCAAAAGCGAAATCGTATTTAAAAAGAAGGTGCGCGGTATTCGTACGGAGACTGACGGCGTGGATGTTCAGTGCGCCGATGGCAGCCGCTATCGCGCCCGCTATGTCATTTCTTCCATTCCAATCCCCGTGATGCGTCACGTGAGAGTCGAGCCTGGATTCACAGGCGCCCAGGCGCGCGCCATAAAAACCGTAGCCTACGCACCGTGCACGCAGATCCATTTCGTCGCCAAAACGCCGTTCTGGGAAGAGGACGGCCTGCCCGCTTATATGTGGACCGACGGCCCAGCCGGATTCGTCGTACCTAATCGCGCGCCCGAAGACCCGACAACGGTTATGAGTTTGACGGCCTGGGCCCGGGGCTTCATGGCGCGGTATATGGACCGCATCGGACCAGTTGCAGCCTCGGCAGAAGTGATTAGAGCAATTGAAGAGATCCGCCCTACCGCCAAAGGTCAGCTTGAAGTTTTGCATGTGCACTCTTGGGAATTGGATGAGTTTGCCGGCGGTGCCGATTTTCTGTCGTGGCGCCCCAGCGAGATTGCACAATTCCATGGGCCCTTGTGGAAAGCCCACGGTCGCATTCATTTTTGCGGCGAACATACCGCGCTCCTTGCACGCGGCATGGAGGGAGCCATGGAGTCCGGCGAACGCGCGGCGGTCGACGTACTTAAGCGCGCTTAAGCAACCATCCGCAGTCGCGCAAAGAAAACCGCCGCCGGTGTGACCCGGCGGCGGTATTGGACATCAGAAACTAAATGCGGCTAGTAGGACAAGAACATCCTAAAGCCAATATCACGCCTCTTCGGTAGCACACTGAATGTCTTTCGGCCGACGTTGGCAGGGCCGAAAGAGATGCTCGTGGTCCCACCGTTTTGAAGCGTCGTATTCTGAAATGCGTTTGTGATAAATGCTTCCGCAGTGAGGGCATCCGTGATTTGCGCGCCAATGCGGAAGTTCGCCCGCCAGTAGCCGGGGATCAGGTTATAGGCAAAGTTATCGACATAACGACCACCTTCGTAAATGCCATCACCCCGTACATACCAATCACGATTCATGAGCGTATGGGTATAGGTCGCGCTCATGCTTGCAGTCCACTCGGCGTTATACCGGGGTCGGTTGCCGACACCCGAAATCACACCGCCCAACAACGCGGGAGGAACGTGAGCCGCCGTCGTAAACGACGAGCATGTCGCTGAATTTGAGCCAGCGGCGCACCCTGGTGCCAGGACATTGGTAGCCACGCTGCCGGTTGCGCCAAGCTTGGTGAGTTCGGCGTCGACCCAACCAACCGTGCCCACGAGTTCGAGCCCCTCAATCGGGCTTGCCGCCACTTCAAAGTCGACTCCCCAATACTTGGAATCACCCGGCAAGGTCAAAACCGGAGTCGTCCCCGAAGCCAGCAACACCACATTGTTAAACGGCTGAGCCGACCACATCATGTGGTACGCTGCAAGCGAGTACCTGAACCAGTCAAAACTCTGCTTAATCCCGATCTCGTAGGAGGTTATCCTTTGAATGTCCGTAAAGGTCGGAAAGACTGTTGGATCGATAATGCCCGGCGCTTGGTCATTAAACGTGGTCGCGCGGGTCGGCAGAGCATTCAATGATCCTTGGGCCCAACTGAAATACACATTGGTTGTGTCATTGGGCTCCCACTGAATAATCGCGCGTGGCATGAAATCGGAATACTGACTGAGTTCACCAATTTCCGCTCCCGCCGTACCGGCAGCAAGAAGAGTGCCGCCCGGGCCAAATGAGCCGGTATAGCGTAAAAGCTGTTCGTCGTGGGCCCAGCGCCCTTCACCGGAGACCGTAATCTGCTCAGTTACATCGATGTCAATAGAACCGAAAATACCCACCGCTTCGTTTGCTTGAAAATCGAGCTGAGCATTGGTCGCGCTCTCGTAAAGCTGGTCATAGTAACTCATGCCGATTTCGTATCGCACGCGCCGGTCCGGATCAGACGCAAGCCGCATTTCGGAGAAGAAGTCTCGTGTCCACGAGGCTCGATCTGTTGGATACGCTTTCAACCCCGGTGCAAATATCGAGTCGCCATCATCTCCATAGAGGAAGTCGTTAATCCGATAAGTCTTGTCTACGCCCCAAGAACTTAGCGCCCGAAATGTATGATTGTTGGGAAGATCCCACTCCACTCCGGCCTGACCGCGAAAGGCCCGGTAGGTGCTTCCGAACCCATCGGGAACTTCAAAGTTACGCTCGGCAATCTGCGTTGCCGTCGATTGGGCAGAAGCGATGGTCCCTGCGCCGAACATTGTAGAAGACACTGCCTCTGCCGAAGCGAAGGTGCCAAAAGGTGACAGACCGGGATTATCTGCATCCGGAATGGTACCGCAGAACAAATTTTGCTTGCTCTTACTTAAATCCGTTGTGAACGGCGTGAGTCCGCCGGTCAATCCGTCCAACGTGTTACCTTTAAAGACCAAGCTACAATCACCAGGGGCTACGGTACCTCTAACCGATGCGGAAATCGTCGTATCGTCGGCATCGACAAAGAAGCCCGATGCTTTGAATCTCAACGTATCGGTAGCTTCATACGTAGCAACGCCAAATAAGGCCCTGTTGTTCTCCTCGCCCATGGGTTCGCCGTTGCCAAATTCGTAGTCGCCGCCAACCCGCTCCCACTGACCTGCTAACCGCAAGCCCAATTTGTCCGTAATGGGACCTCCAGCCGCAATCACGCCGCCATAGCTGGCGTTCTCATCAGAGCCGGTGCCAAAAGAAGTCGTAAAGGAGGCATTAGATTCAAACTCGTCACCCGGTTCTTGAGGAACATAGTTGACGGCACCGGCAAACGAGTTGCGCGCGAATTGCGCGTTTTGAGGCCCCTTAATGACCTCAACACGCTCCAAGTCGATCAGCGGGATATAACCGATCCCGGACGAAACATAAGCACCGTCCCAGAACACGGCACCGATTCGCGACGAGGGGAAGTTGATTTGCTGGGCAATTCCTCGGAATCGGATATCGGCGTTTGACCGACCCCCGCCCTGGCCGTCAGAATTCTCAAGAGTGAAGCCCGGCGTGAAGTCGGAAAGATCCTGAATGCCCGAAATACCGGCCGCATCCAACTGTTGCTGGCTGAATACCGTTACTGAAATCGGTACGTCTTGAAGTGTTTCCTCTCGTCGACGTGCGGTAACGACGATCGTATCGCCCACCTGAGCCCAGCCTTGGCTGGTCGGCGCGACCACAGCCGGCGTGGCCAAAATTGCCGCGGCCGTAACACTTCCCATGAATTTCGATAAACAAGAGCTTGACATAGAGACCCTCCTTTATGCGGTAGTTAAGTGTATAATTACTCTTGTACGCTCCCCGAAGCGCACAATTTCTGCACACCAGTTCCCGCTAGTTCCATTAGAATCTTTAAATTACCTGATCAATTATGTCTAGGTCTCCCAGCCGGATTTGAGTGTTTATATTTTTCTCAGAGGCGCTTTATCTAATTTTTAGGCATTAAAGCCACGGTTTCATGCGGCAGGCTGCGCCTTTAGCGGGATCAAATTTAGCTGGGCTTTCGAGATGCGCTCTACAACGGTTTGGTGCCCCACAGTCTCAACAATCAAAACAAGTCCGGGCCCGACCCTTGCGCCGACCGAATAGCCGAGATCGAGCAGCACGTGACGGCTCCGTCGTCAGGCCCTTCAAATCAGGTGCAAATGTTAAATGAGCTTAATCTTGGTGGATTGTGCCTTTTTGGAAGACGTTCGTTCCATTGGTGATCTTCAATTCGGTAGACTAAATTACTGCCTGATCCGCTATCCTGCTAAACAGGCTCGTCCCTCTATTCCTTAGGCATACTCGCCGACCATGAGCAGAATAAGAGCTTCCGTTTCTATAGTCAGCTTAAAAATAACAAGGTCATTCGATTGTCGAAGTACTAATTATTACCGGTTGATAATCAATCCAGAATGCCACTTCCATATTGCACGATTACGTGGCTATCTTTGGGAAGCGGGCCATGGTCATGAAGGCCCAAGGAAGGGGCATTTTGCGTGCGGCTGGCCAACTCGCCCGAAGAGCTCGAGAACTATCGCTTTCACCGATACATATCAATGTTAGATTCTTTAATCGGAAGAGGACGAGATCGATGGGATTAACACGCAGACGTTTTATATCTTCCTCGTCTCTGGCCGCGGGAGGCGTCGCGATCGAGGGACTCGTTCGGCCGCAGTCGCTCCTTGCCGCGGAGACGGCGGATGTCACAGTCATCGGTGCAGGGCTCTCCG
>PVBE012758756.1_pt1 | contig 13873 bp, 13 predicted proteins | sample 1631181 | NCBI WGS metagenome assembly PVBE01 (sample SAMN08397723, study PRJNA350692) | Marine metagenome, whole genome shotgun sequencing project. | isolation source: water | place: Pacific Ocean | collected 2012-04 | reverse complement strand
GTTTCTTCGCCTTGGCGACACCGGGCAGCAATTCCATCATACCGCTTAGGCCGCCCATCTTGCGCATCTGGCCAAGTTGTTTGGCCATGTCGTCTAGATCGAATTCGCCCTTCTGGATCTTCTTGGCGAGCGCTTCGGCATCTTCCTCCGCGATCGTTTCCTGCGCCTTCTCGACCAGGCTGACCACGTCGCCCATGCCGAGGATACGGCCGGCGATCCGCTCCGGATGAAAGTCCTCAAGCGCGTCCAGCTTCTCGCCAACGCCGATCAGCTTGATCGGACAGCCCGTCACGGCGCGCATCGACAGCGCGGCGCCACCGCGCGCATCGCCGTCGACTCGGGTCAGCACGATTCCGGTCAGCGGCAGGCGCGCCTTGAAACCCTCGGCGACATTGACCGCGTCCTGGCCGGTCATCGCATCGGCGACCAGCAGGATTTCATAGGGGTCGACCGCCTCCCGCACCGCCGCGGCTTCCGCCATCAGCGCCTCGTCGATCTGCAGCCGGCCGGCGGTGTCGAGCATCACCACGTCGTAACCGCCGAGCCGAGCCGCATCGTTGGCGCGGCGCGCGATATCCACCGGCTGCTGGCCGGCGACGACCGGCAGGGTTTTGACGCCGGCCTGCTCGCCCAGCACTTTCAGCTGTTCCTGGGCCGCGGGCCGCTGCGTATCAAGCGACGCCATGAGGACTTTCTTCTTGTCCCGGTCCTGCAGGCGGGCCGCGATCTTCGCCGTCGTGGTCGTCTTGCCGGAGCCCTGCAGCCCGACCAGCATGATGCCGACCGGCGCCGGGGCCAGCAGTTCCAGCCCCTCCGTCTCCGCGCCGAGCATTTCGACAAGTTGATCGTTGACGATCTTGACGACCATCTGACCCGGCGTGACGGAGCGCAGCACTTCCTGGCCGATCGCTTCCTTCTGCACCTTGTCGATGAAATCGCGCACGACGGCCAAGGCGACGTCCGATTCAAGCAGGGCTACCCGGACGTCGCGCATGGCGGCGGACACGTCGGATTCGCTCAACGCCCCGCGGCGTTTCAGCTTCTCGAAGACATCGGCCAAGCGGCCGGACAATGACTCGAACATGCGCGCCTCTAATTACAAAGCCAACACGACAACGCAAAACGCGCCAGTGCGCGAAACTCGCGGACTGGCGGAGCCCCTCGGGACCGGAAACTCACGTTTCCCGAATGAGACCGGGCTTTTACGCCCGGTCGCGGCCTAAGTCAAGCAGGCCAAAACAATGGCGCCGGTTCGTGTCGAAATTCGTTTGATTCAGTGGCGCCCGCCCGCCGGTATCGCGCGGCGCCAGATTAGAACTTCCGAAGGAATCTGTTGACGATCCCATCATCCAATCCGACGTGCCGCTTGAGAAAAGAGTACGCCCGGACCACTTCACCATCCAGCCATACCATAGCCTTCTTGAACGACGTATCGCTCGGCAAGGCGGCGTAAAGCGTCGGCTCAAGGGGCAGCGACTTCTCTTCGTCACGGTAGTAATAGAGGATCAGCGACTTGCGGCTGTTGCCGGCGGGGCAGCAAAGTTTATGTGGATGACCATGAAACGAGCGACGCTGGGTGTGGAAGATAACGCACCGATTGAAGACCGGCACAACTTCCGCGACGCGCCGTTTCATCTCCGAGTCCCATATCTCAAGATCCCCGTTCCATTCCGACTTCCAATCCTTATTGAGATAGATCAAAAGGTTGACCTGCCTGCTCCAGCTCGGCCGCTTGTTGTGGACCAGGAAATCGACATGGTTGTTGAGGAATCCGCCCGGCAGGGTCTGGTGTAATCCTCCGCCGTCGAGTTCGGGATCGGTAATCAACTCCTCGATCCCGGAAAGCTTTTCCAAGAATGCGAGGAAGCGGCTGGACCACAATGCCTGAAACACCGTCTGCGTGGTCGGCCCCATGAGACCTATGTCCGTGAGTCCCTGTTTCCTTTCATTGAAGTGACTGTAATGTATCCATTTGTCGTCGGGCGCGGGGAATTCGGCCAGCACCTTCTCGGCAATTTCGTCGGGCAGGAAATCGTCGATCACCGTGTGAGGAAATGGGTCCGCGCTGGCGAAGTCTTCCTTCCGCTGCTCGGCAATCTCTTCGAGACGTTCAAAGTCGAATACCGTCTCAGTCTCAGTCATTGTCATGACGCCAACTGCCAGCGCTCGCGCCAATCCTCAGCCACATAGTTGACAATGATCGAACGCCTTACCCCACGAAGCGGGCGTTTGGCGAAACCGTGCCACGTGTCGGAGCCGGGGATGAAGATCAGGCCGCGATTTTGGGCAAACGGCGCACGGCCGACGTGATTAAAGGCGTCGTCATACAGGTCTGTACCGGCATCTGCCAGTTCCGGTTCCTTGGAGAGATAGACCAGCATGGTGAACAATTTCACGCTGATGTCGGTGTGCGGTTCAAGACAGAAACCATCGCTGTCCTGAGTGTATTCGATCCTGAGACTGCCTTTCGAGAGGTCGATTCCGCAAACTCGCTCGAACTTGTCTATCGTGCGTTCGTCCGATAGCGCGTCGACAACGTCGCGGCAGACCGCCGAACGCGAACAGAGATCGGCGTTGATAAAGGTACGGCTCTCGTTGTTACATTCCCGCGTGCCGTCATATCGGTCGATTTGCGGCGGTTCGATCGGTAGATCGAGGATGCCGTCGCAGGCTTCTTCGGTCAGCACATCCTTTAACAACCAATAGCGGTAAGGCTGCGTTTCGGCCTGTGCCTTGTCGAGGCAATCCGAAATCGCTTCTGTAATCGGGTTCATTGCGTGTTCCTGCAGTTACGGATCGCCCTTTAGACAGAGGAAACCCTGCTCCCGCGCGGGAGAAAATATCTTCACTGCGGCTTCCCGATAAACAGGTCTCGTACCGGCGTCTTTGATTTAGATCATTCCGCCGGGAACTTGGTATCCCCGGCCGAATACAACCGCTTCATATGCTCCGCGTTAAAAACTTTAAATCCGGGCAAAGATCGGGTCGGCTAACCAGCCAGCACCGGAAGCACGATGAAGGAAGGCGTTGCTACGGCGTGAAATATCGTATTGGTCGCAACCTTGACATCGGCCTCACCGTCATTCGCCAGAACGGGATTTCCGCTGTTCGTATTGCGCGCCCGTCGGGGGAAATTGCTGCTGGTGATATCGACCTGAATGCGGCTGCCGGCCCGTATGGTGTGATGAATATGGGCCAGGCCGATCTCGAAACTATAGATTTCACCTGACGCCAGCCGCTGCGGTTCCCGCGCGCCGCCGCGATACATCGCGCGTACGACACCGTCCATCAGCAGCATCGTGCGTCCGTCCGGCATCACCTCGATCAGCTTGGCGACGAAGTCCGTGTCGGCACAATCGGAACCGGCGTGCAGGCTAACCTGTACGGCCCCCGCGATTGTCAGGTCTTCGGCAAGCGTTTCGCCCCGATAGACCAGGCCGTAATCCGGCAGCGCCTGCACCGGCCGCTGGTCGCGCGGGCCGGCGGCGATCAGCATGTTGCGGCCGCCCCGGGTCGGGATCGGAGCTCGCGGGTCGTACGCATAGTCGCGCGCGCCGCCGCCCGGGCCCGCTTCGGTCAGACTTCCATCGCCGCACAGGTAAAGGCGTAAGGGCGCTACGCCCGGCGGCGGCCACTGTTCGGATTGCCGCCAATCGTCCGCGACATAGTCTTCCGTGTCATCGACCCAGGCGAGCGGCGCATAACGGATGGCGGGCTCGTCCACCACGCCGGTCGCCTCACCCTTCAACCAGTGGCCGAACCATTCGAAATAGGGGTCGCGCGGCCAGAAATTCGGTTCGTAGATGAAGTAGTGATGGTTCGGACCGATCCAGAGTCGCTGATTGCCGACACGGGCCTGGATCTTGTTGAACGCGCGGATCATGCTGGTCTGGAAGATGTCGTACCAACTCGTCGCGAGGAAGCCCGGGGCCTCGATGGTGCGGCAGAAATCGTGCGCCGTCCGGAACGCGTCCGGCGCCGGGTGACCGATGATCTCATCCAGGAACGGCTGCCATGTGGAAAAATCCGGGTAGCCCGTCAGAGGCAGGCGCAGCCAATCTTTCGATTCGACGAAAGGCGGGTCGGCGTGGCACGCCGCCTCCAGACGGTCGTATCGTTCGGCCGCACCCTCGGCGGCGGCGTCGAGTGCCGCCGCGCCGATCCCGGCCTTTTCCATCACCGCATCACGATGCGACGGCGACAGGCCGGGAATATTCTTCGCGACCCAGAGCCATAACCGCTCCATCTCGATCGACCCGCCTTCATAGACGACATCGTCGTAGATGCTGGCCGCCCCCACCTGGGCGAAATACGCCTTCAGCGACGGATGGCCGGTACTCGCCGCGGCAAAGGTGGTCGTCGCGCCGGCCGACGATCCGGACATGCCGATATTTCCGTCGCACCAGAGCTGTCCGGCGATCCAGTCCAGCGTGTCGAACCCGTCGGCCGCGTCGTCGGCGTAGACGCGATCGACGCCTTCCGATCCGTAACGCCCGCGCGTGTCCTGATAAACCGCGGCATAGCCCCTTTGCACGATGGCCCGCCAGCCGCGCAGGATCGACCCCCGCATCGGCGCATCGGGATCCGGCAGCCAGCCAAAGGCCGGGTCGTGAATCGCATCGCCCTGCGGTTTCGTAATGCCATAGGGCGTGCGCTGCAGGATGACCGGAAAGGAGGGGCCGCCCGTTTCCGGCAAATAGACGAAGGTGTTGAGCCGGACCCCATCGCCCATCGTGACAAAGGTTTGGAAACACCCGGTCATCGTCACGTCGCAACCAAGGGATCGTGGCCGCGCGCCTCGAGTGTGCCCGGCAACCGTTCAAGGTTGGAGAAACGCGCCGGCAGAGGGTTTCGTTCGAAAATTTCGCGCATGGCGGTTTCCTCTCACGCGTCCTTCAAATGCGCGTCGCGCCGCTCGAACAGCGCGTCGTCGGCGTAGCCCATCGCCACCGGCCTGCCGCGGCCGAGCATAACCTGGAAGTAGACCGGCTCCAGGCTCCTGTTCTCGAAGCCGTGGATGACGCCGGCCGGGATGGCGTTCGGATCGTCATGCTTGCCGGAGCCGCCGACGCCAATAAAACGGTGCTGGGCGCGCTTGTAGCCTTCGATCTTGGCGTCCTCGAACGCGGCCCAATCGGGCACCTTTTCACGGTAGCGGCCGACATAGCGGTCCATGATGTCCTGCAGCGACACGCCGTCCAGCTCTGGCGCACGGGGATGGCGGGCGGTGCTCATGACGACACTCCTTGCTTCGATTGCGCGTCCTGGATCAGACGCCAGACATTCGGTGGCGACAGCGGTAGCGCCATCGGCTCGACCCCGAACTCGGCGAGCGCCTGAGCGACGGCGTTGGCGATCACGCCGCCGACCGGAATGATCTCGCCTTCGCCTGCCCCCTTCGCGCCGAGCGGGTTGTGCGGCGACGGCGCCAGCTCGACGACGGTGGAACGGATATTCGGGAAGTCGGTGGCGGTCGGCAGCAGGTAGTCGGCTAGCGTCCCGGTGAGCAGCTGCCCGTCCGAATCGTAGACGAACTCCTCCAACAGCGTGCCGCCGAGACCCTGCACGATCGAACCGACCGACTGCCCGTTCAGGGTCGCGGGGTTGATCATGCGGCCGACATCCTTGCTCGACGCGACGTCGAGGACATCGACCTGTCCGGTCTTCGGGTCGACCGCGACATGCGCCGCGAGGCTGCCATAGGAATAGGTGTACTTTTTGCTCTCGAACCGCGCTTCGGCCTCGACCGGGTCGCCGGACAGTTCAGCATAGGGCACCGCATTGCCCGCACCGTCGCGCGCGCCTTCGGAATCGAGCGTTACCCCGTCCGAGGCGCAACCGAGCAATGTCGATGCGATGATTTTAAGCTTTTCCTTCAATGCTTCGGCTGCCAGCACGATCGCCGATCCACCCATCACGGTCGAGCGGGAGTGGAACGAGCCGTAGCCTTCCGCGACATACGCAGTGGAACCATAGTGAACGCGAACGCGTTCGAACGGCACCTCGAGCGCATCGCCGGCGATCTGGCCCATGATGGTTTCGATGCCCTGGCCAACCCCCGAGGAACCGAGATAGACGGAGAAAGTTCCGTCGGTTTCCAGAACGATCCGCGCGTCCTCGCTGGGGCCGGACGCGCCGCCTTCGATGAAACACCCGACGGAAACCCCGTGATATCGGCCGTCGACGCATTCGCCTTGCAGCTTGATCTTCTCCGCCCAGCCGAATTCGTCCAGACAGCGGTCGAGCAGCGCGTGATTGTCGCCGCTGTCCAATTCGGTGACGCTCTCGAACGGCGTCATGGTCGCCAGGGGATAGGGCATCTTGGCGGCCGGCACGAGATTGCGGCGCCGCACGTCGAGCGGGTCCAGATCAAGATCCTTGGCCATCAGGTCGATCAGCCGCTCGCGCACGAAATCCGGCTCGAACCGCCCGGGCGCGCGATAGGTACCGGTCGGCGTCTTGTTCGTCGTCAGCGAAAAGCTTGTCAGGGCGATATGTTCGATATCGTACGGTCCGGACATGAATTGGGCCGCGTTGCGCGGCGCGATCGAACCGTTGGTGCGGATATAGGCGCCGTTGTCGGTCCAGTTCCGGCCGCGCAGCGCAAGGATCCTGCCGTCCTCGGTCGCCGCGATTTCGACATCGCACTCGATTTGGCGGGCATGATTCGCCGCCATCAAATGCTCGCGCCGATCCTCGATCCATTTGACCGGCCGGCCGAGATGGCGCGCGGCGAAGGGGATCAGGAAATCTTCCGGATAGAACTCGCCGCGCGACCCGAAGCTGCCGCCGACATCGCCTTCGACCATGTCGATCCGGTCAATCTCCAGGCCCATCGTCGCGGCCAGGATCTTGCGGTTGGCGAAGGCAACCTTGGCCGCACCCCACACTGTCAGCCTTTCGGCCGCCGCGTCCCACTCGGCGACAAATCCACGCGGCTCCAAAAACAGGGCGGCGTGGCGTTGCACATGGAATGTCTCCCGCCGCGTGTAGTCGGCATCGGCGAAGGCGGCGTCCGCATCGCCCTTGACGGCGTTCCATTGCATCGAGACATTCGAGCCGTGTTCATCGAACAGAATCGTGTCACCCAACTCTGCTTGCTTCCGCTCGGTGATCGCCGGAAGCTGTGCAATATCGACATCGATCAGGTCGAGCGCGTCTTCCGCTATCGCCGGGCTATCGGCCACGACCACGGCGAGCGGTTCGCCGACATAGCGGACTTTCTCATCCGCCAGCATCGGCTGGCAGAACGGTTCGAGCTCCGGTAACGGCTGCAACCGGATCGGCAGAACGGGCACGGTGGGTCCAAGATCGCGCGCCGTCAGGACCGTGTGCACGCCAGCGAGCCGCAGCGCCGCGGCGGTATCGATATTTCGGAGATGACCATGCGCGGCCGGACTGCGCAAGATGACCGCATGAAGCTGGCCCTCCCGGTTTAGGTCGGCAACGAACTGCCCGCGGCCGCGCAGCAGGCGCAAATCCTCGACCCGCTCCAGAGGACTACCGATCAGGCGGTTCGGCGCCGTCACGACCCGTCCTCCCCGTCCGTGTACGCGGCCCGCGCCTCCAGCACCGCCTCGACGATCGGCACATAACCTGTGCAGCGGCAGATGTTGCCCGACAGCACCTCGCGCACCCGGTCGGCGTCGGCGCCGGGCTCTTCGGAGAGCAACGCGTGTGCGGTAGTGATCATGCCCGGCGTGCAGAAACCGCATTGCAGTGCGTGGTTCTTGCGGAACGCCGCCTGCAACGGGCTTAACCCTTCGTCGTCGCTCAGCCCTTCCACGGTTAAGGTCTTCCGGCCGTCGGCCTGCACCGCCAGCGCCAGGCAGGACCGCACCGCCTCGCCGTCGACGATCACCGTGCACGCCCCGCAAACGCCGTGTTCGCAGCCGAGATGGGTGCCGGTCAGACCGAGCACATCGCGCAGACAATCCGCGAGGCTGAGACGCGGCTCGACCTCGACCTCGACGGCTTCGGCGTTGACTTCGAACGCTACCTTCATGACGCCGCCGCCAGAAGCGCGCGCTCAACCAGTGTCGCGACGAGGGCGCGGCGGTAGTCCGCCGGCGCATGATGGTCCGCCATCGGCGAAACTTCCGCAGCCGCGGCTTCGGCCGCATCGGCGATGGCGCCGGCATCCACCTCCGTACCGTTGATCGCCGCCTCGGCGGCCGGCAGACGGTGCGGGCGGTCCGTAGCGCCGATGACGCCGATATGCGTGCCCACCGCCCGGCCGTCCGGGTCCAGATCGTAATACAGCGCGATCCCCGCCAGCGCAAAATCACCGCGCCGCCGCGCGAATTCCCGGAAGGCCCAGCGCCGCCCCGCAGGCCATTTCGGCAGCCGCACCGCTGTCAGGATTTCGTCCGGTGAAAGATCCGTTGTCATTGGACCGTGAAAGAAGTCCGCCGCCTGTACAATTCGTTCGCCGCCCGGCCCGAAGACAACCAATTCCGCATCGCACGCTACAGCGATTCCCGGCATCTCGGCAGCCGGATCGGCGAGGGCGAGGCTGCCGCCGACGGTGCCGCGGTTGCGGATCTGATAATGGGCTATGTGGCGTGTTGCCTCGACCAACAAAGGATGGGCCGTTGCGAGGCCTTCATGTCTTTCGATATCGCACCATCGGACACGCGCGCCAAGCCGTACGCCCTTGTCGTCGAGGTCTATCCCGTCGAGGCCCGGCAGGTTCTTCAGATCGACAAGCAAACCCGGCGACGCCATCCGGAAAGCCAAAATCGGCATCAGGCTCTGCCCACCGGCCAGCACCATCGCGTCATCACCCCGCGCGGCCAGCAGTGCGACCGCCTCGGAAAGGCTCGTCGGTGATGCGTAGTCGAAGGCGGGAAACTTCATGATCCTCGGCCTGGCGGATAGGAAATTCAGATCGGTAGTGTATCGTCCAAACCGTCGAATGCCAGAACGGACAATCAGAATGACCATACTCGACGATCAGCGCGTCATCGCCATCGAAGAACACTATCTCGATCCCGAGGTCGCGCCTTTGTTCGAGGGGATCGACGGCAACGCCGCGCGCATGCTGCGGACCGAGCTGGACGATGTCGGTGAAGGACGGATCGCTTCGATGGACGCGGCCGGAATCGATGTGCAGGTCCTGTCGCACGCGCCGCCGGGGCCGCAGCGGCTCGACGCCGAAACGGCGGTTCGCGTTTCCATGGCGGCGAACGACCGGCTGCGCGACATCTGCAGCGCGCATCCCGACCGCTTCGCCGGCTTTGCCATGCTGCCGACGACGGACCCCGCCGCCGCCGCGGACGAGCTGGAGCGGTCGGTCGACAAGCTCGGCTTCAAGGGCGCGATGATCCACGGGCTGACCGGACCGGACCGGCTGTTCTTCGACGACAGGCGTTTCTGGCCGATCTACGAGCGGGCGCAAGCGCTGGACGTGCCGCTCTACATCCATCCGGCGATCCCGCATCCCGACGTGATGAACGCCTATTTCAAGGACTACGCCAAGGAGCATCCGGGGTTCCTGACGGCGGGCTGGGGCTTCACGATGGAGACGGCGACGGCCGGCATCCGTATCGTCCTGTCCGGCGTGCTGGAGAAATACCCGGGCACGAAGATCATCCTCGGCCATCTCGGCGAAACCTTGCCGTTCCTGCTATGGCGTATCGACATGGCGCTGAACCGCCGAGGCGCCGCGGGCGTGCCGTTCCGCGACCTGTTCACGAAGCATTTCTACATCACGACGAGCGGCTTCTTCTCCGATCCGGCGCTGCTGTGCTGCATCCAGGAAATGGGTGTCGACCGCATCCTGTTCGCCGTCGACTACCCCTTCGTGCCGCAGGAGCCCGGCCCGAAATGGATGGAAGGCCTGATGCTGAACAAGGACGACAAGGCAAAGATCCTGCACGGCAACGCGGAAACGTTGCTAGGGCTGTAGTGCCGCTGCCGCAAATCCATTGGACAGTCCGCCCGGGATCGCCATATAACGCCGCGAAAGCGGGTGAATCGCGATGATACCGTTCACGAAAATGCATGGCATCGGCAACGACTGCGTCGTCATCGACGCAAGGGTCGAGCCCTATGCGCTGCACGAGGATCAGATCCGGCTGATCGCCGACCGCCGCCGCGGCGTCGGTTGCGACCAGCTCGTCCTGATCGAGCCGCCGCGCAACGGCCGTGCCGCGGGTTTCTTGCGCTTCTTCAATTCCGACGGCAGCGAGGCGCAGGCCTGCGGCAACGCGACGCGCTGTATCGTCTCCCGGCTGATGCAGGAAGCGGACACGGACAAAATAGCCGTCGAAACCGTCGCCGGGCTATTGCCGGCGCATGTCGACGAACGCGGTCTCGTCGCCGTCGATATGGGCGGTGTGCAGCTCGATTGGCGCGACATCCCGCTTGCCCGCGACATGGATACGCTGCATCTCGATCTCTCCACAGGTCCTTTCTCGGACCCGGTCGCGGTCGGAATCGGGAATCCACACTGCATTTTCTTCGTCGACGACGCCGACGCGGTCGATCCGGCGCAGTACGGCCCGGCGGTCGAGACCGATCCGCTGTTCCCGGAACGCACCAACGTCGAATTCGTGAGCATCCTCGACCGCAACCGCATCCGCATGCGGGTTTGGGAACGGGGCGCCGGCGTCACGCAGGCATGCGGCTCCGGCGCCTGTGCGGTAGCCGTGGCCGCCGCACGCCGCGATCTGACGCAGCGCCAGGTCGAAGTCCTGCTCGATGGCGGTTCGCTGTTCATCGACTGGCGGGCCGACAACCATGTCGTGATGAGCGGCCCCGTCGCCCTCTCCTTTACCGGCACCCTGGACGAGACGAGCGGCGCGGCATGAGCGGCGACCCGAAAATCATCACCTTCGGTTGCCGGCTCAACGCCTTCGAGTCGGAAGTGATGCGCGACCGCGCGACGGATCTCGACAACGCGATCATCTTCAATACCTGCGCCGTGACGCGGGAGGCCGAACGCCAGGCGCGGCAGGCGATCCGCAAGGCGCGGCGCGAGAATCCATGCAAGGCGATCATCGTCACCGGCTGCGCGGCGCAGGTAAATGCCGACGCGTTCGCCGCCATGCCCGAAGTGGACCGCGTGATCGGCAACGCCGAAAAACTGACCGAGGCCGCCTATCGCTCCGACGCGCGCGTCCTGGTCGGCGACATCATGGCGGTGCGCGAGACGGCAGGCCATCTGGTCGAAGGTTTCGAAGGCCGCGCCCGCGCGTTCGTTCAGGTCCAGCAGGGCTGCGACCATCGCTGCACCTTCTGCATCATCCCCTTTGGCCGCGGCAACAGCCGATCGGCGCCAATTGGGGAAATCACCGATCAGGTCCGCAACCTGGTCGAGAACGGCTACTCGGAAATCGTGCTGACCGGCGTCGATATCACATCGTTTGGCTCGGACCTACCGGGACAGCCGTCGCTAGGACAGATGGTGCGGCGTTTGCTGGCCCAAGTACAGGAGTTGCCACGTCTGCGCATCTCTTCGATCGACTGCATCGAGATCGACGACGATCTGTTGCAGCTGATCGAAAACGAACCGCGCCTGATGCCCCATTTCCACCTGTCGCTGCAGGCGGGTGACGATTTGATCCTAAAGCGCATGAAGCGGCGGCACAGCCGCGCCGACGCCATTGCCATTTGCGGCCGCATCCGCGCATTGCGCCCGGACGTCGCGTTCGGCGCCGACCTGATCGCCGGCTTTCCGACCGAGACGGAAGCGATGTTCCAGCGCTCTCTCGATTTGATCGCGGAATGCGGCCTGACCTGGCTGCACGTCTTCCCCTATTCGGAACGGCCCGGCACGCCCGCCGCGCGCATGCCGCAGGTACCCGGTCCGGTCCGTCGGGAACGCGCGGCGCGGTTGCGACAGGCGGGCGTACAAGCCTCGCACCGATTTCTCGACCGCCAAATCGGCAACAAGGCTACCGTGCTGGTCGAGTCCGACGGCGTTGGCCGCACGGAACACTACGCACCCATCCGTGCCGAGCAGCCGCTGCCGGACGGGTCCATCGCGACCATGAGCATCATCGGACGCGACGGCGACGCGCTCACGGGGCGGTGCGCCGCATGAACAAAACCAGTTGGCTCGACCGCCTGAAATCGGGCCTGTCGAAATCGACGACGAAACTGACCGACGGCATCGCCGGGGTTTTCAACAAGCGCAAGCTCGACGACGAAGCGCTGGAAGAGCTCGAAGAAGTGCTGATCACCGCCGACCTGGGACCGTCGACCGCCGCGAAGTTGACCGCAAGCCTTGCCGCGACCCGCTTCGACAAGGAAGTGAGCGACGAGGAAGTGCGCGGCGCGCTGGCGGATGACATCGGAAAGATCCTCGAACCGGTCGCGACGCCGCTCGACATCGAACCGTCGCGAAAGCCGCATGTCGTTCTGGTCGTTGGCGTCAACGGCAGCGGTAAAACGACGACAATCGGCAAGCTGGCGCAGCACTACCGGGCGCAAGGCCTCGACGTGATGCTGGCGGCGGGCGACACGTTCCGCGCCGCCGCGGTCGAACAGTTGAAGATCTGGGGCGAACGGGCCGGTTGTCCGGTGATCGCCGGCAAGCCGGGCGGCGACGCGGCGGGCCTCGCCTTCGACGCGCTGCAGGCGGCCCGCGAGAAGGGCGCCGACCTGTTGCTGATCGATACCGCCGGGCGGCTGCAGAACAAGGCCGACCTGATGGCCGGGTTGGAGAAGATCAGCCGCGTGCTGAAGAAACTCGACGAAGGCGCGCCGCATGATTGCGTGCTGGTGCTGGACGCGACGGTCGGCCAGAACGCGCACAGTCAGGTCGAGATATTCCGCGACATGGTGGCGGTCAGCGGGCTGGTCGTGACCAAACTCGACGGCTCCGCGAAGGGCGGCGTGATCGTAGCGTTGGCGGAAAAATTCGGCCTTCCGGTGCATGCGATCGGGGTCGGGGAAGGCGCGGAAGACCTGCGGCCGTTCGACGCGACGGACTATGCGCGCGACCTGATGGGGATGGACGTTTGACCGGTTACCAGACCTGTTCGGCCATATCTTCCTGGTTGCCTTGTACCTGGCTGGCGAGCAGCCAGTCGTCCATCTGCATGTAGCGCGGCGCCAGGAAACGATAGGTCTCGCGCAGCAGGTCAGGCGCGGTCTCGGTCAGGCGTCCCGGCTCCCGTTCCCAGCCGCGCAGCAGATGGTCCCACGCGACGAGACGCCGATAGACGGAATTGCGGACACTGCGGATGTAATCCTTCTGCGTCCCGATATTCTTCAACACGGAAATGATCTCGCCGGTCTGCCCGTCCGCCATATCGAATTCCTCGCCGAACTCCTGAACGGCGATGGCGAGCAGTTTGCCAACCGACGTCGTGGTATCGAGGATGCTGCGGTTCTTCGCGGCCACCTTCCGAAGCTTCCAGATCTTCTCCTGCATCTGCAGCACGCTGCGGAACTGATCGCGGAGCGTTTCGATGTAGGCGAGTTCCTCGGCCAATTCCTCGATCAAGTCGAGGACCATGCTGGCGTCGTCGGCGTCGATTTCCTTAGCGGCCTCGTTGAACGCCTGATTGATTTTTTCCTTCACGCCGGGATCGTCGGCGATCTGGATGAGTTGCTCGGGATCGGTGATCAGATTTTCGTCACCGGACATCTAGGACACAAGCTGCATACTGATTCGCTGTCGCGCAATCGTACGATGCTGCTCGGAAATCTCCCAAGACGCTTCGCCGGTAAGCAGTTCCGGTGGCAGATCGTCACCGGGCATCAACACTTTCACGTAATCGAGGCCGCTGGAGACGAGATCCAGCATCTCTTCGTCGGCCGACTCTTCGTCGATTTGGAACTCGCGCCGGATTCCGGGCAACGGCAACAGGACCTCTTCGCCGCCCAAATTCATGACGAAGACCGGTTCGCTCGTATGCTT
>PVBE011571146.1_pt1 | contig 13873 bp, 14 predicted proteins | sample 1631181 | NCBI WGS metagenome assembly PVBE01 (sample SAMN08397723, study PRJNA350692) | Marine metagenome, whole genome shotgun sequencing project. | isolation source: water | place: Pacific Ocean | collected 2012-04 | reverse complement strand
CCCGGGGAAGAGGATTTTGTCACTTCAATCGACGATGATGATATTGCCGAAAAAGTCTTCCGTGATGCGGATCGTCACGACGCCGCCACGGATCATCTGCGAGGGCACCTCGGCGGTGGTATCGGTATAGCCGTCGGCGGCATAGCGCGCCGTGATGGCCTGCGAAATCTTATACAGCTCGGTCACCGAAATTTCCTGGCCGAGATAGCGCCGGTAAATGGGCAGGAAATCGCTCGCCGTATAGATCGACGAGCCGTCGATGATGACGCCGGCGAGATCGAAAAACATCCCCGCCGCATCGTCCTCCGGCGCCGCGGCCGGCACCACATTTCCTCGCGAAACGTCGAGCGCCGCGTCGATACGCGCCCACTCCGATTGCGCCGCGCTCGGCGTGCCGGTCTCGGCCGCCTCTTCGCCGGCCGGTAAATCCGCCGGCCGCGACGCCGCTTTCTCGGGCTCGGGCTCGGGCTCGAGGGCGGCGACCACCGAATCGCCGACAGGCTCTTCGGGCGTGGCTTCATTTTGGTTCGGGATTTCGGCTGGTTCGGGTTCGACAATTTCCTCTTGCGCCGCCACGGTGATGTCAATTTCCTCCACCGCTTCGTCAACGCGCTCCTCCGGTGCTGTCGTGATAACCAGGTCCGAAGCCTCTTCGGCGAATTCACCGACGACGATATCCGGAGGCACCATCTCGGCCTCGCGCTCCTCCACCGCTTCGACAGGCTCTTCAATAGGCTCTTCGACAACAGCAATAATTTCCTCGACTGCCGCTTCCTCGGGCTCTACGACGGCAACAATGATTTCCTCGACTGCCGCTTCCTCGGGAGTCTCGCGCACCTCGTCCTCCTCGGCGACGACAATGATGATTTCTCCGGCTTCCGCTTCCTCGCGCGCCTCCAGCACCACCTCCTCGGCGGCGACGACAGTGATGATTTCTTCGACTTCCGCTTCCGCGGGCGCCTCGGGCGCCGCCACTTCGGCGGTCAGCGTTATAACGGCCTCTTCCGGCGTCACCGGTGGCTGGGGCGGCGCCTCGGCGGCGAGCACGGCGACATCTCGCCGTGGCAACATGGGCGTCCGCTCGGCGGCCGGCGCGACCACGGTTTCTTGCGGCACCGCCGGCACCACCGAGGCCAACGGCGGCACCTCGGTACCGAGTCCGGCGACATCCTCTTCCGGCGCTACCGGCGGCAGCGGTGGAAGCTCGGCGGCGAGCCCGGCGACTTCTTCTTCCGGCGGCCGTGGCACAACCGGCGCCACCTCGGCGGCGGGCGCGGCGGTATCTTCCTCCGGCGCCAGCGATACCCGTGGCTCAGGCGGAGCGATCTCGGCGGCGAGCGCGACCACGGCTTCCTGCGCCGGCGGCGGCGAGACTTCGACCTCCTGCGCCGGCGGCGGTTGCGGCTGTGGTGAAATTTCGGCGATGGTTTGCTCGGTTTTCTCGACCTCGGACGGCTCGCCGGCCGCTATTTCGGTCTCCAGGCGCGGCATGACGGCGTCGCTGGTGTGCGCGCCCTGGGCGGAGAACAGCTCGGCCACATTGTTGAACAGAACGGCGCTGGTCAGCGGATGAACGCGCTCGATCTCGGCGAGAATGGCGAGGGCGCGGCGATAGAGCGGCTCGGCCTCGGCGAATCTCCCCTCAAGATAATAAAGCTGCGCCAAATCATTCAGGCTGACGGCGACCGCCATGTGGTTGGGGCCGAATTCCTTTTCCTTGATCTTGATCGTCCTCAGATGCAGGGTTTAGGCCTCGTCATAGCGGCCCTGCCGGCGGTAGAGCTTGGCCAGCTTGCCGACCAACACGGCGGTGGTGCGATGGCCCTACCCCAGCGCATCCTCGGCGATCAGCACCGCCTCGACCAAAAGCGGCTCGGCCAGCGCCAGGCGGCCCATCTCGACGTGAAGCTCGGCAACATTGGCAAGCAGCACGGCGGCGGTGGGATGATCGACGCCGAACTCGCTTTTATGCAATTCAAAGGTCTCTACGGCGAAGGGCAGCGCTTCGCGAAAACTGCCCTGCGCGAAAAGCGTTGCATAGCGGTTATAATTGTCCAGCAGGGCGTCCGACTGAGCCCAGCCAAGCGCCGGAGTCAACAGCAAGGCAATGCCCGCCGCCATGGCCCAGCGTCTGGCTTTCATGACCCAATTCCCATTTCTCGATACATAGAAAACCCCGCGGCGCCCGGCGTCAACATTTAGGCGTGGCCGCGCGGCGCGCCGCCCTCTTCTTCGAGGCCGGCCAGAACATCGCCGACCAGATAGAGCGAGCCGCAAATGAGAATGCGGCCGGGCGCCTCCTCGCGGCCCAGCCGGGCGAGCGCCGCGCCGACATTTTCAGCGCTGCGGCTGGGCAGGCCAAGGCCGGCGCCGGCCTGGCAAATCGCCTCGGGCGGCAGACTCGCGGCCGCGTCGGGTATGGCGACGCCGGTCAGGCTGGCGCTGAGCGCCGCCAGCGGGCGCAGGAAATCGGCCGGCGGTTTGCTGTTGAGCATGCCGACGATCAGATGAAGCGGCTTGTCGCTCCACGGACGGGCAGCCGCCAGCGCCCGGCCCGCCGCTTCGTTATGGCCGCCGTCCAGCCACAGCTCCCAGCCCGCCGGCAATGACGGCGCCGCAACCTGTTGCAGGCGGCCGGGCCAGCGCGCATCGCGCAAGCCTTCTACAACCGCCACCGGCGAGAATATGTCCGCTCCCAATGCCTCGAGGGCGGCGATGGCGATGCCGGCATTGGCCAGCTGATGGCGGCCGGCGAGAGCGGGCAGCGGAAATTCATGAGCACCGGATGTGCCGTCATAGAGCAGCCGGCCGCCTTCGGCACGGACATGCCACTCGCGGCCATGGCGGAGAAGCGGCGCGCTCAGTTGCGCCGCGCGCGCGGCGATCACCTGCTCCGCCTCACCCGCTTGTTCGGCGATAATGGCGGGCACGCCCGGCTTCAGGATGCCGGCTTTCTCGGCCGCGATGCCAGCCAGCGCGTCGCCGAGATATTGCGTGTGATCGATGCTGACCGGCGTAATGGCGCAAAGCGCCGGGCGCGCCACCACATTGGTGGCGTCGAGCCGCCCGCCAAGGCCGACTTCAAGCAGCAGAAAATCCGCCGCGCCGCGTTGATAGGCGAGAAAAGCCGCGGCGGTGGTAATTTCAAAAAACGTGATCGGCGCGCCGTCATTGGCGTCTTCGCATTCGGCCAGCAGAGCCGCTAGACGGGTCTCGGAAATGCTGGCGCCGTCGAGCCGGATGCGCTCGTTGAAATGCACCAGATGGGGCGAGATATAGGCATCGACCCGCCACCCGCCGGCGCGCAACATGGCCTCCAGATAGGCGATGGTGCTGCCCTTGCCATTGGTCCCGGCGACGTGAAGCACCGGCGGCAGGCGCGCTTCCGGGTTGCCCAGGACCTTCAGGAGGCGCTCCATGCGGCCGAGCGATAGATCGATCAGCTTGGGATGCAGGTGCAGGAGGCGCGCGAGGATGCGCTCGCTGGGCTCCTCCTGTCGGCGCGTCATTCCTAAGTTTCGTCGGCTTGCGGGCGCGCCAGCTCGACCACCTCGGCGGTGGGGGCGGTGTTGCGCAACAGCGAGATCAGCTTGCTCAGGGTGGCGCGCAAATCATGGCGGCGCACCACCATATCGATCATGCCATGTTCCAGAAGATGCTCGGAGCGCTGAAACCCTTCCGGCAATTTTTCGCGGATCGTATCCTCGATAACCCGCACCCCGGCGAAGCCGATCACCGCGCCGGGCTCGGCGATGGCGATATCGCCCAACATGGCGAAAGACGCCGTCACGCCGCCGGTCGTCGGATTGGTCAAGACAACGATGTAGGGCAGATGCGCCTCTTTCAGCTCATCCACCGCGACCGTGGTGCGCACCATTTGCATGAGCGAGAGCGTGCCCTCCTGCATTCGCGCGCCACCCGATGCCGGCACCACGATGAAGGCCGAATCCTGCAACACCGCAAGCCGCGCGCCGGCCAGCAGAGCCTCGCCCACGGCGACGCCCATGGAGCCGCCGAGAAAGGCGAAATCGAAGGCGGCGACAACGGCGGAATGGCCGCCAAGCGTGCCATGCGCGACGATAACGGCGTCCTGGTTGGTTTCGCTGCGCGCATCCCTGAGGCGGTCCTGATAGCGCTTGCGGTCGCGAAAACGCAACGGATCGGCCGCCACCTCGGGCAATTCGATGGTCTGAAACTCGCCGTCATCGAAGAGATAGGTCAGGCGCTTTCTCGCATCGAGGCGCAGATGGTGGTCGCAATGCGGACATACCCGCTGATTGTTTTCAAGCTCGCGGTGAAAGATCATCTGCTCGCAATTGGGGCATTTCTCCCACAGGTCCTGCGGGATATCGTCCTTGCGGAACAAGCCGCGCACCTTGGGGCGGGCGAAGCGGTCGAGCCAGCTCATGGGGCGGCCTCCGTTGCGGTTTGGCGCACCCCGGCGCTTAAGGCGCGCACCAAGGAAAGCGCCGCATCGACGGTTTGCGGTGTCGCGGCGGCGCTGCCGTTCAGGCTTTTTTCGATCGCCGATATGATCGCCGAGCCGACCACCGCGGCCTCCGCCGCGCCCACCACCTCGGCCGCCTGCTCCGGCGTCTTGATGCCGAAGCCGACGGCGATGGGAAGCTCGGTATGGCGGCGCAGCCGCCCGACGGCGGCTTTGACCGAGCTCGTCGAGGCGCCGGCGGCACCGGTGATTCCGGTGATCGAAATGTAATAGACGAATCCCGAACTGTTGGCGAGCACGCGCTCCAGGCGCGCGTCGTCGGTGGTCGGCGCGGTCAGGCGTATGAAGGCCAATCCCGCTTTGAGCGCCGGCAGACAGAGCTCGCCATCTTCTTCCGGCGGCAGATCGACGATGATCAAGCCGTCGAGCCCGGCATCGAGCGCGTCGCTGAGGAAACGTTCGACGCCGTAAATATAGATCGGATTGTAATAGCCCATCAGAATGAGCGGCGTGTCATCGTCCTCGGCGCGGAAGCGGCGCACCAGTCCAATGGTTTTCTCGAGCGTGATGCCGGCCTTGAGGGCGCGCTGGCCGGCCACCTGAATGACCGGCCCGTCGGCCATCGGGTCGGTGAAGGGCGAGCCGATTTCGATGATGTCGGCGCCGGCGGCGGGCAGGCCGCGCAATATCTCGAACGAGGTTTCGATATCCGGATCGCCCATCATGGTGAAGGTGACGAGACCGCTGCGCCGCGCTTCGCGGAGCGCCGTGAAGCGCCGTTCGATACGCCCGCTCATATGCCGGTCTCCAGCGCTTCGGCGACCGTGAAGATATCCTTGTCGCCGCGCCCGCACATATTCATGACGATGAGGTGATCGGCCGCCAGGGTGGGGGCGATCTTGCCGACATGGGCCAGGGCGTGGGCCGGCTCCAACGCCGGAATGATGCCTTCGAGGCGCGAACAGAGCTGGAATGCTTCGAGCGCTTCAGCGTCGGTGACCGGCTCATATTCGACGCGCCCCATATCCTTGAGCCAAGAATGCTCGGGCCCGATGCCGGGGTAATCGAGGCCGGCGGAGATCGAATGCGCCTCGTTTATCTGGCCGTGTTCGTCCTGCAGCAGATAGGTGCGGTTGCCGTGCAGAATGCCCGGGCTGCCGGCGCTGAGCGAGGCCGCGTGGCGGCCCGATTCGATGCCGTGCCCGGCCGCCTCGACACCGATCATGGCGATATCCGGCTCGTCAAGGAAAGGATAAAACAGGCCGATCGCGTTGGAGCCGCCACCGACGCAGGCGACCAACGTATCGGGCAGGCGGCCCTCGGCCTCGATGATCTGGCGGCGTGTCTCTTCGCCGATGATGGACTGGAAATCGCGCACCATTTCCGGGTAGGGATGCGGGCCGGCCGCCGTGCCGATCAGATAATAGGTCGATTCGACATTGGTGACCCAGTCACGCAAAGCCTCGTTCATGGCGTCCTTCAAGGTCTTGGCGCCGGACGTGACGGGCACTACCTCGGCGCCGAGCAGCTTCATGCGAAAGACATTGGGCTTTTGCCGCTCGATGTCCACTTCGCCCATATAGACCGTGCATGGCAGATCGAACAGCGCGCACACCGTGGCGGTGGCGACGCCGTGCTGGCCGGCGCCGGTCTCCGCGATGATGCGCGTCTTGCGCATGCGCCGCGCCAACAGGATCTGGCCGATGCAATTATTGATCTTGTGGGCGCCGGTATGGTTGAGCTCGTCGCGCTTGAAATAGACCTTGGCGCCGCCCCAATGGGCGCTCAGGCGGCGCGCGTAATAAAGCGGGCTCGGCCGGCCGACATAATGCTTGAGCCAATAATCCATCTCCTCGGCAAACGCGGCATCCACCTTCGCCGCGCCGTAAGCGGCTTCGAGGTCGAGAATCAGCGGCATCAGCGTCTCGGCGACAAAGCGCCCGCCGAAATCGCCGAAATGGCCGTCCGCATCCGGTCCGGCGCGATAGCTGTTGGCTGTGTTCATGTTCTTTCCGAGTTTCGTCAAAGCGTCGCGCCGAGGGCGAGAAAGCGCCGCACCAGCTCGGGATCTTTCCGGCCCGGCGCCGATTCGACGCCGGAAGAAACATCGACCGCCCGGGCGCCCGATATCCTAACCGCTTCGGCCAGATTGTCGATATCGAGGCCGCCGGAAAGCAGCCATGGCAGGCCGCCGGCCGGCGCCGAATGCGCCGCCAGCATGCGCCAATCGAAAGCCAATGCGTTGCCGCCGGGCAGCGCGCCGGCCAGGCTCTTCGGCGCCTTGGCGTCGAACAGGATCCAATCGGCGACACTGTGGAAGGGTGCCGCGGCCGCGATATCCTCCGGCGCCGCCAGCTTGATCGCCTTGATGATGCCGGCGCCGGTTCGCGCCTTGATCTCGCCGGCGCGCGCCGCACTTTCGCTGCCGTGCAGCTGCACGAAATCGAGCCGTAAGGAGGCGAAGACGGTGTCGAGCACATCGTCCGCCGGATCGACGAACACGCCGACGCGCGATATTTTCGCCGGTACCGGGCGGGCGAGCGCGCCGGCCGCCGCGGGCGCGACATTTCGCGGCGACGGCGGATAAAACACGAAACCGACGAAATGCGCGCCGCCGGCCACCGCCGCCGCCACCGCGGCAGCGTCGCCGAGGCCGCATATCTTTGCACCGAGGCCGCTTCCGACCATGCCAATATCCGCCTCCTTGTCATTGATTGCGCTTACGCGCACTGGGCGCGCGCTAGGCGCTTATTCGACGATCCCGCGCCCGACGTCAAGAACTTCGCGCCACCTTCGGCTCAGGCGATATCGCCGGGCGGGGCGATGCGATTTCGCTCAGCCACAGGCTTGGCGGGCGCGCCATCACCCTCCGGCGCGCCGTCAAGCCGTTGCCTGAGAGAGGAAATCTCGCGCTCCAGGGCGCGTATATGGCGCTTGCTCTGGCGCGCCTCGGCGCGCCAGCGATGATCGAACAGCCAGCGTATCAAGGCGCCCAGCAAAAAGCCGACGGCAAGCGCGCCGATGACGGCGGCCCATAGCGGAATATCGAGCTCATACGGCAGCGGATTGAAATGTACGCCGACCGAATTGCGGTTGGCGATGGCAAAGGCGATGACGATAAACGCCACCGGAACCGCGATGATCCAACCGATAAATCTCACGCCGTTATCCTCGGCGCCTCACCCGCGCCTCACTGACGCCGGGGGCGCCGGGCGCGGACGAAACGGAATGCGGGGCGCCGTCAATTTTGATTGATGCGCTCGCGCAATTCCTTGCCGGTCTTGAAAAATGGCAAATGCTTTTTCGCCACATTGACCGATTCGCCGGTGCGCGGATTTCGCCCGACGCGCTCGCCGCGCGCGCGCACCGAAAAGGCCCCGAAACCGCGCAGCTCGACGCGGTCGCCGCGCGCCAGGGCGGCGCTGATCTCGTCGAACACCTTGTTCACCACACGCTCAAAATCGCGGTGATAGAGGCGCGGGTCGGGATACATCTCCGCCAGCCGCTGAATGAGTTCAGATTTGGTCATGCTTTCGCTTTCCTTATCACGGTTTTCTTACCGATGTCCCATTTCCCCAGCGCGCGAGCAAGTCATCCATATACTTGAGTTTTTCTACTCGCGACCGAGCCCAGGGTGCCAAACGGCGAGAAGGCCGTCAAGCATCAGACGGCGCGGCAAAACTGCGCCGCTGACGGATGACACCAGGCGCTCGACTATATCCTCGGCATCCTCGACGTCCAAATCATAGAGCGGCAGCGAAGACGGCACGCCGCGCTTGCTGTCGAGCCAGGCCAGGGCTTGCTGCTCGCCGCCGATTTCATCGACCAGGCCGTTGGCCACCGCCTGGCGGCCGGTAAACACCCGCCCATCGGCCAATTGCAACGCCGCCGCCGGCTCGAGGCCGCGCCGTTCGGCCAACAGATCGACGAAGAGATCGTACATATCGTCGACCACCGCCTGGCTGGCGACACGGCCGGCCTGGTCGAGCGGCTCAAGCGGCGACGGCACGCCTTTCAGCGGCGCGCTTTTGATGGCCTCGGTCATGATCCCGAGATCGGCCAGCATTTGGCTGACCTCGGCGGTCTGCAGGATGACGCCGATGGAACCGGTGACGGTGGAATTGCGCGCGAATATGCGCTCGCCGGCAAGCGCCGCCATATAGCCGCCGGATGCCGCCGTGCCGTCCATCACGGTGATGACCGGTTTTTGCGCCGCCACGCCGCGCAAGCTGAGATAGAGCGCCTCGCTTCCCGACATGGTGCCGCCGGGCGAATTGATGCGGATGATCAGGGCCTTGACATCGTCATCGTCGGCGATTTCGGCCAACAATTCGTCGCGCCACGGATCGTCGAAGATCAGGCCGCCAACCCACAGGCGGGCAACATAATCGCCGCCCACCCCGCCATCGACGGCGAAGCGGCCGATGGCGACGACGATAAGCGCGATCACCGCGACGATGGCCAAAGCGCGCCACAGGGCGACACCGCGTTTGAGGCGCCGGCGATCGAGCAATCTATCCGGATCAAGTTTCATCCCAGCCGCTCACTCCCCGAGTTGCCGGTCGACAGGCGGCAATCCACCGCGCTCCACAGCGCCGAAATGGGGCACCGGACCTAGGAGTCCTTATCCACCCCTTCGGCCGCGTCCTTCGCTTCTTCCTCGGCCGGCGCCGCCTCTGCTTCAGCCTCCGCTTCGGCCTCTGGTGCCGCCTCTACTTCGTTCTCTGGTGGCGTCGCCTCGGCCTCCGCCGATGCGGCTTCCGCTTCGTCTACCGGTGCGGCTTCCGCCGTGGCTTCGGCGGCGGGCGGGCTGGCGTTCACTTCTTCTTTCTGTTTGCGGCTGATCGCGGCGCCGAGGATATCGCCGAGGCTGGCGCCGGAATCGGTCGAGCCATATTCCTCGACGGCCTGTTTTTCCTCTTCGACTTCGAGCGCCTTGATGGAGAGCGTAATACGCCGCCCGCCGCGATCGATCTGCATCAGCTTGGCGTCGAACTTGTCGCCGACGGCGAAACGGTCGGGCCGCTGCTCATTGCGGTCGCGCGCCAAGTCGCCTCGCCGCACGAATCCGGCCAGGCCATCGAGCATTTCCACATCGACGCCCTGGTCATGCAGAGCGGTAACCGTACAGGTGACCGCCTTGCCGCGCTTGGAATGGGCAACCTGGAACGGATCGTCATCCAATTGCTTGATGCCGAGGCCGATGCGTTCCTTCTCGATATCGATGGTGAGCACCTTGACCTTGACGGAATCGCCCTTGTCATAGTTCTGGATCGCGGTTTCGCCGGGCTGCGCCCAATTGATATCGGAGAGATGGACCATGCCGAATATTTCGCCCGACAATTCGACGAACAGGCCGAATTCGGTGATGTTCTTGATCTCGCCCTCGAGAACGGTGCCTTCCGGATTTTCCTCCTCGAAGGATGTCCACGGGTTGGCCAGGCATTGCTTGAGGCCGAGGCTGATACGCCGCTTGTCGGGATCGACGTCGAGCACCATGACCTCGACTTCCTGGCTCGTCGAAACGATCTTGCCGGGATGGACATTCTTCTTGGTCCAGCTCATTTCCGAGACATGGACGAGGCCCTCGACGCCGGGCTCGAGTTCGACGAAGGCGCCGTAATCGGTGATGTTGGTCACCCGGCCGGTATATTTGGCGGAGATCGGATATTTCGCCGCAACGCCTTCCCACGGATCGGCCTCAAGCTGCTTCATGCCGAGCGAAATGCGCTGGGTCTCCGAATTGAAGCGGATCACCTGAACCTTGACGCTCTGGCCGACCTGCAAGGCGTCGGTCGGGTGGTTGACGCGCCGCCAGGCGATATCGGTGACGTGGAGCAAGCCGTCGACGCCGCCCAAATCGACGAAGGCGCCGTAATCGGTAATGTTCTTGACGATACCCTCGAGCACCTGGCCTTCGTGCAGATTGGCGATCAGCTCGTTGCGCTGCTCGGCGCGGGTATCTTCGAGGACGGCGCGGCGCGAGACCACGATATTGCCGCGCCGGCGGTCCATTTTCAAAATCTGGAACGGTTGTTCGGTGCCGATCAGAGGCGCGATATCACGCACCGGGCGAATATCCACCTGGCTGCCCGGCAGGAACGCCACGGCGCCATCGAGATCGACGGTGAAGCCGCCCTTGACGCGGCCGAAGATGACACCACTGACGCGCTCGCCGTCCTGATAGGCTTTTTCGAGTTTTTCCCAGGCCTCTTCGCGGCGCGCGCGCTCGCGGCTGAGGACGGCTTCGCCGCGGCGGTTTTCGATACGCTCGATGAAAACCTCGACCTCGTCGCCGACCTTGAGCTCGGCCGGCTGGCCAGGCAGCGAGAATTCCTTCAATAGAACCCGGCCTTCGACTTTCAGTCCGACATCGATGAGCGCCGCGTCATTATCGATGGAAAGCACCGTGCCCTTGATCAGGCGGCCTTCGAAATTGGCGCTGTCGCCGACAAATTCGTCGAGCAGTTCGGCAAAGTTTTCCTTGCTTGGCGGTTGCTCATCAACCGAATGCGTTGTCATCTGTTCTCCTATCCAACATACATTTCACATCGCCGCCTCGACCGCATCAATCCAGCCGCGCCGTGAGATAAGAAAGCGCCCGATCAAACACCTCTTCCGGCGATAGATCGCTGGTATCGATCTTGAGCGCATCCGCCGCCGCTCTCAGCGGCGCCACCGCGCGACCGCTGTCGCGGGCGTCACGATCCTGCATTTCCTGCAAAACGCGCGATTCTATACTCTCCACGCCGCGTAACCGCAACTCTTTCACGCGCCGCCTGGCGCGCACCTCGACCGGGGCTTCGAGATAGATTTTGCCGTCGGCCTCGGGGCACACCACCGTGCCGATGTCGCGGCCGTCCAAAACCGCCCCCGGCGGGGTCGCGGCGAACTGGCGTTGATAGGCTAAAAGCGCCTCTCGCACGCCCGCATGGGCGGAGACCACCGAGGCCGCCTGACCGACCTCCTCGGCGCGCAGATCGGGCGCTTCGAGGTCTTTTTGTTCGAGGTTTTGCGCCGCCTTCGCGCCGGCTGTTTCGTCCGCCGGGTCGCCGCCCTGGCGCAGCATGCGCGACGCCACGGCGCGGTAAAGCCCGCCGGTATCGAGATGGCCGAGGCCGAAACTAGCGGCCAGACGGCGCGCCAGCGTGCCCTTTCCGGAAGCCGCCGGGCCGTCGACGGCGATTATGACGGTCCGCTTCGCGCTCTCCCCCGCCTCAGCCATGGCGAATCCGCCCGCCGAGACCGTTCATCAGCTCGGCAAAACCGGGAAAGCTGGTGGCGATGGGGGTGCCGTCATCGATGGTCATGCCCTCGGCCGAGGCCATGCCGAGCACCAGAAACGCCATGGCGATGCGATGATCGAGGCCGCTTTCGATCTCACCCCCGCCGGGCGGCGGGCCAGCCATGCCGGTGATCAGGATATCGTCGCCTTCGGCCGCCACCTGCACGCCGGCGGCGGTGAGCCCGTCGATGATGGCGGCGAAGCGGTCGCTTTCCTTGTGGCGCAATTCGCCGAGGCCGCCGAGGCGGCTCGGGTCTTCGGCGCAAGCTGCCAACACCGCGAGGATGGGATATTCATCGATCATGCTGGGCGCGCGCGCCGCCGGCACGTCGATGCCATGTAATTTAGAGGCGCTGACGGCGATATCGGCGACCGGCTCGCCGGATATTTCCTTGGCGCCCTGCAATTCCACCGCGCCGCCCATCTCGCGCACGCAATCCAGCAGGCCGCCGCGCAACGGATTGACGCCGACATTTCTGAGCAGCAATTGCGAACCCGGCACGATCAGCGCCGCGGCGAGCGGAAAGGCGGCCGAGCTGATATCGGCCGGAATCGACAGCGCCCGGGCGCTGAGCTCGGGCTGGCCCGATAAAACTATCCGGCGCCCCCCGGTGGCGCCCTCCTCGACCCGAACATCGGCGCCAAAATGACGCAGCATGCGCTCGCTGTGATCGCGGCTCGGCGCCGGCTCGACGATCGCGGTTTCGCCGGGCGCCGCGAGGCCGGCGAGGAGCACCGCCGATTTCACCTGCGCCGAGGCCACCGGCAGGGTGTAGCTGAGCGGCAGCAGTTCGCTGCTGCCGGTGAGCGCCAGGGGCAGCCGGCAGCCGCTGCGCGCGGTGATGCGCGCGCCCATTTGCCTGAGCGGCTCGGCGACGCGGCCCATCGGCCGGGCGCGGAGCGACTCATCGCCGCTGAAAAAACTGGTGAAGGGGTGCTGAGCCGCGACCCCCATAAGGAGACGCACCGCCGTGCCGGCATTGCCGAGATCCAACTGGCGCGCCGGTTCCTGAAATCCGCCGACGCCGGCACCCCAAACCCGCCACGCGCCGGGGCCGTCGCGCGCCACCTCGACACCGAATTCGCCGAGCGCGCGCGCCGTCGCCATGACGTCGCCGCCCTCGAGCAAACCTTGGATGCGGGTTTCGCCGACCGCCAGCGCGCCGAGAATCAAGGCGCGGTGCGAAATGGACTTATCGCCCGGCAGGGTGGCTTCTCCGGACAATGAATCGGCAGGCTCGGAAATCATGCGGCGCGGCGGCGAAATCGCTTCTCCGGCGCCACCGTTTCGCGGCGCAGCTGATTGATCTGAAATGATTTGTTCGCTTCTCTTCACGTCATGTCCTTAACACAGCCAGACGCCGCGACAAACGCCGGCAGGCGTTCAATGTCATTTTATTTTTGACAGAGTCTGCCGAACGTGGCAATTCGGCTTGGACAAGCGCATATCGGCGCGTGCGTGGAAAGTCACCAGGGGAGATATTCATCGTGGCGGATGCGAAATGGGGCACCAAGCGGACCTGCCTCGGTTGCGGTAAACGATTTTACGATATGCGGCGCGCCCCGATCGTTTGCCCGGGCTGCGACGCGCCATTCGAAATCAGCGCGCCGCCACGGGCGCGGCGCCAGCGCGCATCCGCCGAGCCCGCGCCGCCGCCGCCGCCGTCGCCGCCGCCCGCGGCGCTCGCCGAAGCCGAAGACGGCGCGGCGGCGACGGACGACGGCGCGGAACTGGCTATTGTCGCGGCTGAGAGCTCCGACAAAGAGAGCGAGGCCGAAGAAAAAGCCGCCGAGACGATAGAAGATCCGTCGGAATTGGGTGAGGACGACATGGCCGAGGTCATCGAAGGCGTAGAGACGCCCGAAAAAGCCGACGTTTAGACAAGTATTTTCGCCGCCGGGCTTGCACCGAGGCATCGGGGCCCATATTTTTACTTCGCCGGGGGCGCAAGAATTTTGGGGCCATAGCTCAGTTGGGAGAGCGCTTGAATGGCATCTTAACTTGTTTCTAACCTTTATTCTTCCTAAGCCTTAAAATTACTGTCCTGCCCCCCTATAACTGATCCACGCATTTCGCGATATTCTACGAATATGTGGAGGTACAGGGATGGCAAGGAAGCGATATTCCGATGAAGATGTAT
>PVBE010945687.1_pt1 | contig 13873 bp, 16 predicted proteins | sample 1631181 | NCBI WGS metagenome assembly PVBE01 (sample SAMN08397723, study PRJNA350692) | Marine metagenome, whole genome shotgun sequencing project. | isolation source: water | place: Pacific Ocean | collected 2012-04 | reverse complement strand
GTTGAAATCGCGGTTCGGGGAGAGCACTTCGTCGGTCTCTGTGAAAGATCAGATCCGCCGGCTGATCGACGACGAGGACGCCCAGCGACCCTTGACCGATCAGCGGATCGTCGATCTGCTGAGGGGGCGGAACGTCGAGATTGCGCGGCGGACCGTGACCAAGTACCGCAAGGAATTGAGAATCCCGCCGGCCAGCAGGCGAAAACGGGGAGCCCTCTGAAACTTTCTCCCCGGCCCGCCGTTATCGGACGTCAACACCCCACCGTCTGGGAAGAACCGTGAAAGCACGCCAAGCCCCCTGTGGGGCCGGACAGGATTGGGGTTAAGATCCGGGAGGGGACACAAAATGCAGGTGGCCATCACCGCTCGACACATCCAACTCACCCAGGCGATGAAAGAGCACGTGGAGGAGCGGGTCGAGAGGCTGGAACGGTTGTTGGACCCCCCGGTCTCCGCCAACGTCGTCCTCCTGGTGGAAAAGCACAGGCAAACCGCCGAACTCACCCTTCATGGAAACGGGGCCAAATTCCATGGCGAAGATGTCGCCCATGACCTCTACGTCGCCATCGACAACTCCGTCGAAAAGGTCCGCCGTCAGATTGAAAAACACAAAGACCGAACCGGATCGGGACGAATCCGTGAGAATCAGAAGCAGTCGGAAGCCGCCAAATCTCAGCCGGAAACCGGAGGGGAGCCGGTTGAGGACACCCCCCCGGACGAGGATCTCGCGTGAGTCATCCGCGCCTGGGCGAAGCCCCTTCCGTCATGAAAACCTCGCACGGTCCGGATAAACCCGGATCGGTTAGGTGAGGCCGCGCTTTCATTGACCGCCAATGACTATCCGCTCTTCGTCTTTCGAAATGCGCTGACCGAAGAAATTAATGTTGTCTACCTCCAGCCGGATGGGCAAATTGAACTTGTCGCGCCGGAACGGACCCAGCACCCTCGCCCGGGGAACCATGATGTTTTTCCATGGCCGGGGCGCCCGCGTTACGGATGCGGCTTCGCCGCATAAGGGGAGACCATGACCTCCGATGTCTGAGTTCACGGTGAGAAACCTGTTTGAAGAGCAGAAAGATCCGTTGCGCCTCGAAATGGTGGCCGGCGAGCGTGCGCTCGACAACCTGATTCCCAATCCCCATCTCCAGAAATACAGCCTGGCCTTTTCCGGATTCTACGAGAACTTCCATCCCGATCGCGTCCAGGTCCTCGGCGAGACGGAGCTCCGCTATCTGGCGACCCTCTCCGCGGACGACGCACGCGAAGCGATCCGGACCTTCTGCGCCTATCCGGTTTGCTGCATCTTCGTCACCAAGGGACTGGACGTTCCCGCGGACTTCATCGACGCGGCCGAGCAATCGGGCATTCCCATGCTGCGCTCGGCGCTGCAAAGCTCCTGGGTCATCTCCCACCTCTCCGCCTACCTGGAGGCCCGTCTAGCGCGGGGGATCAACCTCCACGGCGTCTTGATCGATGTGGACGATGTGGGCCTGCTGATTCTGGGGAAAAGCGGCATCGGGAAGAGCGAAAGCGCGCTTCACCTCGTCCAGCGCGGGCATCGCCTGGTGGCCGACGACGTGGTTCAAATCCGCCGAAATGGGGATTTGCTCATCGGTCGGGGAATGGAGCTCAGCCGCTACCACATGGAGATTCGCGGTCTCGGCATCCTGGACATCCGGGACCTGTTCGGCGTAGTGTCCATCCGGGAGGAAAAGCGGATCGAGCTGGTCGTCCGTCTGGAGGAGTGGGATCCGGAGGAAGAGTACGAACGCCTCGGGCTGGACGACCCCCTCCACGAGATTCTCGGGGTTTCGCTACCCCTCGTCCGGCTCCCCGTCAAACCGGGCCGGAACATTCCGACCTTGTTGGAGGTGGCCTCCCGAAACCACCTCCTCAAAACCAGGGGCCACCGTTCCGCCGAGGCGTTCAACGAAGACATCCTCAAGCGTCTGGCCGAAACCGCCGGTCCCGCCGGTCCGGAGAATCGCTCGGAGACGGGCGGAAATTGAGATGAAATCCGACCCGAGCGCAGATCGGAAGAAAGCACGCCCGGCCCCCCCGGCCCCTTCCACCGCGCCGGAGCCCGAGAAGACCGAGGAGGGGTCGTCCTCCCTGGGGGTGGTCATCGTGGCCCACGGCTCTTTGGCGCCGGTCCTCCAGGAAAACGCCGAGGGGATCGTGGGAGAGCTGCCCCGCTGCCGCGCCATCCACGTGGATCAAAACGTGGACGTGGACGAGGCCCGGGCCTCCATCGGGCAGGCGATACGGGCGGTGGATGGCGGCGGGGGGGTCTTGCTCCTGACCGATATGCTCGGGGGCACGCCGTCCAACGTGAGCCTTTCCTTCCTGGAACAACACAACGTAGAGGTGGTCACGGGCGTGAACCTTCCCATGTTGTTGAAGCTGCCGTTCATCCTGGGCAAGCTTCCGTTGCGGGACGCCGCGGCGTTTATCCGCGATTACGGCCGGAAAAACATCACCGTGGCCGGGGACATCCTCGACATGGAGGAGCCGTCCGCGTGAGCGACGTGATCGAAGCCGAGGTGATGATTCGGAACCGGCTGGGCCTGCACGCCCGCCCCGCGGCGGCCTTTGTCAAGATCACGAACCGCTATCAGAGCGAGATCACCGTCTCCAAGAAAGACTTGCAGGTGAACGGAAAAAGCATCATGGGCGTCATGATGCTGGGGGCTTCTCAGGGAAGCCGGATTCATCTCAACGCCCAAGGGGAAGACGCCAAGGCCCTGATCGAGGAACTTACCGATCTGGTAAACCGCGCGTTCGACGAGTCGTCATGACCGAATCTCAAACCCCTCAAGAATTCACCCTCCGCGGGATCGGCATCTCCCCCGGGATCGTCAGCGGGGAGGCCACGCTCATCGAGGGCGGGGACCTGCGGATTCCCCGTTACCGGATCACCCCGCCCGAGGTCGACGAGCAGATCGCGCGAATCCGGCGGGCCCTCGAGGAGACCGAGGCCGAGATCCGGGGAACGCGCGACCGACTGGCCGACGTGATCGGCGAGGGACACCTCTTCATCCTGGATTCGCACCTCATGATCCTGGTGGACGAAATGCTCGTGGGGGAAACCATCGAGACCATCCGGCAAAACCGGTGGAACGCCGAAGCCGCGCTGGAGGACACCCTGGCGAGGCATCAGGCGAAGTTTTCGGATATCGATAACGAATACCTGAGAGACCGCCGCAACGACATCCGCCAGGTCGGCCGTCACATCCAGCGAAACCTGATGGGGGTGGAGGCGCCGCTCGCCCCCCAGGAGGGATCCCCCGTGATCCTGGTGACCCACGATTTGACGGCCGCCGACCTCCTGCGGATCAATCCCGGGCAGATCCTGGGCTTCATCACCGAGCTGGGCGGACGAACCTCCCATAACGCGATTATCGCCGGCACACTGGGCATCCCCGCAATCCTGGGCTTGACCCGCGCCACCCGCCGCATCCGGCAGGGGGACAAGCTGGCTCTGGACGGAGGAACGGGCCTTGTCCGGGTTCACCCCACCTCCAAAACCCTGGAAGACGCGGACCGCCTGCGAAAGCGCTACGATCGGCGCCAACGCGATTTGCGGCGACTGCGGGACCTGCCCTGCGAGACCACGGACGGCGTCCGGGTGACCCTCCGGGCGAACATCGGCTCGCCGGCCGAGGTGGACGTCCTCCACGAACGCGGAGCCCGGGGCGTCGGCCTGTACCGGACTGAATACCTGTTCTTGAACCGGAGCGATCTCCCCACCGAACAGGAGCACTTCGACGTTTACCGACGGGTGATGGAGGGCGTCTCTCCCGACCCCGCGGTGTTCCGGACCTTCGACCTGGGAGGGGACGTCACGGCCCGGACGCTGGAAAGCGCCGAGGAGGCGAACCCCGTGCTCGGCCTCCGCGCCATCCGCCTCGCCCTCGCGAAAACGGACGTCTTGCGGACCCAGCTCCGCGCTCTCCTCAAGGCCTCGGCCCAGGGGGCCCTGGGGATCCTCCACCCTTTCATCTCCGGCCTGGAAGAGGTGCGGAGCGTGGACGCGCTGATGCGGGATCTGGCCGCGGAGCTCGACACCGAAGGGGTCCGCTTGCCGGAGTTTCCTCCCGTGGGCGTCCTCGTGGAAACGCCCGCCGCGGCCCTGATGGCCGATGTCCTGGCCCGGGAGGTGTCCTTTTTCACCATCGGGACCAATGACCTGACCCAGTACACCCTGGCGGCCGACCGGGGCAATGAACGGGTGTCCTATCTTTACGACCCGCTGCATCCCGCCGTGCTGCGGCTGATTCGAGGCGTCATCGACTCGGTCGTCCAGGCCGGCATCGAGGTGAGCGTCTGCGGGGAAATGGCCGCAGACCCGACATCGGCCGCCCTGTTGGTGGGGATGGGGATCCGGGAGCTCAGCATGAGCCCCCACCGAATTCCCCGGATCAAGGAAGTCCTGCGAGGGGTTTCGGCGGCCCAGGCGGAACGCTGGGCTCAAGAGGCTTTGGGCCTCCCCTCGGCGGAGGAGATCCATGTCTGGGCCGAGAGAAATTTGAAATTTTCGGAATTTACCGCGCGCACGCCCCGGGCGTCCGTCGCATTGGACCGGACGGGCTGAGCGCCTATTCCCGGTGCGGTTCCCCGGTTAAATCAAAGAGACGAAAGGAAAACAATCACCGTGAGCTCGAATTTTTTCTTTACCTCCGAGTCGGTCACGGAGGGACACCCCGATAAGGTGTCCGACCAGATCTCCGACGCGGTTCTAGATGGCATTTATGAAAACGACCCCATGGGGCGCGTGGCCTGCGAGACCCTCGTCACCACGGGGCTGATTTTTGTGGCGGGAGAGATCACCACAAACGCGTACGTGGACATTCCGAAGATCGCCCGTGAAACCATCCGCCGGATCGGCTACACGCGGGCCAAGTACGGATTCGACTACGAAACCTGCGCGGTCTTGACATCGCTTGACGAACAGTCGCCCGACATCGCCCTGGGCGTGGACGAAACGGGTGAGCACGAGCAGGGGGCCGGCGATCAGGGCCTCATGTTCGGCTACGCCACGAACGAGACCGAAGAGCTGATGCCCCTGCCCATCATGCTCGCCCACAAGCTCTGCCGGCAGCTGGCCCAAATCCGCAAGGATGACGTGGTCTCTTACCTGCGGCCCGACGGCAAGAGCCAGGTCACGGTCGAGTACGAAAACGGAAAGCCCACTCGGGTGGACACCGTGGTCATCTCCACCCAGCATGGAGACGACGTTCAACTGAGAGAGATCCGCGAAGACATGATCGAAAAGGTCATCAAGCCCACGATCCCTTCCACGCTTATCGACGACGAACAAATCACCTATTACGTCAACCCCACCGGGCGCTTTGTGACCGGCGGTCCGATGGGCGACTGCGGACTAACGGGCCGGAAGATCATCGTAGACACCTATGGCGGCGTCGGCAGCCACGGCGGGGGCGCCTTCTCCGGCAAAGACCCCAGCAAAGTCGATCGATCCGCCTCCTACATGGCCCGCCATATCGCGAAGAACCTGGTGGCCTCCGGGGCGATGGACAAGTGCGAAGTCCAGCTCGCTTACGCGATCGGCGTGGCGGACCCGGTCTCCATCCTGGTCGACGACTTCGGCACGGGCCGCGTCGACTTGGATCGTGCCGCCCAGGCCATTCGAGACGTCTTCGTGCTGAAGCCCGGGGCGATCATCGACTACCTTCAGCTCCGGCGGCCCATCTTTCAGAAAACCGCCGTATACGGCCACTTCGGAAGGAACGACCCCGAGTTCACTTGGGAGCTCACGAACCGCGCGGCCGATCTGAAAACCGCCCTGGGCCTGTGAGTCGCCCGTTTCCCCTTACCCTTCCCGATCCACCGAAAGGTTGAATCATGGACTACCACGTACAAGACATCGAGCTCGCCGAGCAGGGAGAGCGCCGACTGAAGTGGGCCATGCGGTCCATGCCCGTGCTGAATTCCATTCTGGAGCGCTTCAGCCGGGGGCGGCCGCTGGAGGGGATCCGGATGACGGCCTGCCTTCACGTCACGACCGAGACGGCCGCCTTGGCCCTGGCGTTGCAGGCCGGAGGGGCCGATTTGAGACTCTGCGCCTCGAATCCCCTCAGCACCCAGGACGACACCGCCGCCGCCCTGGTCAAGAACCACGAAATCAGCGTCTTCGCCATCAAAGGCGAAGACAACGACACCTACTACCGGCACATCGCCTCCGCCCTGGAACACGGACCGCAGATCACGATGGATGACGGCGCCGACGTGGTGGGCATCCTCCACGGTGAACGCAAGGACCTCCTGTCCAACATCATCGGGGGAACCGAAGAGACGACAACGGGCGTCATCCGCCTGCGAAGCATGGCCGCCGACGGCGTTCTGGCCTACCCCATCATTTCGGTCAACGATGCCCAGACCAAGCATCTGTTCGACAACCGCTACGGCACGGGCCAGAGCACCATTGACGGCATGATGCGCGCCACCAACCGCCTGCTCGCCGGCTCCCAATTCGTGGTGTCCGGCTATGGATGGTGCGGAAAAGGGGTCGCCATGCGCGCCCGGGGCCTGGGCGCGAACGTCATCGTGACGGAAGTGGACCCCATTCGCGCGTTGGAGGCCCTCATGGACGGCCTCCAAGTGCTCCCCATGTCGGAGGCGGCGCCCATCGGCGATTTCTTCTGCACCGTCACGGGCGACACGTCGGTCCTGCGGCTGGAACACTTCGAATCCATGAAAGACGGCGCCATTCTGGCCAACTCCGGGCACTTCAACGTCGAGCTGGACCTTGAGGCGTTGGAGGAGGCGGCCACGGAAACGAGAGAGATCCGCGAATTCGTCAGCGAGCACCGCCTGCCGTCGGGCAAGCGGATCATCGTTCTGGGCGAAGGCCGCCTCATCAACCTCGCCGCCGCCGAAGGACACCCCAGCAGCGTCATGGACATGAGCTTCGCCAACCAGGCTCTCTGCTCCGAATACGTGGTCAAGAACCACGATTCTCTGACGCCCCAGGTGTATGGGGTCCCCGAGGACATCGACCGGGAGATCGCCCGCCTGAAGCTCGAGGCCATGGGGGCGAGAATCGACACGCTGACGGAAAAGCAGGAGGTCTACCTCTCGTCGTGGGATCAGGGAACCTGACCCGTCGGGCGCGGTGCGCCGCGCTTTCACGCCCGCTCCGGGGGGTTGCAATCAGCCTCCACAAAAATTAGATTCAGGCGTTACGCATCCCGCGTCGGAGACGACGAGGCGATTTCAGGGGTTCGCGCGCATCCTCCGGAGCCCCGGAGGGTCAACCGACCCCACAGGACCGCCGCGAAATCTCTTCAGTGGGTCTCTTTTTTCGATCGATGGGCCGCTCGGCGACCGTCCGGGCGGCCATCGTCAGCGGGTCTGGAGGACAGGGCCAATGGCCAACCCATCCGTAACCGAGGAGCAAGTTTTGGACGCCCTCCGGGGCATCCGGGACCCCGACCTGAACCGGGACATCGTCACCCTCGGCTTCGTCAAGGATTTGAGTCTCGACGGTTCCGGGGTGTCGTTCACCATCGAGCTGACGACACCCACCTGCCCCGTCAAGGAAGAGATGCAGGCCCAGGCCGAAAGGCTCGTGGGCGAGCTGGCCGGCGTGGAACGGGCCTCGGTGCGGATGACCGCCCGGGTCCCCCCCGGACGCGCCACGGCCGACCGGCAAGCCATTCCGGGGGTCAAGAACATCGTCGCCGTCGCGAGCGGGAAGGGCGGCGTCGGAAAGTCCACCGTCGCGGTCAACCTCGCCGTCTCGATTGCGAAATGCGGGGCCGCCGTCGGCCTGATGGATTCGGACATCTTCGGGCCGAGCGTTCCCCTGATGATGAACATCGCCGGCCAACCCCGGGTCGCCGAAGGCAACCGGATCCTCCCCATGCAAAACTACGGCGTCAAGGTCATCTCGATGGGCCTTCTCCTGGGAGACCGGGACGATACGCCCGTCATCTGGCGCGGGCCGATGGTCATGCAGGCGGTCACGCAATTCGTCCAGAACGTGGAATGGGGCGCGCTCGACTACCTCATCGTGGACATGCCGCCGGGAACCGGCGACGCCCACCTGACCCTGACGCAGCGCGTCCCGCTCACCGGCGCGGTCATCGTCACCACCCCCCAGGACATCGCCTTGCTGGACGCGAAAAAAGGACTCCAGATGTTCAACAAGGTGGAAACCCCCATCCTGGGGATCATCGAGAACATGAGCTATTTTCTTTGCCCCCACTGCGGCGAGCGCTCGGAGATCTTCGGTTACGGCGGGGGACAGCGGATGGCGGGCCGGTACGAGGTGCCTTTCCTGGGCGAGATCCCGCTGGATGTCCGCATCCGGGAGCACGGCGATGAGGGACGGCCCATCGTGTATTCGGAGCCTGAATCCGCCAACGCCGACGCATTCAGGAAGGCCGCGGCCGCGGTCGCGGCCCGGGTCAGCATGATCAACATCGGCGAGGGAACCGCCGACAGTCCCGACTCGACATCGTTCATTCCGTTGAAGATGGGCTGAGTTGTCACGCTTGGAACGGGATTTCGATTCCCGCTTGACCCGTCAGAGGCTCATCACTTCCGGAGGAATGGGTTTGGGCCATTGGCTCCGCCGCGCGGTTTTTCTCGGGGCGGTTGCCGCCTTCTCGGCGCCGTTCCTCACGGCGTGCACAAAACCGCCCGAGCTGAAAAAACAAGACCCGATCTATCCCAAGGCTTCCATCGAGCTTCTGCTCACAATCGAAATCCAGGCGTCTCGCCTCGGGGAAAACGTCACCTCCCGCCCGCTGGCCGAGTTGAGGGGGGCGCAGCTCTTCTTTCAAGACCTGAACCACGCGGGTGCGCTCAAGGGCCTTCTTTTCAATTACCGCCGATCAGGTTCCGAAAGGGCCAAGGACTCGATGCGAAAGGACCGCGTGGAATCCAAAGGCGGGGGGACCCTGAAGAATCGGGGGAGAACGCCGCCCGCCCCCATCGCGGGCCGGCCAACGGCGAAGACCCGTGAAAAGGCCGCATCGGCTCGGAAGAAGGCGAGCACAATCGTGGGCGTCTATGTGGGCGACCACCCGGCGGACCGCGCGGCCTTTTCCGCGCAATCCACCCGACTGCCCACCGTCACGTGCGGCGCGGCCGTTCCGGGAAAGGGGATGTTCACACTCTCGGGATTGACGAGGGGCGCGGCCCGCAAGGCCCTTGCGCTCCTCCGGTCGGAGGGCGAGCGCGAATTCTTCCTGGTCTCCGATTTCACCGCTTATGGAAGAAGGGGACGCCGGGAGATCGGGCGTATCGCCGAAACGCTCGGCATGAAGGTCCATCCGCTCCTGTCTTCTTCCGGCTCGGCGGAGGACCTGCTGAAAAGGGTCTCCGGGACGCGATCCCGCCCCCTTCTCGCGTGGCTCGGCCGGGAGGGCGCGGAGGGCCTCATCCGGGCGGCGCGAAGATCGGGACACCCGGGCAAGATCCTCCTGGGTCCGGCGGCGGTGCATCCCCTTCTGGCCTCTCCGCCGGAGCGCGCGTGGACGGACGCTCAACTTCAGCCCCCGCGCGCGGAGCGGGGCGAAGCCATCCTGGCCGTCGGCCACAAGCTGGCGGTCGCCGGCGTCCTGGATCATCGAGACCCCCTGAAGCGGAGACTGGAACGGTTTCGCGACCTGTATCGCCTGGCCCACGAGTCGACCCGCCCGCCCCCGCTTCCCGCCGCCTGCGCCTACGACGCGCTGCTCTTCATGATGGAATCCGTCTTCCGGGAGGTGAACCCGAAGGCCATCGCGGGCATGGGCCCGTCGGCTTTACACCGGATGCGAGAGCGAAGGACCTTCGCGGGGACGCTGGGGACCCACCGCTTCATCGGCGGAACGGACGCCCCCTATCACGAAGCCGCCCTCGGGGCGGATTCGTTCATCCTCGTCCGAGCGCACAACGGGCGATGGACGCCGGTGAAGGGTCCGGGAAAACGCCTGACGGGCTTCAAGGGCCGGGCCACCCCCACCCGCGCCCTCCCTCCCCGCCTTCAGAACCGCGCCGAGCCCTCCAGACGCAAAGCGACCGTCCCCTTGGTGATCCGGCGCTGACCCATCGGCCCGCACCTCCAGGAGAGGGCTTCGGTTGTCGAGGCCCGAGCTTGAAATCCTGATAATTTTCGGAAGAACCTGACACTTCCGGGCGGGAGGCGTCGCTCAGCGGATGGATTCGCCGTCGATCCCTTTTTCCAGCTTCCCCCCCACCATTCGAATGAAATTGGCGAGAACGCGCACATCGAATTGACCGGGGTCTTCCGTCACCATCCGGTTGAGCGCCTCAAAGGCGGTCAGGGTCTCGCCGCGATAGACCTTCGGGGTCGTCATGGTGTCGAACGCCTCGCAAACGGTGCAGACGCGGGCGAGAAGGGGAATCCGATTATCCGCCACCCCGCGCGGGTAGCCCGTGCCGCCCACCCGCTCGTGATGGTTCATAACGATTTCAACCGCCGACGGATAGTCGCATTCGGACTCCATCAAAACTTTATGCCCGTGCAAAGGAATTTGTTGGATGACTTTCCGCTCCAGGGGGGTGAGACGGGAATTCTTATTCAGCAACTCTTCGGAGACGAGAAGCTTTCCGATGTCGTGGCTGAGAAATCCGAACGCAACCTCCTTGAGCTCGCTCTCCGAATACATCGGAATATAATTTTGGACATCGCTCAGGCCGAACAAGCAAACATTGAGAGAATGGGCGTACGTCTCGGGGCGCGTCCGGGCCAGCCGGAGCAGGGAAAACGCGGCCTTCCAATCCTGCTGGACCAAGCCGAGCGCCTGTTCCGCGACGGGGAGGACCAGCGTCGCGATTTTGCCCCCCTCCTCGGAAACCCGCCGGAACACTTCTGCCAGGCGTTCCGTCGCGTAAGAGAAAAACAGCGGAACCTTCTCTTTGGCGTCCTTCTCGCCATCGGTGAGAACGTTGTTGAGCGCCCGCTCGGCCTCGGCGGCGTAGGCGCCGTAGTTCTTCGACTGGATGTAAACGATCCCGCGAGAAAACTTTTAAATCTGCCTCCGCTTGGAACCGCTGAGCTGATCCCCCTTGGAAACGAGCAAGGAAAACGCACTCGTCGTTTCCGATTTCATGTAAATCGGAAACGGAATGCTTCCAAACAGCTCGACCACTTTCAGTTGAACGGGTCGAAGCTTGTTGGGCTCGGGAACCGGCTCGGGTTCAACCTCCGGCGGCGGGGCCTCCAACGCAACCTGCTCGGTGTCCGCCTGCTCCTCCGCTAACGCTTCGGCGCCTTCCGCAGATGTCTCGACCATTTTTTGTCCCGTCCCAAGATGCACATAGAAACGCCTGTCTCGATGATTGCTCTATTGATATATCGGCCGCCGGATGCGCGGACTTGAGTCTCCGAAAGGCGATCCGGCGACGGCGTTCGAACTCATTCGGGGGTGAGCGCCGGTTCATGGCGGAGGACCGCCTTCAGGCCCGGCGGCGGACCGGCGCGAATTGCTCACTCATCCTCTGTCTCAAGGGAAAGCCGGCGACCCGCCGACGGGCGGGTCCGAGGCCGCCCCGAATCGGGGGGTGTAAAAGCGGGATCTCATCCCGGTCTGACCGGTTCCGGCGTCCCGGCCATGGATTTTCTCACCCGATTCCGAACGCGGAGAGAAAGAGACTTCCATCATTCTCCCAAAACGGCGACGGCCTCGATCTCGACCAGCAGCTCGGGAAGCGCCAGCGGCGCCAGGATCGTCGAGCGCGCGGGCGGGTCCTTCGGGAAAAACTTGGCATAGGCCTCGTTCATCGAGGCGTAGTGGCGCAGGTCCGGCAGGAAGACCGTCGTCTTGACGATGTCCTCCACCGACGCCCCGCCCGCCGCCAGAACGGCGACGAGGTTCTTCAGGGTCTCGACGGTCTGGGTCGCCACGTCGCCCACACCGATGACGCTCCCCTCCGGGTCCAAAGAGGTCTGTCCCGATGAGAAAAGCAACCGCCCCCCCCTCCCTCCCGAAGAGTAAGGCCCGACGGCCTTGGACCCGCTTTCCAGCCGAATCGCCGTTCTGCCCACTGGGGTTCCTCCCTCACTCTCCAATCATCGCGATCACGTCGATCTCGACCAACAGGCCCACCGCCGGCGGAACCATCAGGATGGTGGAGCGGGCCGGCCGGCCCCCGGTGAACTTACGGGCATAGACTTCGTTCATCCCTTTGAAGTGCCTCATGTCCGACAGGAAGACCGTGGTCTTGACCACATCGTCCAGCGTTCCGCCCGCGTCGGCGAGGACCGCTTCGATGGATTGGATGGTCGCTTCCGTCTGGGCCGCGACGTCGCCCGGCGCAATGACGTTTCCGTTCGAATCCATCGCAGCCTTTCCCGAAAGGAAGAAAATCCCCCCGCCCCCGGCCCCCGGAGAGTACGGACCGATGGCGACCGAGTCCCCGGAGGAAATCACTGTTCTTGGCATGGTTTCCTCCTAATCGCCGATGTACGCGACGGCCTCGATCTCAACCAGCATCTCGGGACGCGCCAGAGGGGCCTGGACGGTGGAGCGGCCGGGCTTGTCGTCTCCATCGAAGAATTTCGCGTATTCCGCGTTCATATCCTGGAAATACCGGATATCGGAAAGGAAAACCACGCACTTGAGCACGTCGTCCTTCGTGGCGCCCCCTTCGGTCAAAACGGTCTCGATGTTCTTCAGACATTGTTCGGTCTGGGCCGCCACGTCCCCGATCCCCACCAGGTTTCCGTTGGAATCATTGGCCACCTGGCCGGAGGTGAAAATGAAGCCGCCCTTCTTGATCCCGGGCGAGTACGGCGCCGCCGGGACAGGCATGTTCTTCGGCTGAATCACTTCTTTTGGCATGGTCCATTTCGCTCCCATTCGTCGCAGACCCGCGGGGATCCGCTGAGGACTCCAATCGAGTGGTCGGAAAAAGCCTGATGAGTATAGAGAAATCCGGCCCCTCGGACAACTCGGTCCGCTCGAGCGCCCGCTGATTCGAAACCGGCGGTGAATGGGTTAAAATGGGCGCGTGGATCAACCTCTTCGTTTGGGAAGGCCTTGGACGGGTGTCCGGCTTGACAAAAACCCCTGAAAGATTCTCAAGGAATGGTTAACGGGTTCACCCGACGAACCAGAGCGCGTCAGCCGTGAGCGGGAAAGACAAAGCCAAGCAGCTTAAAAGAATGAGCCGGAAGTTCGTCCCGCGGCGGAGAGAGCAGGAGATCCCGCCCCGGAAGCGGGACCCCAAAGAATTGCGGCGCTCGGCCACCGAGGACATCCTCGATGAGCTGGCAGAGGACGACCTCGATGAAGAGGAAGAGATCGACCCGAGCCCGGACCCGGAAGGGGGGGGCCGCGATTCAACTCACTGAAACCGCAACGCGGCGAAAAGAATCGCCCGAACAAGCCCAGCGGTTAAAAGCCCGAAAGCTTCATCCATGGCGAGTGTCCATCGCCGAGGCCAAAGCCATCCAGGAGGGTCTGCGGGGGAAACTCTCCTTGAAAGGCTCTCCCCCCCCCGATCCGTGAAGTTCATCGCGGGGGCCGACATCTCCTACCGGCGCTTCTCCTCTCAGGCCGTAGCGGGCGTCGTGGTGTTTTCCTGGCCGGCGTTGGCGGTGGTCGAAACCCGGACCGTCAGCGGCTCAATGAAGTTCCCCTATGTGCCCGGGTATCTTTCCTTCCGGGAAGGCCCCCTGCTGCTCCGCGCGTTCGAGCGTCTGCGCACCAACCCACAGCTCATCTTCTTCGACGGACAGGGGGCGGCCCATCCGCGAGGATTCGGCCTGACCTGCCACTTGGGGCTCCTCCTGGACCGGCCCGCCGTGGGGTGCGCGAAATCCCGCCTGTGCGGCCGGACAACGGAACCCGGGGCGCAGGCCGGGAGCCGCTCGCCCCTCTGCGATGATTCCGGC
>PVBE012443395.1_pt1 | contig 13874 bp, 14 predicted proteins | sample 1631181 | NCBI WGS metagenome assembly PVBE01 (sample SAMN08397723, study PRJNA350692) | Marine metagenome, whole genome shotgun sequencing project. | isolation source: water | place: Pacific Ocean | collected 2012-04 | reverse complement strand
TCTCATGTTTATGATCATTTTCATCAATTTCTTTATCAAATGAAAAATTATATTTGAATCCAGAGCAACCACCACCTTTTACGGCAATTCTAAAAAATGTACCTGATGGCTTTTTTGCTATTAGTTGATTAATTCTTTCCACAGCTTGTTTACTAAAATTTATTTCTTTAATCATTTAAACTCAGTTTTTTTATAATATAATCCGCTTAATTAGATTATGCAAAAAAATTTTATGAAAAATTATTTAAAACCTTATGCAATCAAGCCGATTAATAGCAAAGGTAGAATATACAATGAGAAAGAAAACTCAATAAGATCTCCATATCAAAGAGATAGAGATAGAATAATTCACTCGTCATCTTTTAGAAGACTTAAACACAAAACCCAAGTTTTTGTGAATACGGAAGGCGATCATTATAGAACTAGACTTACCCATTCAATGGAGGTTTCTCAAATTTCAAGAACACTGGCTAGAACTTTGGGTTTAAATGAAGATTTGTGCGAAACATTAAGTTTATCACATGATTTAGGACATACACCATTTGGGCACGCTGGAGAAGAAGTCTTAGATCAATGTATGAAAAGATATGGTGGATTTGACCATAATATACAAACTTTAAGGATAGTGACTTTACTTGAAAATAAGTATTACAATTTTTTTGGATTAAATCTTACCATTGAAACATTAGATGGTTTGATTAAACATAATGGACCGGTAAAAAATTTAAATTTTTATAACACAATTTTAAAAAAAGATTTATTTAAAAACAAAATAGTTTTTCATGCATTTCCATCATTAGAAGCTCAAATTGCAGCAATATCAGATGATATTGCATATAATAATCATGATTTAGAAGATGGCCTAAGAGCAGGTTTATTTACTATTGAAAAATTGAACTCAATATCCTTTGTCTCTAAGTTCATTAATAAACATGTTAGAAATAAAAAAAGTTTTAGAAGAGAGATAATTATTAATCAAATTGTGAGGGAATTGATTAATATTATGGTTGTAGATGTAATCAATACAACGAATAGAAATTTAAAAAAATATAATCCGCAATCAATCAAAGACATCTATAAACAGGATCACTTGATAGTTGATTTTTCTGATAAAATGAAAATAGTACATATGCAAATAAAATATTTTTTAAGACATTACATGTATAATCATAAAAAAGTAATAATTAATACTAATAGGGGAAAAAGAATAATAAAGGCTCTATTTAATTATTTGTTAAAAAATCCTAAAAAATATATTAATGAGGAATTATTAAAAAAGGAACCAAAAGAACGTGTGGTTGCTGATTTTATTGCTGGTATGACCGATCGTTATGCAATCAATTTATATAAAAAAATAAAATGAATTTATTGTTAGATTATCAAAAAAAATTATTAGATTATTTAAAAAGTCTGAAAAATAAAAAAATAATTGATCTGCCCTATAACTTAAAAAGCTTGACAGTAGAGTTACCACCCAAAGGACATAATGCCGACATATCATGTAACGCTGCAATGATATTAGCAAAGTTAAATAAAAGAAACCCTTTAGATTTAGCTAATATTTTAAAAAAAAATCTTTTAGAAAATTTTAGTGAATTTGAAAAAATTGATGTTGAAAAACCAGGTTTTTTAAACATTAATTTTAAAATAGATTTTTGGAAAATCTATTTGATTAAAATAATTCAATCTAATGTAAATTATGGATCAAATAAACATTTGAAAAAAAAATATAATATTGAATTCGTTTCAGCTAATCCAACAGGTCCATTACATGTTGGTCACTGCAGAGGAGCTATATTAGGAGATTCTCTTTCAAATTTGTTAAAATTTAATGGGCATTTAGTTACAAAAGAATATTATGTTAATGATTACGGCAACCAGATTAAAATCTTTGTCCTTTCTGTTTACCATAGAATTTTAGAAATAACTGAAAAAAAAACTTTTCCAATAAATAAAGATTTGTATTCAGGTGAATACATCATTGACATAGCAAAAAAAGTTGTAGAAGAAAAAAATATTAAAGATTTTAAAAATTTTGATAAAGTGAGTGAAAAGCTAACCAATGAGTCATTAAAGTTTTCAATAGAGTTAATTCGAAGCAATCTAGATAATTTGGGGATAAAACATGATAATTTTGTCTATGAATCAGAATTAATTAAAGATGAATTGGTGTCGAAGACTATAAAAAAATTACAAAAAGATAATTATATTTATAAAGGGAAATTACAACCACCAAAAGGAAACTTAGCAAAAGATTGGAAAGAGCGAGATCAATTGTTATTTAAGTCTGCTGAATTTGGAGATGATAGTGATAGACCATTAAAAAGAAGTGACAACACATGGACCTATTTTGCAGGTGATATTGCGTACCATGCACACAAGATTGATAGAAATTTTGATGTTTTAATAAATATACTTGGTGCTGATCATGCTGGATATATTAAAAGAATTATCGCCGCAGTTAGAGCAATTTCAAAAGATAAAATAAATCTTGTATGTAAAGTTTCACAACTGGTTAAATTATTAAAAAAAGGAAAACCCTTTAAGATGTCTAAAAGAAAGGGAGACTATATTACCGTTGATGATTTAATAAAAGAAGTAGGTAGAGACTCTGTTAGATTTATGATGTTAAATAGAAGTAATGATGTAGAATTAGATTTTGATTTTGAAAAAGTCACTGAAAAATCAAAAGATAATCCTGTGTTTTATGTTCAGTATGCTTATGCAAGAATTAATTCAATTTTCAGATCACTTAAATTAGACATCGAAGATAATATTAAATTAATTAATGAAGATTTTGCTCTCAATCAGCATGAAATTGAGATATTAAAAAAAATTTCAGAATGGCCAAAATGTGTTGAAATATCATCCAATAAACTTGAACCATACAGGATACCTTTTTATTTGTACGATCTTGTAACTTTATTTCATTCATATTGGAATTTGGGAAACGAAAACAAGGAATTTAGGTTTGTTTATCAAAATAAAAGTGTAAATAATTCACGATTACTTCTCTTGCAAGCTTTATCAATAGTAATAAAAAATGGAATGTCAATTCTAGGAGTTTCAACCCCAAAAAGTATGTGATGTTAAAAAAAATTATAAATATATTTTGTTTAGCTTCATTTTTCGTTTTTGTAATTTTAACAACAACATTTTATTTTTCAGATCACAACATAAGAAAAATTAATAAATCTAGATCATTTTATTCCGCTAAGCTAATTAACAATACACAGAATATACCTTTATTAAAAAATGATACAGAGGATATTATTGAATATATAGATGGTATAGAGATTTATAAAAAAAAGAAAAAAAAATACACGTTTTGGAATTTAATTGGAAAATAAAACGATGAAGCGAAAAGCAATAATTTTAGGAATAAGAGGAACTAATCTAAATACTGAAGAAAGACATATGATAAGAACCGAAAAACCTTGGGGGATAATTTTATTTTCTAGGAATATTAGAAATCTTTTTCAACTTAAATTTCTTATCAACGATATAAAAAAAAGTGTTAAAGATAAAAATTATCCAATATTAATTGACCAGGAAGGAGGTCGGATTTCTAGATTAAATAAAATTATTGATTTAAGTTTATTTTCACAAGGTTACTTTGGAAAACTTTATAAACAGGATAAAAAGAATTATGCATATCTTTACGAAATCTATGTTGATAAAGTTTGTGATATTTTAAAAAATATTGGAATAAATATAAATACTGTTCCGGTTCTAGATGTTAGAAGAAAAAACAGTCATAATGTGATTGGAGATAGGTCTTTTTCTGAAGATCCTATAATTGTCACAAAAATGGGTAATTTATGTATTAGTTTGTGTAATAAAAATAAAATAGCCACCGTTATTAAACATATTCCAGGTCATGGATTATCAAAATGTGACAGCCATTATGAACTTCCAATCATTAAAGCAAAAAAAACAGAACTTATTAAAAAAGATTTTAAGCCATTTAAAATGTGCCAATCTCTTTTCGCTATGACTGCACATGTAATTTTTACTAGTTATGATTCTAACCATGCCGTAACACACTCCAAGGTTGTTATAAATAATGTAATAAGAAAACATATTGGTTTTAAAGGACTATTAATATCTGATGATATTTCAATGAAGGCACTTAAATATGGGTTAAAAAATAATGCTATCAAAGCACTAGATGCAGGGTGTAATTTAATTTTACATTGCAATGGAAATATTAAGGAGATGAGAAAATTAATTAAAATTATACCTACAATTGATAAATTTACTCAAGAAAAAACATCGCATTTTTATAAATTTTTAGGATAAAGTTAAATTTATGGAATTTCCAACACACGAATTATTAAAAGTTAAAATTGATAATTATTCTGGACCTTTAGAAGTGTTGTTAGATCTGGCCAAGTCCCAAAAAGTTGATTTGGCCAATATTTCAATAACTCAATTAGCAGATCAGTTTATAGAATTTATTAATAGTACAAAAAAAATAAATTTGGATTTAGCTTCAGAGTATTTACTCATGGCTACCTGGCTTGCTTACCTTAAATCAAAATTATTATTACCACAAGATGATGAAGATGAATTTAAGGCTTCAGAGGTAGCAGAAAAATTAAAGCAGCAATTAAAAAAACTTGAGTTAATACGTTTGTTATCGGATCAATTATTTAATAAGAAAAGACTTGGTATTGATGTGCGTATGAGAGGTATGTCAGAAGGCATTAAATTAATTAGTAATTCTAAGTATGTTGTTTCATTATATGAATTATTAAAATCGTATTCTAATTATATAATGAGAAAAAATTTTTTATCAATAAATATTGCAAAATTACCCGTTTGTACGACTGAACAAGCGATTGAGATTATTAAAAAAAACATTAAAAATTTAAAAGATTGGAAAGAAATTTCCGATTTGATTCCTCAAAGATTTAAAAAAACTAAAAAACTTAAAAAGTCCGGTATGTCAGGATTTTTTTCAGCTTCTCTTGAACTAACTAAGGAGGGATTACTAAGGATTATGCAAAAAAAAAGTTTTGATAAAATACTAGTTAAAGAAAGGAAATGAATAAAATAAACGATTTAAAAATTTTAAAGTTTCCAACTATTACAACAGAAGCAGAAAGGCAAGTTGAAGCAATTCTATTTGCGGCAGAAGAACCTTTAGATGTAGAAAGTATTCAAGCAAGAATTAAAACAAAAGGCAATATTCCAAAAATCTTAGAATCCATCAAAAATCAATATAAAAATAGAGGTATAAATTTAATTTGTATTGGAGAAAAATGGTCTTTTAGAACAGCATCAAATTTATCAAAACTCATGAAGTTACAGACATCTTCACAAAAAAAACTATCCAAGGCTGCGATAGAAAATTTAGCAATAATTGTTTATCATCAGCCAGTTACAAGATCCGAGATTGAAGAAATTCGTGGAGTATCTTTTGCAACAGGCACTTTAGAAATATTGTTAGAACTTAACTGGGTAAGACCATCAGGAAGAAAAAATGTTCCTGGAAAACCTATTCAATATGTTACTACAGATGAATTTCTTAGTCATTTTAATCTTCAAAAATTATCAGATTTACCCAATGTTGAAGAGCTTACTTCAGCAGGATTAATTGATGCTGGAAATGTGGATACCTCGATTTTTGGAACTGGAAAATTCTTTAAGGAGCAAACTGATGAAAAAAAAGAGAATATTTATTCCAATATAGATGATATGTTAAGTCGATCACTTAAATCTGAAGAAGAGTAAAAGATACCTTTAACAAGCTAGATAAATTGTATATAAATTACGTATGAGTATTGGTTTTTGGCAGATAGCAATCGTTGTGGTTTTGGTCGTACTTCTTTTTGGAAGAGGTAAAATATCGTCTTTGATGGGAGATGTTGCAAAAGGAATTAAAAGTTTTAAAAAAGGTATGTCAGATAATCCGGACCAGACAAGTTCTATATCATCATCACCCGAAAAAAAATCATCCGAAGAAACATCAAACGAAGATCAAAATTCTGAGAAAAAATAGATTACAATGCCACAAATTGGATGGTTTGAGATACTAATTATTGTGGTTTTATCGATATTGATTATTGGTCCAAAAGACTTCCCAGTCATGTTAAGAAAAATTGGAAGTTGGATAGGTTCTGTAAAAAGATATTTTAATGAAATTCAAAAGGACATAACTGATATGGAAAATACAATAGAAGATGAAATTTCTTTAAAAAAAAATTACTTAAATCAAACCAAAGACAAAAAAAAAGATGAACGATGAAAAAATTAACCAAGCTAGTTTTGTTGGACATCTTACCGAACTAAGGTCAAGACTAGTAAAATCTATTATTTATTTATTTATTTTTTTTATTGTTTGCTATTTTTTTGCAGAAAATATTTATGCCTTTTTAGTTGAACCTTATGCTGAAGCTGTTAAGGATGATGTAGTTAATAGAAGACTAATCTTTACAGCTTTACAGGAAACTTTTATAACTTATTTAAAAGTTGCTTTTTTCGCAGCAATGTTTGTTGTTAGTCCAATAATATTAACTCAAATATGGAAATTTATTGCTCCTGGTTTATATAAAAATGAAAAAAAAGCCTTACTGCCGTATTTAATTGCTACCCCAACTTTATTTTTGTTTGGAGGTATGCTGGTTTATTATTTAATCATGCCTTTGGCGATCAAGTTTTTTCTTAGCTTTGAAACATCAGCCCAATTTAGTGCTTTACCCATACAATTAGAAGCAAAGGTAAACGAATATCTATCCTTAATCATGAGACTTATTTTTGCATTTGGTATTAGTTTTCAATTACCAGTTTTATTAAGCCTTTTGGCTCGAGTGGGTTTTGTAGATTCGAGATATTTAAAAAAAAGGAGAAAATATGTGATTGTTATAATTTTTGTAGTTGCCGCAATATTAACACCACCAGATCCGATAACACAAATCGGTTTAGGAATACCTTTGTTAATTCTTTATGAATTATCTATATTGTCAGTCAAGATTATTGAGAAGAAGCAAAAGGATGCATAACATTAAATTAATTAGAAAAGAACCTGATTTTTTTTTAAAAAAAATTAGTCATAGAAATACTAATATTAGTTTAAAAAATATATTAGATTTAGATAAGAAAAACAGAGAGTTAATCCAAAGTAAGGAAAAACTTGAACAAGAAAAAAAAATTATCTCAAAAAAACAAGACAAAAGTCAATTTTCACGATCAAGAGAAATATCAAAAAAAATTGAAGAACTTGATAAATCTCAAATAAAAATAAAAAATGAAATTGAAGCAATACTTAGTTCGCTACCTAATCTCGCTCGAGATGATGTTCCTATTGGAAAAGATGAAAGTTCAAATAATGAGATAAAAAAAACTGGTGAAATTCCTAAATTTGAATTTAAACCAATTTCACACTACGAAATTGGTAAAAGGCTGAACTTAATGGATTTTGATGTTGCTACAAAAACGTCTGGATCTAGATTTGTATTTCTCAAAAGTGAACTAGCTTTGCTTGAAAGAGCTATTTCTAATTTTATGCTTGACTGCCACACTAAGGAATTCGGTTATCAAGAAATATCACCTCCATTAATTGTTACAGATAACACTATGTTTGGAACAGGCCAATTACCAAAATTTGAGAGCGATCAATTTGAGATTAAATTAGAAGATGACAAGTCTAGAAAATTTTTAATACCAACAGCTGAAGTTGTTTTAACAAATATTGTTAGAGAATCGTTTTTAAAAAAAGAGGAATTACCCTTAAGATTGGTAGCTTCAACTGCATGCTTTAGAAAAGAAGCTGGTAGTTATGGAAAAGATACTAAAGGAATGATCAGACAACATCAATTTTACAAAGTTGAACTTGTTAGTATTGTCGAACCATCAAAATGTCTTGAAGAATTGGATAGGATGACCAATTGTGCTCAACAAATTTTGAATAAACTCCAACTTCCTTATAGACAAGTTTTATTATCTACGGGAGATATGGGATTTAGTGCTGAAAAAACATATGATCTGGAGGTTTGGATACCTTCTGAAAATAAATATCGAGAAATTTCAAGTTGTTCTTCTTGTGGCCAGTTTCAAGCAAGAAGAATGAAAGCTAAGTACAAAAATGAGAAAAATGATTCAGATTTTTTAGGTACACTAAACGGATCTGGATTAGCTATTGGAAGAACATTGATTGCTATTATGGAAAATTATCAACAAAAAGACGGGAGGATTATAATTCCTGAAGTTTTAAGATCTTATATGAATGGAGAAAAATACATAGGATAATTTTTATTGTTTATTTTTTTTTTTTAGTATAATCATAGTACAAATTTAGGAGTAAATATGTCAGGTTCAGGTTTTGCACAATTCATTCCATTAATTTTAATTTTTGTTATTTTTTATTTTTTTCTTATAAGACCTCAGCAAAAAAAAGTAAAAGAACATAAATTGATGGTTTCGGCTCTAAAGAGAGGTGATGAAATAGTCACTTCTGGAGGCATATTGGGTAAAGTTGAAAGAATTCTTGGTGATGATAAAGTAGATTTATTAATTTCAGAAAATGTGACTGTTCAAGTTGTTCAATCAACAATACAAAGTTTATTAAATAAGACTGATACAAAAAAATAATTATATTTTGTGTTATATTTTTCAAAACTAAAATTAGTTACAATTTATTTTATAATAGTTTTTTTATCTTTATTTTCACTTACAAATTTTACAAAAACTAAAGATAATTTCTTTTTATCAAAAAATGTCCATTTAGGTTTAGATCTTCAAGGAGGATCATATTTATTATTAGAGGTCGATTCTCGGCCAATAATAAAACAAAAATTGCAAAATAAACTGATTTCTTTAAGAAAATCACTAAAAGATGAAAAAATAAAATACAAAAATTTAAAGATTAAAAATGAAACAATTAATTTTCAAATATCAGAAAACGAAATAAAAATATTTGAAGATTTTTTTTTAAATAAAAATAATTTAATCAATAATTATTATAATCAATATAAATCCTATGAAATGGATTATTTTATTACTGACATGGAAGATCTCTTTCCCACTGAAGATTTAGTAACAATTACATATTCTAAATTTGGATTGATTGAGATAAAAAACTCTTCCTTGGATCATTCATTGGAGATAGTTAGAAGAAGAATAGACGAAGTGGGCACTAAAGATCCCACAATCATTAAAAGAGGCAATGATAGAATTTTAATTGAACTTCCAGGTTTAGATGATCCTAATAGGATTAAAAATCTTTTAGGCAAAACAGCTCATTTAACTTTTAGACTTGTTTCAGAAGGTGCTGATGATTTTGGTTCAGAGTTATTATTTTTTGAAAATGGCAATAGTCAGCTCTATGTTAGCAAAAGGGTAGTAATGAGTGGCGATAATCTGATTAATGCTAGGCCAACATTTGACAATAATAATAATGAAACAGTAGTAAGTTTTACCTTGAATAGAGTAGGTGCAAAAAGATTTGGGAAGGTTACAGCAAGTAGTGTAGGAAAAAGATTAGCTATAATTTTAGATAACAAAATTATCAGCGCTCCTTCCATTAGAGAACCAATATTAACTGGCAGTGGACAAATTTCTGGAAATTTTACCTTTCAATCAGCGACCGATTTCGCTTTACTACTTAGATCAGGAGCCTTACCCGCTCCTCTTAAAATTATTGAAGAGAGAACAGTTGGCCCTGACCTTGGAGAAGATTCTATCAAAGCTGGAGCCATCTCTTTGATTATAGGTTTTTTATTAGTTATAGTTTATATGCTTTTTAAGTATAAATTTTTAGGAATTATAGCTGATACGGCATTAATCGTTAATCTCATTCTTCTTATAGGAATATTAACTATTTTGGAAGCTACTCTGACCTTGCCTGGGATCGCTGGAATTATTCTGACCGTAGGTATGGCGGTTGATGCCAATGTTTTAATTTTTGAGAGAATAAAAGAAGAAATGAAAACTGAAAAATCAAATATTCATGCGTTTGCCATGGGCTATAAAAAAGCACAGACAGCAATTTTAGATGCAAATATTACAACTTTAATATCAGCAATTATACTTTTTTTTCTTGGATCAGGTCCAGTTAAAGGATTTGCTGTTACTCTAGGCATAGGTATTGTAACAACTTTGTTTTCTGCATATTTCTTTGCTCGTCATCTATCATCAATTTACGTGATGAGAAATAAGGATAAACAAATTACAATATGATCTTCAAAATATCTAAAGAAATCAAATTTTCGTACTTTTATAAAAAACTAAATATTCTTTCTTTGATATTTATTGTTTTGTCTATTTTTGTTCTTTTATTCAAGGGATTGAATCTGGGAGTTGATTTTAAAGGAGGAACTCTGATTGAGGTTAGAACGGAAAATTCAAAAACGGATATTGCAGAAATAAGACAATCTTTATTAAAAATGAATTTAGGAGACGTAACGGTAAAAAAATTTGGTACTGAAAATGACTTTTTGGTTAAAATTGAAATGGGTAAATCTAATGATGAAAATTTTATTCAATCAATCAACGATAAATTGTCCATGGATTTGGATTCTACCGTTAATTTTAGAAGAGTAGAAAATGTTGGGCCAAAAGTTAGTAGTGAATTATTGAAAGCTGGTTTATTGGCTATTGGTTTATCTTTGGCAGCAATGCTGTTTTATATTTGGATAAGGTTTGAATGGCAATTTAGCTTGGGAGCAATTATAGCTATAATTCATGATGTTATTATCACGGTTGGAATTTTTTCTTTTTTATCTTATGAGATTAATCTGTCTATTGTAGCAGCGGTATTAACAATAGTTGGATATTCAATGAATGATACGGTTGTAATATTTGATCGTATAAGAGAAAATTTAAAAAAATATTCAAAAATTTCGATTGCTGATATTTCTAATACCTCGACTAATGAAACATTATCGAGAACTTTAATTACTTCAGTAACTACTTTACTGGCATTGTTGTCTATTTACTTTTTTGGTGGTGCGATTTTAAAAGGTTTTTCTTTTGCCATGATTATTGGTGTGATTGTGGGAACATATTCATCAATTTTTGTTGCAACACCAATTTTAAATTATACAAAAGTTAATCAAAAAACTATATTAAAAGAGAATACGGAAAATAGTTAGTATAGGTTTTGAGCAATTACCATAGATAATAACATCGGTAATGATAATAAGGTATTTGTTCTAGAAGCCATCAGTGCTTTTATTGCTGATTTAGCTTTTTCTTCAGGTGTAGCCTCCACAATTCCTAAAACTTTTTTTTGATTTGGCCAAATAATAACCCAAACATTGAAGGCCATGATTAAACCTAACCACATTCCAATGCCGATAGCTGTGTTTTTTCCTCCACCGCTACCAATACCAAGAGCCAACGCCTCATGCATGTAACCATTTAAATAAGCAACTATAAGTCCAGTTATTATCGTTGCTAAAGCTGCCCATCGGAACCAAAAAAGAACTGCTGGTGCTATTACCTTAGTAATTGCAGGTTTTTGTTCATCTGGGATTTTTGGCATACTTGGTATTTGAACAAAATTAAAATACCAGAGCAGACCTATCCACATAATTCCAGAAAGAACATGAAGATATCTAAAAAACCATCTCCAAAAATCTCCATCGATAAACAAATCGTGTGCAAATAAAAAGTAAATGAACAACAAAATAGCAATAGCTATTGATAAATGAACAGTTTTTGACAGAGATTGTAAAACAGATACCATTGTTAATTTATATCATTTTTATTAATAAAAACTAAGCTGTTTTTTTTATCTTTGTGTTAATAACGTTTTTTAAAAAATTTCCTGTATAACTACTATATACTTCACAAATTTGTTCAGGATTTCCCTCAGCAATAATTTTACCTCCTTTAACACCTCCTTCTGGGCCCATATCAATTATCCAATCTGCTGTTTTGATTACATCTAAATTATGCTCTATGACTATTACTGTGTTTCCTTGATTAACAAATGCTTGAAGAATTTCTAGTAATTTTTTTATATCATGTGCGTGTAAGCCAGTTGTTGGCTCGTCTAATATATACATAGTTCTACCTGTTGATCTTTTTGATAATTCTTTAGCTAGTTTTATTCTTTGAGCTTCACCTCCTGATAATGTCGTTGCTTGTTGTCCTATTTTTATATATCCAAGACCAACTTTTTTTAAAGTTAATAATTTAGTTTTTATAGAAGGTATATTTTCAAAAAAATTACAACCTTCGTCCACGGTCATATTTAATACATCAGCAATATTTTTGTTTTTATATTTGATATCCAATGTTTCACGATTATACCTACTACCCTTACATACATCACAAGTTATATAAACGTCGGGTAAAAAATGCATTTCATAAGTTATTACTCCATCACCTTCGCATGCTTCACATCTTCCGCCTTTTACATTAAATGAAAATCTTCCAACTTTATAACCTCTTGCTTTTGACTCAGGTAAGCTGGCAAACCAATCTCTTATTGGTCCGAACGCTCCAGTATAGGTAGCTGGATTTGATCTGGGTGTTCTTCCTATGGGAGATTGATCTATATTGATAATTTTATCTATTCTTTCTACACCCCTATAACTTTTAAATGGTTTTGGTATCTTTCGTGATTTATTGTTATTTAACAATAAATTTAAAGCATTATATAAAGTATGAAGTATTAACGTAGATTTACCACTTCCTGACACTCCGGTAACACAAGTGAATGTTCCTAATGGTATTTTAAGATTTATATTTTTTAAATTATAACCAGTAGCACCCAAAATTTCTAAATATTTTCCGTTCTTTGCCAATTTTCTTGTTCTTGGAACATAAATATTCATTTTTTTTGATAAATATTTTCCAGTAATGCTATTCTCACTATCCTTTCTCGTTTTTAATGTATCTTGAGCAACTATATTACCTCCATCGTTACCAGCTTTAAGACCAAGGTCTATTATATGATCAGCACTTTCCATTGTTTCTGTATCATGCTCGACAACTATAACTGTGTTACCTAAATCTCTAAGTCGTTTTAAAGCATTAATTAATTTAATATTATCTTTTTGATGTAAACCAATTGATGGTTCATCCAGAACATATATTACTCCAGTTAAACCTGATCCAATTTGAGAAGCTAATCTTATTCTTTGAGATTCACCTCCAGATAAGGTACCGGATTCTCTCGACAATGTTAGATAATCTAGACCTACATTAAGTAAAAAATCTAATCTTTCATTGATTTCTTTTAAAATGTGTTGAGCGATTTTTTTTTCTTTATCTTTTAGCGTGTCATTTAAACTTTCGAACCATTTTTTTGCCTCAAATATAGATTTTTTTGTAACCTCACTAATATTTAGATTATCTATCTTGACACACAAAGCCTCATCTTTAAGTCTCATTCCCTTACATTTTTCACAATCAGATTCACTCTGATATTGGGAAATTTCTTCTCTTTTCCATTCGCTTTCTGTTTCTAAGTATTTTCTTTCCAAATTATTAATCACACCTTCAAAAGATTTTTTAGTAGAATATTTTTCATATCCATCGTCGTAATTAAATTTAATTTCATCATCATGAGACCCATAGAGTAATATATCTTTTATCTTTTGAGATAGTTTTTTCCATGGTTCATCTAAAGAAAATTTATAATGCTTGGCCAGTGAACCTAATGTTTGAGCGTAGTATAAAGATGTTGATTTTGCCCACGGCTCTATAGCTCCTTCTGCTAAACTTTTTTTAGTATTTGGAACAACTAAATCTGGATTAACATTCAAATTTGCTCCAATACCTTCACATTCTTCACAAGCTCCATAAGGACTATTAAATGAAAATAACCTTGGTTCAATTTCTTCAATTGTAAATCCACTTTCAGGACATGCAAATTTTGATGAAAATATAATTTTTTCTATTTTTCTAAATTTTTTTGG
>PVBE011476527.1_pt1 | contig 13874 bp, 9 predicted proteins | sample 1631181 | NCBI WGS metagenome assembly PVBE01 (sample SAMN08397723, study PRJNA350692) | Marine metagenome, whole genome shotgun sequencing project. | isolation source: water | place: Pacific Ocean | collected 2012-04 | reverse complement strand
CTTCCGGGGATTAAGGCGGATCGTGTGGCGGCGCTACGTGCATCCGGGATCCGTTCGATCACTGATATACCAGAAGGTACTTCGCTTACGGAAGTTCAAGAACGCGTCCGATCGACCGTGCTGACGGGAGAGCCATTTGTCAGCCCTGCGCTTGCAGCGGGGCTGGACCGTATCGTCCCGCCCGCACACTTTATAGATTTCGAGACGATCAACCCGGTGCTGCCGATCTACGCGGGCACCCATCCGTATGAAGTTCTCCCGTTCCAATGGTCGGACCACGTTCTCCATTCGGACGGGCAGGTGACCCACCACGAGTTCCTTGCAGAAGGAATGGAAGATCCGCGAAGAGAGTTCGGTGAAACGCTGATCGAACAGCTCGCCGGCGCGGCGACCATCATGACATACAGTAACTACGAAATGACACAACTTCGGCGCGTTGCCGACTCCCTACCGGACTTGCGACCGGCATTGGAAGCCCTCCAATCGATTACATGGGTGGATTTGTTTCAGATTGTTCGGGCCCACTACTACCATCCGGATTTCCACGGCTCGTTCTCAATCAAATCAGTGCTACCTGCGTTGGTTCCGGATTTCGGCTACGGAGACCTCGAAATCAAAGACGGCGAAGTTGCGTCCAACGCATTTCTCGAAGCGATTGACGAAGAAACGATACCTGCGAGGTCCCAGCAAATCCGTGCCGACTTGTTGGCCTACTGCCAGCGAGACACTGAGGCCATGATTCGGATTGTCAACGCACTGCAAGCTGTGACCTGAGTAGAGCGTCGAATCATCGCCACCCCAAGTCTCAGCCTCGACTGGTTCCCGCTGCGAAGGTACGCCGAAGTAGCGGGATCATCGGCTTTCGCTGGTCGCGGATCAAGAAAATAGACTGCAGGCGCTGGGGGAAGTTGACGTGACGCTTTACTCGGACGAGCAACGCCGGCGGCAAACGGAATTCAAGATGTCCTCGTCAGAGTCAGAAGTGCCTGGCAGTGCACGGGATGAAGGGGAGTATCGAGGGCATCTCTATCCATTCGTCCTCCCCAGTGGTTACGCGGTGCACAACCTCTGGGAGCCGATCCGCGCACAGGTGTTGAGCCACTTCCACTCCAAAAACATTGCCTGGCATGACGGTCAAAACGACGGGCCGCTGGAGAAGCGAAGCCCCTCGCCCCACCTGCTCGACTCACAAGTCTGTGCCGTCAATTTCTGGTGGGGACTTGGTCAGTCATGCAACGCCACAACCATCACCGGCCCCGTCGCGGACTTGAGTTCAGTCCACCCGAACGCGTAAGCCAGTTGCAATTGACGGAATGGTCTCGGCGGAGACTAGTCAAGAGGCGCGATCGACTGGTCGGCCTGCTCCACGGATACCGATTGGGGCCTTGATCGAGTTTTTGCAGCCTACGGATGCGGTGCCGAAACCTCTTTCTTGATGATCGTCCTAGGAAGTGGTGAAAGATTCGAGGGCGTAACCGTCGCGACCCTCGTGAATAACTATGGTTTCGTTGGCGGGAAGATCCCGGAGCACGAGTTCCTTCTCCGTGCCGGGCCACCAGATTCTCACTTCGGCGACCTCGGCGATTCCCGGCCCCAGTCCGAAATGCTCTGTAATCTCGCTTTGACCGAGGAAATGGCTTCGGACGCCAATCTCGCGGAACTGCGACGGGCCTCCCACGCGCGGGGTCACGACTACCCGAGCTCCAACACCGCTCCGATTTGAACTTTCTCCCACCAGGCGAATACGAAGCCAGGGGTTGGAATTGCCGCCGTCGTTTCTATAAAGGCGGGGCGTGCTTCCATTATTCACAATGAAGAGATCCAAATCTCCGTCGCCGTCATAGTCAAAGGTGAGGAGGCCCTTTCCCGCATCAAGGTGAAGCAATCCAGATTCCGTCCCGATTTCGCTCATCCGGCCGGAGCCGTCGTTCAGCCATAGCCTTGGTGGCTGAAATGCCGACGTTGAAGGTGTCGCGGAGTGACTCATTCCGTTGACCATGGCGAGATCGAGATCCCCGTCGTTGTCGTAGTCAAAGAAAACCACGCCCCAGCCCCAGCCTCCGTCCCGGACACCGGCCGAGTCGGTAGCGTCGGCGAAGATTCGATTCCCGTCGTTGCGATATAGTCGGTTTCCGGCCGCATCGCTCGAGCGACAGCCCAGGCCAGCCCGAGCCGACTCAGCCTGAATAAGGATGCTGTCGCAGTTCGTTGATTGATCCAAGATAGAAGTCACGAACCAATCCAGATCGCCGTCACCATCGTAATCGCCGAACGTTGAACCCATGCCATGTCTGTCGGAACCGATTCTTGCGGCGACTGATCCATCGGTAAACGTGCCGTCGCGGTTGTTCCAGAAGAGACGCGACTGACCGAAATCAGAGGCGACCGCGAGATCGGGCCAGCCGTCTCCATCAAGGTCGGTGAAGGCCGAGGCGAATGCGAACGGACCACTGAGTCCGGCGCCGTCGGCAATCGAAAGCATCGGATTGGAATTCGGTTCGCCGAGGGCCTGGGACCGGACATCATCAAGCTGAACGCCGGCGCTTACGGTCACATCTGTGAAGTGTCCGGGTGCTTCGGCCCCTCGGTTCCGGAGCAGGCGCGCGTGGGAAAGAGCGCCAGGCGAGATAACCGGGTCGGAGCCCCACTCGGTAATGTGCAGGTCTAGCCAACCGTCGCGGTCGTAGTCGCCCGTCGCGATGCTAAAGCCAAGGTGGAGCTCGTCCGTTTGAACGGCCGCGCCCCTTTCGATGCCTTCTTCGGTGAATCGACCCGCGCCATCGTTAATAAGGAGATAAAAGCGCTTTTCGCCGATTGTGGTCACGTACAGGTCCTGATCGCCGTCGTTGTCAATGTCGGCCCAAACGGCGCCGTTCGACCTGTGATCGAACCTGCCCAATCCGGCTGACACCGTTCGGTCCTCAAACGTTCCGTCGCCAACGTTGCGATAAAGGATGTCGGGCGCGTCGAGGCGGGTTACGAACAGATCGACCAACCCGTCGTTGTCGAAGTCGGCCGCCGCGGCGCCACCGCTCATACGCTCAGGACCGCAATATTGACCCAGCCCCGAACCGCTTCCAATTCCGCCGTCGAGAAGGCAGGCGCCCTCGGGCTTGAGGTGGTACTGAACGTATGCGATCCCGGATGCGGCGGTTACGTCGGTGAAATATGGAAATCGGGCGGGGCCGCCAGGCACCGTCGCACTTTGGACGCCCGCGGTCGTGGCGCCGTCACGTTGAGCAAGCCGCACGCTGTCCCCGAAGTCGGACGCGGGCGCTAGTGCCCCGATCCCCAGTACCGCGATGCCGCCTAACGCTCCGATCGCCCACGTTGCCGTTCCAAGCGTGGCGATCGCTCTTCCCGGCAGCACCCGAGCAAGTCCCCAAAACGTTATCGGGCCGCCCGCAGCCGCCGTGAAGAGGAGAGCGGCTGCTGGAGCCGTGCCCATACCAACCATGAGAAGCGCGGCCACGAGTGGTATTTCAAATAAGAGGGGTACGTTTATCAGCACACCGATCGAAGCGGCTATCGCAACGCCGAGCGCGTGATCGCCAAGATACGACTCGACGATTTCCGGATTGAGTAGCTGAATTGCAAGTCCGCTCGCCAAACTCGCGACGATCATGATGGGACCCAGGCGTAGCAGATATCCAAAGCTGGATTTCAGCCAATCCTTGATGCCGGTCGTAAGGAGGTTCGTCCAGGTTGCGTAAAGGGAGCGCGCTGCGCTATCGCCTACGCTCTCGTCTACGGCAGGCTCATTTCGACGACCGGCGGCCCGCGCGACAATGGGCCCAATGAGCAGCGCGCCGAGCAAGCTAAGGGCGATTCTAGAGCCGGAAATTATTGGCGCAAAGACCATCACCGCCATGATCAAAGCTGGCAAGTTCGGGGTGGACGATGCCTGGACAATGCTGATCGTCGTGCCAACGCTCGAGCCTTTTTTACGGAATGCGGATGAGACAGGAACGATGCAAGCGGAGCACAAAGTTAGTGGCGTGCCCACGGCAACGCCCTTGAGGATCGCTCGCCACCCGGTCTCGCGGAGGTTCCGCGAAAATGCCCGAGGGTAGATAAAAGTTTCCGTTAGACCAGCTACCAAAAACGCAAAACCCATACCCACCGAAACGAGCTTTAGGTAGCTAACCGAAAAGTCCCATACGCGAGTTAATAGGGACGAACTTGGCTCCGCATCCACGCAGAATCCCTGAAAGCACCTCGCAGCGGGCGAGGATGCGGCTCCGAGGTCTGCCTGAACGGTGTCGAGCTTCGGGACTCGATTGAAGACCAAAAACAGAGTGAGAAGCGCCGCGAGCAGCATTAAGCTGAAGACCCGATCCCTGGTAAAAGTTCCGTCGAACCTAAGGCTGGAGCGGCCAAAGGGAATTGCGCTCATAGCCGGCTCTCGTTAACAGTCCCGAGGGCGCTGTTCGCCGTCCAATCGCCAGATGCGGCGTCCTGTGAACGCCGCGTCGTCCGTTGAGGTGCCGTTGCCTCGGGCCCCGCGTCGAACCGAAAGTTTCATGATTCCAGCGCTAAGTCCAAGAAGCCTGTTCGCTCGGTCGAGCATCGCAGTGCCGAGCGTGGAGATTATCCACTAGGAAGGGTAGAGTCGCGGTGGTTACCGCGCAAAGGAGACCACGATACTCGCCTGGCCGAGTCGGGTTCGGGCGGTTCGCCTTGAAGCGTGGTCCTTTGTCGGGCAGAAGATTGCCGATGTGGAAGGTGAAGGGAGGAATTTGTGCAGGAGCTGAAGGATCTGGGCATCGTGATTACGGGCGGCGCGGGAGACATCGGCGCCGCAATGGCTGCGGAAGTAAACCGGCGGGGCGCGACGGTCACGCTTCTGGACTGCAAAGACCCCGACGAGGCATCGCCCTGGGTGGGGCGAGTGTCCACGAACGGCGATGCAAAATACATTCAGACCGACGTAAGAGACCGGGCAGCCGTCGAGTCCGCCCTCTCTGCGATCGATCCGCTCGACGTGGTGATCAGCAACGCCGGCATCGTGATCCCCGTTCCGTTCCTGGATCTGACTCAGGAACAATGGCTTCAACATCTCGACATCAATCTGACCGGATCCTTCAACGTTGGGCAAACGGCGGCGCGAATAATGCTGAGCCGAGGGGCGCCCGGCAGAATTATCTTTACCGGGTCCTGGGTTGGCGACATTCCCTGGCCTCAGGACAGCGCGTATTCGGTTTCAAAGGCTGGCGTAAAAATGCTGGCCAAATCCATGGCGCGAGAGCTTTCGTCGCAGGGCATTCTCGTGAATGTCGTCGCGCCGGGCATCGTAAATGCCGGGCTGGCGGCAGAGGTGATGAAACAAGATCCTGATTTTAAGGCACAGGCTGAGCGCGTCATACCGCTGGGGAAGCTGTCAACGGCGGAACAAGTGGCAAAGGCCACGGCGTTTCTTTGCTCAAAGGATTCCGAATACATGACAGGCTCGGTGTTGCTCGTGGACGGCGGTTGTTCGCTCTTTTATTGGGAGTAGTCGATAAACCCGTCTGAAATCGGGAGGGCCGTCGGACGATTTAGTAACGATTTTGACTACTGTCATTGGCGACGACTTGTGATTGACAGTCCCCGCCTGTCTCATTAATGTGCCGGTGGGGTATGGCCGCGCTATCCGGGCGGCGCAACTCAATGTCTTTCCACAAAGTTTTAGGAGGCGGTGGACGGTAATAGGTTCGTGGCTGGGAGAAACGAGGCCGATGGCCTTATGAGAGAATTCGTTTTGGCAATAAGGATAGATTCGGAGAGCACTTGAATGAAGAAATCTAGTCGTGTGCGCAGACGAGACATCCTCCGCTATGGAGCGTTAGGTGGCGCGGTGGCAGCCACCGCCGCTCTTGCCGGGTGCGGGGAGACCCAAATAGTCGAGGTCGTCAAAGAAGTTCCGGTAGAAACGGTAAAAGAGGTCATAAAAGAAGTACCGGTTGAAAGCGAGAAGATTGTAACGAAGATCGTAGAGAAAATCGTTACAGTCGAGGTAGCCCCTAAGCTTAGATCAGTGACTCTTACCGGCTGGACGTTTGCCCACCTCCCGCGATGGCATGAGGCTAACGGCGCTCTGTTCACCGCAAACAATCCTGCCGTTAAGACGGAGTGGGTCGGTGTCTCCGAGATATGGGACAAACTCTCCGTAGCGCTGCAAACTGGCGTTGGCGCGCCTGACATGGTGGACATCGAGCAGGGCCCGATGGGCCGCTTTCTAAAGGGCGAGATTCAGCTTGTCGACCTCAAGCCCATGCTCACGCGAGAGGGATATTGGGACAAGCTGGTCACCTCCCGAGAAGCGCTCTATACCTGGGAGGGTAAGACGTACGGCGTGGAATACGCACTCACGCCAGTCGTTATGTATTACAACCAGTCCCTCTTGGAGAAGTACGGAGTCGATCCGGAAACAGGAATGGCGACGTGGGACGACTACGTCGAATCGGGGGCCAAGATAAAAAGCGGATCGGGCGGGGAAACACTTATTACGGGCACTGGAACCGGCGCCTTCCCCATGCCGATGGAGCCTATGTTCCGCCAGCGGCACCGAGACTACTTCACTGAAGACGGCGACGTCGGTCTGGATGACCCCGTCTTAATTGAAACCATGCAGTGGATGGAAGACCTCCGCGCCGAGGGAGGAATTGCCGACAGGGCGGAGCCCTGGAGCCCCGCAATGTGGGGAGCTCTCAAGGAGGAGCACTACGCTACCGCGGTTGGAGCGGATTGGGGTGCCGACTTCCTTCGCGACAACATAGGCGCCGAAGGCGAAGGTAAGTGGCGAGGCCAGCCTCTGCCTCTGTGGGCCGACGATGCGACTAAGACGGACACAAGCTGCTGGGGCGGCACAGGCATCATGATCACGACGCACACGGACTTCGTGGCTGAGGCCTGGGAATACATCAAATTCGGAATGCTGACCATCGATGGAAGCGTTCGCCGGTACAAAGAGATCAGCCAGTTCCCGGCCTTCCTTCCGGCCATGGAAAGTAGCGATATCTCCTTTCCCGACCCGTGGTACGGCGGTCAGGATTTGACCCAGGTGTTCAAATCTGTTGCGACGCGCGTGCCGGCGCAACATCAGCATCCATTCAGACCTGAACTGCGCGACATTTGGGAGTCGAAGATCCTGCCGGATGTTCTTGACGGGAAGATAGGGGTGGAAGAAGGGATGAAGCAAGCGGCGACTGAAGTACGCGACATCATCGCCAAGGGCGGCTAGCGCGTAAAGCGATCCATCGACGGGCTGAGGCGGCAAAACCGCCTCAGCCCGTTAAGCTTGCGGACGTATGGGCGGGTCCGCGGCGATTCGCGTACGAGCATGCCTTACGGATGACCTGCCGATGGGGAGACTAGGCGTTTGAACTGGACTCGACTGCAAAGGCGTTCAGCGCCGTACATTTTCACGGCACCGTTCTTCATTTGGTTCGCCGTTTTCGGTCTCTTTCCAATTATTTATGCCTTTTATCTAAGTCTGCATCATCAGGTCGGATTGGTCGCCGAGCGGTCTTTCGTTGGGTTTCAGAACTACGTCGATCTTATTCTCGATGAACGTTTCCGCCATTCACTCTGGAATACGACCTATTACGGGCTGGCCAGCATATTTATCATCCTGCCCGTGGCGCTGGCGCTGGCTTTGGCACTGCACTCCCCAGGCTTACGTTTTAAGGGATTGTTCCGGATCGCGTTTTTCGTGCCCCTGCTCACGTCGAGTGTTGTTGTGGCGGTGATCTTCGCTCTGGTATTCGACACCCGTTACGGGCTCATCAACAACTACATCGTGGAGCCGCTTGGATTCGACCGCATAAGCTGGCTGCAAGACGGCAACTTCGTCATTCCGGCGCTCGTTCTCATGGGACTCTGGAAGTGGACCGGGATAAACAGTCTTTACTATCTCGCTGGACTTCAAAATGCCGTAAAAGAGATCGAGGAAGCGGCTCGAATCGATGGCGCCGGGCCGTGGTCGCTCTTCAGGTACGTGACGTTTCCTCAAATACGTCCGGTAATTCTCTTCACGGTAATCCTGGCGATCATCGGCTCCTACAATCTGTTCGCCGAACCGTATCTGCTGCTCAGCAACTCCGGCGACCGTGGACTCATGTCGATGGTCTACCTGTTCAACAATGCGTTTGCATTTGCGAAGTTCACCTATGCGTCTGCCATTGGCTACATCCTCTTCTTCATAATTCTCATTCTCTCTCTGGCCCAACTACGAATCTTCCGCGTATTCGGGGATGACTGAGCGCTGAAAACCGAGATAGTTCCTTCGTCTGCAGACGAGCGTGCGACAGCCGCGATTGCAAAAATGCTCCGGAGGTCGCGGTGGATCATCCTATTCGCCCCGTTGAGCATCGGGGCATTTCTTACATTTGTCCCGTTCGCCTACATGCTCAGTTCATCGCTCAAGCGCCGAGACGAGATATATAGCGTCCCGGTCAAGTGGATCCCCAGCGAGCTAGAGCCTCTCAACTATGTACGGCTTTTCGAAGAAATCCCTTTCGCCCGCCAATATCTCAACAGCGCTGTGATCGCGCTCGTCGTCGTCGTTTCCGTTTTGTTCTTTTCGTCGCTCGCCGGATTTGCGTTCGCCAAGTATCGGTTCCGCTTCAGGAATCAGATGTTCTTGTTCGTTTTGGCTACGATGATGATTCCGATCCAGGTTCAACTGGTGCCGCTATATCTCGTAGTCAACTCACTCGGCTGGCTTGACACCTACCAGGGCGTGTTCGTTCCCCAGGCCATGAGTGCGTTCGGCATCTTCCTGATGCGGCAGATGATGCTGAGCATTCCAGACGAGATCCTGGACGCCGCAAGGGTCGACGGTGCAAGCGAAGTTGGAGTGTTCAGACACGTCGCGATACCGATGACCCGAGCCGGTTTTTTGGTTTTGGCCCTGCTAACCGTCCTCACGTCGTGGAATGACTATCTGTGGCCGGTCATCGTCCTGCGCAGCCAAGACATGCTCACGGTCCCGCTCGGGTTGGCTGCCCTGATCAACGTATATCGTGTCGAGTACGGAATGGTTCTGGCGGGAAGCACGCTGGCGATGATTCCCGTAGTAGCTCTATTCGTTGTTTTTAATAGACATTTTGTCGAGGGACTGACTTCGGGAGCCGTAAAATTCTGACGGCCAGACCTCGAATCCCGCGCTGCCTTCCAGTTAGTGTAGGGAAATCGCCTGTGCGCCTAGGGGGCAAAGTCGCCATCGTAACGGGTGCCGGGTCGGGTATCGGACGGGCTATCGCCCTCGAGTTCGCCGGGGAAGGGGCCAGGGTTGTCGCGGCTGAAATCGACGGCGCAGCGTGCGAAGAATCAGTCAATATGATCATGGACGCGGGCGGAGAGGCGGTGGCGGCGCCAACCGACGTCTCAGACGAGGACAGCGCCGGGCAACTCGTAAAAACAGCAGTTAGGGAATTTGGTCCCCCCGATGTTCTGGTAAACAATGCGGCGATAATGCCCATGGGGTCGATTACCGACGCCACTCACTACGATTGGGATCGAGTAATGGCCGTAAACGTTCGGGGCATATTTCATTGCTCAAGACACGTAATCGCGGAGATGAAAAAGCGCGGCGGCGGTTCGATCGTTAATCTTGGCTCCGTGACTGCGATAGTCGGAACACCGGATCTCGCGGCGTACACCGCCTCGAAGGGCGCGGTCGTGGCGCTGACGCGGCAGATGGCAATCGACTACGCTGCGGATGCGATACGAGTGAATAGCATTTCGCCGGGAACCGTCGATACGCCGATGCTTGCGCGGGCGGTGGCGCTCGCTGACAACGAAGAGAAGTCGCGCGCGGGTTTCGATGCAATCCACCCGATCGGGCGCATTGGTAAGCCCGAGGAAATTGCACGAGCAGCTGTGTTCCTTGCCAGCGACGAATCGACCTTCGTGACAGGATCAAACCTTATGATCGACGGCGGCTACACAGTAGCTGGCGCGTTGCCAGTCGACTAGGGGGAAATAAGAGACATGGAAATCGCGCCGGGCGTACACAAAATCGATTCGATCACGGGCGGACGTCCCCTCCAGCTATATCTCCTCGTAGGCGACGACCGGACGGTGCTGATCGACGCCGGTGGATCTTCCGAGCCGGAAAACATTATTTTTCCGTATTTGGAGGGGATCGGACTCACTCCCAATGACGTGGACATGGTCGTAGTTACCCATAGCGACCACGATCATTTCGGGGGACTCGGCGCGATGAAGAACGCGAATCCTACAATAGTCCTTACCTGCGGCGACCAGGATCGATTCATGGTGGAGGATCCGGAGACGACCTACAGCTTTCGGTATAACCACTACGAGGCTGATCACGGCGTCGCATTCGACGACGACGCCCGCGCGGCAATAATGCAGGACCTGGGCGATGCTCAACAGGTCGACTTTACGTGGTCCGGCGGTGAGACGTTGCGGATTGCCAATGATTGGTTGCTGGAGATCCATCACGTGCCCGGCCATACGTACGGCCACCTCTGCATCTTTGACACGAAGAATAGAGCCATCTTCGGAGGCGACGCCGTTCAGGGCAGTGTGTATCCGAGCGTGGAGGGTGGCGCCGCTCTGGGTCCAACCTACCTTTACGTAGACAGCTATCTCATGACGATTCGATATCTCAAAAGCCTCGGAGCGGAGATGCTTTGCCTGGCTCACTGGCCCCTCAAGCATGGCCACGAGGTTGGGGATTTTCTCGACGAGAGCCGGCGGTACGTCGACCAGACCGACCGGCTGATGTTCGAGGCAATCGAACAGACGAAAAACGGGGCCACCATGCGCGAGCTGATGGCTGAACTCGGTCCTAAGCTCGGAGACTGGCCGCGCGAGGCGGACGACCTTTTGGCGTTTTCGTTCTTAGGGCACCTCGAACGGTTCGAAAGTCGGGGGTTGGTCCGGCGGGACTCGTCGACCAGGCCCGTTCGCTTCTCCGCCTCATAGTGACTCCCGGCTTCAGCCACCTTATGCGTTTGGTAAGCACTGCGCGCGAGGCGCCGGAGAGTTTGAAATGACAGACATCATTGTCGCTGGCGAGTCGCATCCCCACATCGACCTGGCCGCTGCTGAGCTGCGGCGCTATGTGGAATTGGTCTCCGCCGGTTCCGACGGCGCGCCGGACTTCGTCCTCGAATCCGGTCTCTCCGATATCCATCGCCAGGGCTACGTAATCTCCACCGAGGATGCGTCGGTCACGATTGCCGGCGCCGGGCCTATCGGGATTCTTTACGGCGTCTACGGCTATCTCGAAGCGCTGGGATTTGGCTTCCACCTCGGCGGCGACACACTTCCGAATCGTGATAGCTTCCGGTGGAAGCCGGTCGATACCCGAGCCGAGCCCGTGTTCGACATCCGCGGAAGCCTTGTGTGGCCGAACTTTCTAAACAGCCCGGCAACCTGGGATCTGCCCGACTATCAGGTGTTCTTCGACCAGATGGTCAAGATGAAGAACAATGTCGTCCACATCCCCGCCTACGGGACTCCGCTTGAAGCCTACCCGCCCGACGGCACGGCGACCTTCTACGTCGATTCGGCGCGACGAGTTCACCACGCCGACGAGACGGCGTGGCGGGGTGGAGATCCGTTCGCCACATCTCTGACCTATGGCTGGGGAACCCCCACACGTCGGTGGGACCGGCGGTCGGGGTTTCGCTGCGGTGAGTTCGGCTTTGGAACCGGTGACTGGTTCGACGCGGAGGTTTTTGGATCGACGGCTACCGTCGAGGGCAAGACTCGGGAAGAGAAGATCATTGGCGCGCAGGAGACGTTCGCCCGTGCACTGGAATATGCCCACAAGCGCGGGCTGCAGATCGTTCTCGGAACCGAGGTGGAGGGGAATCCGTTCGATCCCGACGTTGAGACGGCGCTGAAAAGCCAGCTAAACCACATTCTTAGCACATATCCAAGTCTCGATTACCTGGCCATCTGGCAGGCCGAAAGCCGATCCAGCGGGGGGCCGCGACCCGGCGAGGTCGACGAGTGGTTCGATTCGCCCGCTTTTCAGACTGAGTACGACAAAACTTCCAAACATTTCGAGTATCTCGGACGCGCTGATCTGATCGCCGAGGGCGTTCGGCTGAGCGCGTACGTCAATCGAGCCCATGCGGTCGCGTCTGAACTTCGACCCGGAATGCGGCTCCTCGTATGCGGCTGGGGCGGCGACCACTGGATGAAGTCCACGGATCTCTATCCCGGGTTGGACAAGACCCTGCCGCAAGATGTGATCTTCTCATCGCTGGACAATATCGAACCTACAGCCGATCGGGTGCTGAGCAGGGTTTATGGCGAGATGTCGGAAGGCCGGGAGCGCTGGCCGGTTCCCTGGTTCGAATCCGATGCGGGCGGCTCGCGGCGCGACCAGTGGGGGCCGCAGCCAAATACCCACATCTTTTCGGACTTGTGCCGGGACGCCCACGAAAAAGGATGCGAGGGCTTTCTCGGCATTCACTGGCGCACTCGCGATCTTGAAGAGGTTTTTAGCTACTGCGCTCGTTACGCATGGGAACCCGAGATCAGCTACGAGGCGTTCTACCACGATTACGCTCGCACGGCATACGAATCCCAGCACTGGCGCGAGGTTTCGAGTTTGTTACGCGAGCTGGAGTCCATGGGGCCGAGATGGTCCGGCTCGTGGGGCCAGTGGGAATGCCGGCCATTCGAATGGCTGGGTTCGAGTACTCAATCCGACCAACCCGACAGCCGCCCAAGTCCGCTGAACACGAGTCGATTGCATCAGATGCGAAGGCGCTTATCGGCGATGCTGACCGATATCGATCCCAAAGGCCAACCGGCGGCATACGACCGGCTCCGCTGGCTCATACTTACGATCGACTGGATCACCGATTACGATCGCGCGTCGGAGATCCTAGAGCCCCGGGGTTCCTACGAGCTGCAAGCGGGGGCGCTCCATATGCACGATGCTCACGGGACGAGGGACCACTCTCAGGACGAGGGCGTTTGGGAGCTAATTCGCTCCGCTCCTTTGAGCGAAGCCATGCATGCTTTCGCCAGAAAAATCGCCAGCCGGGGCGAGTTGGGCGCACTCGCAACGATCAATGTCAAGGCCTACTCAACGTACCTGGACGCCGCTCACAAGATGGGCGCTCATCGAGGGAACTGGCCTCCGGATTATGTGAGCGGGCGTGGTCGAACAGACTCCGCCGTGCTCGAATGGAAGCCCTCAACCAGCGCCAGAGGGTACCGTGTCTGGCGGCGGCAAGATGGCGATACCGACTGGACCTGCCTGACCTCGACCTCGGTTAAGGAATGCCGATTCGGAGACACGGGGCTGGCTGCCGCAATGTACGAATACGCCGTAACGTCCGTTGCCGATCCGCTGATGGAGAGTCTTCGATCGATCGGCGCAAGGGTGCGTGTCGGACCTGATGTCGATCCTCCGTTGGTGCAGGTCCTCGCTCCACCGACGGTCTTGTGGTCTGACGACGTACTCACGCTCAGATCCATAGTTAGCAGCGACCGTGAACTGGATAACGTGGTCCTTCACCGACGCACGCTGAAAGGCGAGCCGCTCGCGCCGGTCAATCTGGAACCGGGACGCGGCTTTAACTACAGGGTGGAATTGCCGCTAAAAGAATTTGAAGGCGAAGTCCTGCTATACGGGTTGGAGGCGAAGGACGAGCTGGGACAGAAAGGCGTTTGGCCGACCGGATATCCTTCGGTCTGGCAGTCGCTCAATGTGCTGAGTTAGGGCTGCAGCAAGGCTTCATGGAGAAGTCGACGGGCCCAAGCTCCAGCCACCCCATGCGCCCCAGTAAAACCACGCGCGAGGCGCCGGAGAGTTTGAAATGACAGACATCATTGTCGCTGGCGAGTCGCATCCCCACATCGACCTGGCCGCTGCTGAGCTGCGGCGCTATGTG
>PVBE010045062.1_pt1 | contig 13874 bp, 9 predicted proteins | sample 1631181 | NCBI WGS metagenome assembly PVBE01 (sample SAMN08397723, study PRJNA350692) | Marine metagenome, whole genome shotgun sequencing project. | isolation source: water | place: Pacific Ocean | collected 2012-04 | reverse complement strand
GGGCATTTGGCGGTGTTTCTGCCACGCCTCGGGCACCATCAACAACACAGACTCCTGCAGCGAGCGACCGCTCATCAGCAGAAACTCCAGCGCATTATCAAAGTTGCCCGAATCGGAACATTCCGGCTCCATGATGGGATAGAGCTTTTGCAGGTCGTCGCTGAACAACTCGCTTTGTAGCGTGCCTTCGCGCGCGCGCATGGCATTAATATTGCCACGCAATGTGTTGATCTCGCCATTGTGGCTCATGAACCGGAACGGCTGCGCGCGATCCCAGCTCGGAAACGTATTCGTCGAAAACCTCGAATGCACCATCGCGAGGTGCGTCTGGAAATCGGGCCGGGCGAGGTCGGTATAATATTGCGTCACCTGCTCGGTGTTGAGCATGCCCTTGTAAATCATCACCTTGGTGGACAGGCTGCAAATGTAAAAGAGCAGCCGTTCGGTGAGGTTCTCGTCGAAGCGCAGTTGATGACTGGCGCGTTTGCGGATGACGTATAGCTGGCGCTCAAAGTCATCTCCCCCAAAACCTTCCGCCGCGCCGATAAATAACTGCATGATGTAAGGCTCCGCCGCGCGGGCTGCCGGGCCGACATTGGCAGCATCCGTTTCGGCTGGTACTTCGCGCCAGCCAAGGCATTGCTGCCCCTGCTCGAAGATGATCGTTTCCACGGCGGCGATGCACTTTTGGCGTTCGCTCTCGAGCTTGGGCAAAAACACAAGGCCCGCGCCAAAGCACCCTTTCTCAGGCAAATCCACTCCCAAATCATCCTTGGCTACATTGCGCAGGAACGTTTCCGGCAAACCAACAAGAATGCCCGCGCCATCGCCAGTGTTGGGCTCGCAGCCGCAGCCGCCGCGGTGCTCCATATTTCCCAGCATCTCTAGGGCATCGAGCACATTCTGATGGCTCGGCACCCCTTTCATATTGGCCACAAAACCAACGCCGCAGCTCTCCTTCTCGTTGGCCGGATCGTAAAGGCCCTGCTTTGGTGGAAATCCTATTCTTTTAACTCGGTCACTCATTCTGATTAAATCTTCAACCTGCTGAACGCATTGCCATCCAAAACGTGGTAGCCGCCAAAACGACCACCGCTTAAAAAGCCCTCGGCGGGAGGCAGGGCAACATCTCACAGGCGAAAAGATAGAGCAACATTTTAATAGCTAATGAGCATCATAAGATTTACTTATGAACATATTAGAAGACAGGCCAATTGCTTGATGGGCCTTGACAGTCCGGCCCTTAGGCAAATGGCTTGTCGTAGGCGAGCCTTGACCAAGCGATAGGGTATCTCCTTGGTTTTTGTGGCGAGGGTGTTTATTTGTTTCCGTCTGTGATGAAGTCCCTTTTTTGGATGATCCCGCTGCTGGCTTGGTGTGTCTGCCCGACGGCGGCAGATAATGTTTCGCTGGCGATTCTCGACAAACCAGCCAGCGTGCAGCATGACGAGTTTGGCATCCCCCATGTGTTTGCTGCGAACCGGCTCGACGGCGCTCGTGTTATTGGCTGGCTGCATGCATCGGATCGGCTGTGGCAGATGGACCTGCTGCGTCGCCAAGCTTCGGGCACGATGGCCGAGGTGTTCGGGCGCGACCGGCTACAGCACGACATCCTCATGCGCCGGCTTGGCCTGCGCCGCACTTCAGCCAAGTGGTGGCAGTCGAGCCGTGTGCCGGCAGAGTTTCGCGCAGAACTGCAGGCGTACACCGACGGCGTCAACACCCGCATGGCCCTGTTTAAAAAAAACGGCTGGCCCGCGATCTTCAGTAAGCTTGGCTATACACCCAGGCCGTGGTCGCCGGTCGACAGCATTGCCTTCACCAAGTACATGGGCTGGGATCAGAGCGGCACCGATGCCGACCTTTGGTTCGGCACAGTGGTGGAAAAACTCGGTATCCGCGCGGCGGAGGAGTTGTGGCCGCTCGACCGGCCCTACGAGATTCCCACGGTGAGCCGGCAGTATGACCGCAAGTCGCCACCCACCGGAGCGATGCATCCGTTGCCTGGGCGCGAAGGCACATTTGCCGCGGCACTAGACTCATTCGACGGCGTCGAGTGGCTCGGGCGCGGGAGCGCGTTTGGCAGCAACAACTGGGCGATCGACGGCAGCAAAACGCGCTCCGGCAAACCGATCCTTTGCAGCGACCCTCATCTTGGCTTCGACCTGCCCTCGTTGTGGTACGCCTGGCATCTTTCGGTCGATGGCTGGAACATTGCAGGCGCCGGTTTCCCCACTGCACCCTATATCGTCATTGGCCACAACGACCGTCTTGGTTGGGGTATCACCAACATGCAGGCTGATGTCATGGATTATTTCATTGAGGAACCGCACCCGGACAATCCCAGGCTCTACCGCCACCGGGGCGAGTGGAAGGAGTTCCGCCGTGTCGAGGAGACGATCCCGATCAAGGGCGAATCTGCTCACATCGAGTCGATTGACTACACCGTGCACGGGCCGGTCATCAGCAACAACGAAGGCTTGGTCGCCGCACAGTGGACCGGTCTGGGTGAGACTCGCGACGGACTAGCCATTTGGATGATGAACCGAGCTAACAACCTCACAGAAGCATTGGCCGGCTTCGACCAAATCGTGATTCCCACCCTCAGCATGGCCTACGCCGACGCGGATGGTAACATCGCCATTCACGCCTGCGGCGCCATCCCGTTGCGGATGCGCGGCCAAGGCCGGATCCCGATGGAAGGCGCCTCGGGCGAATTCGACTGGCGCGGCTTCATCCCACGCCGCAGCCTTCCACTGGCGGTGAATCCACCGGAACATTATGTCGGCTCGGCCAACGGTCGCCCGGCCTCAATCGGCTACCCGCATCACCTCGGCTGGATGTGGGACTCGAGCTATCGCACACGGCGCATGCACGAACTCCTAGCCAACTGCGATGACATGACTGTCGAGAAAATGATTCCTTTGCAGAAAGACGCCTACGACAAGGCGGCCGAACGGTTCCTGCCCGCGCTGTTGGCCGCGGTGAAAAAAAACAAACCACAGGACCTTTTCGAGCGTGAACTGCTGGCCGCTGTGGCATCGTGGGATTATCGGGCCAAGGGCGACACCGCCGGGCCGCTGATCTGGCTGCGCTGGTTCCACCACTACCGAGCCGACTTGTGGAACGATGAATGGCCGGCGCGTGGCTTGACCAAGCGAGGTGGTTCCTGGGGCTACACCGGCAACAACCGGCGCCAGCCAATGCTCGAGGTGCTCGAGTACATCACCCGCGAGCACCCCAAGTCCGAGTGGTTCAACGACCAGGCCACCGCCGAACGAGAAACCCGTGACGACATCATCGTGCGTGCTTTTCACAAGGCCGCCGCCGAGTTGAAACAACGCGCCGGTAACCGTCTTGATGGATTGGCTTGGAACAAGGTAAACAAACTTCATATCGGCTCCATCAGCGGCAATGCGGACTGGGATCGCGGCGGTCATTCGGTGCCGGGCGACAGCTTCACGCTCAACCCCGGCGGCGACGGTGGGCGCGTGGGCGGCGGCGCGTCGTGGCGCATGATCGTTGATTTCGCAAACCCCTCCCGCAGCATCGGCGTTTATCCCGGCGGCCAAAGCGGCAACCCTGGCGACCCGCACTATGCCGACCTGATGCCGTTGTGGGCGCAGGGCAAATACGCCCCGCTAAACATGGTCGGCAAAGAGAAAACACTCAAGCAACGCGGCACATTCCATCACACAAACTTTCACCCATAAACCAGCCAAGCACTTGAGCAAGCGTCAACCACGGGTTGGGATTTTGAATCCGACCTCGAATCCCCGGGAGTCTACACGATTACGACAAGACAGCGTGCCTTCGTGGAGTTCCAGCAGACTTTTGGCAATGGCCAAGCCAAGCCCAATGCCGACTTGCTGAGTGTTTGCCGGGCCGGGAGTGCTCGCCCGGGAAAACCGCCCAGTGATGCCCTCAAGCTCCGTCTGCGGCACACCCGGGCCTTCGTCACTGATGAGCAGGTACCAGTGGCCGTTTCTGTGTCGTGACTGAAGGGAGATAACGCCCTGTCTCGGCGACCATTTCAATGCGTTGGACAACAAATTATAGAGCACCTGTTTGATCCACTTCGGATCGACGGCGGCGCTGCCCATCTCGTTGCAGTCCACCCGGAAGTTCAGCCCCTTGCTCGCGGCCAGCAAATCAGCGTCCTCCACGAAATCATCGATAAAGGCGACGGTATCCGTCTGCTCGAGCTTGAGGGGCAGCAGCTTGGAATCGGAGCGAGCGAGGAACAGCAGTTTCTCGACGACTTGGTTCAAGTGGAGGATGGCCTCCATCAACTCGTTCGTTTCCTCCTGCATATGCGCCGGCAACGCCTCGTCATTTTGTAGGCGCTCCGCATGCAACCGGATGAGCGAGAGCGGGGTTTTTAACTCGTGCGACGTGTCCTCGGTGAACTGCCGGGCCTGCTTGAATGCCCGGCTCAATTGCTCAAACGACTGGTTCATCAACCGGGCCAGCTTGGCCAACTCATCATTGCCGCTTGGATCGGGGATCCGCTCGTCGAGGTTCTCGGAGGAAAACCGACTGGCGGTCTGCTGCATCACCCGCAGCGGGCGCAGCAGCAACCGGCTCAACACCGCGCCGATCATGAAACTCAGCACAAAACCCGCCAGCACAACAGTGAACACCATCTGTCTGTACTGCCCGTCGATCTCCGTCATGTGCCGGAGACTGATAGCAATCTGCAAATGCAGTGATCCGATATAATATTCGCCAATCCGGATGACACCCAGTTTGGGCATGTCAAACGTCAGTTTCCCGTAGCCGTGCGTCAGGTCCGGCAGGATCATGTTCTCCAGGTTGTACGACTGGAACAGGATGCCCTTGTGGTCATGGTGAATGGAAAAATAAAATACCGCTGCGCTCGATATGGTGTACTCTCCAATGGCGGCAATAAGCGCGTCCGCGTCTTCCGGCAATCCAGCCTGATTGAGCTTCGACTCGATTTCCTTGAACTGCGTGTCAAGCCGGAAGTCAATCCCCTCGAGAAACTGCTGCTTGGCCAAGTGGCCAACTCTGTAGATCACCAGCCCCGCTGTCAACGCAGTCAACAGCGCGAACACCAGCGTCAGCCTAACTTGCAACGTCATCATTCCAGGCGATAACCCACGCCACGCTGCGAGTGAATCTCCACGTCCACACCGTCGGACTGGCGCAGCTTTTGGCGCAGCTTGCTCATGTACACGCTCACGATGTTTGTCTCCAAGTCGTACGACCCCTCCCAGACAGCCTCCGATATCTGCGTGCGCGTCACGATGCGCTGCTTGTTCTGCAGCAAATACTCAAGGATCGCGAACTCGCGCTGAGACAACTCCATCGACTCGCCAGCGGCGGTGACCTTCCGCGACAACAAGTCCATCCGGATGCCCTTGTACTCCAGCGCAATTTGCTGCGTGGCATTGCGCCGACGCGTCAACGCCCGCAACCGCGCCAGCAACTCCGAGAAGCCAAACGGCTTGCCCAGGTAATCGTCCGCCCCGAGGTTCAGCCCGTTGATGCGATCCTCAATGTGGTTGCGCGCACTCAGGACCAGCACCGGCGTATCCTCGTTGTGCTGCTGTATGTCTCGCAAAAAATCCAGTCCGCTCCCGTCCGGCAAACCGATGTCCAGCACCACCGCGTCATAAGTGTCATCGTAAAAAAGATTAACCCCCTCCTGCAACGTCTGCGCCCACACTGCCGCATACGAGACTTCCTGCAGGCCTTTTTGGATAAACCTGCCGATTCTCGAGTCGTCCTCAATAATCAAAATCTTCATTGCTGCATCCTCCCCCCATGGGCCGGAGAGCATGCGGTTCGCATTCTGTTCCAGTTTTCACTTTGGTTCAATCTGCAAGACGAATCGATTCATCTTGCTATATTAGGATCGGGTCAGGATCCCCTGCCATCCGCGCTAGTCCGCACAGTAACGGCTCTTCCTTAAGGCATCATTAACCGTTCATTAACGAATTTTAACCCTGCATAAAACTTTCGTTAATGTCTTTGCGTAGACTGTGCGGCCAAGTTTCTGCGCATAAAACACCTTCTCAATCAACAACAAGCAACGGCTCGCTTGCTCAGGATCGCGCTGTTGGCGCTCTGCCTCCCTGCGGCCAAGGCTGAACCAGTCAAGGTCTACGACGCCAAGACCCACATCGAGTTCCTCGGCACCTCAACGCTGCACGATTTCGCTGGCAAAGTCGCCGCCGAACCGTTCGAACTCCGGGTCGGCACCGATACGTGGAGCGCCTTGGCCAAGGTAAAGCCCGGCGCGATGTCCACCGACAGCAAAGGAACCGATAAAAACATGCACAAGATGTTCGACATCACGCAGCACCAGTTGATGAGCGGCAAAGCCGAAAAAGTGGCCAAACCGAAAAACAGCAGCGGCGCGGCCAAGTTGCTCCTGCGAATTCGCCGGACGGAACTGGAAATCCCGGTGGCCATCACCCAGTGGAGCGAGTCGGCCGATGCGATCAACTTCCACGCCACGGCCAAGGTGTCGTTGAAAAAGTTTGAGTTCAAACCGCCGTCCGTGCTGGGCATCATTCGGGTTGGTGACACCGTTACCCTGAAAATCTCAGTGACAGCCCTGGGCAAAGAAACGTTTACCTGCACCACATCGAGACCGCCGTCCCGCGCCTCGCCTGCTCGCAGTTTGTCATTGAGCAAACCATGGCGGCAGCTTCATGTCGCTGGGGGGCGACGAGTTATGAAAGCGTGAACTGGTCAAGGCACTCCCGGCGCTGAGCACCCTCGTCAAGACCAACTCCATCTACCCAGGCAACACTCAAGCCCATCCTCCTGCGACGCGAACCGTAACACAAAAAACGGGCCGGTCCGCCGCCCAGCCCGCTTTTCGTTTGTTGGTGTGTTCTCTTTTTTTGGATGCCCTACTTCAGCAGGACGATCCGGTAAAAAATTCGGTCAGTGTCGGCCAAGGGGGTGGAATGGGAAACCTCGCCCCCGCTGCCTGCCAGAGTGGTCACCGCCGACCATACATCCTGCGAAAGCGAAGCCGTGGAATCCACCCGGTAAAGCCTGCCCTTGACCGTTTCAAAATACAGGTGAAACTGCCCACCTTCCAGTCGCACGCGGCCAATCTTCGGCGCCGGGGCATCAGGCGTATAGGGATTAACAACCAGCGAGATTGGGCTACTGGAAACGGTTCCCGCCTCATTGCTGATCGTGACAGTGTAGACACCTGCCTGATCAAGTTGCACGTTCTCCAAGGTCAATGTCGGGCTGTCAGTTGCTGAATCCAAAAACAAGCTGTTGTGACTCCATTGGTAACTCAATGGCTCCGTCCCAGAAGCGGTGACGTTGAAGATAACCGACTCTCCCGCGATCGCCGTTTGATTTGGGGAAAGGGCATGAATTGAAGCCGGAATGTTCACCACCAGATTCGCCGGGGCGCCGATCGCATCACCAAAGGCGTTGCTCACCGTGACAGTGTAAGTTCCAGCTTGGTCAAGCTGAACATTGGTTATGGGCAACTTTGCCGCCTTGGCACCTGGAACAATCTGGCCATTTAGATGCCACTGATATCTAAGGGTTCCGGTGCCGTTTGCCTCGACTTGAAAAACAACAGTTCCACCTTGATTTAAACTTAAATCGGCAGGAGAAACCGTGATCATGGGAGGTGTGTTGGGAATGTTCACCACCGCATCCAAGGAAAGTCCAAAGACAATGTCGGAACTACCGCTGGAAGACTGATGAACTTCAACCGCCAAGACATTTTCCCCGCGCTGCAACACATCAGTGGGAAGGGTGAACGGCCCCTCGAGTTCCGCGTTGCTCACGGTGCGCTTCGCCTCTGTCTTGTAATTGACACTGCCATCGGGCATGCCCAGTCGGTGAACCTCCTGCCCATTGAGATAGAACACTGCCCCATCGTCGATGATCGTCTCCATCTGCAGCACCACGGTGGCAGGATCATGGCGATTATCAAATGTTGTCCGAAAATAATAAGCGATCTTGCCAAGAGACAACCACGTTTTCTTCGGCCCCGGGAGCGAGGAATTCTCCGCATAAAGCAGTGCGCCGCCCTTCAGCCAGCCGGCCTCGTTGTATCCCGGTTTATGCCATCCGGTGCCAAGATTGGTGCCCGACTGGTTGTAGCGCCACGAGTCGTCCATCGTCACAAACGCCTCGTCGTGAGGCGTCACCCCGTAGTCAATGTCCACGACTATATCGTCGCTCTCAACCGCTCCAAGGCTGTTGGAGACCGTGACATGGTAGATCCCGCCGTGTGCTCCGCTTACAACATCAACGGAAAGCCTCGCCCCGGTGGCGCCGGCGATTCTTTGCCCGCTCAAAAACCATTGATAACTCAACGGAGCAAGTCCGGCTGCCCGGACCTCCAACTCTGCCGACTCGGCAACCGGGAATCGGATGTTGGCCGGTAATATCAGGATCGCAGGCACCCCGTTCACGTTGAGTTGGGCCACGATTTTTTGATCGCTGCCGAACTTGTTGCTGACGTGCACCGAGTAGTCCCCGCTGTCCGGTGTAATGCAGTTGACCAAACGCAGGGAGGCGCCAGTCTCGCCCAGCATCAACTTGTCAAAGTGATACCATTGGTAGCTAAATGGCCCGTCGCCGTCAGCCACCACACTCAACTCCACCCCACCGCCCGGCTCGACCTCCCGAATCTTGGGTGGTCCCGTGATGGAAGGCGGGACACCCGATCGCTCTATCTTGATCACCAAGGTTTTACTGAGGGTTTCGTATCCCTTTTTTGTGGCAGTCAACTCCACCTTGGTCGTGCCGGCTTTCGTCGGCCGGCCCATGATGTAGCTCTTGAAATCACCCACGCCCATCACCAGCCCGGCCGGCAGCGGCGTGGCGGTGAAAATCTTTGCCGATTTCGGGGCGGTGGTAATTCGGTAAATAAATTGTTCGCCGGTCTTGCCGGTAGCGGAAGAAGGACTGGTGATTTTTGTCGAGGCACCGGATACGGCGTCGTAACCGCCCATCACCGCAGCCGTGCCGATGCCCCACTTGAGGATGACGGCAAAAGACGGGGCGGCCTGCCAGGCTGCCGTTACCACCGTGCGGGCCAAGGGGGCAATCTGCAACGCGACGGTCATGATCATCATCGACGTTTGCAGCCTGAATGTGGTTAGCCTGTGGTTTTTCATCGATTGAGAAGTGCGAATCCCTATGGCAACTCTGTATCCAGCTTTTTGAATGAAGCGCATCGCTTTCATACGGGCAATCTATCAGGCTCGATTTAATCTACCGTGAAAATACAATTAATATTCGTTAATAGTTGCCGATATGCAATCAAGTGTTTTGTTAGTTGCATCCGCAACCGCCACCGCCCACTGAGCGCCCGCCGGAGGCGGCTTCCCTCGAGAACCACATATGCTCGGCAAGCAGGCTCCCCAGGGGATCGCGGTCCGGCCTCATCGTATAGTCTGTCAGCGTGTCACGCTCCCACGGCTTGACCGTGGCACACCCTGACAACGCCAGCGCCCCCAGTGTCAGCACCATTAATTGCATTGATTTTTTCATGGTTCGTTCGTCGGTTTTTTGCTTTCCAGCAACTGCTCAATTTCCTGTATATACTGGCGCTCGGTTTTTTTTGCATGAAATCCGTTGTGCAAAAACCGAACTTTCCCCTGCTTATCCACTATGAAGGAAGTGGGCATGGTCTTGACGTTGGCACGGGCAACCAGTTTTTGCGCAACGTCTCTCAGGACGGAAAAGGAAACCGGCTGTTTTTTCAAAAAACGGGCGACCTTCTTTTTATCCCGGTCCACGCTAATGGCCAGTATGACCAGGCCGCGCTTGGCATAGTCATGGTGCAGTTTCTCCAACACCGGAAACGACTCCTTGCAGGGCGCACACCATGTGGCCCAAAAATCGATCAGGATCACCTTGCCCTTGAGGTCTCCGGGGAGGTTGCCTTCCAGTTCAAACTTGGCCAAATCGGGGAATACCTCCCCGACGCCGACACTATCCCCTGCATGGCACGGAGCCAGGCGTGACGCCATGGCCAAGGCAATTAACAGGAGCTTCTTGTTACGATACAACATATTCATCAAAATGCTGGGTGCTGGAGCGTAGCCGGTCGGTGGTGATGCTGCCCTCCGCCCGGTAATGGGCCTCGATCAAGCCAAGCCCTTCCTGCGGCCCCAGCACAAAAGCAGCGGTGGAGAGTATCCCGGCCATGACACAACTGGGAGCGACAACCGTGACTGCCCGGCACTCGTTGCTCACGGATCGACCTGTGCGCGGGTCGATGATATGACTGTAACGTCGGCCGTCGTGCATGAAATAGCGCTGGTAGTCACCCGAACTGGCTACCGCCTGGTTGCTGATGGCCAAGCCCGTCCAACACCGGCCCGGCTCGCGGGCGTCCTCCAGGCCAATGTGCCACGCCGGCTTGCCGGGCGGGCTACCAATTGCCTGGATGTCCTTCCCAAAATCGACCATGACATTTTCCACCCCGTGCCGCTTGGCCAAGTGCGCGACAAAGTCCACAGCGTATTCCTTGCCGATGCCGCCCAAGTCGAGACTCATCCCGGGCTGCGGCAAAAAAATGGCGCCCGGCTTGCGCTTCACCTTGCGCCAACCGACCCGTTCCAGGGCCTGCTCAATGGCAGCGTCATCCGGCAACACAGGATGGGCAGACTGCCAGTTCCAAAGCTGAAGCAGCGGCAGTGAAGTGGGATCAAATATGCCTCGGGTAAAAAAATGCATTTCCTGACACATCCCGATGATGCGCTCATCCTCCTCGTTGAGTAACACCCACTCCGTCCCCGCTTTTTGGTTGATCCGGCTGATGAGGCTGTCCGGCAGGAACCGGGAATAGCGCGCCTCGAATCCGGCTACCCAGCTTACAATTTCATCCCCACAATAGCGCGCGGCAGCGGATGACTTCGCCGTATAGCTTACGCGACACTCCGTCCCCATCGCCTGAAACTTCAGCAGGTGCAGGCCGTTCCCGAATCTAAGCCGGGCACTGGCTCGGATTCGCTCATAAACACTGTTGTTCGACGTCAAAACCACACGCGAATTCCCACGCTGAATATGTCTGCCTCCGGATACGCGCTTGGCGAGGTGCGCCCGTCGTTGCCATCCATCTCGTAGCGTTTCCAAGCCGCATCGAGGTGGCACCGCTCGCTCACTTCCCACACAGCATGCACGCCGTAGGTCAGCGAATCCAAATCCGACAACCGGAAATCCGAGGAGTAGTGTGCCGGTGTTCTTTTCGGATGCTGCTGCGGACTCCCCGTATCAAACCGTGCCCCGTAAAAGGAAGCAGCCGACTGGGTATAGTACCGTAAACTGGGAGACAGAATGACCAACTCGCCGATCCGTTGCCGCCACGCCAGCGACAGCGTGTGGGCATCTATGTCAAACGAATCGTGATAGTAACGATAGGCAACCTCCGCGCTGCCTCTCAATTCATCCACATGATGAGTTAGAGACAACAGCCCAACCTGCCGCCGCTTGTGCTGGGGTCTGTTCTCCGGAAACAAGGCGTACGGGTCGCCAGGAGTATAGGCAAACATCGCATCAACATCCTGTGCCGACATGAACTGCCCGATAAACTCCAGCTCCTCGCTGCTAGGCGAATAATGGTCGTCAAATAGCACGCCCTTGTATGGGTCGGCCATATAGCCTGAAGTATAACCAAGGGTCAGGTTTGCTGTCAGCACCGTCCTAGGCCCGAGCAACTGCGTGACGCCCACGAGCAACTGCGAGTTGTCTTTTTCCTCCTTCACTCGGAGCAGCGTCCCGGCGTTTGGGATGATCCGGTCGAAGTCGTGCGAGACGCCAAGGGTAAGTGTTGTGTTCTTTTCGTTGAAATCTAGCGAGTCCTGAAGAGACAACCCAAAGGATGTGTAATCCACTTCCTCGCTATACGCCAACTGCGGCGCAAACGCATGCCGGCCACGACGAATGTTCGCCGCAACAAAACCTGCACGCCGAATGTCGTAGATCTCTGTCGTGGCCACCTCGTCCTCACCTGGAATGGGGGGGGCACCGGTCGGGGTGGCACCGGAGATGCCGTCGTAAACCAGAGCCCCCTGCAAAGTCACATCTGGTATCAGGTCTTTTTCGAACAGCAGCGAGTGCGTGCGAATCTGAATGCGGCCCTTTTCCTCGCTATAGTCCTCGTACTTGTAATCAACACGATCCTCGGCCCGGGTTCGCACCGAAGGCAACGAGTGCAGAAGCAGCCCAAGACCCATGACCGTCACGATCTTTCTGATCTCATTCCTCATCTCAATTCATTGCAGCGTCTTAGCATTGAGGATGCCACCCACGACCCTCCCAGAACGGAACAGAACTTAGCTTGTTTCACAGCTTGATCGAGCAAAAGCAGGTGTGAGTAGAAAGTATTTCGCGTGGACGCCACTCAAATTCGGTTGCCCAAGCTTCCTTTTTTGAAATCGGAATGAGCCTCGTTTCCTGTCCGTTCGATATTCCGAAAAGGCAAAAAAAAACTCGCCTGATTACAATGGCGCACGAAGGGCTTGTTGCTACTTCCGCATTCATCTCGAAGTGTGACGCACGTTGTTGTCAGTAAATCAGAACAAGCTTGGAAACCTGACGACTGCTCTGGCCCAGATTAAGCGTCAGTGACATCGTTTTGCTTGAAGCGTAGAGACATCACGTAAGGGAAACTACCGGGCGAAGATTAACTAAGAATGAAACGACCATTAAAAATCATTAACTTTGATTTTTCTCATTAAAACCGCCTGCACACTATTTCAATCTCTCCAGCACTTGGAGAAGCGCACCAACAGGAAACCGACAATCTGTTAACCACCGGGTGTAAACAGGCCAAGCTTCAGGAACACAAAGCCGACCGCCCCGGCGCTGAGGGCGTAATATGCAAAGACGAGCAGTGTCTTGCGGATGACATCCCCCTCCCTGCCAGTCAACCCAACCACCGCGGAGGCAGCCACCACGTTGTGCACACAGATGACATTGCCCGCAGCGCCACCAACTGCCTGCAGCGCCACCATCCACGTCGGGTCGACGACAATCACCTGTCCCACGTTGAACTGGAAGAGCGAGAACATCATGTTACTGATCGTGTTACTCCCGGCCACGAACGCGCCGAAACCGCCGACCACCGGGGCCAGCAGCGGATACGCCCCACCGGTCAGCGTGGCCACGCCGTTGGCTAGGGCAATCGGCATTTTCTCGTAGCCGGCCAAGCCATCACCGGTGTTCAAAAACACCTGCACCATCGGCACGGTAAACACCACTGCAACCGATGCCCTGGCCGTCGTCTTGAGCGACTCGCCCCACGCCGCGGTAACACCCGTGCCGCTCATCCGATGCAGTACAACGGCAATCAGCGATACAACGATGAACACCGTACCCGGCAAATACAACGGCTGCAGTGAAGCATCAATGCTCGTCCCAAAGATAGCGGCCCACTTCAACTCGACACTCTTAAGCCAGGCGGCAAACGGGAGTGAACTTAACCGTGAAACAACCAACAGCCCCGCGACAAGTACATAAGGCAACCAGGCGGCGAACGCACCAATCTTCGCAGACTCACCGGCTTGATCGGATTTCAGATCGACCTCCACCGCGCCGGTCCAGCCACTCTCCCATTCGGAGCGCGGCAAGAAGTTCCACGGCTCGCCCTTGGGCACGAGCCAACCTCGCTTGACAACCGCTACAACGGTGGCCAAACCGATCAACGCTCCGAGCAAAGACGGGAATTCCGGCCCAAGAAACTTGGCAACCAACACGTAAGGCAAGGTCAATGCAATCGAGGCAAATAAAGCAAACGGCCAAACCTCCAATCCTTCTCGAACCGATTTGTTTTTGCCGAAGAACCGAGTCATAAACACGACCAATAGAAGTGGTATCATCGTGCCGACCACGGCGTGCAACAGCGC
>PVBE012620321.1_pt1 | contig 13880 bp, 10 predicted proteins | sample 1631181 | NCBI WGS metagenome assembly PVBE01 (sample SAMN08397723, study PRJNA350692) | Marine metagenome, whole genome shotgun sequencing project. | isolation source: water | place: Pacific Ocean | collected 2012-04 | reverse complement strand
GCCTGCGCCAAAGACCGCTGAGTTGGCCGCCATGACCAACAAGAGCACCCTCAAACCAAGGGAGAACCTCACGACGAGCACCTCACGAAGAGGCTTGTAGATGGAGGGGCGCTAGTGATTTGTGGGTTCATCAGGGATGGGCGGGTTCAGATGCTCCCGAGCTGACTCATGATCTCCATCAAGGGCAAGAAGAGCGCGACCACGATGAATCCTACGACACCAGCGATGAGAATGAGGAGCGCAGGCTCAAGGAGCTTGAAGAATGAGTCGATCGTGCGGTCTACCTGCACCTCATAGGCGTCAGCGACCTTGAGCAGCATCCGATCGAGCTCTCCTGTCTCCTCCCCCACATCGACCATGTTGACCACGAGGTCGTCGAAGAGGCCGGTCTCACCCATGGGGCGGGCGAGCCCGTCACCCTCGCGGACGACGCGGCGGATGTCTTCGATCGCGTCTGCCAAGACGTCATTGGCGGTCGTGTCCCTCACGATCGAGAGCCCGTCTAGGTGCGGGACGCCCGCTTGGATCAGGGTCCCGAAGGTGCGCGCGAAGCCCGCGACGATGGAGTTCGAGATGACGGGGCCGAGGCCAGGGATCTTGAGCAAGAGCCCGTGCATCCTGAACCGGTAAGCGCCGCCGCGCCGCATGGCTCCCAAGTGCAAGATGACGACCACCACAGGGAGACCGAACACCAAGTACCAGTAGTTCACGCAGGCGTCTGAGATCGAGAGCAAGGCCTGAGTAGAGCCAGGCAGTTCGACGCCGAAGGAGTCAAAGATCTCTCGGAACTTGGGGATCACCCAGGTGATGACGGCGGCGATCACGCCGATGGCCACCGTCAAGATCACCATCGGATAGATCATCGCACCGCGCACCGTCGCCTTGATCGCGGCGGCCTTCTCACGGAAGGTAGCGAGCCGCGTGAGGACTGTGTCGAGGATCCCCCCCGCCTCCCCCGCACGCACCATGCTGGAGTAGAGTCCGTCGAAGACCCGCTCGTGCTTGGCCATGGCCTCTGAGAGCGGGGTGCCCCCAGAGACGTCATCGACGATGTCTTGCAGCACGTACTTGAAGGGACCCGGCCTCGTCTGACCCTCCAAAATCGTGAGGGCCTTCACGACCGGGATGCCTGCCTCCGAGAGCGTCGCCAGCTGGATCGTGAAGTCGTTGACGGCCTGGGCCGCGACCCTGCCGCGCTTGCGCTTCTCGCGGGTCGGGCCTCCGCCCTTCGGGCTGCTCGCGCTGCGATCCGGCGCCGCAGCTGTTCTCTTGATCTTCTTCGCCATCTTGATCTTCTACGCCCAGGTGCGCGTCTCAGCCAAGCAGCCTAGCAGAGGCGCTCGGTCGCGCCTCCCTCAGACGATGGTCTCTCTGAGGACCTCCTCAATTGTCGTGACCCCTTCAAGGACAGCGCCGAGCCCGGAATCGCGCAAGGAGCGCATCCCTGAGGTCCTCGCTGCGTCCCTGAGCTCGTTTGAAGAGCTCCCGCCGAGGATGCTGCGCTTGATGCCGGCGTCGACCCGCAAGACCTCGAAGATCCCCATGCGCCCTCGATAGCCCGTGTGGTGGCACTCCTCACATCCCTTGCCGAAGTAGAGGGTCGCGCCCTCGAACTGTGCGCCGTCCGGTCCGAGCTCGCGCAGGAGGTCTTCGTCCGGCTGGTAGGCCTCCCGACAGCTCGGGCAGATGCGGCGCACCAGGCGCTGAGCCACCACCGCCTCAAGAGTGGCTGAGATCAGGAACGGCTGGATGCCCATGTCCACGAGACGCGTGATCGTTGAGGGGGCGTCGTTGGTGTGGATCGTGGAGAAGACGGTGTGCCCGGTGAGGCTCGCCTCGACCGCGACGGAGGCTGTCTCCTCGTCCCGGATCTCACCGACGAGGATCTTGTCTGGGTCCTGCCGCAGGATGGTGCGCAGGACGGCGGCGTAGGTGACGCCGATGTCCATGTTCACAGGGACCTGCACGATGCCCTCGATCTCATATTCGACCGGCTCCTCTGTCGTGATGATCTTCAGGTCCGGAGAGTTCGCCTCCTGGAGCATCGCGTAGAGGGTCGTCGTCTTACCAGAGCCCGTAGGCCCGGTGATGAGCACGATCCCGTGCGGCAGCTCGACGAGCTCTCGAAGCATCTGCTCCTCCTCCTTTTGCAAGCCGAGGGCGCGCAGGTCGAGGCTGACCGCCGAGCGGTCGAGGATCCTGAGGACGCAGCCCTCTCCCGAGATGGACGGGAGGGTCGCGACACGGAGATCGACCGGGCGCCCATCGATGGAGAGCTCGATCCGCCCGTCTTGAGGGACGCGCACCTCGGTGATGTCTAGGTTGCTCATGACCTTCACCCTGCTGACGAGCGGGAGGGCGAGGTGGGGCGGCGGGGACTCGACCTCATAGAGGGCGCCGTCCACGCGATACCTAATCCTGAAGGCGCCCTCGAAGGTCTCAAAGTGGACGTCGCTCGCGCGGTCACGGATCGCGCGGTGAAGGATGGAGTTCAGCAGGCGGACGACCGGCTGGCTGGCCGCGGCGGCCTCAGCGTCGTGGTCGGTGACGGAGGCGGCGGCGTCTGCGATCACGTCCGCGAGGCTCTCCTCGGCTCCGTACAGCTCCTCGACCCACTCAGCGAGCTTGTTCGCGTCTCCGACCACTCCACGCACTGGCATCCCGGTGGAGAAGGAGAGGTCTTCGAGCACGGCCGTGTTCAAGGGGTCCCCGATGGCGAGCACGAGGGTCTCCCCCTCTAGGCGGAGCGGCAGCACGCCGAAGGTGTGCGCCGTGGAGGCGTCGACCTTCTCCAACGCCTCAGGGGTCGGCTCCGTCGTCTCAAGGTCTACGGTCTCGAGCCCGGACTGCTCGGCGAGCGCCATGGCCACGTCGGCGCTCGTCGCATGACCCAAGGCGACTAGGCACTGCCCGAACAGACCGCCCTGCTCGCGCTGCGTCTCAAGCGCCTCCTGCACCTGCCCCTCACCCAAGACCTTGCGGCTCTTGAGGATCTGACCGAGGAGCTTGCGGCCCTGATTCGCTTCGTCGCTCAAAGGCGCCCCTCCATGTCGGCTCGGTCTTGAGCGGCGTCGAGCGCCACCTTGGGAGAGATCGCCCCCTCTCGGACGAGATCAAGCAGGTAGTCGTCGAGGGTTACCATCCCCATGCGGCGGGAGGTCTGGATCGTCGACTGGATCTTGTTGGTCTCGTTCTTGCGCACGAGGTTGCCCACCGCCGGCGTCATCAGCATGACCTCGAAGGCGGCGACGCGGCCGGAGCCGCTCTTCTTCGGCAAGAGCACCTGGCTCACCACGGCGATCAAGGAGACAGAGAGCTGCGCTCGGATCTGCTCCTGCTGGTTCGCGGGGAAGGCGTCGATGATCCTGTTCACCGTGCGGGCGCTGCCCGTGGTGTGGAGGGTGCCGAACACGAGGTGGCCGGTCTCAGCAGCCGTGATCGCCGCTGAGATCGTCTCGAGGTCACGCATCTCACCGAGCAGGATCACGTCCGGGTCTTGTCTCAGGACGCGCCGCATCGCCTCGGGGAAGTCCGGCACATCGCTCCCCACCTCACGCTGCGTGACGAGGCCCTGCTTGTGCGAGTGGTAGTACTCGATCGGGTCTTCGATGGTGACGATGTGGCGCTCGGAGTTCTCGTTGATCCAGTCGATCAGCGTGGCGAGGGTCGTCGTCTTACCAGAGCCTGTAGGCCCAGTGACGAGGATCAGCCCGCGCGGTGAGCTCAAGAGCTCCTGCACAGCCTCCGGCACACCGATCTGCTCGAAGCTCAAGAGCTCGGAGGGGATCAGGCGCAAGACCGCTGAGTAGCGGCCGCGCTGGCGGAACACGCTCGCGCGGAAGCGGTTGCCGTCGCCGTGGGCGATGCCGAAGTCCGTCGAGCCCACGGTGTTGAGCTCCTCCCACCGAGGCTCGTCACACAGCTCCTTCGCGAGGACCTCCGCCCCCGCCTCATCGAGCTCCTCGTCCACGAGGGCGACGAGCTTCCCGTCGAGCCTGCCGACGGGCGCGCGGCCTGGGTTCAGGTGCAGATCGCTCGCACCCCTCTCGATCGTCAGTCCCATCAGCTCTTTCGCGCTCAACACTGTGAATTCCTCCTCATCAGATAGCCTCCTCGAGACCGGTGCGCGTCACGCGCAAGACCTCGCTGACACTCGTGACCCCTTGCAACACCTTGCGCGCGCCGTCGATGACGAGCGCCTGAAGCTTCCCCGATCCCTCAGCAGCCTCTGAGATCCGCTCGAGGCTCTCTTGACGGAACGTCATCTCGCGCAGCTCGGGGTCCATCTCGAAGGTCTCGAACAGCGCGACCCTCCCCCTATATCCAGCGCCCTCACAGGTGGGGCAGCCCCGCGGCCGCCGGAAAGATCGGCCCTCAACCTGTGACGGGTCCAAGTTGAGCGACGCGAGCTCTTCGAGCTCCGGCTCATACTCCTCAGCGCACTCACCACAGAGCCTGCGGACGAGGCGTTGGGCGATGATGGACTGGATCGAGGCAGAGACCAGGAAGGGCGCCACGCCCAGGTCCTGCAGACGAGTGATCGCGCTCGGCGCGTTGTTCGTGTGGACCGTGGAGAAGACCAGGTGCCCCGTCAGGGCGGCCTGGATCGCGATCTCTGCGGTCTCCAGGTCCCGGATCTCACCCACCAGGATGACGTTCGGGGCGCAGCGCAGCATCGCCTTCAAGATCCGCGAGAAGGTCATCCCCACGCGCGGGTTGACCTGCACCTGATTGATCCCGTGGATGTGGTACTCGACGGGGTCCTCCGCCGTGATGATCTTCACGTCGGAGCGGTTGAGCTCGCTCAGCGCCGCGTAGAGGGTCGTCGTCTTACCAGAGCCCGTAGGGCCTGTGACGAGACAGATCCCGTGCGGGCGATCGATGATCTTGCGGAACCAGGCGTGTGACTCGTCGTCGAAGCCGAGCTCTCGCAAGCCGAGCAGGTTCGCGCCCTTGTCGAGCAGACGCAGGACCATGGACTCGCCGTGACTTGAGGGCAGGACTGAGGCGCGCACGTCCACGGCGCGGCCAGCGATCTCCAGTCCGATGCGCCCGTCTTGCGGCTTGCGCTTCTCCGCGATGTCCATCGCCGCCATGATCTTGAGGCGTGAGAGCAGCGGTGAGGCGAGGTGCTCGGGGTGCTCGGCGATGTCTCGGAGGACGCCGTCGATCCGGTACCTGATACGTACTCGGCCGTGCCCTGGCTCTACGTGAATGTCACTCGCCCGTAGCTCGAGGGCGTCAGCGAACATCCGCGTCACGAGCCTGACGATCGGCCCCTCTCCTTCGTCACCGGCGTCAGCGCCCATGCTCGAAGCCACCGCGTCCTCTGCGACCTCACCGAAGTGCAGACGGACAGCCTTGGCGAGGGCGCTCGGTGTAGTGAGGGCGCAGGTGACCTCGCAGTCGACGACGAAGCTGAGCTGGTCTACGAGCAGTCGCTTGACAGGATCATCGATCGCCACCACGAGCTTGCCGCCCTTTTGCATGACGGGCACGATCCCTTGCTCGAGGGCGAACTCGCTCGGGAGCATGTCGAGGACGTCCTCCTTGATGCTGCCCTTGTCGAGGTCGACGAAGGGCATCCCCGACTCCTTGGCCAGAGCGCGAATCACGACCTTCTCCTCTGCGAAGCCTCCCTGGATCAAGGCTTGGGCGAGGGTGATGCCCTGGTGCCGCTGCTGCCCGAGGGCTTGGTTCAGGTCCTCTTCCCGGAGGGCGCCGGACTGGAGGAGGAGGTCACCGAGGGTGGGGCTCAAGGCTGTGCAGGGGCAGGAGGAGGGAGTGAAGGAGGAGGGCTCGAGCCATCCTCTAGCGGGAGCGTATCGGACCGCTCCGCGCGCCTCCAGATTTCCTACCCCCGCGAGACCGCGAGGCTACGCCCTTCAGCCCCGGAACTGGGGCTCAGAGCGCTACTTCTTGCCGCCAGCGGTCTTGTTGACGGGGACGACTCCACCCCTACAGACGCCTGTAATGGGGATAGCGACCTCTTTCTTCTCGTCGTGGGCCAAGGCGATGACGAGGGTCCCCCGGAAGGAGCCGGAGAGCGTCTCAGGCATCCCCTGGCAGGTCAGCTCGATATCCACGGCGTTCTCGCCAGGGACCGGGGTGACGCGCGGGGTGAAGCGTTCGCCGTGGATCCAATCCGGATAGGGCTGGTTCGCCGGGGCGATGCCCTTGATAGCGATCACGGGCAGATTCTCAGCGAGGCTGAAGTCAGTGTCGTGGCACGTGAGGCGGACAGAGCGTGAGAGCACCTGCCCAGGACGTACGAGGCCCATCGACATGTACGGGGGGTTGAAGGAGAACGGCCCGACCACCCTCGCGGACAAGGTGACAGAGACCTGGAAGACCGAGGGGCTGCCGTCGGGGTTGGGCTTGCCGCCCTCGATCTCCTTGTCACTCAGGACCATCAGGGTGCGCGCTAGGTTGCCCTCGACGAGGTCGGGGCCTGCGGTGGCCGTGAGCTTCCAAGAGGGAGAGCGCCCCTCTGCAGTCACCGCGCTGGTCGGCCTGAGGTCGACCGTCACCCCTGCGGGGATGCTCGTCGGCGCGACCGTCATCAAGAGCGCCTCGCTCTTGACGGTCGAGATCTGGAGCTCGAGCGTCTTCTCTTCGCCCTTCCGGATCTGACCGAAGTTCAGGTATGAGGGCATGACCGTGAAGAACGGATCGATGTCAGCCTCGAGGCCCAGCTGGGTCTGACCGCGAGGGTCTGTCGAGGTGATGTTGATGCGCGTGTTCTGGTGGCCGCGCTTGCCCTTGGTGTGCAGCCTCGCGGGGACCCAAACGGTCGCGCCAGCGGGGATGGGGTTGCCGTAGATGTAGGCGAGGCGCTCCCCTTGGGGACCCTCGACGTAGACCTGAGCGATGGTGCAACCGCAGGTCGGCTTGACCTGGCGGATGACGAGCTCCTCAGTGCCCGAGGAGTGGAGGGTGAACTCGTGCTCGGCGACCATCCCTTGGAGGAGCTTGCCGAAGTCGTGCTTCTCTGTGCCGATGTCGAACGTGAGGCGTGCCCCATCGTTGGTGGCGAGCGCCGGCGGGTTCACGATCGTGTTCGGCTTCTTCACCTGCTTCTTCGCCAAGTCGTGCGCGGGCAGTGTCTTGTCGAGGTGATTGCCAAACTTGTCGACGAGGTGACCGTCGGCGTCCCTGAGCTCATTCTGGGGCTGGACCTTGCGGTCTTGCTGCTGCTGCATCCGCGCCGCCATCTTGGCTCGGAGGTCAGCTTGGAATCGGTCTCGATCAGAGAGGTCTTGTGAGGGAGCGGCGTCCTCAGCGTTCTCCGCTTGAGCGACGTCTTCTTGGGGGGCGCTTGTCTCGCCGCCGTGATCATGCCCAGCATGTTCGTCGTGCCCGTCGTGTTCCGGCGCTTGACCACAAGCGAAGAGCGCAGCGAGGCAGAGGGAGGAGAGCGAGATACGGGAAATGGTGGTGTGAGATTTCATGAGAATTGGGGCGATGGGGAGCGGAGCTGACCTCTAGGCCTCTTTCGCTCCTCTTTTCGCGGGGTGATGGTCTCTGACAGCGAACCTTCCTCTACGTAAGCCATAGTCGGCATGATGGCGCCAAGATGGGACTTTTTTGGCTCGGATGGCCCGGATTGGGATGTTGTAGGGACGAACAGCATAGGAGCGAGGTTCCTAGACGTCGACCCAGAGCGTTCCATAGGGAGGTTCTAAGCCTAGAATCGGCAGCGTGAGCACTCTGACCCGAGCCCTTTTCTTGTCTGCAGCGTACCTGGGAAGCCTCCAGGCGTGCTGCGTCACCCCTCCCACGGCCGAGGAGCTCATGGATCTGGGCTTTCGAAGCCCTGAGCAGACCTTCGCGACCCTCCGCGCTGCCATCCGCGGGGACCTCCCCCGCCTGGAGTATCGCTCCCTCTCCTCGGGCTTCCGCAGCCGCAACGGCCTCTCCCAGCTCTCCTACCGAGAGTTTCGCGAAGAGTTGTTCGCGAAGAACCCGTGGCTCAAGCCCGCGCTCAGCAGAGCGGAGGTCATCGAGCAGACTGACCACCCCAACGGGCACAGCGCGGTCTTGCGCGTCGGCGTCCTCGGAGAGGAGGCGCTCATCTACTTGGTCGCCGAAGACTTCGCGCAGCTCTGGGACCGAGCCGAGCTGAGAGAGGACGTCGCAGTGGATGACATGGGCGCGCTCCTCTCGAACAAAGACGGGGCTTGGGTCGCGCGCGTCCCTGGCGAAGGGGCGCTCCCCTCTGAGCTGCGCGTCGGCAGAGAGTGGAAGATCGACGGCATCGAGCGCGTCGAAGACGCCGCGCCCTGAGGCTTCAGCGTCAGACGATCGGGAGGTCCGGGTCCTGCCAAGCAGCGAGCCGCTCGTAGAGGCGCAGAGGGTCTGACTCGACGATGAGCAGCGCGCGGTGGTCTGCGCGAAAGAAGCCCTCTTCAACGGCGCGGTCAAGTGACGCGATCAAGGGGCCCCAGTAGTCATCGACGTCGAGGAGCGCGACCGGCTTGGTGTGGTACTTCAGAACGGACCACGTCAGCGCCTCCAAGATCTCCTCGAAGGTGCCGAGGCCGCCCGGCAGCGCGACGAGCGCGTTGGAGAGCTCATGCATGAGGCCCTTGCGCTCGTGCATCGTCTGAACGACGTGGAGCTCGGTGAGCTCGGGGTGAGCGAGCTCGAGCTCCATCAGGGTCTCTGGGATCACGCCGATGGTTCGACCGTCTGCAGCGATCGCGCCGTCCGCTAAGGCGCCCATCATCCCGGTGCGACCCGCTCCGAAGACGACCGCTGAGCCCTCGCGTGCGAGGAGCGCCCCGAAGTCGCGCGCCACCTCGAGGTAGACCTCATCTACATCAGGCTTGGCGCCACAGAAGACGCAGACAGCGCCCGCTCTTCCCTCGCTGCTCGTCATCCGCTCCTCGACTAGAAGTCGAGCTTGTCGGTCTGCATCGCGTCCAGCATCCGGACCACGGTCCGGACCACGCGGCGGATCTTGTCACAGTCGATCTTGTCCGGCGTGTCCGTGGGCTGGTGGTAGTCCTCGTGGATGTCCGAGAACAAGAAGGCGACCGGGATCCCGAGGCGCTCGAACATGGCCTGATCTGAGCGGTGGTAGTAGTCGTCGGCGTTCAAGAGCTCAGGGAAGCCCTCGAGCTTCGCGAACTCCTCCATGAGCTTCACGATGCCGTTGTACTTCTCATGCTCCGGGCTCGGCGTGATCATGAGCTTCTCAGGCTCGTTGCGGCCGATCATGTCGATGTTGAGGTTGGCGACGGGATTGCACCCCTCAGGCAGGTGCGGGTTGTCAGACCAGGCGCGTGATCCCCAGAGGCCCTTCTCTTCACCCGAGACCCAGATGAGCATGATGGAGCGACGCATCGGCCCGTAGGCGGCGAGCGCCTCGCTGACCGCGAGCAGCCCGCAGGTCCCCGAGCCGTTGTCGTCCGCGCCGTTCCAGATCTCGCCGTTGCGAGCGCCGACGTGGTCGTAGTGCGCCGAGACGATGATGACCTCCTTGGAGAGCTCAGGGTCGCTCCCGCGCCAGAAGCCGCACACGTTCTCCATCGTGACGCTGTCAGCTCCTGCGCGCTTGCGCGAGTCGGAGAGGTTCAGCTTGAGGTCGGCGCCGCGCTCCGGCTCCCAACCGTCCGCGCTCGAGCCCTCTGGGCAGAGCGGCGAGGCCTCGCAGAGCTCAGCCCACGCGCCCTCTGTGAGGTAGAGCATCGGGAAGAGCTCAGCATCACGACCGCGGTCACGTTGGCGCGAAGAGGGATAGCTCACCGAGCCCTTCTTCAGCCGATCGACGTTGCCCTCGAAGCGGAGGCCATACTCGCCGGCTTCCCCTTCGATGAGGAGCAAGCCCGCGGCGCCCGCCTTCTCTGCGTCTCTGCGCAAGCGTCCGGTGGAGCGGCCGCTGTCAAAGAAAGCGACCCACGCCCCCTGGATGCCCTCGACCTCGTCGAGGTCCCTGTCGCCCTCGCTTGATCCCGCGAAGACGATCCCACCTGAGCGCGAGAAGTCCTCACGCACCGAGCGCGAGCGGAACCAGTAGTCCGAGCCGAGCTCGAACTCCGGGCCACCCTCGACCTCGACGCCGGTCCCCTTCATGTCCACGGCGGAGCTGTTGAGCGAGTACTCATAGAAGTAGCCGTTGGTCCCGCCCTCTTCGAAGCCGAGCCTCATCAAGCGCGAGCGCAGGTACCTAGCTGCGATGCGGATCTCCGCAGAGGGCGTGTCCCGTCCCTGCATCTCATCTGAGGCGATGAAGTGGATGTCCGCTCTCACGCTCTCCGTCTTGACCGCTTCGAGCGCAGGCTCGAGGCCCTGGGCCGATGCAACTGCGGGAGCGGCGAGGAGGAGGAAAGCGGCGAGCCTGGGAGCTGTGATCATGTGAGGTGTCTCGTGGGGCCAAATGGTCAGGATCGAGCCGCCCATGCTACGCCATTGAGCTCTCTAAGGGGGGCTAGAGGCCTGCCTATGGGGAGCCGTCTTCCCTCGGACCCGCTTCTAGCAATAATGAACCCATGAAACTTCAAGCTCCCTTGCTGCTCGTTGCCCTGGCAAGCTCCACTCCGTGCCTGGCGCAAGAGGACGCGCCTGGGATCGTCGGCCGTTGGCGCGGTGACATGGCCATCCCTGGCGGCTCATTGGAGATAGCTTTTGTCGTCGAGCCTACTAGCGACGGCTGGGAGGGCACGGTGGACACGCCTGGACAAGGGATCTATGGGCTCCCCATCACAGTCGCGCGCGGTGACGGCGAGGACGCCTTCGTCATCGAGGTCCCATCCACCGCAGCGACCTTCGAAGCCGAGCTCTCAGATGAGGGGGATGAGCTCGTGGGCGAGTGGAGACAGCGCGGCGCGAAGCTTGAGCTGAGCTGCGCGCGTGAGGCCCCCCAACCCCCCATCCCGACCGCGCTGCGCGCGCGGCTTGAGGGCACCTGGGAGGGAATCCTTGACGCTGGCGCCATCGAGCTGCGCATCGTCCTCGCCCTCTCTACGACGGAGGGGCGCCTGCTCGGACACATGGTGAGCCCTGACCAGGGGCCGGACGAGATCCCGATCACACGTATCGACCACCTCGAAGGAGGGAGCCTGCGCGTCTGCGTCGGCTCACTCTTCACGACCTTCACGGTAGAGCTCGACGAAGAGGCAGCAGAGCTCGAGGGCACCTTCCGCCAGGGCAGAGGGAGCTTCCCTATCTCCCTCAGCCAGGTCGATGCGCCGAGCGTGGTGCGCCGTCCACAAGAGCCGAAGCCGCCCTTCCCCTACCGCGTGGAAGAGGTCGTCTATAAAAACGACGCCGCCGGGGTGACCCTCGCAGGGACCCTGACCCTGCCTGAGGGCGAGGGGCCCTTCCCCGCGGCGCTCCTCATCACGGGCTCCGGCTCACAAGACCGCGACGAGACGATCTTCCAGCACAAACCCTTCCTCGTCATCGCCGACCACCTCACGCGCAGGGGCGTCGCGGTGCTGCGCGTCGACGACAGGGGCGTCGGCGGCTCGACCGCCGGTGCGGACCCAGCCGCCGTCACTTCGCAGGACTACGTGGGAGACGTCCGCGCCGGAGTCACCTTCCTCTCTGGGCGAGAGGAGATCGCAGGAGACAAGATCGGACTCATCGGACACTCAGAAGGCGGCGTGGTCGCCCCCTTGGTAGCCACGCGCTGTGAGGACGTCGCCTTCATCGTCCTCTTGGCCGGCACCGGGATCCGCGGCGACCGACTGCTCATGCTGCAGAACGAGCTCCTCAGCCGCGCCGAAGGCCTGACGGGAGAGGAGCTAGAGAGCGCGCTCGCCCTCAACCGCGCCCTCTTTGATCTGGTGCTCGACGAGGAGCTCTCTTCCTTTGAGCGCGCGCTGAAGATGAGAGAGGTCATCGACCGCTCCCCCACCTTGAGCGAGGCCTCTGAAGAGGAGCGGGAGGGCGTCCTCGCGCAGGTCATGACCCCATGGGTGCAGTGGTTCCTCCGCCATGACCCGGCCACCGTGCTCGAGGCGGTCCGCTGCCCAGTCCTCGCGCTCAACGGCAGCCTCGACATCCAGGTCCCCTCCGAGGTCAACCTCGAGGCAATCAAAGCCGCCCTAACTCGCGGCAAGAACAGCGACTTTGAGGTCCGCGCCTTCGAGGGCCTCAACCACCTCTTCCAACACTGCGAGACGGGTGAAGTGAAGGAGTACGGAGAGATCGAAGAGACCTGCTCCCCTGAAGTCCTCGAGGTGCTCGCAGGCTGGATCTCAGAGCGCTTCTTGAGCGAGCGCTGAGCTACTCGCTAGACCCCTCCGGCGGGGCGACCTGAGACCGTAAGAACGCGACCGTCGAGGCTTGCATGCGGTCTAGGAACGGGTCCTCCCCCTTGGACTCCATGCGCGTGAGGTCGTCATGGTTGGCCTGGCAAAAGTCGCACTCCATCTCGTCAAGGTGGAAGCGCACGAACTGCAGGGGCTCATCAGGCAAGTTGCCCGCGATGAGCCGCGCGACCCAGTAGCGCGCGGGGCAGCTCACCCTGCCGCTCTTCCAAGCCTGCGTCACGCCGAGCTCGAGGTGTGTCACGCCCTCGCCCGTCGCCGCGGCGAGGCTGGGCAAGAGGGTCCCCGTGGGGTCTCTGCGCTCAGCCAAGAGGCGCAGGCGCTTCAAGGCGCGGAACTTGATCCCCGCGACGGCGGTCTCATCTTTGAGCCCGAAGCGCTTCCACGTGTCGCGGTTCCGCCAGCCGCCATGGAACAAGGCCTCGATCACCATCAGGCGCTTGAACTCACCGAGCTGCCAGGTCTCCTGCACCCACTCCCTCAAGACCTCCACGAGGAGGCTCTGCCCTTGGCTCGCGAGGTCACGCTCGCTGACGACCCCGCTCGGCGTCTCCTCCTCCTTCATGAGGTCGTCTAACCCCGGGAGGCTCTCGCTCGAGTCCTGGGCGGCTCCGACGCCGCGCGCGCTCCGGCGCCTGAGGTGATCGATGGTCCGGTTGCGGCAGATGCCGAACAGGTACTGCTCAAATGTGTACATCGCGTCGAAGGACGCGATCCCTCGCACCGCCCCCATGAAGACCTCTTGAACGACGTCCTCCCTCGCCTGCGTGTCATCGATCCGCCGCCCGACGTAGGCCATGAGGCGGCCGCAGTACTCGCGCTCCACCTGCATCCACTCTTCGTCGTTGTAAGCCTGAAGGCTCTCGATGTCCGGAGTCCAGTCGCCCATGGTCAAGAGGTGAGGTTGGAGATAGCGATGAGGAGCAAGGCCCCCGTGGTGAAGAGCACAGTGAGCAAGAGGACGACGCGACCGAGCTGTATCACAGGAGCGTTCGAAGACGACTCGCGATCAGCGAAGGCCCACCGCAGCCCGCCCCCTACGAGGGAGAACAAGACCTCGACCGCGAGGATGAGCCCAGCGCCGACGCCGCCGACGATGCCCCCGCGTGAAGGAGGGGGGACTGGGACGGTCTCTTGAGCCCCTGGCCTAGGTGGCGCCGGGTTCGGCATCGGAGTCGGAGCGCTGCCCGGCTGCGGGTCAGGCTTTCGCTCTTCTTCCTCCTCGATGTCCGTCTTCGGGTGGATGGCCGGGCCCGTGGGATCGACACGGATCGCGTCTCCTGCTTGAGAGCTCTGTCCCAGCTGGGCGAGGAGCTCTGCGACCGTCTCGTGCCTCTCCTCGGGATCGACCTTGAGCGCCTGCTCGAGGGGCGCGCGGAAGTCCAGAGACACATCCTCCGGCAGCTCAAAGCCAGCCCCCGCGTCCCGCAGGGGGATAGGCCCGCTGCCTGTGGCTTCGAAGGGGACCTTGCCAGCGAGCGCCTCGTAGAGGATCACCCCCAGCGAATAGATGTCAGCGCGGTGGTCTGCGCGGCCCTTGAGGATCTCCGGCGCCATGTACTGCGGCGTGCCGCGACTGACGCTGAGGGTCATGTCGCTCTC
>PVBE011986658.1_pt1 | contig 13880 bp, 13 predicted proteins | sample 1631181 | NCBI WGS metagenome assembly PVBE01 (sample SAMN08397723, study PRJNA350692) | Marine metagenome, whole genome shotgun sequencing project. | isolation source: water | place: Pacific Ocean | collected 2012-04 | reverse complement strand
TTTTTGCTGCCGTACAAGTTTCGGTGGGTGATGTTGTTGCTGGCCAGCTACGTGTTCTACATGTTTTGGCAGGTCGAGTACATTTTCCTCATCCTCATTTCTACGGTGATCGACTATTTCACCTCACTGAAAATGGGGCAATACGAGGAAAAGAAAAATCGAAAACCCTGGCTTTACGTCAGTCTTTTTGCCAACCTGGGGTTGCTGTTCGTTTTTAAATACTTCAACTTTTTCAATTCCAATATTGCTTCGCTGGCTGAAGTAATGGATTTTGCCTGGACAGTTAAGGATGTGGAATTGCTCCTTCCTGTCGGTATTTCGTTCTACACTTTCCAGACCCTCAGTTACACGATAGATGTTTATCGGGGGCACTACAAACCCGAAAAGAACTTCATGAAGTTCGCCCTGTTTGTTGCCTACTTCCCCCAATTGGTAGCCGGGCCGGTTGAACGTGCAAGCAACATCATCAAGCAGTTCAAGTATAATTACGATTTCGATGCCAAACGCGCTACCGATGGGGTGAAATTGATGGTTTGGGGCTACTTCAAAAAGATTGTGGTAGCTGACCGTTTGGCAGTTTATGTCGATAACATTTTCAATAATCCCCACGCACGCGATGACCTTTCATTTTATGTGGCGATTTACTTTTTTGCCTGGCAGTTGTACTGCGATTTCTCGGGCTATACTGACATAGCCAGAGGGCTTTCACGTATTATGGGTGTGGAACTCATGGAAAATTTCACACGTCCTTATTTTGCAAAAGATGTTGGTGGCTATTGGAAACGATGGCACATTTCAATGACTCGTTGGTTTACCGATTATCTGTTCAAAAGCCTTGGTGGGCTATTTAGAAACAAAGGACGCGTGATTGCCAATATTTGGATTGTGTGGACGGCAACTGGATTGTGGCATGGTGCTGCATGGACTTTCATTTTCTCTGGTGCAGTACATGGAGTTTTTCTTTCATGGCGATATGGTTGGAAAATGGTGTTTTGTAAGAGGTATCCGGCTTTGAAAAAAATAGGCCTCGATTGGGCAGGACCACTGGCAACACCTTTACACATCATCCTCACCTTCCACATGGTGGGCTTATGTTATCTCTTTTTCAGGGCTAACAGTGTGGGCGATGCCATGTACATGATTGAACACATGGTGTTCATCGAAAACTGGAGCATTTTTATAGCCGATCCTCCGCAATTCTATATGGGATTATGTGCTGTGGTCTGGCTGTTTTTTATAGAGTTAAGACAAGAATATTTCGATAAACCTTCCCCGTTTTGGGAATCAAATTGGGCTCCATTACGCTGGTTCAGCTATGTGGCTTATGTAATTGTGATCATTTTATTTGGTGTTTTTGATGGCGGACAATTCGTTTACTTCCAGTTCTAACAAACAGTGGTTCCTTAAACTGGCCCTGTTTTTCATCGTGCTTTTCGCGATGGACAGGCTCATTGGTTTTGGGCTGGAGAAGTTGTATCAACTGCAGCGAACCGGTAGTAATTTCCAAACGCTTTATGGGATGGAACGTGCCGAAGAAGACATTCTCATTTTCGGAACATCCATTGGCGCCAGCAATTACAGACCCGATGTTTTTGAAAAGGAATTGGGGAAAAGTTGCTACAACATATCCCGTCACGGCATGAACGTGTTTTACGATTACGCTTTGCAGCAAGCCATTTTAGAACGGTACGAACCAGATATTTTTATCCTTGACATGGAGCCAAACAACTTGCTCCAGACACCCGATCAATACGACAAACTTTCCTGCTTGCTGCCGTTCTACCGCAAGCATCCCGAGATTCACGAAATCGTGAAAATGAAAAGCAAGTTTGAAGAGGTGAAATTGTTATCGAGCCTTTACACCTACAACTCGGAACCATTCAAGGTTGTGAATAACATTCGCAAGGAAAACAAAACGCTGAATGGTCACAAATTTCAGGAGCAGGCACTAACCCCGGAAAGACGAGAATACCTGGCCGATCACCTTTCCTACCTCAATCGCTTTTATGCCAAACTTGATGTTGACACCGTAAGAATGCGATACTTCGACAAATTCCTGAAAAATGCCGAAGAAGCTGGGGTAGAAGTTTATGTTGTAGTCCCTCCAATTTTGGTGGTGAACGAAAACACTAAATCGCACAAAGAAATCCTGAATATTTGTGCAGAAAACAAAGTGCCGGTATTCGATTACACCAATATTGAATCGATTAAAAAGCCGGAATGGTTCTTTGATTTAACGCACATGAACTCAGTTGGTGCAGAGCAGTTATCGTTGGATATTGTCAGTAAGATTGAGAGAATTCAGAATAATAAGCGTTCCAAGACATCACCCACAAAGTAAGCCAACAGGGCTGCAATAACACCGAGCATCAAGGTCTCCAAAACGCTTCTACTTCTATGCGTTGCGTTTATATAACTTTTCAAGTAGCCAATTCCAAGGAAGGAAACTGAAGTAAGCAATGCTGAAATCAGAAACAGGTTTTGTTGAATTTCTACCAAATAGGCAAGCACAAAAATGGAAAGTGGAATGAACCCGATAATGAAGAACGATATAAACGTTGCTGTTCCGATCGCGAAAGGTGACTTGTCATCTTCAATCATCAGCAATTCATGTTTCATCATAAAATCAACCCATCGGTCTTTGTCTTCACAGATTTTTTCAGTTGCTTTTTGAAGTAAATCTCCTTCAAATCCGAGTTCCTTGAAAGTTACCACCACTTCGTCTCGCTCCATTTCTGGGATGTTTTCAATTTCCCAATATTCAATTTCCCGGTGTTTCTGATAATTGTCATTTTCTGATTTTGCTGCCAGGTAAGCTCCAATGGACATTGAGAAGCCGTCTGCAAATAGGTTGGCAAATCCAAGTATCAATACAATGGAACTGTCCAAACTTGCACCTGTTGCTCCGGCCACCACTGCAAAAGTGGTAACACTTCCATCAATACTACCATAGATGAATTCCGGGAGGTATTCCTGGTATTTACCGAAAATAGAAGGTAAGGTTTTGTGTAGTTGGGATTCAATTGCGGTTTCCATCGCAGTGAAGATAAGCATCCACCTAACTGATTTGTTGACAAATCTCAGAATTTATAGTGACGGGTTACGTGCTGCTTGGTTTAATTTTGCCCCATGGGTAAGACCAGGCCATTAGGTATTTTGGGAATTTTAATATTTCTGTTACTGACAGGTGAAAAGTGTAGTGAGGAAACGACAAATTCAGATTCATTGCAAAAAGCAGAATCTCAAGATGATTTCCACCAATTGGAATTCGGAATGAGTGTCGGGTTCTTCAAATACCTAAAAAACCAAGATGCCTATGAAGGTCCCTTAAAGCGAATGGCTAATGATGGCATTCGACATGTTCGGGGCAACGACCCTTTTACCACCGATATGCAGCCCTATTTGAAGAAAATTCCAACTTTAATAGAGAGCGTTACCAAGCATGATATAGAGTTTCTGTTGTCAATTTCCAACTATCCCTATCCGGTTAAACCAGCACACATTCAACCGTGGGTAGCGAAGGCATTTGATAGGCCTGAATATGCCTCAAAAGGTAAAGCGCGAAAAGAAAAATACAATAGGCAGATTCAGAACAAATCGAAATGGACAAATAGGTTTCCTCCAGAAGATTTGGACGCTTACGGTGATTTCCTGGAATCACTTGTCAATAAGTTGATTGAAAAAGACGTGCTGAAAAACACTTCATTCGAAATTGGTAATGAGCCGAATGCGCCTATTTACTATTGGGGCTCAGCAGCTGAGTTTAAGCAGATAGTCCACAAGACTCATGAAGTTTTGAAAGAGACCAAACGACCCATTGTTTGTTGTGCATTTACAGGTAAGCAGGTGATGGAAAACGAATGGAATCGGGAATCTGATTTTTACCAATTCAGCTATTCAGAACCTTTGTTTAAAGAAGATTTAGGCTTTTCTTTTCACCTTTACCAGGGCCATGGAGTTGGCGACTGGAAGGACTTTGAAAGCATTGAACACGATTTTCTGGAAGGAAGCTACATCACCGAAACCAATGTTTATGGCGGAATGGCTGACGGAACACCCCAGTTGGAAAAAGCCAATTCGCCCTTTTGGATTGTTCGTTTTGCCCAAATGTTGGAGTTTGCCTACAAACACAAAATCGAGAGAATCTATTTTCACAAATTGAAAGATCAGCCCGGTATTAAAGGAAAACTTGGTTTTTTTGATGTGAAAGGGAAAGCGAAACCTTCTTATGAGTACTTCCTAAAAGTGAAATCGGTGATTGATGATGGATATAAGTTGGAAAGAAATGACGATTACATTCAAATAGTGGGTAAGAAAAAGACATTGATTGTGGCGTTGAATGAAACCGACTATCAATCGAATTGGGGTTCTCCTTCGGAAACTTCCAGCCAAACAAAAACTTCAGAATTTATCCCTAAAGATGAGTGGGTTATCATCAACAATTAACAGACCCTTGCTGACCAAGGAAACCCACGTGGTGTATTACTATGCGCTCATGTTAATTCTGATTGCTCCTGTCTTTATCGATTTTTTTAATGGTGTAGTCTATTACCAACTTAACGCTGATTTCTCACTTGGGGTATTGTTTCGGTCAGTAACTGCAATGATTACGGCTTATTTCATGTTCTTCATCAAGGAGAAAACCTACCAGATTTATCTGTTCACAATCATTCTGTTGTTCATCAGTTTCAATCCGGTTTGGGCAGGTCTAGGACTCGATTATAAGCCGCATGCTGAAATCATTCGGTATGTCAGAATTCTGCTTCCACACTTCCTGCTTTGCTTCTTTCTTTATGTGAATTCAAAGTACAAGCTCGATATTGTCCAACTCATGCGCTGGCAGGCCATATTTGCTTTCCTGGGCAGCCTGGCAATCATCTTTTCCTTTTTTACAGGAATAGGTACAGAAACCTACGATGACCGTGAAAGCTATGGAATGAGTTCTTTCTTTATCGCTCATAACGATATGGGATTGGCAATGTTGCTAAGTTTCCCAATGTGTTTTTATGTTTTCCTACGCGAAGTCAACTTGAAATGGTTTGTTATGACCTTCTCCATTTTCGCAGCTCTTATGATGATGGCTACACGAACAGCTTTGATGGGAGCTACCGGGGTCCTTTTGCTTTACTTAGGTTGCATGTTGGTTTATAATGTTCGCGAGGTTAAGATCAAAGTGCAATGGCGGGTATTGATGCTATTTTTTACGGTTGTGATAGTAGGCATCGGGGCATATGCTTATGCGCTTTACATCTTGCAATATCCTTATCTTATCCGCAAATTCGTACTGCTTTTTGAAGAAGGCCCACGGAGCATTTTGATGGAGGCAGCAACCCATCGGCTTTCTCAGAGAGCTTTGCCTCTCTCACTTTTTGGTGAAGGTGCTATCTCATTTTCTCAAAGTATAGCAGACTTTTTCTTGCCAGACATGTCAGGGAAAGATGCGGTAAAGGCTGTTGAGCAAGATTTAATGGATATGTGGGGCGTATATGGTTGGATTCTTGGGTCCCTAATTTTGCTATGGCCCCTGGCACTTTGCTTCAAGCAAGCCTGGACCTTCCTGATAAACAATAGTTTGATGAACTTAACTTTCCTCGTGGTGATCGTTTTGTTTACTTTTCACAGTTATACGGCTGGGCATGCTTTGGGAAGTACTATCGTTTCAACTTCAATTCTGCTTCCCTATTTCTACATTTTGAAACGCAAGGATTTCATGAATGCCTGAATGCTCAGGCCGAAAGATATTGGCCATAAATACTTTGTTCCAATGACTTTACAGAAGCGTTATTGATACTGGCCTCAAGCGCCATTCTTTCCCTTATTTCCTTGCTGAAATAATGACCGCCCTTGCCCAAAGTTCTGATGGCACATTTCAATTCTTCGGAGGCGTTCGATTTCAATAAGAATCCTGAAGCCCCAGCCCTGATCATATCAAGGATCAGCTCTTTGTTGTCAAAAATGCTAAGACCCAACACTTTTACGGCAGGGTAGTGGTCTTTGATGAAACGGGTACTTTCAATGCCGTTTAAACCAGGTAGTTTAATGTCCATCAGGATTACGTCCACTTGCTCGTAGGGCAATAAATTGAGGGCTTCGTAGCCGTTTGAGGCAATCCCCGCCACCCTTAGATTTCCATCGTCTTCAAGATATGCGGAAATACTCTCCGCCACCAATTGATGATCATCTATGATTAAAACGCTGATTGGTTTCATTGTTTTCTGTTTTATGAATAATGGTTTCATCGCAGTCGATTTGGAATTAAAACGCAGGGGTTCAAAATTTAAGTATCACAATTCCAAATAATTTCGAATTGCATGGCTCAGAAATGGAGTTTGGAATGTTGAGTCTTTGGGGGAACTAGTAGCTGCCCGAATTGTCTGTGTAACAATCCAGAAACGTCTTGCGATGAATTTCGCAGGACCTTTTACTTTAAAGCGTTTCTGTAGAAATCTGCTATTTCCTGAATGGCAGTTTTGGCTTCTGGCACCAACATATTCCAAACGTGCCAAACGTGTACCATTTTAGGGTAAGCACGAAGTATGACTTTCACATTGTGTTTCTCTGCTTGATCTTTTAATCTTTCGGAGTCACTGTATAAAAGTTCATCGGTACTCACTTGAATGAGCAGAGGGGGTAAATCTGAGAGATCTGCATAAATGGGTGAAGCGTGAGGATGCCGTAAATCGGAACCATTTGAATAGAGTTTTCCCCAAGTTTGAAGTCTTGCATTCGACAAAAGCCCATCAACACGCCAATCCTCCTGGTTCGATGCACCGATACCCTCCAAATCGGCCCACGGTGAGAGACATGCTGTAGCGGCCGGTTGCGGCAAGTTCAATTCTTTCAATTTCACGCTGAAACCAACGGCCAAACCACCCCCTGCAGAATCTCCGCCAACCACAATGTTTTCTGCATGATAGCCTTCATCCAAAAGATATTGATAAGCTGTTACAGCATCGTTTATGGCTGCAGGAAAAGGGTGTTCCGGAGCAAGACGATAATAAACCGCAAATCCCTTTAGCCCTGCACCTCTTGCCAGTTTGGTGACAAGCCGTGTGTGCATTTTGGGTGATCGTATAGCATATCCACCACCGTGGAAATAGAGCAGTACTTTTTCGCTTTCGTATTCATCAGGAATCAACCAGTCAGCGTGAAACTCTTTGAAATCAATCTGTTCACGAGTTATGTTTTTTGGCTGAGGAAGGAACTTGCTCCAATAGTTGATCTTCTGTCTAATCAATGGAATGTCTTCCGTGTTGTTGCGTTCTTTTAACCCAACAACCTTGATTACAGACTTCAAAATGAAATTGCCAAAAATCATGAATGGCAAACTTCTGAAAAATCCTGATCGTTTAAAATGAAAAAGCGGCACTTTCTATGGAAAGTGCCGCTTTTGGTAAGTTATAATTTGGCCTAATCTCCGCTAATGATGTCTCCAAGGATATCCATTCCAGCCACACCTTTTCTTTCTCCTTTTCTTCCCCCAACTCTGGTAGCTGCCACAACACGTTGGGCTAATCTTGAGAATGGAAGACTTTGCAGATAAACAGTGCCAGGGCCGGTCAAGTGGGCCAGAAATAGTCCTTCACCGCCAAACAGCGCATTTCTGAATCCACCTATGAATTTGATGTCGTAGTCCACAGTTGTTTCAAAAGCAACCAGGCATCCTGTGTCAGCTCGTAAAGTTTCTCCAGGTGCCAATTCACGTTTCAGTATGGTTCCTCCGGCATGAACGAAGCACAAACCGTCACCTTCCAGTCTTTGAAGTATGAAACCTTCACCACCGAAAAAGCCGGCACCCAATTTTTTTGTGAAAGCAACTTCAATTTCAATGCCTTGGGCTGCACATAAGAAACCGTCTTTCTGGCATAAAAACCGGCCATTGAAATCTTGCAGATTAATTGGAATGATCTTCCCGGGATAAGGTGCGGCAAAAGCCACATGTTGTTTTCCCTGGCCATGGTTCAAAAAGTTTGAAATGAAAAAACTTTCACCTGTGAACATTCTTTTCAAGCCTTTAAAAATTCCCCCTCCTGTGGAAGTTTGCATTTCAATTCCGTGTTCCATATAAAGCATGGTCCCAACTTCTGCGCGTACGCCTTCACCCGGATCCAATTCAACTTCAACGGTTTGCATATCGTCTCCGAAAATCTTGTAGTCAATTACATCTGCCATATCAATTAGCGTTTTATTTGAATGATGAAAAACATCCTCATTGTCGAAGCAAAATTGCCAATATTTTGGTGGAATTTATTCTTCTAACTGAAAAGTTTTGAATACCACGGTAGCCAGCAACGAGCCGATAACTGGCCCAACTATGTACAGCCAAAGGTTACCGAATCCACCTTCGCCCATCATGGAGTCTATGATTACAGGACCAAGGCCCACAGCCGGGTTGTAAGCACCTCCTGAAATGCCTCCGCCTGCATATGCACCTGCCATTACAGTGAACCCAATTGCCAATCCGTAATAAGAATTGCCTTCTGTCTTTGGGTGTGTGGCTACATTTAGGATAACCAGCACCAGGGCAAACGTGAAGATGATTTCGTTGACCAGGGCCTGCACAGTACCGACATCAGCACCCGGGGCCGGTGCAAAAGTGTTTCCCGTTAAAAAATAAACAACAAGTGCAGCGAGCAGGGCACCTAAAACCTGGAATACCATGTACATTATAGCATCCTTCATTTCAATGCCACCACGAAGTATCAGGCCAACCGTTACGGCTGGGTTATAATGGGCACCTGATACGTGCCCGCCCATGTAGACCATCACCATCAGCATAACTCCGATGGCAAGAGGGTTGCCGGTGAGGCCAATGGCTATCACCAGGAAAAAGGTTCCGATTAATTCAGTGATGTAGTTTTTTATAACAAATGTGATTTGGTGTTTTGTGAATGGATATCTTCGGAGCAATTTATGAAAACTGAGAGTCCATTGTTTTGTTAAATCTCAACATGTTGTGAAAGCCTGTATGCCATGGACTGAGCTTATTTGAAATGAAAGAGTTTAATGTACGTGTTTATGGAATTCTGAAAGATCCCCAATCCAGGGTTTTGCTTTCGCGGGAAGTTTTCCATGAGATTGAAATGGTGAAATTTCCCGGTGGTGGTTTGGTTCCTGGCGAAGGCATTGTGGATTGCCTGAGAAGGGAATGGCGCGAAGAATTGAACGCTCATGTTTCTTTATGGCAACATTTTTATACTACAGAATTCTACCAGAAAAGTGCATTTGACGATCGCCAGATATTGAGTGTTTATTACTTCGTTGAATTGGAATCAATGAAACTCAGTTTTGAAGCACGTACCGAAAGTAAGGAACGGGAATTTTTCTGGCATGATGTGAACGATGAACTGGTTGAAATTCTCACCTTTCCGATTGATAAAGAAGTTGGACGAAAATTGAACCTGGCAAATGTCATCTCCTGAGGAAATACGAAATCAGAAACTTGCAGACTTTAACCCTGACGGACCTGGTGTTTCAGGCAACAATGTTTTCGGTTTGCCTTTCGGTTTTGAAGAATCAGAACTCATATTATTACCGGTTCCATGGGAAGTGACAGCTTCTTATGGTTCTGGAAGTGCTGCTGCTCCTAAAGCTATTTTCGAAGCATCATACCAGGTAGATTTGTATGATCTCGATTTCGGAGATACTTGGAAAAAAGGAATTTATATGCTAGATTCCTCACAGGAATTGATGCTCAAGAATCGGATGCTAAAACCTAAGGCTAAAGAAATCATCCGATTGCTGGAACATGGAAAATTGGTGGATGAGGATCCCGCCTTGATTTCATCGCTTCAGGAAATCAATGTTGAACACCATAGGCTCAACGAGTGGGTGTTTACACAGTGCAAATTATTTCTTGATCGGGGAAAACTGGTAGGAGTTATTGGTGGAGAGCACAGTGTTCCTTTGGGATTGATTAAAGCGCTTTCTTCAAAACACAAAGAGTTCGGAATCCTGCAAATTGATGCCCATGCAGATCTGCGCGAAGCGTACGAGGGATTTGAATTTTCGCATGCCTCTGTTATGCATAATGCATTGCAGGTGAATTCAGTTAAGAAATTGGTACAGGTTGGTGTTCGGGATTTGTGCGCTGGAGAAATGGATCGAATCGACAATGATTCGCGAATTCATTGTTTCGCTCAAAATGCGATCTCTGAACGGTTGTTTGCTGGCGAAAATTGGGAAAGTGTTTGCATAAATATTGTGAAAACGCTTCCGGAAATGGTGTACATCAGTTTTGACATCGATGGGCTTGATCCAGCTTTATGTCCAAACACAGGAACTCCCGTGCCGGGTGGGTTGCAGTTTGATCAGACCTCTTTTTTGTTAAAGAAATTGGTAGAGTCGGGCAGACAAATCATTGGGTTCGACTTATGCGAAGTTGCTCTTGGAAGAGAATCTGATTGGGATGCCATTGTTGGGGCCAGAGTGTTGTTTAAACTTTGTTTAGCTGCTCTGAAGACCCGCAAGGTTTAAACCAGTCTCTTCATAAATTGATTTTACCTTCCGCAAAATCAACTAGCTAAAACCTTGCGAGTCTAGTGTTTCGTAACAAAAAACCGATCCTTCCCCTGCATATCTTTCAGGCCCGTAAGGTTCAGGAATAGTTCTTCATAAGTTGATTTTACCTTCCGCAAAATCAACTATCTAAAACCTTGCGGGTCTAGTGTTTCGTAACAAAGAACCGATCCTTCCCCTGCATATCTTTCAGGCTCGTAAGGTTCAGGAATAGTTCTTCATAAATTGATTTTACCTTCCGCAAAATCAAATAGCTAAAACCTTGCGGGTCTAGTACTTTGCAACCATAAACCTATCCTTTCCTTGCAGGTCTTTCAGAATTTCCATTTCCCTCCAGCCATAACTTCTCGCTAAATCCATCAGTTCCTGTCCTTTCGATTCATGAATTTCAAGAAACAAACCCTTTCCTGCCGTCCCTTTTGAATTGAACAATTCAAAGATCTTTCGATAGAACACCAGGCTATCGTCTCCATCTGGAAACAAAGCCATCCACGGCTCGTATTCCACCACATTTTTTTGCATGTCGCTTTTGTCTGATTGCAGTACATATGGTGGGTTGCTGACCAAAACATCAAATTCCGGCAGAGCTTCAGGCGAAGTTGAAAGGATGTCCTGTTCAAGAAAATCAATCTGAAGCCCGTACTTTTTTGCATTTTCCCTCGCTACTTCAAGCGTACCTGGGCTAAGGTCCGTGGCGGTGACTTTTGCATTTGGGAGCATTTTTTTGATGCCAATGGGAATACAACCACTACCCGTTCCCAGGTCAATGATTTTAGGATTTTCGGACAATTCTAAATTTTTGTTGCACCAGTTTACCACCATCATTACCAGCTCCTCCGTTTCAGGTCTTGGAATCAGAACCTGTTCATTCACGATCAATTTCATATCCAGGAAAGGCGCATAACCCAGCACATATTGAATCGGTTCATGCTTTTCCAGTCTTTCAAGCCAGCCTTTAAGCAAGTCTGTTTTTGTGTTGTCGAGCTGCGAATCGAGCACCAGCGGAATTCGATGTCGCTCAATTTCCAACAGATCCTCCACCAACCAATATGAAACAGATTGAAGTTCCGCTTCCGAAAAAACATTAGAAAGCCGAGTGTTAATCTTTTCGAAAACATCGAGAACTGTCACTAAGGCAATGATACAAACTCTCTAAATTTGCCGCCCGTGAATCATGAAGTCTTTATGAGAAGAGCCTTCGACCTGGCGAGAAATGGTCGGGGAAAGGTTGCACCCAATCCTATGGTAGGGTGCGCGGTTGTTCATGATGGCAAAATTATTGGTGAAGGAAATTATGAGATGTTTGGTGGACCTCATGCAGAAGTCAATGCTATCAATAGAATTCCTCAGGAATACGCACATTTGATACCGAAAGCCACGGTTTACGTGAGCCTGGAGCCTTGTAGTATCCATGCCAAAACGCCTCCATGCAGTCAATTCCTGGTTTCCAAAAATGTGAAGAAAGTAGTTGTAAGCAATGTTGATCCAAACCCTGATATTGCAGGAAATGGGTTAAGGGAGCTAAAAGCAGCCGGAATAGAAGTCACTCATGGCCTGTTGGAAGAATCTGGAAAAAACCTGAATCGCAGGTTTTTTACTTTTCATCAAAAGAACAGGCCGTATGTAATTCTAAAATGGGGGCAAACACAAAATGGATTTATGGCTTCACATCTCGAGGAACAAAAATGGATCACCAACGAAGCTGCAAACCGGGTTTCTCATATTTGGCGAACGCATGAAGCGGCCATCATGGTAGGCACCAACACTGCCCGAATCGATAATCCGCAACTCACAGCCCGATTGGTTGAAGGAAATGATCCGGTTCGGGTTGTTTTGGATAGGAAATTAAGCCTTAGTGGGGATTTGAACTTATTTGACAGAAAAGTGAAAACATTGGTTTTTTCCGAAAAGGATCAGGATTCTCACGGTAATCTCAAGTATGAAAAAGTTAATTTCTCTAAAGACCTGGTTGCACAAGTTATGGCCAAATTGTACGACCAAAAGCTGTTGAGTTTAATAGTAGAGGGCGGCCCAACTTTGTTGAATTCATTCGTTGATTCAGGGCAGTGGGACGAGGCGCGAATCACCACTTCTTCAGTTTCCTGGAAACATGGAAAAAAAGCTCCGACAATTTTTGGAAATTTAGTCGGTAAACAAATAGTTGGCGACAACCAGATTCACACTTACCGAAACCCAGAACAACCCATTCAATGAACAAGGCAGAAATTGAATCCCTGTTTAACCCTGATTTTATGCGCGAAGCCATTAAGTTGAGCGCTGAGAGTATTGAGAATGGTGGTGGGCCTTTCGGGGCGGTAATCACCCAGGGAAATCAAATAATTGCACGTGGCAATAATCGAGTTACCAAACTGAATGACCCCACGGCTCATGCCGAAGTGGTAGCCATAAGAAATGCGTGTAAGGAATTGGGAAGTTTTCAATTGGAAGATTGTGTAATCTATACTTCCTGTGAGCCTTGCCCCATGTGCCTTGGTGCCATTTATTGGGCTCGTCCTGCAGTAGTATTTTACGGAAATTCCAAGGTCGATGCTGCTAAAATCGGATTCGATGATCAATTCATTTATGATGAAATGGAAATGGAATTATCGAGACGCTCTATCCCAATGATTCAAAAATCAGGAGAAGAAGCCTGGACGGTTTTTGCCAGTTGGGATGCCATGGAGGACAAAACGGAGTATTAGTCACCCTAAATGATCTTCTTTCTTCTCTCCATTTTTTGCTCCACTTCACTGGCGCTCCTTTTCAAACTGTCTGAACGATATAAGGTAAGCCTGATCAGGTTGATTGCCCTCAATTACCTGGCCTGTGCCGTAATTGGCTTTTTTCTCACCGGCACAGCACTACCGCAGAATTCCGCTGAATTGCATACTACCGGGGCTTTGGCAGTTTTGATCGGTTGCTTGTTTATTGGTACTTTTTACCTGCTTGGGGCAACCACAAAACAATTGGGTGTAACCGGTGCGGTGATTGCACACAAGTTATCATTGCTCATTCCGGTTGTTTTGGGATTTGTTTATTATAACGATTCACTCCATGCAGCTAAAATTGCTGGCATCTTATTAGCCTTTCCAGCCATCTATTTTGCGACTGTGAAAGTTCGGGATACAGGTTCAGCGAAAAAAACGGGCGTGTGGTTGGCCCTCCTGCTTTTCCTGGCAAGTGGAGCAACTGATTCTATTGTGAAATTTGTCCAGCACCATTATTTGCAGCACATCGATTTTAACTTCTTCCTTTTGATACTATTTTGCACAGCCGGGCTTATCAGTGCCATTATAGTAGTTGTCTCCTGGGTGAAAAACGGATTCGAACTCTCCAAGCCGGAAGCCCTATTGGGGGTGATT
>PVBE012340313.1_pt1 | contig 13882 bp, 14 predicted proteins | sample 1631181 | NCBI WGS metagenome assembly PVBE01 (sample SAMN08397723, study PRJNA350692) | Marine metagenome, whole genome shotgun sequencing project. | isolation source: water | place: Pacific Ocean | collected 2012-04 | reverse complement strand
GATACAGGCTCAGATACAACTCAAGGCCGATGTAAAGCTCAAGTCGGGCTATCTGACGGCGGACCAGGTGCGGGCCGCGCACCTCGAACCCATCGACGACCTTGACCCGACACTGAATACAGGTGCCCACACCGTTGCAGAGCGTCTGCACCGGCGCATCACAATCCCGGGCGGCCTCCAATAGAGAGGTGCCCTCCGGGACCTCCATTTCCCAAACGTCATCGCCTTTCTGGAATCGTACGCGGTGCATCGTTTACCCCGCAGCGGAGGCGCCTCGAACGGGGACCTCCAGTTCCGCAGGGTCAACTACTGTGACGGGCGCCACCTCTCGTAAGCGGGCCGCGATGGCGGCGTGGGTCAATTCACGGAGTCGCTTGGCCCGCTCCACCTCGTCTCCGGATCCGGCGACGCCGGCCGGGATGGGCTCCAAGACCGTCACTGAGCATTCGCGGTCTTGATTGATGGTCAGGTCTTTTGCGCCGGGCTCCATCAACTCATGGGTGCCGCGGATGACCAGAGGGATGACCGGCTTGTCTTCACGAACGGCGGCCAAGAACGCGCCCAGTCGGAACGGTTTGAGCTCTCCATCTCGACTGCGTTTGCCTTCGGGGAAGAACAAGACGCTGGCCCCGCAGTCGATCACGCGATGAATTTGTTCGCGGATGCTTTTGTTTCGGGCGCCGGCATCATCGCCCCGGTACACCCGGATGTGGCCCGCCGAGCTGAGGTACCACCCGCTGAACGGGACCTTGAAGAGCTCTGATTTGGCCAACCAGCGGAAGTCCCGACGAAGAAAACTGCCTAAGACCAGGATGTCGAGGGAGCTCAAATGATTGGCCACTAAGATGCCCTGTCGGGCCTCGTCGAGGTGCTCTTCGCCGAGCAATTGGCGACGGACGTGGAGCGCGTCACAACATCCTTCGCACCAGAGGTGCATCATCCAATTGGCGAATCGTCGACAGGGGGGAATCCAGCCCACCGCCGTGCCCACAGTTCCATAGAGTACGGCTCGACTCGCGACATGGCCCCAATTGCGTGCAGCGCGAAAGTAATTCATGGTCTCACTCGAAATTCGAACCGCGTATATCCGCTCGCGACAAAGAAAACAACGTCTCGGGCGAGCACTGGAGGGGTGGAGCGAGCGCCACGCGTGCTCCCACCGAAGACGCTCTCGGCCTTCGGTGTTGCCGTAGTCTCCCCCAACGGCGGGCTAGAACTGTAGCGAGGTCCATCGATTGTGGCGATAAAATCTTCCCTGTCGAAGGCCCGAAAGGCTCGTCATATCCGGAGTTGTTGACCCGACGGCGGCGTAGATTGAAGGTGATCGGCGTGGAGCGTCTAGGCCCTTATCGAATCCTGCGCACCATCGCCATGGGCGGTATGGGCGAGGTCTTTCTCGCAGCCCTCGAGCGCGCAGGCGGGTTCGAGAAGCAGGTCGCGCTCAAGTGTGTTCTGCCGGGGCTGATGGAAGATCCACGCTTTGTGGAGCTCTTCGAGAAGGAGGCGCGGCTGGCGGCCGCCCTGACCCACCGAAACATCGTCCAGATCTTCGACTTCGGCCAAGACCAGGGGCGCTCCTGGTTGGCCATGGAGTATGTCCGGGGCGTGGATCTCAAGGCGGTGATGGACCTGGTGGATGGTCCGCTGCCTATGGGGCTCGCCGTCGAGATCGGGGTGGCCTGCGCCCGCGGGCTCGACTACGCGCACCGAGCGCGGGATGCTCGTGGCAAACGCTTGGCCGTCATTCACCGTGATGTCTCTCCACAGAATGTCCTCTTGTCCTTCGAAGGAGACGTCAAGCTCGCTGACTTCGGCCTCGCTCAAGCCGCTGCGCTTGGGGCCGACGAGAACCGGGCGCTACAGGGCAAGATCGCCTATATGAGCCCGGAACAGGCCGGCGGCGAAGCCCTGGATGGGCGCACGGACCAATTCTCTCTCGGGGCCATCCTCTTCGAGCTCGTCACCGGCCATCGCGCGTTCTTCGCCGATGACGGTGCTCAAGCCATCCTGTCTCGGGTCTCCGAGGGCAAGCCGCTCGTGTCGCTCGACGCCGCAGCGCCGACGCTTCATCCGGCCCTCATCGCCGTGATCCAACGCGCAATGGCGCGGAACCGTTCACACCGCTTCTCTGACGCCGGTGCCCTCGGAGATGCGCTCACCAAGGCGGCCGCGACGGCCGGGGTTCCCCTCGGAGTGCCCCCGCTCGGCGCTTGGCTGCGCGCGCAGTTTCCCCATCGAGATGCCGCCGCGGTGCCCAAGGGCGTGGACCCCATGGAGGCCACCGCCATCGCCTCGGAGCCCATCGGCAATGAGAGCACGGCCGTGGCCCTCGAGCCCATCTCCGGTTTCAGCGACAGCCCTTCCCTCCTAGAGCAGACGGCCGCGGCCGTGGACCCAATCCTGGGGACGGGCCCCTTCGATCGATCCGAGAACGGATCGACACCTGCGAGCCTGGACGCCGCGCGCGCCTTCGTCGGTGAGGACGCGGCGGTCACGATGGAGACGACGCCGGCCCCCGATGGACGCGCTTGGGCCCCCATTTGGCTTCTTCTCGTCACCCTCGTCGCCATCACCGCTTGGTGGCGGCTGAGCCCTGCGCCGACGCCCGGTCCCGATGCCGCCGTGCTCGCTGACACCTTACCGACCGAGGACGCCGCCGCGGCAGACCCCACGCCGCTCGACGAGGGCGTCGTCGGCCATGATGCCCGACGGGAGGGACCCGAGAGCGTGGTCGATGCCCGCGCCGTAGTGACGGCGGTGAACGAGGACGCGCGGGTGCACCGGGTCGAGCGGCGCCGTCGGCGCTCACGGGACGCCGGCGGCCGCGCCCCCAAGCCTTCAACCCGAGACGCGGGGGCGGTCGTATCGCCTCCATCGGCGGTTCGGGACGCTGCCTTGAAACGGGCCCTTCTCCCCGACGCTGCGACCCCGAAGGCGGACGCTGTGGCGGGGCCGAGAGCGAGGGCCGGCACAGATCGCGGGACTGTTCGGATGGACGGCGCGCCGGCTGGTCGCCGCTGGCGACCCATCACCGGTCGCGGGCTTTTGATCGACGCCGAGGGGCCCGAGGGTCCTCGGGTTCGCACTCGAATCCTGGAGCGCGGTGGTCGGTTCGTCTCTACCATCACGGCCAAACCCTTTGGGCAGATCTTCGTGGATGAACGCCCGATGGGGGAGTCGCCCAAGGCCGGCGTTCCCCTCAAGGAAGGGCGCTCGACCATCTCGGTGCGGACGGCGGATGGGCACGAGACCCGGTTGACCGTGGAGCTGTCGCATTGATAGGAGCGCTTTACGGTGTCAACGTTGCTTGACAGGGTCTCGCTGTCTCGGGACGGTGATAAAAGGGCACGGAGGTGCCATCAGCAGCGAATCCGCCGCAGGGTAACGATTGGCCCGTCCATTGCAGCTTTATTGGACGGGAGAGATGTACGAGGAGCGCATCGCGTGGACCGAAGAGGTCTCATTATCGCCCTGTTCATGGTCTTCATGGGCTGTGAATTGGAGGAGCGGCCGGCGCCGCCGCTCCGCGTGACCCCACCCAGCGGAAACGGGACCGTCGGGCCGGACGGCGGTGTCCAACGCACTCTTTTTCGGCCTCTCGGGACGTTGCGCTACGGCGATCGAGCGAGCGCCGTCATACAGCCCGACACCCTTATGGGATACGTCTTTCACGGGACCGCCGGCGATGTGCCCGCCCTGGACCTGGCGCTCGAAGGCGAGGGCGTCGCCGCGCTGGCGGTGTACGGTCCCCAATCTTCCACCGGGCGCTGGGGCGACGCGTTGGCGTCAGCCCATCGTGCGACTCGGATCGAGCTGGCGCCGGGGGTGCTCCCCGGAACCGGAGCGTACTTCGTCTTGATCCGGAGCCTCGACGGCGCGGCGCCCAATTACACCCTCTCGCTCTCTTGTGAAGACTGCGGCGAGCCCGAGTGCGCAGACCACGAGCCCTGTGATTTGTACTGCCCGGGCGGACGCCAAGAGTCAGATGACCAGAGTTGCTTCCTTTGTGAATGCGTCGAGACCGAGACCGCGATATGCGCCGCAGATGATGAATGTGGTGACGGCGAGAGTTGTTTGGGCGGGCGTTGCGTCGACGCGATCTCGGCCTGTGTACGCGCAAACAATTGTGGTGACCGACGGATGGAGGTCTGTGGGGCCGACGGGAACGTCTATCACAACGGATGCTGGGCCCAATGTCACGGGGTGGAGTTCACCGCCGGGCCCTGTGTTTGCGCCGGAGATATGGACTGTCCCGGGGGCCACCGCTGCCTCGAAGGTCGCTGCCGTCCGCCGGATTGCAGCCACTGCGAAGGGGAAGATGAGGCGCCGGTCTGTGGTCGGCGGGGCACGCACTTCAATCGGTGCTTCTTGGACTGCTACGGGGACCCCTTCGTACACCCCGGCCGATGCGTGAGAGAGCGCTGCGAGGGTGATGAGGACTGCCTCGACCATCAAAGGTGTCTCCCCTATCGCGACGGGGATATCCCGGGCAACTCGCAGGCCTGCCAAGAAGCGCCCGAGGGGCCTTCATGCATTCGACGCTGCGTCGGTCGACCGCCGGTTCAGCCTACGATGTGTGAGGTGGCGGGTGACTGCGCGAACAACACCGAGACCTGCTATCCAGTGGGCGCGGACACTCGCGTTTGTGTTCGCATGTGCCGTTTGGGTGGAATGGACCGGAGCGGTTGTCCGATGCGCACCACGTGCGCCGCCGTCAACTGGACCGACGCCGAGGCCGGCCGCGGCCTGTGTCTCCCGGTTTGTGGCTTGTGTCGGGAGGACGCGCGCGTCGAGTGTCTCCCCGATCTACGCGGTGCCGAGGTCTGTCAGTCTTGCAACTGCGATGTGCTCCCCGATGACCCGGTCTGTGCGGGGCCCACTCAATATCGAAACGCGTGCGAGGCATTATGTGATGAACAGGTGCGCTTGGACCCCTGCCCCGGTGTGATGCCGGAGCCGGCCCCGGCCTGTGGGTGCGCCCCCGAGTGGGCCCCCCTCTGCGCAGACGGGGAGATCTTCGCCAACCCATGTGAGGCCCGCTGCGCCGAGCGACAGGAGAATTTGGGTCGGTTCGCTCAGTGCTTGCAGCCTGACGCTCTACGCGACGTCATGCGCTGTACCGGCGACGACGAGTGCCAGACTCGGGTGTGCGGGGGAAAGCTGTGTGGCACCAGAGCGTTCGAGGAGTGTGACATCAGGCTCTCGCCCATGGCGAACTGCATCAGCCGAACCAGCGACTGTGGGTGTACCGGCGGCCAATGTGGTTTTAAGCCGAGCGACAACACCGCCCAATGCGGCGAGATGGTGAATGGGGTGGGCAACCGGCCCCAGAGACCTTGACCGCGGACGGCCGTCTGCTCGCCGCCTACGGCGTGCCGACGGGCGTCAAGACGAAGACCCGACTCACGTGTTTACCGGTCCAAGAGACCACTCTGCCGGTCAAGTTGCCGGAGACGGACTTGATGGACTTGGGGGTCGCCGCGAAGCGCTCCAAGAGCCGGCTCAACCCTTGGGGATCTTCTCCGTCCGGCTCCACGTAGATCCGCTCCCAAGGGCTCTCGCCTATTCGCAGTTCGAGATGGAGTTCGGGTTGCTCGGCCAGGCACCCCGGGGGGTTGTAACGAACTTCGTAGAGCCCCTCTCCTTCGGGGAGAGCCCGGACCTCTGGCGTAATTTGCCGGGGCGCTGCGCACCCCAAAATTAGAGACATCACCAGCAGATAGAACCATCGCATGGCGCCCAGTATAGAGCCTTATGGATTTTTGGGCAGTGGAGTTCGATCTCCCCATTCCTTTCCGCTATAGTCCGCCACCGTGACGAGGCTGGCGTATCCACGCCCGAGTCGAGACGGCCACTCTCAAACTGGAGGGCTGTACTCGAGAGAAGGGCGTCGATCCGTATCCATGAACCTAATTGCCTGGAGCCGTAGAGCCCGGGACGAGAGGGCGAGATGAAGAGAATCAGTACCCGACAGCTACAGAAGTGGGCCCGCGAGAGCCGCAAGATCGTGATGGTGACCTGCTATGACGCCACCTTCGCGCGCCTCGTGGAAGAGGCCGAGATCGACGCGATCTTGGTGGGCGATTCCCTAGGTATGGTCATCCAGGGCCACGAGCACACCATCCCGGTCACCTTGGACGAGATGATCTATCACTGCCGCGCAGTGGCGCGAGGCAGCCGACGAGCCCATCTCGTGGGGGACCTGCCATTCGGCACTTACCAAGGCAACGTGGACGACGCGCTGCGCAACGCGGCGCGTCTGCTCAAAGAGGGCCACGTACAGACCGTAAAACTGGAGGGGGGCGCCCACTGCGCGCCCACCATCCATCGTATGACCGAGGTGGGGATTCCGGTGATGGGTCACTTGGGATTGACCCCTCAATCGGTTCACCAGCTGGGCGGCTACCGGATCCAGGGTCGGTCGAACACCGCCGCCGAACAGCTGAAAGCCGACGCGCGCGCGCTCCAGGACGCCGGATGCTACGCCCTCGTTTTGGAGGGGATCCCGGCCACCTTGGCCGCCGAGGTCACCAATCTCTTGGATATCCCCACCATCGGGATCGGAGCGGGGGGCGCCTGCGACGGCCAGGTGCTCGTGCTCTACGATCTCCTGGGCCTGGACAACGACTTCAACCCCAAGTTTCTCAAGAAATATGCGGATATGCACGGCGCTGTCGTGGGCGCCCTAGGGGCCTTCGCCGATGAGGTACGAGACGGCGCCTTTCCCGCCTTGGCGAATAGTCACCACTGAGGGCGATGCGCGTTCTTCGCACCGTAGCCGAGGTCGGTGAGTTCACCAAAACCCACCGACAAGAGGGACGCACCGTCGGCTTCGTCCCCACCATGGGGGCCCTCCACGAAGGTCATCTGAGCCTGATGCGCGCGGCCGTCGAGCACGCCGATGTGGTGCTGGCCAGCATCTTCGTTAACCCTACTCAGTTTGGGCCCAATGAGGACCTAGACGCCTATCCCCGAGACGATGCCGGCGATTTGGCCAAGGCTGAAGCGGCCGGATGCCGGGCGGTCTTCATGCCCTCGGTGGAGGTGATGTATCCGCCGGGAGCCGCCACCACGGTGGCGGTGCCCGCCTTGGCCCAACACCTCTGTGGTCGAAGCCGACCGACCCACTTCGCCGGGGTCTGCCAGGTGGTCCTCAAGCTCTTCAACATCGTCGGCTGTGACGTGGCGGTCTTCGGTCAGAAGGACTATCAACAGCTGGCCATCATTCGGCGCATGGTGCGCGATCTGAACGTCCCCGTGAAGGTCATCGGGCACCCAATCGTGCGGTCGCCGGACGGGTTGGCGCTGAGCAGTCGGAACGCCTACCTCTCCGAGAATCAACGACGAGAAGCCCTGGCCCTCAATCAGGCCGTGACCCAGGTGGGGACGGCGTGGCGAGAAGGTGAACGGGACCCGGTCCGACTGCGGGCTGTCGCGCTTCATCGAATTCAGGCGGCCGAGGGCGCTCGCGTCGACTATGTGGAAATCGCTGACCCCGATGATCTCAGCCCCCTGAAGGGCCCCGTTTCGGGTGGGATCTTGGTGGCGGCGGCGGTCTACTTTGGGTCCACACGACTCATCGACAACGGGGTGTTTTCCGCTGACGATTGAGGCTCTCCAGCCTTTAAGCCGCTGTGGCCATATGCATGATCTTGTGGACGAAATAGCCGCCCACGGTGACCACCACCGATAAGATGGCGAGGGGCAGGATCCCTTTGATCTTCACATGGTCCTTGGTGACGCGGTCGGCCAGGTACAAGAAGAGCATATTGACCGCGATGGGGATCAGAAGATTGCTGATTCCCAAGGTCATCACCGCCACGGGTAGCCCGATGAGCTTGGTCAGCGGGACGATGAACCAACCGAGGGCGACGTTGAGGGCCCCGAAGACGGCGGCGCCCGCGAAGGCCCAGGCCCAGGAGCGGACCTCTACGGATTTCAGTACGCCGGCGGCGACGGCCAAGAGCGCGGACATCGCGACCCATTTTACGGCGATTTCCATCATGGGGTACCTCCCTCGTTGGGCGCGAACCTCTGTCGCTCCACGGTCAAGCCCGCGCCGTCTCGACCGGCGAGGATCAGCGCACGCGCCGGCTTTCCTCGATCATCATCGAGGAATCGTAATCGGCGCGGGGTCAATTTGGCATCGGCCATGGCCAGGAGCAAGTGGGGCAATTGACCCGCGTCGTATACCACCACCACCTGGCCGCCCGGGGTGAGGGCGGCGGCGGCCGCAGCCATGAAGTGATTCACGTCACCGTGAAGAGCGTGGGTGGCAGCCGCCGTCGCGCTGTGGGCGCTTTGGCGACCCCAGCCGGCGGGGTAGAACGGGGGGTTCGAGACCACCACCTGAAACTGAGGTCTGAGCGGGAGGCTGCGGACGTCAGCCCGGAGCACCCCGGTTGGGCCGAAGGGATCGGCGGCCAGATTGCGCCGCGCTTGGTCCGCCGCAGCGCGGTCAAACTCGACCCCCACCCGCAGAGTGGTCTCCCCGTGCACCTGACCCACAGCGCACAGTAAGATACCTCCGCCGCAGCCGAGGTCTAGAACGCGGTCAGTGCTGCGAATCGGAGCGAATCGGGCCAGTTCGAAGGCCCAAGGACAGGGTCGGAAACCACGCCGATTACGGATCAGATGACCGTCGCCAAAGGGGACTCGTTCCTCGTGAGGGCCTACGCGGGTGATGGCGTCCCTCACTGAAGTGGACCCGTGGGTTCACGGTGGCGGCGCTTTTGAGTGGGGAGGGGCGTCGTCAGCGCTCAGAGCCGTCCGAGCAGGGCGGCGGCGGCCTCGGGGTTGGCGGCGTTCAGCTTCTCGCCGAAGTCGCGCAGGACCTTCTTTTCGGCGTCGTCCACCCGGCCCCACATCCCGAAGACTCCACCGCTGGCATCGGCGATTCGCCAAGCCATGTCGGCCAAGCCTCCACCCTGGGAGGCTGCGTCACCGTCGGGCATCGCGGCCATCAGATGAGAGATGAAGGACAGGGACGCATCCACCAAGGTCTTGGAGGGCCCCTTCGTCAGCATCTCGTCCAGAAGGGCTCGAGACGGCCCCGAGTCTGCGCCCGTGATCTTGGCCGCCGCCAAGATTTCTCGTCGCTCTCCGGGCTGAATCTCGCCGTCGGCCCAAGCGACGGAGAGGAGAGGCACCAGATGGAGGACCGGGACGGTCTCAGCCGTGATCCCCTGTTCGGCCAATTGCGCCAAGAGCCCCTCATCGGTGATCCCGGTCTCTTGGCCGATTTGCTCGGCTGCAGCCTCTTGCTTCATCTTCGTCCGCAGCTGCTCGATGAGCGCCTCATCCTGCTGACGGTGGTAGGACTCGACCTTTGCCTTCTGCACGGCGCCCAAGGGCTTCTTATCGGACATGGGAGATACTCCTCGTGTTCAATCTCATGTGGGGCTTTTAGCGGCGCCGAGGATCCAGATCAAGCGCCCTCTACTTCGGGACTGAGATCTCTGACCCGGCGGGCCTCTTTCATGGGTCCAGCCGGGTGGCCCCAATCACCCGATCGAGCTTGGCGTAATCAGGGTGGACCACCACCTCTCCGAAGCCGCCGTGGGACTCCACCAGCGCCTTCGCTGCGGCCCCTTGCTCGCTCCCGATCTCGAAGAGCAGCACGCCCCCCGGACGCAGTCGCTTCGCCGCCCCGGCCACCAGCCGCCGAATGAGGTCAAAGCCGTCGGCTCCACCGTCGAGGGCCATCAAAGGTTCGTGTTGGACCACGTCCGGCATCAACCCCGCGATGTCCGCCGAGGGGATGTACGGTGGGTTGCTCACCACCAAATCCAAGGGTCCGTCCAACGGGTCCAGCAAATCACCCTGGTGCCAGTGGACCGTCTTGCCCAGGCGCTCCCCGTTGGCCCTTGCCACGGCCAGGGCGTCGGCCGATGCGTCCACAGCGTGAATCGTCGCTCCGGGGCGCTCGTCAGCCAGGGCGAGGGCGATGCAGCCGCTTCCACACCCCACGTCGGCAATGACGGGCGCTTCGGCGTCTCCCAGAGCCTCCAAGGCCAACTCCACCAAACGCTCGGTCTCAGGGCGGGGCACCAAGACGCGGCGGTCCACCACCAAGTCGAGACTCCAAAACCCCTTCTTGCCCAAGATGTAGGCCACGGGCTCGTGGGCGCCCCGACGCTCGACGCGAGCCCGAACGGCGGCCAACTCGTCGGCGGCCAGGGGCTTGTCGATGTCTAAGTAGAGCTGCATGCGCTGGATGGACAGGGCGTCGGCGATGAGCAGCTCGGCGTCCAGCCGAGCGCTCTCGATCTCCTTCCGCTGGAAGAAGCCCGTGGTCCATCCGAGGACACGGCGAATGGTCCAGGCGTCGTGGGTCATCTAGTCCTCGGCCCGGATCTGGGCGGTGTATTTTCGGTTGAAGCGCGCGTCATTGAATGCGCTCCGGAAGACGCGGTCGCAATTGGCCCGCTCGACACAGCCGCTGACGGCTTTCAATCGGAGCCGGTTGAAGCGTTTTCGAGTCAGTCTCACCCTCAAATAGGGCTTGACCACGTCCGGCTTTCCGGCGAGACGTCGCCCCTTACGGTCGGGTCGAATGACCTCGTGAAACGAGAGTTGGACCGCGCTTATGTCGGGGAATTCGCTGAACACCCCTCGCACCCCCGAAGCGAACTGGTTGCGACCGAAGATGAACCATTTGACCGCTTTGAGCTTGAGCTCGCTGTCGGTCCACCGCGCAACGGGCTGCCAGACGGCCACCTCGACGGCCTTCTTTCGGAAGCGGACCCGCTCCGACGTGTGCCGGCGGGGGGGCAAGGTCTGATAGACCCCCATCAAGGTGTCCACCTGCCGCTTTTCTGTCACCAAGGGATCGCTCTCGTCGTACACGTCGGCGTACTGGTTCGAGACGCCGTCGGCCCGCATCTCTTGGGCGTTGGTCGGGCCGGCCGGGAGGGTCGCCAGGATGATGAGCCACGCCCTCATGCACGTTCTCGCTTGAGTTGGCGGCCCATGAGTTCGGCCACCGCCTGCGCCCCCGGCTTGTCCTCGTACAAGATACGATAGACCTCGGTGATGATGGGCATCTCCACCTCTTCGCGAACCGCCAATTGGTAGGCGCTCTTGGCGGTCTTGACCCCCTCGGCCACTTGATTCATGCCCCCCAAGATGTCCTCCAGAGACATGCCTTGGCCCAGCTTGACCCCCACGGCGCGATTTCGCGACAGATCTCCGGTGCAAGTCAGCACGAGGTCGCCCATCCCGGCGAGGCCGCTGAGGGTCAACGGGTTGGCGCCTCGGTGCACCGCGAGGCGGGTGATTTCGGCCAGGCCCCGGGTGAGCAGCGCTGCCCGCGTGTTGTGGCCCAGGCCCAGGCCGTGGACCACCCCGGCCGCGATAGCGATGACGTTCTTGAGGGCGCCGCCGAGCTCGACGCCGGTGACGTCTTCAGTGGTGTAGACCCGAAAATAGGGGGTGCTGAAGGCCTTCTGTACGGCGTCGGCGACGTCGTGAAAACGGGCGGCTACGGTGACGGCCGTGGCCATCTTGAGGAGCGTCTCCCGGGCGAAGCTGGGCCCCGACAAGAAGGCCAAATCAGCGCGGTTGCCCCTGGGCATTACCCCGGCCAGCACCTCCTCCATAGTCGCGAGGCTTTCGTTCTCGATGCCCTTGCTGGCGCTCACGATAGGGACCCCGGGCGGGATGGCGTGCGCCACTTGGCCCATGACCGTGCGCATGGCGTGGCTGGGCACCACCACGCAGACCAACTCGGCCCCTTCCACCGCCTCCAGCAATGACTCGGTGGCGTGAACCGCAGAGTTGAGTTCGATGTCCGTTTGGTACTTGGGGTTGTGGCGATGGGTGTTGATGCCGGCCACCACCACTGGGTCTCGGGCCCATTGGCGCACGGGCCCCTTCTCCGCCAAGACCGACGCTAAGGCCGTTCCCCAACTTCCGCCGCCGATGACCGCCGTGTTCATGCTCAATCCTTAGGTCTATGGGCGGCAGTGGGCGAGGGCACCCGCTCACAGCGTCCATCACTGGCCGCCATGATAAGGCCTTTGGCCGGGGATGCCAGCGCTCAGTGGGGCGCCACCATCATCGCCAGTCGGAGGGGGAGGTTCGTTCGGGGGCCGTCGGGCTCGTATACGATCCACTCTTCGGTGCCGACAGGCAGGTATTGTCGTGCACATCCACAGATCCAAATCTTGCCTCGCCGCGTCTCGCCGGCATCAGTCACGAACCGATAGGGCAAGACGAAGGTCTTCTCACGTTTCCCACGGAATAGTTCATGGAAGACAAACACCCGTCGGGGGGCTTCCAGGATCCCTTGAGCCACCGGACCCCTGCGGATCAATCGCACGCGCTTTCGATTGACGGCGACACTGCCCACCACCGCCATCAGCGCCCCCATACCGGTCATCAATAGGGCCAGAAAGACCAAATCCGGGATCTCATGCACGATCCCCAGCGCGCAGACCGCGAGGCCGAAGAGCAGAAGCTCGCGGCCGATGACACCCAGGGGCGAGCGCCAGACGCGGCGGTCGTAGGCGTCTCGGAGTCCGTACTCTCGCGGGGGTTGAACCGGGATCTTCATGATCGGCTCAAGACACGCCGGGGTAGCGGTTGGCGAGGTCGGGGAAGCCGAGAGGGTAGTTGATCTCGGCGTCGGAAAGCCGGACATAAACCGGCTCCAAGGTGGCCAAAGCCGCCGGTCGATCGGGGTCGATGAGTTGGGGCAGTAACGCGGCGCGGGGTCGATGTACCACCGCGGCGTCCGGGATCACGGCGCCGGGCAAAGCGGCCAGGAGCGCCTCGCGATATTTCATCGCGCCGTCTCCCACCAACACCGGCGGCGGGCCCGCGGCCAAGTGGTGGGCGACCGCCTCGGGCGCGCAGCAGATCGGACTCTCGAACCCCTCTTCCTCTACGTATACCTGGTCTCGACGGGCGTCGATAATCGCCACACTTCGCCCCACGGGGACCCCGGCGCACACCAGTCGTGTCGTGCGGACGCCGAAGATCGGGCGACCCTTGGCCAAGGCGAGGCCCTTCAAAGTAGCCAAGGCGATGCGGAGCCCGGTGAAGCTGCCCGGCCCCAACCCGCATACAAAGCCCTCTACGTCGTCCAGGCTCCACTCAGCGTCGGACAAGAGTTGGTCGATATCGTCGATGATTCCGCGTCCGTGTCCCTTGGCTCGGTAGACGGCGCGCTCGGCCAAAACGTGATCACCGTCCACGAGGGCCACGCTCTCGGTTCGGGTCGCAGTGTCGGCGCAGAGGAGCTTCATGATTCTATCCGTTGGTCAGTCGCCAGGTGCGGACAGCGTCGTTGCCCAGAGCGAACAGGATGAGGGCGAGGATCAGGACCAAACCGACGTATTGCATGCCCGCCTGGATGCGTGGGGGGAGCGGTCGTCGAGTGACCATCTCTACGCCCGCCACCAGGATGTGACCCCCGTCGAGGAGGGGGATGGGGAGAAGATTGAAGAGCCCGATGCTCAGGCTCAACAAGACCATCAACCGCAGGAAATGGTCGAGGCCCGCCTGAGCTTGGCTGCCGGCCAAGTGAAAGATCGTCAAGGGGCCGCTGAGCTGGGTGGGGCTCACGTCCCCTGAGACCATGCCTCCGATGGTGCGCAGGGTGACCTCGATCTCGTGGGGGACCTGGGTGATGGCCTCGAACCACCCATGAGCCACGCGCTCACGATTCTCCACCAGCGGTGGACTGACCAAGGTCCGTCGCGGCAAGCTGAAGCCCCGTTGCCAGTAGGGCACCTCGCCCGCCATGGGATCTTGAAAGGTACGCCGGCGCTGCTTGAGCGCGACGTCGTGGGACACCCCGCCACGGATGATCTGCACCTTTTTGGTCTCACCGGGCCGCGTGTCCAGGCTGCGCACCAGGAAGCCGCCCACGCTCTGG
>PVBE011213269.1_pt1 | contig 13882 bp, 14 predicted proteins | sample 1631181 | NCBI WGS metagenome assembly PVBE01 (sample SAMN08397723, study PRJNA350692) | Marine metagenome, whole genome shotgun sequencing project. | isolation source: water | place: Pacific Ocean | collected 2012-04 | reverse complement strand
CTGGGCCAGACGATCATGGGGATTACCCCAAGTTCTGAAATTCCAGGGGATGCAAACCATGACGGTGATGTCAATGTGATCGATTTCATGACGGTGGGGAACCACATCATGGGGAACAACGTTCTGGAAGGCTCCGCACTCCTTTGGGCGGATCAGAATGATGATGGAAACGTCAATGTTCTCGATCTCGTTCTCGTCTCAGACGCCTTCATGAATGCCATGTATGTCCCGGGAACCGCGTATGGACCCGGAGATGTTAATGGAGATGCCCAGGTCAACCTTACCGATGTGAAAAAAGTTGCCCTGCACATCCTTGGAGACACATTGGAAGGCCTCGCTCTTAATGCCGCCGATTATAACGGTGACAATGGGGTAAACGTTCTCGATCTCGTAGCAATCGTCAACTTTATCGAAGATGAGAACCTTCCGGTAATCATGCTTGGAGATGCAAACGGAGATGGCGGAATCAACGTGATGGATATCACAACCATCCTCTATAAGTGGAGCATCGGGGAAGATCCTGGACCCGCCGCGGATTGGAACCAGGACGGTGGGGTAAACGTTCTCGATATCGTAGGGATCGTGAACCACATCATGAACCAGTAATCCTCAGAAGGAACAAACGATGAACGGGCTGTCCGGGTAGAGATTCGGATAGCCCGTTCTTTTATTTCTGGCCCAAATCGACTGGCCACTGGAAAAGGAGATGTTCTACAATGAACTACATGAATAGAATGATTGCAGCCATAATTGGACTCCTTTTCCTTCCCCCCGTTATTGCCCAAGATTCCCCAACCACAGATCTCCCCATACCTGCCATTGATGAGATCACCCGGGTGAGTGAAAAAACAAAAGCAAGTCGCAGGGATCGAAGCCTCACCTGCTACCTTGTGGCGACAAAAGTACATCCGGTATCAGAAAAGGGGTATGTCATCCTCACAGACCATACGGAAGACGCTCCTCTCACGTCTCTCCAGAGACTTTGTGATGCCCGGAAGGGGAAGATCCTCCCCGTCTCTGATTTCTCCAACGCATGGAAGAACCCCGAAGAGTGGAAACAATTGAAGTCACAACTGAAAGAGATTCAGCCCCGATTCGTTGCGATCGCGCCACGACCGGATACATACGGAGAATGGATGCTTATGAGCATGCTCGATCTCCTTTCCAGCCTGGATGAAGACCGGGAACTGGACGTATTTCCTGGAATTCTTGCGGCCCCCGACCAGGCATCTTTCGACGCGCTAATCACACGGTCGATTAATTTCAAACCCCAGACCCGGGACACATTCAAACCGTTCGTTCTCGGCCAGGTGGTCGATGGATCTCCTCTCGGGATTCGTTCTCTCCAGAAAGTAGGGATCATGCGAAAACTGTTCGGGGGATGGGGATACGATACCCCTTCTTTCGTCATGCTCAAGGCAAAAGGAGCTAAACAGAAACAGATCACAGCAGAGGATGTTTGGTACGCGGTAGAGCCAGATGAAAAAAAGATGCTGAAGGCTCTCCCTCCTGACCCGGCACAAGCTCTCGATAACTCCTCCCTGGTTATCACCTATGGTCATGGAACGCCCGGAGTCGTATGCAGTGTAGAAGTGAACGCTTTCAAAGATGTCGATTTCGATGGAAAGATCGTCTTGAGCGGTTCGTGCTTTTCAGGGTCTCCAAATCGTTGGGATATTCCGCTTCCAAGCAGACTTAACGACGGGCCCGAAAAGGAACGGTTCCTCGTCCGGGCCATTCAGAATGGAGCGGTGATTACCTTCGGGCATATGAAATTCAATGGAGGATTTCCGTATCTCTTTCCAGTTCTCGAAGCATGGTTGGAAGGCAAGACGGTCGGGGAAGGGTACCAGAAGCTCATGAATGCGATCCTCTACAAGGTAAAGGCACCCCCCTCCGAAGTCCTCAAGGGAAAGAAACAGACTCGAATGGCAGGGAATATGTTGGCCTATGTTGTAATCGGGGATCCATCCCTCACGCCTTTCCAGGGCATCCAAAGGGAGGGAAAGGGGAAATAATGCCTTACAGCCTTTACCCAATGGCGGTCGCAAACAATACGAGGAGAATCACTGCCCCGATAAAGACAGGTCCCGTAGAAAAGTAGGCCACAGCCGATCTTACATATAGATCCATTTTGGACCACTTCGGAAAAAAGAGGGCCATCGCACAGGTCATCAACACAATCCCAAAAATAGTACTGACTCCTGCTGCAACGAGGAATCGAGGGTTGGTTGGATCGGTAGAAGAGCTGCAATCAGCGATCAAGGTATAGGCCATTCCGAGCGTAAATACCGTGCAGAGTACCGAAAGCGTAATACAACAAACCCCGCCCAGTTTTTTGACCCAACATTCAACCCAATTTGAATTTCGATTTTTCATAATCAGCCTCCTCATCTCTATCCAAAGCGCATAAAGGAGGAGTCTTTCTAGGTAATATTAAAAAAGGGCCCCGATTGGGGCCCTTCAGAGGAGTCTCAATTCATATGAGACCACAGCCACATTTTTAGCTCAGGATTTCTCAATTGATATGCCGACTGCCCATCAATCCCTTTTCGGGCAATTTTAATTTCAACCGGACTTTTTTGGTCATGCGAAAAGAAGAGCGCTCCGGAAAGATCACATCCCACCCACCCCAGGTGAAATGGGGAAACCCCTCCATTATGACCTGTCCAGCCATATGGAAAGATATAATCATCGGGCAAAGTAGTCTTACTTCCCTTTACCATCGGGTCCAAACCTTCCGAATATAGTCCGTCTCCATTGCCATCTTCATGAATTCGAAAGGTTCCGGTCCCTGTACGGTTGAAACCATTGTCGGTTCCAGGGAGGTTGTACATAACAAGGAAATGGACAACATTCTTCTCTTTGACAAGATTTTCAGGAGCTTGAATTTGCGATTCAACTATTTTCTGTCCCTCCAGGAATGGGGATATAGGTCCAGCCTGAGAAGATTCGACTATTTCAGGTCTAAGAACAAGAATTGAAGAAACGAATACAATTCCCGCGAGGCCGACGCAGAATAGGATTCCAAAGATAAGGGATCTCATGCCATCTCCTTTTCAATTGAGCTATAGAAAATGATGTTTTGACGTGTCATCACGATCCATAGCGCAAAAGGGAGGAAGCTTTCTGGAAAATTCTAAATTTTTTAATGCCCGGGTGGGCACCTATGAAATGTTTGAGGAGCCCTATTTCCGCCGGTAGCGAGCCTTCCGATACCCCCGGGGAAGACCTTTGACCGGCTTTTCGCCAAGAAGGGCATTCGCCTGCTCTTCGAGGGATTTCGCCTGGTCTTCCTGCCGGATCACGGGGCTTTCGAGGACCTCCCGTGCGAGATCCCGAATCTCTCCCGGTTCAAAGTTTTGAACAAGCCACTGCAGGTAGTCCACGGGTAGGGTGGCGATCTCCATCCCTTTATATTTGCCGAACGGCATTTTCATTCTGCTCTCTCCATTGCCTTGCGTGTGGGTGTCTACTGATTATTACGTTCCTGGATATAGTTCTCAAAAGGATCGTACCCGGTGTTCACCTTAAAAGGGTCAATGTCATACGAACCATAGCTTTCCATCTGCTCCTGGGTCAATAACGTTGCGATAATTTGGGTTGTCTCTTCACTGATTTCCACCAATCGCTGAAAATAGGTTTGGTCCGTCCCGGGAATTCGGTCAGAGAAGAGTCGTCCCCACACTTCTTTCCCGCCCTCACCGGTCAATTCAGCCCGGGCGAAATCATCCATGAAATTGCCGCCATCTTCACGGGGGGAAGAGAGAAGTTCCAATCCACGGTCTTTGCATTCATTGTAGTAAAGCGTCGCTCGTTCCTGGGCGTACGTATCGAGTTTCAGTTCCTCCGCCAGATATTGGATCGAAATTTCTTCGCCTTTCTTTTTCCTCTTTAATTTTGACATCTCTTCTTTGACCTGGTCTTTCACGACACCCTGAAGTTCCTTCAACGTCTCCGGAGTAATGACCGTAGGATCATAGTCATCTCCCGAAACCATCGCGTTACTTCCTCTATAGGTCGTTTCAGGAATGTCCGTAGGGGATGGAGAGAGTCCTTCGTCTTCCTGATCATAAAGTAGAGTGTCGTCTTCCATGGGATTATGAAGAGAGACTACCGTATTGGGAGAGTTCAGTTTTTTCTTCACCCATTCCAATTCCCGTTCCATACGGTTGATTTTTTTCGCCTGTAGCCCCAATCCAATGGCACTACCCACGAACCCGAAAATGAACAGAACGACCCAAATCTTTTTCGTTTCCATGGTTAATCCCCTACGGTAATCGCGTGATGGATTTGCCCATTAAATCTATCCAAAGAGACATGCCGAATACAGGAAAACCTGGGAGGGAATCACCCCTGAAACCTCAATTATAACGAGAATGAAAGGGTTTCCCTTTGTGGAACAACCCCATTTTCCGTGTACTTTTCACCCATTTTAGGCTATATGGGGATTATATCTGCAGTATTTGGAGGGGGGCGGTACGAAACCATATCAATCGTGCCGTACATCTACACGAAAAGGAGTGAAAAATCGTGAGTATGACCGCTGTGCATGCATTTGAATCAGCCATCCAAGCCGGCCGGGAACCGTATAAAGTCAAAGATCTGAAACTTGCGGAACTGGGTAGAAAAGAGATCCGTCTGGCCGAACATGAAATGCCCGGTCTGATGTCGATCCGGAACAAATATTCGGAAACGAAGCCTCTTACAGGAAAGAAGGTCATGGGAAGCCTTCACATGACCGTTCAGACAGCGGTCCTCATTGAAACTCTCGTGGACCTTGGGGCGGACGTCCGCTGGGTCAGTTGCAATATCTTCTCTACGCAAGACCATGCGGCATCGGCGGTTGTTGTCGGTCCGGAAGGGACTGTTGACAATCCCATGGGAGTCCCGGTCTTTGCCTGGAAAGGGGAAACCCTTCCTGAATATTGGTGGTGCACCAATGAAGCCCTTATGTGGAATGATGGAAGCGGTCCCGATCTGATCGTAGATGATGGAGGGGATGCGACCCTCCTTATCCACAAAGGAAAAGAGTTCGAAGATGCAGGAGCGATTCCCGCCTTTGATGCTGCAAATGACCCGGAAGAATGGGGCGTGATCCTCAACCTGATCAATGAGGAACAGGTTAAAAACCCTGGGCGTTGGAACAAGGTTGCTGAAGGGATGATCGGAGTATCCGAAGAGACCACAACGGGGGTCCTTCGACTAAACCAAATGGAAGCAGCCGGAGAACTCCTCTTCCCGGCAATCAACGTGAACGATTCCGTCACCAAACATAAATTCGATAACATCTATGGCTGTCGCCATTCCTTGATTGATGGACTCAACCGGGCTACGGACGTCATGATCGGCGGAAAGGTGGCCGTCGTATGCGGATACGGAGAAGTGGGGAAAGGGTGTGCCCAATCGCTGAAGGGCCAGGGCGCACGAGTGATCATCACCGAAATCGACCCGATCTGCGCTCTCCAGGCTGCGATGGAAGGATTTGAAGTAAAACCTCTCGAAGATGTTGTAGGAACGGCTGATATTTTCGTCACCACCACGGGGAACAAAGATGTCATCACTTTTGATTTCATGAAACAAATGAAAAACAAAGCGATCGTCGGAAATATCGGACACTTTGATAATGAAATCGACGTCGCAGGGTTAAAAAATAACGGAGTGGAATGCAATAATATCAAGCCTCAATATGATGAATGGGTCTTCCCCGATGGAAAATCCCTTCTCATGCTGGCCGAAGGGAGACTGCTCAACCTTGGTTGTGCAACAGGACATCCAAGTTTTGTTATGTCGACCTCTTTCTCTAATCAGGTTCTGGCTCAAATCGAATTGAACAACAATTCCGGCAAATATGAGAATAAAGTCTATCGACTTCCGATGAAATTAGACGAAGAAGTAGCCAGACTGCACTTGGAACATCTCGGCGTTAAATTAACACGCCTGACCCAGGAGCAAGCGGACTATATCGGAGTTCCTGTGGATGGACCGTATAAACCGGAACACTACAGTTATTAAACAGGAGAGCGAAGAATGGCTAAGAATCAAAATACATGGGCAAAACGCAAACGCGAAATGGACAAAAAGCGCAAAGCAGAAGAGAAACGGGAACTTCGCAAAGTGCGCCGTGAAGTAAAGAAAGAAGGGGGAGGGGTTGACGAGAACTTTGAAGGAGCCACTCTCGATGAATTCGGAAATGTCATCGAACCGGATCCCCCCGAAGTAATCGAAGAAGAACCAGGGGAAGAGACCGAAGAATCAGGCGCAGATTCTGAAGATTCAGAGGCTGAGGCAAAACCAACGGAAGAGAAATAGAATTATTCTCGAAAACCCTTTTGTTCCCCAGGTTTCTGGAAAAGGGCCACGTTCTCCTTCGGAAATGAAACCTGCCATCCATATTGGCTCGCAATCCAATCCATCGATCTTTTGCTATAAAAAGAGATGTGCGTCTCATCCCGATGGTAGTGCCATTCCGGAAAGTCTTTCCAATCCTCCAACATCCCTGTCATCACTCCCAAAATTCCTCCCGGAAGAAGTAAGCGATGGAAGGTGTTGAATTCTTTGGCCGGATCGGAAAAATGCTCTGCCGTTTCACTACAGGTGATGAAATCGTATCTTGATTGAAGAACGGATTGATCCGGAGAAAAAAACGGATCATATATCTTCACCTCAAATCCGGATTCTTTCCCCAACAAGGAAAGGGTGGGTCCTGGTCCCGATCCAAAATCGAGCCCTTTCGCACAAGGCGCCAACCTGGGTTCCATCTCATCCCACAACCTTCCCAAAAAAGCCCGGTAGTCTGGATCGTTCGGATCGTTATTATGAGCTACATACCGAGCCTTTTCCGTTTCTCTATCAGGATGATCTTGCCTGGGAACAGAAACCAAATCACAGGTCGGACAGTGGTAGTAGCTCCGGGTTAGATTTTTTATCGCTACAGAATGAAACAAGGTGAGAGCCTTGAGTCGACAGAGAGGACAAAAGAGAAGGGGGAGGGATACATCCATCCTAAGAAGAAGGGGCGTCCTTATCTTCCTCGATCCGATCTATCCCCTGAAGGACCTTTTTAGCCGCTTCCAGTTCTGATTGAGGAACGAGAACATCTGCGGAGAGGCGATCCGCAGGATCGACCGCATGTACATCCTGATCCGGTTCATGAGCATCAATTCCAGCCGAAACCAGTGCGGCTCGAAGAGCTTCTGCCTGAGAAAGGTCTCCCCGGAAAATAGTGACCCATTGAGGTTCTTCTGTCTCAGGAATATCAAGATCTTGAAATCTTCGTGCCAGACGCCAGGAAGCATCAATATCCCGACTACTCAGACGGGCTTCGATTGGAGTTCCTTCTTCCGGTCGGAGTGCGGCCGATTTAGTATCGATTCCCGCAGCATCGAGAACCCGACGAACTTCCATCGCCTGATCGGAAGGAAAGAAGAGGACCAGATCGCCTTCGAGAGGCAGTTGTGCAACCAAGAGGACTTTACAATCCGCGCACTCTTCAATTTCAGTGCGGTACTCACATTTACAATCCGGGCAATAAGGCATGTCTTATGAATGCTACCACGGAAAATAGAGTTTGGCAAACGGGAACAAACATTCTTACCGATGGCTTCGAAGATATAGAAGAGTCCGATTTTCCCCTTCGGTAAGGTTGTCCCGGAAACTCTTTCCAGAAGTTTTTTTCCAGCGGGCTTCAAATTTCCCGGAAAGAAAATCGTCGACCACTCCAGGGTGTATGTAGGAACCCCGACAGACCGTTCTCGTGTTCCCCAAATCCGCGGATACCGAATCGATAAGGGTCACTAACGCCCGATTCATTGCGGTCGCAGAATCGAGGGGGATTCTCCCTTTTTTCTCTAAATTCCCAAACTTCTCCCAATTGGCCAGCCGAACCCCCTTTGCCCAAGAAATGAATGATGAGGGCTCCTCCCGATGTTGGATTAGAGTTCCAATTCGCTCGGCCATTTTCCAGGTGGCCATCCACGTTCGGAAATCTTTTGCCGTAAAGTGGGCTCCACAAATATCATAGATATACTGATTGATATGGTGCGATTTGATGTCGAGATCCTTTCCGGTTGCATCGATGTATCGAAAAAGATCCTGGCCACCATCGCCCACCTCTGGATGAATTCCCCCAACCTCCTGGCACTTCCGAAGAAGTTTCACCAACGCGCGACTTTCATCCACAACGATATGGCGGTCTTTTCCAGATTTGGCCCGGAACTGGAGAATCGCTTTTCGATCCCCTTGAAATTGAATATGTCCATCTTGAATCGTCGTCAAACCGTAATGGTGATTCTTTCGGGCATATTCATCATTCCCAATCCTGATCCCTTTCAGATCCATCAACCAGACAACGGCGGCGACGATTTTTCGTTTCGGCATCCCTTTCATTCGGACATCGGATTGGTACGCTTTTCGAAGCGCCGGAAGGTGATCGGCAAATTCGGCGACACCTCCATATTTGGCTTCCGAACCCACTGCGATCCAATCGGGATGGTACCGATATTGAAGCCGACCCTTCCCATCGAGCCCCGTTGCAATGATATGACCATTTCTTTTCGGATTGATCCAGACGTCTGTCCAGGCGGGGGGAAGAACGATCTTGTTGAACGTATCAATCCGAGATTTTTCTTTGATGGGCCGGCCTTTCGAATCGAAATAGACCCATGATTTTTTCCCCGATTTCTTTCGGGTGATCCCCGGTTCCGTCAAAACAGCCCGTTCGAGGCCCGCTTTTTTCAACAGCTTGTTGCTATCTTTCTTCACATAAACCCCATCGACAAGCCGGAGGGATGTCCACAGGGTCAATCGCGGAAATGAATACCCTTTCTCTGTGTGAGATGGAAAAAGCCGTATTTGGATAGAGTAGAGCCCTTTCCAGATTCTCCCCAGCCGGTCCAAGGAAGCGCCGGATCGAGAACGTCACAACGATTCTGGTAAATAGTCCCTGCATTAAGGTTCCGTGAGAACGCGTTCGCTCGATCCCGGTCTTTCGTCCAGACCGATGCGGTCAGACCAAACCGAGAGTCATTCATCTTGGAGAGTGCCTCTTCATCACTATTGACCTGCAATACGGGAAGAAGAGGTCCAAAACTCTCTTCCTGCATAACAGACGCCTCATTGGGAACCCCATCAAGAAGAGTGGGGGAGAAGAAATTCCCTTCCCCCCGGTTCCCCCCAAGGAGAAGCTTTGCGCCTCTATCCGTTGCATCCTTTACCTGGGATTCGAGCCAGGCGAGGGCGGACCCTTTTGCGAGCGGCCCCATCGTGGTACCCACTTCCAATGGATCTCCCAATCGATACGCTTCGAGTAGCGGCCGAACCCGATCGATAAATTCATCGTGATGCTTTTGGTGCACATAGACCCGTTCGACCGCGCAACACGATTGACCCGCGTTATAACAGGCGCCATCTACAATATTTTCAACCGCGCTTTCGAGGTCGGCATCTTCTGCGACATAGGCGGGATCGTTGCCACCCAGTTCGAGCCCTGCATCGATCATTCGAGCCGTACTGTTCTGGTATACGTCCCTGCCCCCTTCGACCGAACCGGTGAAAGAAACGTGAGAAACGGCAGGGTTTTGGATTAATCGAGACGTCTCTTCGTGCGTCAGGATCAGGTTCGTAACCAGATCGCCAAAGGCCTCTTCAAAAGCCGCGCCACAAAGAGGGGTCTGCGCGCTGTGTTTCAGAAGAATTGTGTTGCCCGCAAGGAGAGCGGGGACAATCACATTGACCGGAATAATCAACGGATAGTTCCACGCCGCCATATTGAATACCACCCCGAGAGGTTCGTGTTCGATTCTTCGGTGGAACCCTTCTTTCTCAGGAAGAATATCGGGAGCAAGAGCTTCCTCCGCAATCGAGATCATATATTCAGCCCGTTCAAAGACGGTACCCACTTCGTTTTCGGATTGCGAAAGTGGTTTACCCATTTGGAGGGTGACGGTCCGGGCGATCTCATCCGAATTTTTCCGGAATCGCTCCAGTCCTTCCTCTATTCGAGAAATCCGGTCTGCAAGAGATACGTTTCTCCACAACTCCCAACATTTTCGGGATGCAGTTACTTTTTTCGCGAGTGAATCCCCTTCATCGTAGGGAAGGTCGCAAACGACATCACCGTTGAATGGATTTTTTACCGTAAGACTCATTTATCTACTCCGGGGTCACGTAAGCGCTCGTGATCCCACCATCGACGAGGAAGGTTGTTCCGGTCACGAAAGAGGAATCATCGGTCGCAAGGTAGAGCGCCGCTTTGGCGATCTCATTCGCCTCGCCGAACCTTCCCATCGGGATATGGACGAGCCGCCGATTCTTCTTCTCTTCCGTATCGAGATATTTCATCAAGAGTTCCGTCTTGAGAGGCCCCGGACAGAGCGCGTTGACCCGGATGTTTTCGCGGGCATGGATGACCGCGAGTTCCCGCGTCATTGCGAGAACGCCTCCCTTGCTCGCTGTATAAGCGAGTTGCGGTGTTGCCGCCCCGAGAACCGCAACAAAAGAAGCGGTGTTAATGATCGCTCCGCCTCCGGCACGCCGAAGGGCAGGGATCCCGTATTTACAACCGAGGAAGACCCCTTTCAGATTGATCGACATCGTGAGGTCCCAGACCTCTTCGTCGGTCTTTTCCGCGTCATCATCAGCGGCGTGGCTGATCCCGGCGTTATTAAAAAGGATGTCGAGCTTTCCGTATTGGGTTTCGGCACTCGCGACCATATTTTTGGCGTCCGTTGCTTTGGAGACATCCGCTTTCACAAAAAGCCCACCAACCTCTTTCGCAGCCGCCGTTCCCGCTTCTTCGTTCAGGTCAACTACGACAACATTGCCCCCTTCTTTGGCGAAGAGCCGGGCTGTCTCCAAGCCGATCCCGCTCGCGCCGCCGGTAATCAGGGCTGTTTTATCTTTCAGCTTCATTACGTTCTCCGCATGGTCGCATTTACCAGTTCATCAAAGATCCTCTGTTGGAGAGGATCGTCGGCCGAATTCAATTCCGGATGCCATTGTACTCCATAGAGCCAGTGATGATCCGGTTTTTCAATCGCTTCGATTACTCCATCCGCCGCATGAGCGCCCACCTCCAGGCCGTTGCCCACCTTGTCGATCGCCTGATGGTGCCAGGAGAATGCTGAGCATGTCGAGACCCCCATCCATTTGGCGAGCTCTGAATTTTCCGTCATCGAAATCTCATGCTCCACAGGTTCCCGAGGAGGGAGGCGGTGTTTCACATCCTCTCCAAATACATCGGGAAGATGGGAATGAAGAGTTCCCCCGAGAGCGACATTGAGGATCTGCGCTCCACGGCAGATCGCGAGAGTGGGGATCGATTTCCCAAGGAGCGCCCCGATTAAATCGAACTCCGTCCGGTCCCGTTCGTCATCGATCATGTAGTGCGTTTCATGTTCCCCGGCACCGTACCTTTGAGGGGAAACATCCCCGCCTCCGGTAAAGACGACCCCGTCGACGATGTCGAGCCATCGATCGATATCGATCGCCCCGGGGGGAAGGAGAACGACCTCGGCTCCGGCGCGCCGGACCGATTCGACATAGTTGGCGAAGAGATGGTACCGATTCTCATCATCCCGCCCGTATGCGGTTACCCCGATCAGGGATCTCTTCGATTCAGATTCGTTCAAAGTATCGCCTTCGCTCCCAGTCCGTAACCGTATCATCGAATGCCGACACTTCCGTCCGGAAGAAATGAGTGTAGTGCTTCACGACATCCGCTCCGAAGACCTCTGTGGCAAACGAACTCTTCTCAAAGAGATCGGTCGCTTCCCGCAAGGAGGCGGGAACGCAAGGGAGGCTTTCCGCTTTGTATACATCCCCTTCAAAGTGGGGGGGAGGTTGCATCTTCTTTTCGATCCCATCGAGCCCAGACGCAAGTGCGGCCGCGAATGCGAGGTAGGGGTTACAGTCCGCGCCCGGAATCCGGCATTCGATGCGAAGACTGTTTCCTTCGCCCACCACGCGGAAGCCGGCGGTACGATTATCGTTCGACCAGCCGAGGCGGGTCGGAGCCCACGATGCGGCACGATACCGTTTGTAAGAATTCACTGTCGGCGCGTAGAAGGGCATCACATCCGGGACGTGTGCGATCCATCCGGCGAGGAACTGCTGGAAGATTTCTGACTCCCCGGAGAAGGCATTGTTTTCCCCTTCCCAGAGACTCATATGCACGTGACAGCTCGAACCCGCCTGCTTCTGGTCGAACTTCGCCATGAAGCTGACACTCATGTCGAGGCCGTCCGCAACTTCTTTGATGCATTGCTTGTAGAGAACGTGCCGATCCGCCATGCCGAGCGCATCGGTGTACCGGATATTCAATTCATGTTGTCCGAGCCCCCATTCCCCTTTGGAAGTTTCCACCGGAATGCCAGATTTTCGAAGATGACGTCGAACGGGACCGTTCAGTTTCTCATGGCGTGTCCCCTGAAGCATGTGGTAGTCCTCGAGATACCATCCTGCCTGGGAGAGGTCATGCCACCCTTTTTCCGCAGCCGCTTTGTAGGAGTTCTCAAAGATATAATATTCGAGCTCGGAAGCTCCGAAGGGGGTCAATCCCGATTTGGACGCGCGTTCGACCTGCTGTCGAAGAACCGATCGCGGGGCGACCGAGGTCAACGCGTGCGACTTCGTATCATGGACGTCGCAGATGACAAGAGCGGACTTCTCGAGCCAACTCGCGACCCGAAGGGTAGAGAGATCAGGGACGAGATGAAAATCGCCGTAGCCGAGTTCCCAGTTCGCGTAGTCGTATCCGGGGACCGGATCCATCTCCATGTCGACAGTGAGAAGGTAGTCGCAGGCGTGCGAGCCGTCCTTCATAACGGAATCGAGGAAGAAGCGGGCATCGACCCTTTTCCCCATGAACCGGCCGTAGCTGTCGGTGAACATGACGAGAATAGTATCGACCTCGTCCCCCTCGACCATCTTTCGAAGAGTTTCTGAGGTGAGCATCCCTTCGAGAGCCATCCTTTCATCTCCTTTGCGATGGAACGACCCTATTTTACCCCCTGATATGCGATTTAAGCCCAAAAAATCGATAATCGATCGGGAGAGAAATGCACATAGATAGGTATGCGAATGATGATTGGAGACAAAATATGCGAGATTCAAATAGAGGTACCACGAATATAGGGCAAAATACCGTTATTTCGACGATTTCGACCCTTCTTATACTTCTGAGCTTCCCGCTTATGACGGCGGCGCAGACAGCCCCATTAAACCCAAATTCTGGAAACCAGCCAACGCTATCCCCCCAGAACCCGGTACTACCTCAACCGCCCGTGTTACCACAACCCCCGGTAAACCCTCAACCTCCCGTGTTACCCCAACCGCCAGCAATACCACAACCACTTTCCGGAGACGTGATGGTGGGGGGCGCCAATTTCGACTACCCCGATCTTCTGAGCGCCATAAAATATTTGAATACGTTCGGCGTCGGCAACGGAGGAGTGACCTTCAAAATCCGAACAGGAACGTACATCGGACCCTACATGGTTAGCGCCATAGGAACCGCCTCCTCCCCGATTGTTTTTGAGCCCGATTCAGGAGCAAATGTTGTCCTTACGGGAAGTCCAAGTCTGTCGGGCCAAATATTGTTTACCCTTTATGGCCCCCATGTCACGATTCGAGATCTTCACATCAAAACAACGAATCTAAGAGGCCATATTGATATCGGAAAATATGCAAAAAATACAACCATTGCAGGAAACACATTCATCTCAACGGGAGCAGGTTTCACCTGTAGAATCGCCGCACCCGGAACCGTTTTTGAAAACAACACAGTTTCCCATAATGGCCACGGCGATGTCGTTCTCGATAATATTGGATCCACGATCCTCGGAAACAAAATCAGCGTTGAAGACGGGATTTCAAACGGGAT
>PVBE010006775.1_pt1 | contig 13883 bp, 10 predicted proteins | sample 1631181 | NCBI WGS metagenome assembly PVBE01 (sample SAMN08397723, study PRJNA350692) | Marine metagenome, whole genome shotgun sequencing project. | isolation source: water | place: Pacific Ocean | collected 2012-04 | reverse complement strand
TTTTGATTGACGGCAAAGATAATAGTTTTACCCAAACGATCTCCACCTTCAGTTTTAATACCATTTTCCATCAAGTGCTTGAGCATTAAATCAATCGTGCCTGTATTAAACAGCTCTTTATTGATTTTGGATGCCGAGACTTCTTCAGGTGCATCTTCATCGCCCCAATTTAGACTATCCCAATGTTGTTTTTCTTCTTCAGAGAGTTCGTCATATTTCACACCTTCACGCATGAATTTAAGTGGGACAGAATAAGCTTTCGGTGGCACAAGATAGCCATCGGCAATGGCTTGATCAAGGTCGTAGTAATCGGTTGGCACACCGCTTTCTAAGCCAAACAGTGCGTATGTATCACGATCTACTTCATCTCGTGGCGTTGCGGTTAAACCGACCAGTAAGCTATCGAAGTATTTAAAAATCTCGCCAAATTTTTGGTAAACGCTGCGGTGGGCTTCATCAATAATAATCAGGTCAAACATGCCTGTACCAAATTTACGTGTGCCATCGGCATTCATTTCATCAATCAAACCCATCATGGTTTGATAGGTCGAGAAATACACTCGACCAACTTGGTTTTTATCCTCAAGTAAATTGACGAATGAGGCATCTTTTAAATTGGCTTTAAAGGCATTGTGTGCCTGATTGACCAATGAAGTACGATCTGCAAGGAATAACGCCTTTTGTACCACGTTGGCTTTCATCAGCACATCAACCAATGCAATCGCTGTACGGGTTTTGCCTGTACCTGTCGCCATAATGAGCAAACCAGCACGTTCTTTACGTTGGTAGGCTGCAAGCATGGCTTTAATGGCACGAGTTTGGTAATACCGCTCTACAATTTCAGCATTAATCGGAAAACTACCTAAATCAGGGTTATTCTTACGTCTTTCGATCAGGCGTTTGAGTTCTGTTTGCGTATAAAAACCATGTACTAAGCGTGGTGGACCACCTTGCACATCATTCCAGATTCGAGCTTTATAGCCATTGGTATAGAAAATGACAGGGCGTTGTCCTGTTTGTTGTTCTAAGCAGTCTGCATAGAGTTTGGCTTGCTGTTGTCCAATATCGGGATCGGTTGATGTGCGTTTTGCTTCAACCACAGCCAAAGGCAAACCATTGGCATCATACAGTACATAATCCACTGCACCTTTACCCGATGGACTCGGCATACTTGTAACAGCAACTTCTTCTCGAACCGTTGTGCCAATTTCCCAACCTGCTTCTTCAAGCATGAGGTCAATTTTTAGTTTTCGGGTTTCGTCTTCTTTATAGTCGGTATGGTCTTCGATTTTGCTATTGGCAATTTTGGCTTGTTCAACATCTGCACGTTTTTGTGCAAGTTCAGCATCTATGTTGGCTAATAATTTTTCTCGTTCTTCTAAACTTGCAGACAACTCAAAGAGTTTTTGTTCACGTTCACGTAAGGCTTTGTGTTGTTCTGCAAATTGTTTTTCTTTGGCTTCGGTTTCTTTTTGCAGTTGTTCTTTGTTGGCGGTAATTTGCTGTGTATTGTCAGCATTTGGAATCAGTTTTGGGTTAAATATAATTGACTGAGAACGGTCTTTTGAAGGTGAACCGTAGTTACGTTCAAACCAGACATACATCAAGAAAAGATGCTGAATGTGTCTTACAGTTTCTTCAGTAGTGAGTTGTTTAAACTTTTTCCCATGTACAGCACTGTTGCCGACCATGCGGATATTATCCATTTTGTCCCAAATATAGGGAGGAATCAGGTCTTTAAATTTGATGTCATTAAGTAAGTTATGCAATGAAGCATCATAAGGTTGGGTGAGTTTCTTATCGTATTGATACAGCCATAGAACAAGGTTTTCAAGCGATGTTCTTGCTGCTGCTAGGGCAAATTGAGGGGAGATATAAACGAGCTTTTCAGCTTCTTTAGCAGTGGTTGCCAAACTTTTAAATTCAGGCTCTAAAAACTGAAAGTTGCTCATTATTCCCCCAAATAGTTTCTTTTAAAGTATTCATTATTTGCATACTATATCGCAATTAAACTGCCGAATTAAGACATGATTATCTAAAGTCTTAATAACTTTCCTTATGATTATATAGAGTAAGTTAGAATATATTTTTTATTGAGTATTTGATAAATAAAGCATGTTCTAAGTCATATTTTCCAAAATTTACTATATTCAATCAAACTTGGTTCTGCATTTGCCACGTATAAAATGCTGCTTCGACCTGATTTTAGTCGAGTAATTGCTGTATACAATAGAGCATATTCTTTATTCAAATACATTTGATCCCAAACAACTAAAAGTGCTTTGGCTTCCCAACCTTTAAAACTGTGTACAGTACAAACTTTAATTCTTGTATCACCTTTAAAAAACCACATTTTTTTCTGACGAGATTCAGTCGGATCTTTTGAAAAAATATCAATATATTTGAAATTAAGCTTATCTAAGGCTTGGCAAACAGTCATACCAATTTCATGCGTTTGGACTAATACTGTAATATCAGAATGACTAAGTCCAAGTTTAATAACCTCATTTCTGAATTTATTAAACTCATTTAAAAATGTAGATGTATTTATAGATTGAACGTTTTCCCAAATTAAGGTTGACTCTTCAATTGTTCCAAAATCAAATGAATCCTGTTGTGATGTTTTTGACTCTGATTTAATAACTTTTTCTTGTGGCAAGAACATTTCCGCAAATTTATTTGCCAATGGAATTAAATTATCAGGTAGTCGGTAGGTTTGCTTTAGCTCAGCCCATGCACCTCTAAAGCCAGCATTTTTCATCACATCATCCGTCCACAAATCTGCCGATGAATAAATATCTTGGGTTGTATCAGCACACAATAGCATTTCACCGCCATCAGCCAATAATTTTTTTAAAATATCCCACCACTTAGGATTAAAATCTTGCCCTTCATCCACCAAAATTGCATCATATTTTTCAGGTTGACTTTCTTCTATTGCTTGATTGATTACAGCGCAAAATTCATCATTATCAGGAAAAGATAGTCCTTGTTTTTTTGCAGTCTGAAAGAGTTCAGCGTATTCGCTATCTAAACTGGCGTCATAGCATAATCTTCTACAGAGGTAATGAAAGTTTAACCATGTCGCATCTTTTCTAATTTTTGGATACTCTCTGACGGCTAAATCCTGTAAATAGTTCATTAATGTAATATTAAAGGTCACAATTAATACAGACTGATGTTCTCTTAACAAATTTGCTGCACGACCTGCTACAACTACAGACTTACCAGAACCCGCGGGTCCTTTTAAACGTCTAAAACCTGATTCTGTACGTTCTTTTATAAATTTTTGTTGTTGTACATTGTAGTTTAATGGCTCACGTTGTTCTTTGCTTGATTCAGGTTCAATCAGCCAAACTCTCAATTGTTGAGCAATTACTGGATTCATGTAATTTGATGATAGTCGATTTATACCTGAAGGAAAATTCTCGGCTATAGTTTTGGTAAAGCTTTCTTTTGAAAATATGATATAGCTATTGTGTTTATCATCATTATTCGATGCAAATACTTTTCTATTTCTACTTTGAAATATAGGTTGAAACAATGTTTCTACATTTTCTTGTGTTGCAGAAGGTAGTACTAGACCACATGAGACAACTATCGAATATTTAGGTCTGCTCAAAATTGGACAATATAAATCTAAAATTTCTTTACGGTATAGAAGTAATTGATCAACAGGGTTTTTCTTTACATAAGATATTTTTTCACCTTGATGATTAATTGCATATAAGTGAACTTTTCCATTATTTTTGGTTTCAATGCCATATTGCATAGCTGAAAAATCCCAATTTTTTACTTCAAACACTCCAATGCCAATTTTTGGATGTAGTATTACAACATCTGGACATAAACCATTTAAATGCGGTTGAATATAGATTTCCCATTCGTTGGGAAGATGCTTGTCTAGATAGTCAATAAATTTCTTTTCACCACTTTCTAGTGGTTGTTTCAATTTATCCCAATCTGTTTTGGGTGGTGAAATTACTCGTTCAGTTTTCATAATTATTGTTTTTTATCTGGGTGAATAAGCCACCATAAAGTTATTGAAATAAATGCTACAGGTACGAGTACATACTGTATTTTGACACCAACATAGCTAAACATTGATACGCAGAATATGATCAAAGCAATTGATATAAATGCCATCCATCCAAAAAATTTTGTTAAAGCAGATCGAATCTTATAAATCATTAGCGTATGTAGTGATTAATTTTTAATAACTCATTAAATATCAATATTATATTTAGATCAATTATTGTGAAAGTGATTGATTATTTTTTAATCTTTAAATATAACCATTTTTTGGAAATTTATTTTCAATAACATGAAGAACATAGAAGTGGTATTCCTATGAATACCACTTCTAAATCTTAAATTAAATTTTATAAAGTACCGTTAAATGCTTGGTTTTGTAATGATTTAAACAATTCATCTAGTTTGCTTAAATCTTGAGTAAGGGTTTTTCCAAGTTGTTTAAATTTATCACAAATTTCTATAAATTTTTCTTGCTTAGCCAAAGGTGGAAGTAGCACTGTAACTTTGTTCAAATTTGCTTGATTAATCCCTGAAATAGTAGATTTTGTAATGTAAGGAATGATGAATTTGTTTCTAACATCGTTATTATTTAAATAATGATAAAGAAATTCAGGCAGAATTTTTACAAGATTAGGACTTAATCTAATTAATGATGATTCAAAAATCATGTCCTGATTAGAACATTCAACAAGACATGCTTTTGCAGCACCATCATAAGTTAATGAACGTCGAGCAATTAAGATATCTTTATTTGTGATCTTATACTTTTTAATTTCTTCATTACTAATATTAACTTGTTTTAAATTATCGGGTTTAACAACGCCATAAAAGACATCGCCCATATGTACCATTGGGACTCCCCCAGAATTTACATATGTTTCTTTTGGGAAATAGGCTCCACTTATTAACTTTTTAGCCAAAAGTGATTCGAGGTTAACCAAATCCCACCCTTTAGGATTGCTGACAGGATCGCCAAACATATCAATAAACGTGGCTTGTAAAAGCTGATCTAACTTTTCAATCGCTTGCTGACGTTTTTGGCGTAGCTCATCCGCTTGATCTAAAATAGACGCAATTCGGCGTTGTTCTGCAAGTGGTGGGAGTGGGATTTCAACATTCAGTAAATCACTTTTACCTAAGTTTATTTGTAAACCACCACTCGCGAATTTTCTATAATATTCTCTAGTCTTCGGGTCATTTAACACATGTTGGAGGTATTTATTATCTACTTTAGAGGAATCTTTGATAATTAGCTTACCAACTCGTTGATTCAATAAAATATTTCTACCATCAGTTTGCACCAAAGTCGGGACACCTAAAAGCTTTGGATCGTTTGCAAGGTCAGTCATGGCAATTACAAGATCACCATCTTTCAATAGAAAACCTTTATATTGGTCAGCAAAACTATCAGGTAAGAATCTTGGATTGTATTCAATATCAAAAATTCCACCTAATCGAATATTACTCATACGACAACTTAAGGTATTTGAATTTTCAACATAATCAGATGATTTAAAAGCATATCCATTTTGTAAATCACAAATTTCAGAGAGCTTAACCTTGATCACTTAAGCATCTCCTTAAGCGTAGCCATTCCTTTTAAAATATCCTGCTCAAGCAATTCTAAATCCGCCAAAATTTTACTTGGTGCTTCATATTCCACTTGCTCATACACCACTTCTTTATAACGGTTAATCGACAAGTCATAACCATTGGCAGCAATATCAGCTTTATCCACCATAAAGCTTTGCTCTTTGGCGTTACGAGAGCTTTCTTCTTCTAAGTTTTTAAATCGAGCAATAATGTCTGGAATGTTATTATTTTCATGCTTAGATGCATCTAGCTCGTTACGCTTATCATCCAGCGAATAACCATCTGCCTGCATATCATAAAACCAAACTTTGTCCGTACCGCCTGACATGGTTTTGGTAAAGATCATGATTGCAGTTGAAACCCCTGCATAAGGCTTAAACACACCAGACGGCATCGAAATAATGGCTTCAAGCTTTTGCTCTTCTACAATCTTTTGACGCAAATCTTTGTGTGCTTTTGATGAACCAAATAACACACCATCAGGCACAATCACCGCAGCGCGACCGCCAGTTTTAAGTAGACGTAAGAACAAGGCTAAAAATAGCAATTCGGTCTTTTTGGTTTTTACGACAGCCTGAATATTCTTAGCACAGCTTTCATTGTCTAAACTGCCTGCAAATGGTGGATTGGCTAAAATCAAACTGTACTTACTTTCGATATGCGAATGCGTTTCGCTTAAAGAATCACGGTTTTCAATTCGTGGGTTTTCAACACCGTGCAGCATCATGTTCATTGAACCAATACGAAGCATAGTGCTATCAAAGTCATAACCAAAAAAAGTTTCTTCACTAAAGCGTTTAGCTGCTTCAGGATTGGCAAAAATTTCAGTACTGTAATGATCGTTTAAATATTCACTTGCAGCGACTAAAAAGCCTGCTGTACCACAAGCAGGATCACAAATGGTATCGGTTGGCTTAGGTTGCATCAGCTCCACAATCATCTTGATGATATGGCGAGGCGTACGGAACTGACCATTTTGACCTGCTGAGGCAATCTTACCGAGCATATACTCGTAAATATCACCTTTGGTGTCTTTATCATCCATAGGCACATCAGCAACTAAATCCACTACTTTGGTGAGTAGCGCAGGCGTAGGAATGGTAAAACGAGCATCCTTCATGTGATGGCTATAGGTGGTTTCGTCTTCTGCACCTAAGTTTTTAATGAAAGGAAAGACTTCATTGGCAACGGTATTATATAAAGTTGCAGCATCGCCTAAAGTGATGAATTTCGACCAACGTAAATGATCTTGCTCAGGCGTGAAAATTGGATGTTCTACTGGCTTCTTTAAACGGTTGGCTTTCTTTTCTTTGGTGATTTGAATTTCATCGAGTCGGCGAATAAATAGCAAATAAGTCATTTGCTCCATGACTTCTAAAGGATTGGAAATACCACCACTCCAAAATGAGTTCCAAATCTGGTCAATTTTGCTTTTAATCTCGCCTGTAATCACGTAGATGACTCTCAAATTTCTTTGTATCTATTGTGTTGGATTTAAAGAGTAAAATCTATGGAAAAATAAAGCAATGCGACAAGACTAGACGTTGGTACTATGGCAATAATTCTTTAGCATTGATTTCTAATGCAGACGCAATTTCATATAGTTTTTCAACAGTGAGGTTAACCTCCCCACGTTCAATGCGCCCCATATAACTACGGTCAATACCACACTGTAATGCGAGAGCTTCTTGCGTGATGCTTCTTTGTGTTCTTCTATTGCGAATTAATTGACCAATTACGTTGGATAATTCTGACATTTGAAACTAACTGCTCAAAAAACAGAAATATCACCAATTGAGGACTATATATCCACGGACTATAATCCTCTTTTGCATAAAGGACAGCCCGTCATGAGAAAAACCGTAAATTTACCTTTATACGATGAGTTTATGGATATTTTTGCAAATCATGAAATTCAGAATTGGCAAGCCAAGCATTTCTGGGAAAAAATGGACATGGATAAAAGTTCCAAAGTTGAACAACATCGCCGCCTAATGTATGCAGGGTTAAGAGTTCTAGTAAAATGCCATTATTTAGAAGTAGACGTATCTCAATCTACAAGAAAGGCCTTTAGCTATAAAGAGACACATCGCTTAGAGAATTTAAGAGAAAAATTTAAAAAACAAAAACTTGAAAAAGTATTTTTAGCAAAAAAGATAGAATTTTTAGGTCAAATCAAAGATAAAGAGAACAATATAAATTTTATTCAAACTCTTTTGGCAGATGATAAAACACTTGAAAAGTATTTTATTGTCCATCAGCAGAAATTGGAAAATGACATTAGAAGTATCAATTCCAACATCAAATTCATGGAAGATGTTTTAAATTAGGTGCAACTGTAATAAGAGTGTTGGATTGTGAGACATATCATAAGATGAATGAGCTTTTCTTTTAAGCAACTTTACTTTGGTATGTTCGAACTATTTGTGATGCCTGGTCAGATTAAAAAGATTTTAACTGGTCAGGTCTATAAGAGAATAAGTGGTCAATTAAAAGAGAATATGCACCTTACTTACATCAATTGCCACCAGTTCAGTATTTATTCGCAATAGTCAACTATGTAAATAGTACATTTTATGTTAGTTTTCGCTTAGATAATTCTAATTCTTTAATACTACCATATTTATTTAATGTTATTGAAAGTCATTTTCAAAACCTTCATCTTTTGGATGAGATATAAACAGGCATCATTTAAAATTATTTCAGAATTCGATAATACAATTCGAGGATCACTCACAACACAAAGTCTTGATAATGCCCTAAATAGCGCCAGAGCAACGATCCGATTAAACCAAGATGCTTTTGGCTACAATCAATTTGAAAATGTCCTTAAATTAAAACTATGCAATGGCTTGGCTTTTAGACAATCTTGCCAAGATCAGGGGTATTAAACACCCCTTTTATGGATTTTCTAAATTTTCTTAATATAAGCTAGCTTCATAATTTGAAGTAGCCTATCCATGCCCAAAGAAAAACAAAATTAAAGAGCTATAGCGATATTAGGATTTCCAAATACATGCATTGCAGCCCAGGCACTTTCAACTGGGTAAATTTCTTTAATCTTATTGTTTGCTTGTAAACTAGCATCAATAATATTTGACCCTAATTTCAAGCTATTTAGAAATTCTTCCAGCCAAGGTCCTGGAATTACTACATTTAAACTCCATGCTGGTGCAATCACAGTTTCATACCCTGCCAATAAAAGATTTTTCGTTAAAGTTTGAAAGCTTTTTGCATAAATATCCGAATGAATATGCCCACCATGACATACAAATAGAATAGCTACTTTACCATTTCCAAGAATTGAAGAAGAAGTATATTTTTTATCATCGCTAGGATATAAGCCAGTGAATCCTCCATTTCGAGCACGACCACCATGACAAATAAAAACTTTCAAATCTGTTTGATGTTTAAACTCTGGTATAAGCTTTTCTGATAGGATAATTTCTTCACTCTTAATATGCTGCATTAAACGACCATGAGCAAGTAGAATTGCTGTATCATTTTCTATTAAAGGAGCCCAAACTGATATTTTAGAAATATTTATATTTAATTTATTGTAATTCAGATAATTATCTAAAGAAAGTGGATTGCATATAGCTTGATTAGACTTAGATTCAGTAGGTTCTAATAACAGATTGTGAGGAAAACAAGCCATATCAGTATCACAAAATACAATCGTGTGTTTATCAGTTTTTGGAATATATAATTTCGGTAAATGTTCTCGTATATTTTTACTTTCATCAAACCAAATATCCTCACGAGTTATAAATGGATTATTTATTTTAGGACTATCTATAAAGCCAAAATCAGGTAAGAATTCATTTAACCACTTAAGAATTTCCATCTTTTTTAAGTTAGGAATAATTCCTTGAGCGATAAACTCTCCTTCATCATGTAATATAAAGTATAGTTCTTGATTTAAAAAACCTAACCAAAGATAACGATAGTTTTGACGGTTTTTTAGAATGGTTTTTAATTCATGAAAATATTGAGAATTTTTACCTTTGAATTTACTTAAAGTTTCTGAATCATGGCGAATTAATTGTTTAAAAGGAAGTCCCTTACTAAGCTCAAATGCCATGCTACCATCTGACATAGCTCGATGAGCTAAAATAATACCTTCTATATCACCAGACTCTAATGAAGTTTCCAGTAAGCGTGTTGCTATTACTTGAATACGTCTGACCTCATGAATATGATCGCTTTTATTTCTGGTCAAATGTAACTTGTCAAATGCATTAATTAGAATATTTTTTGTATTTTTTCTATCTGGCAAAAACATACCTCGAATAGAGTTTATTTGCTCATCCGCTAAAGTTTTTTCAATGTGCTTTTCTAAAGTAATCAAACCATCACAACTAGGAAAATCTTTGGAACATAATATTCTCAAATTGCACAACAACGCTAGCCAAGGTACAGCAGACGCATCACCAAAAAACTTAATTTTGTCAAGATTTTTTTTAGAGTACTCATTAGCATTTAATAGTGCTTTATAGGGATCTTGAATTAGTAATAAATTCAAATAGGCCATATGTATCTTTTGTTCATCATAAGCTTCTAAGTCACATATAGATAAGATTTTATAAAAAATTATTTCTGCCAATTCAAAGAAATTGAAGTTTCGAAAAAAAATGAAGATGGTGTTTAGTAATCTAAATTGAAATGATTTGGATACACTGCTAATGGAACTAATGCTATTAACAAGTAAGCATCCATGAATTGCAGCATCTATTGGATTATATTGCAAACAAGCTAGAGAAAATCGGCAATAATGCCCATACTCTGCATGACCATCAAATATAGAACAATAGATAGCCTCTTCAGCATGATCACGAGCTAATTGCTGAAATCCATCACGACTTAAACGCTCTAGAACAGATTCCCATTGCATATATGTCTCGTATAATACACCCTCTTTTTTACTAAGTTCACGAGATACCCCTAAAAAAGTTCCTAATGTTGCTAGATCACTAGGAAGGTTTTCTTCTTCTAATGGTGTTAATGCAAAATGATCAAGTAAGTCATTAATGGTTTTTAGAATAACTTCTGCAGAATAAGTAAGTGGGCTAGGAACTCTATAATCTAGGATTCTGAATTCATTACTTGATTGCATAGACATACAATGTGTAATAAATTCAAAAAACTCATCATCACTTAATTTTTTAACTATTTTTTTATTATCATCATAGGTAATAATATTTGATATTAAATCCAATTTATCTATGATAATTTTGCATAAAAAAGGTAAACATATTGAACTTCCTTCTTGGTGCATAAGTTCAGAAAGCTCAAAATGGTTAATTCTAAATTCATCAGCATTTAAAGAATTAAGCCATGTGAAAATTTCTTGAAATTGCTCTAAAATATTATATTCCGATTCAGCCGAATTATCATTGGAATCAAGTAGAGTCTTTAAATTTTTCAACATTTATTTAATACAACCTTATTACAAGTAATTAAAAACTAATTATTAAAAAAAGATAAATATTCATCTTCTTTTATATTAAATTTAACACCATATTTGTTCTCAAGAAGAGTATTGAATTTTCTTAAATTTTTTGAATTATTATTTGGATTTAATTTTCCGCTTTTTAAGAGATTAAACTCATATTTTGCAATTTTATTGTATTCAATTCCAAATGTAATAACTTCATCAACTTTTCTCATACAAACTCTAACTAAGTTTACAAGTGCGAATATTTCATTTACAGTAAAAGTTGAACATTCTTGATTTGTAAAACAAAAATCATAAAGCTGAGTCGGCATGTTTTTCCAAAACTTGTTTAATTGATTAGATTCATTTTTAATTATAGACTTTAAAGCATCATTTAAATCCTCACTTAAATGAGTAACATGATTTCTTCTCAATCTTAAATATTTAATTGTTTTTATTATTTCTATTTCAATATTTTTAGACCAACTTTGTATTTTTTGCAACAATTGTTCTTCAGGTTTTTCGTTTGATATAGAATCAAATGCAGTAGGATAAACTAATGAATGATAAATCTCAATTTCTTCAATATAATTTAATAAATACTCTACGGAAGCAATATGAATAATACCTACCAATGTATTAAATGCCTTTTTTCTATGTAGAGGTATATCATCAATTTTTACATGTAATCTCGATGAAAATTTATTCTCACAAAAAATATCAGTTGTATATAAGTTTTCAGTTTTTTTTAGCTTTGTAATATTCAATTCTAATTCTGCATCAGAAAATAAAAAATAACATAACTGGTCATTTACCTCTATAAGCTTTTTTTCGTACTTTCTAAGAACAGGAGATTTTATACTACTCATCATTTGAACCTTTAAAAATAATCTTGCTAATTAATGCTTAATAAACTGACTGATTTTATATAAAATTATAAGATATCACACTGGAATATTTGAAAAAGTTGTAACTTTTTTACATTCTACAACTCAACAATATAATAAAAATATACAAATTTATCAATCATATACATGTTTTCGAACGAAGGTATAAAATTTAATGTTTTCTTAGAACCTATAATATTTAAGCTTTAGCTTTAGTGATTGGTCGGGTTCATTTGATAAATTCATTGCGTATTTGTATTACCCATACGTGCATAAATTTCATTAAATTGAGTGTTATCATTTTTTAAGTAAATGTGGCCTGCCACCACTCTCCCAGACAAACTGAGTCTATTATTAAGGTCTTTTTAGTAGGAAAATATGTATTCATAGCTAGGTTCATGAACCAAATATTTTATAATTTATCAATTTAGTACTCTAAGTTATTAAATTTATTGTTTATTAAATATAAATTTAATTGTGAACTAGATTCTAGGTGAACATAAGTTAAATAAGATATCCAAGACTGTGGCCTACACAACACTGTTTGTTGCCACAGCTCAGTAACGTGATGATCTGCGATTATACATCACGTTACTGAGTATCCTAATGAACATAATATAAGTTATGCAGAAATCAGACCGCTACTCGACTTGCGTATTAGTCGAGCCTACGCAAGTCTGCGTGGCTATGACTTCAATGTCTGGGTACATGAGGCAAATATCGCCTATCGTTTCCCGCATATTATAAATTGGGGGTTGGTGAAGTTATTATTGTTTTGAAATAAGGTAAAAGTCCCAAATTTGAGACTAGAGTCCACCATTAGATAACGTGGACTCTTTTTTATGCGCTAAACTTTGTATTTATATGTTTTTTGGAAAAGATTTTCATTCCAATTACACTCTCAATTCTATTTTTTATTTCTGAGTAATTAGCTTCATCAAATAAATCTAAAACCAAATGTCTATGATCACCACCTAAAGATCGAATTTCATAATCTTTAATTTGATCTTTAAACTCTACTGAAGCTAAAAGCTTTTGAAGTTTTATTAAATTATCTTCTGAAATCTCAGATAAACATATATCAAAATCATCCTCTATCATAGAATTTTTATACCAATTCTTTGACGATACTGGATTATTTCTTCGATCTAGCCGTGCCATAGACGCTTTAATGCTTCTTAACTCATCAATAATATATTCTTGTCCTGAAACTTCTTTTTGATCAAGCTTTGCAACTTTAAATTGACCAAAATGTTGTAGGAAAGGACTATATGCTGATGTTGTTTGAGCCTGTTGTGAAATAACCTTAATTTTATGAGCAAGTTTATTTTTAAATTCTACAATTTTTGAAAATCTCAAATCTCGTGGATACTCTAAATGTTCAATAGGAGAAGTATCAAATGAGTATGTAGTTACATCATCTTTAACAATAATAGTAGGTTTATCAAATGCTAACCGCATACCTAACTCAAACATAACATTTGGATTTTTACAACTGACATCACAGACAACGATAGGATTATCATACAAATTTTGAATTATCCGTTTTTGTATGATGCCAACATCATCTGCAAAACTTACAAGATTTCCTTCATAATCAGCTAAGGATATAGCATCTTTTAGAATCTCGTATACATCACTCCAATGGCTTTCATCACATCCATCGATTGTGGAAATAGGCATTACGATGCCGCAAATTTTTTTCGGTTCAGTCATTACTAAATATTCTAAAAACAATGAAAACTATAATAACTTAAAATTATGATTTTTAAATATATAAGTAGTCATTCTGTGTTATTCCTAAGTAGAAATGTCCTACCTAATAACCAAATAGAAATGTCCTATATGGACATTTCCAAGTCAAGCACAGGATTTAGATTTCGTTCTTGAATTGCTGTTTTCTGTGCACGTCTGCTTGGCATCTTTTGAGA
>PVBE011186909.1_pt1 | contig 13885 bp, 11 predicted proteins | sample 1631181 | NCBI WGS metagenome assembly PVBE01 (sample SAMN08397723, study PRJNA350692) | Marine metagenome, whole genome shotgun sequencing project. | isolation source: water | place: Pacific Ocean | collected 2012-04 | reverse complement strand
CTCGATCATCCGCTCGAAATCGCCGAGCGAGTACTCGTTTTCTCCAGCTGCGATTGCTATGGGAAGCTGATTCGCTACTTTTTTGATAAGCTCGATATTGCGCATTGGCCTTACCGGTTCTTCGTACCAGGTAACTTTGTACTTTTCGATCGCGTGGCCAAATTCGATGGCTTCTTCGATGTCGAAGTGTCCGTTGACGTCCACCATAATCAACAAGTCCTCTCCTCCAGCTTCTCGTGCGGCCTCGACCAGGCTTGACTCCAATTCGTGTAGTTTAATAGCGGTATATCCGTGTTCGATTGCTCGCCTGGTTTCAAAAATGATTCGATCTTTACTTCTGAGCGGAGGAAAACTCGCGTATGCGGGGATTGAACGACGATTACTGCCTCCAAGTAATTCCAGGACGCTTGTATCTAGCCGGCGAGCATTTAGATCCCAAAGGGCCATGTCGACACCGGATAGTGCCATGGTGATGATTCCTCCATCTCCATAACGGTAGAGGTGATCCCAGGTTTCATACCAAAGAGATTGCACCTGTCTCGAGTCTTTGCCTAGATAACCAGGTTTAATAAGGTTTTCGACCGCAGAGACGATGGGTGCACCACCACGGCAGGGCTCCGAGGGCGTTGGGATTCCCCACCAGCATTCACCAAACCCGGTTTTGCCAGAGCCATCACGAACTCGAACGATTACGTGTGGCAGCCCGTCGGTAAGCTGCAAGACGTCGATTTCTTCAATCATATTCATGTTTGAATCTCTTTGAGGTTAGACCCTTTGGAGTCTATTTTGGGGTCCAACCGCTCTGCCAGGGCGCGTTGTGATATCGATGATAGTGTCTTTCTGCAAATTTCCAGTTGCCGTCGATTTTTCTGTATTTGTCTAGGTAGTGGCCAGACTGAGTGTATGCTTCTCCGTCCTGGTTTACCCGGATCTCCACTGAGCACCGACCGGTGGCCTCGAGTTCACTAGTAAGTTCGATGACATGATTTTGAACAAAGGGTTTGTGGGTTTGTCTAGACACTCCGGATTCGTAAAATTCAGTCAATGCGGAGTGGCCTGTTGGGGCAAGGTTGTGAGTTTTAAAACTGCCGTCCTCACAAAACAAGGAAACGATTTGTTCCGCATCTCCGTCCACTACTGCATGACAATATTGTGCGGTCAGCTCTCGAATCTGATCTTTTGCTTCTAGTTGTTCAATTCGTGTTTCTAACGTGATCACTGTCTTCCCCTGACTTTCCCTTTTTGTATTCTAGCGCAATTTTTCGGCTTCAGGTCTGAAGGTCAGTTCATGAGTTTGTGAGCTTTACTCGTACGCCAGGCTTATGGGGTTGGGAGACATTGAGAATGATGGGCTTATAGCGCATGCTTTGGGACAAAGAAGCTGAATCTTTTTTGCCGGGTTTAGGGGGGTGTTATGAGTGAAGACAAATCGGTAGATCAAGACGGGGTCCGAACGACGACTGCTATGGAGCAACTAGGCGAGGGAATCAGGGAGTGGGTCTCCGCCCAGCCATTGCGCTCAAATACCAAAAACTCGGTAACGCACGAGAGGGCCAGCCAACCTGGACGTCAGATTCGACAGGATTTGCCTCACGAAGGGGATGATGGAGTATTTTCGCAGGCTTGGTTTCCTATTTGCCTGGACAGTGAAGTTTTAGTTGGTCAGGTTTTAGGAGTCGACTTTTTGGATGGGCGTGTTGTGGTTTGGCGTGATGAGGAGGGTTTAGCGCATGTCTCGAGCGCTTACTGTCCGCATTTGGGGGCGAGTTTGGAATCGGGGGAAGTGATCGGAAGTACTTTGCGCTGTGGATTTCACCACTGGTCTTTTGATCGTGAGGGACAGTGTGTGGGTACTGCTATCGGAGATAAACCGCCTAAAGACGCGTGTTTGTTTGTTTTTCCTACCCTCGAGCGGTGGGGGATCGTTTGGGCTTTCAACGGACTGGAGCCATTGTATGAGTTGCCAGGTTTCCCTTTCGACGATGAAAGGCTGATATTTAAGTCTTTTGCTTTGCCTGAACTGATGCCGGTAGACCCTTGGGTTCAGTGCGCGAACACGCCGGATATTCAACATATCAAGACTCTACATAGGATCTCTTTCGAAGGTAAGGATCCATATGAAGAGGTTCAATGGACGGATTTTTCGATGCGTTACAGTTTCGAAGGGTTTTTCGATACAGGTACCAGCGCTGAATGGGACGTCGGAATTTACGGAACCTCTCTGTATTATCAAAGTGCCTGGCTAGAAGGGCGGTGGTTTGGTTTTATGGTTCCTATGGGATTGCCAGAACCCGGTAGTACGAGAAATTATTTTGTTGTCGCTGCGGAAAGATCAGAAGATGCTTCCCAAGACGAGGAGTTTATCGATCAGTGCATACTCACTGAGATGGGTATCGTCGGAGAAGACACTCATATCATGGAGTCGCTTCGTTTTCGGCCGGGGACCTTGACGCGCTCTGATAGAGTAATTGGGGAATTTTTTAAGTATTTGCGGCGGTATCCCAGAGCTCACCCCTCGGCCGCCTGGATTCGCTAAACAACACCCAGGTTTGGATTTTTATGGAAACTTTCACATCGGTACCTTTTGATCAACGGATTGACTCGATGATGCAGCCAGTGGCGAGCATCGCAAGCGAATTCATTTTTTATTCGGTCAACTTATTTGGCAGTGATATTCCGCTTATCGTGCTTTGGTTGATAGGAGGTGGGTTGTTTTTCACCTTTTATCTCAGATTTATCAACTTCCGAGGTTTCAAACATGCGATTGATATCCTCGGCGGAAAATTCGCAGATCCGAATGATCCAGGCCAGATCAGTCAATTTCAGGCGCTGACCACGGCGGTCTCCGGGACTGTGGGAATCGGCAATATTGCGGGAGTCGCGGTGGCCATATCAATCGGAGGCCCCGGCGCAACTTTCTGGCTGATCGTTGCTGGATTGCTTGGCATGTCCACGAAATTAGCAGAGTGCACGTTGGGCGTGATGTACCGTCGCTATGAGGGGGGGGTTGTGTCGGGTGGCCCTATGTACTACCTGGAAAAAGGTCTTGCACTGCGCGGTTGGCCCCGGCTAGGCCGGGGTTTGGGGATTTTTTACGCGCTAAGCATGGTCGTGGGATGCCTGGGCATTGGGAATATGTTCCAATCAAATCAAGCGGCATCGATCCTGGTCAGCGTGACAGGTGGGGAGAGTAGCATTTTCGCCGACCAGCTTTGGGTCTTGGGTTTGGTATTTGCCGCCGCGGTGGGCGTGGTGATTATCGGTGGTATTAAGTCGATTGCAGCGACGACAGCCAGGATGGTGCCAGGCATGGCGCTACTTTATGTCTTAACGGCTCTCATTGTCATAACCATTAATTGGGATAAGGTGCCGGCCGCGTTTGTCTCGATCTGGGTGGGTGCTTTTGCGCCGGAAGGCGTCACCGGTGGTTTAATCGGGGTGATGATCATAGGGTTTCGTCGCGCCGTATTTTCTAATGAGGCCGGATTGGGCTCAGCTGCCATTGCACACTCTACGGCCAGGACTAGAGAGCCAGTTAGTGAAGGTTTTGTCGGTCTTCTCGAGCCTTTTATTGATACGGTCGTGATTTGTACGATGACTGCTCTGGTGATTATTACGACGGTATACGAGCCATCACTCGCTGGTCAGAATGTTGTGGGGATCGAATTAACTACGAGAGCATGCGCGAGCACTCTTTCTTGGTCGCCGGTACCTTTGTCCATTGCGGCTATTCTATTCGCATTTTCGACGATGATCGCTTGGTCTTATTATGGGCTCAAGGCGTTTACCTATCTAGTGGGAGATTTTAGGTGGGCGGACATAGGGTTTAAGATTTTCTTTCTGGCTTTTGTCGTTTTAGGCAGTAGCATAGAACTTTCTTCTCTTGTGGAATTGTCCGATGCTCTGGTTTTTATCGTGGCGATCCCTAATCTAATTGGACTTTACCTACTTGCCCCGGTTATTAAGATGGAATTGCTTCGCTATGAAAAACAGTATCTTAAGTAGTTTCAATGTTTGGTCAGTCGGTCTGCTTGGCCTGTTCTTCCAGGGAGCAGCGAGTTCCGAAGCGGATATGTTGCTCTTTTCTGATAGTGTCATAACCATGTCGAGTGACCGCGCCGAAAAGGCTCTGCCGCTTGCAGTAGCCGTGAACGGAGGCCTAATCAGCTGGGTCGGTCCGCATGAACAAGCGACAAAGAAGATAGGTCAAAGTACAAAGGTTGTCCGTCTTGGTTCGAAAGCGTTGTTGCCTGGATTTATTGACGCGCACGGGCACGTCTCCTATACCGCGGCTGCCACGCAGTTAGCGAATTTGGCCTCTCCACCCGTTGGGCGAGTTGTCGACATAAAAACACTCCAGGCGACACTGAAACAATACATCAATGAAAGGAATCCCGAACAAGGGGAATGGGTAGTTGGTTTGGGCTATGACGATTCGTTGTTAGCGGAAAATCGGCATCCCGATCGTGATGATTTAGACACTGTCAGCACCGATCATCCGATCTTGCTGATTCATGTGTCGGGTCATCTGGTAGCAACTAATTCTAGGGGCCTCGCGCGCGGCGGAATGAATTCCGAGAGCAAGGATCCCCCAGGAGGTGTGATTAGACGTAGGCCCGGTACTAGCGAGCCTAATGGTGTGCTTGAGGAATCAGCAGCCTATCCGATCCGGCGTTATATGAACGAACCGATAAAAGATCCCTTGGCGAGTGTCAGACAAGCGATGAGGGTGTATGCCGAAAATGGGATCACCACAGTGCAAGATGGGGCGGCAAGCCCAGAAGTGGTCAGCTTAATGCGGGCTGCCGGCCAGGCCGGTCTGGTCGATCTGGATGTTCTAGTGTATCCGGTAGGGCAGACTAACGAGGAAGGTGTTCGGCAGGCGTACCGGTTTGGAGAGTACCGGGACAGGGTGCGGGTGAACGGTGTTAAGTTGATGCTGGACGGTTCTCCCCAGGGTAAGACCGCATTCATGACTGAGCCTTATTTTAAGCCTCCTCATGGCCAGGATTCAGATTACCGGGGGTATCCGGCGATTCCCCAGGCTCGGGTCGATGAACTGGTTTCTTTTTACCTAGAACGAGAAATTCCGGTCATCGCACATGCTAATGGTGATGCGGCTGCGGACATGTTAATCAATGCGGTGCGAGATGCTCGGCCGGCTCATGACCACCGTACTGTCATGATTCACGCCCAAACTGTTCGGGAAGATCAGCTTACGCTGATGAAGGGCCTAGGGATGATCCCATCTTATTTTGCTGCTCATTCATTTTATTGGGGTGATTGGCACAGAGACTCGGTGTTTGGCGTTGAACGAGCAAGTCGTATAAGCCCTACCTCATCTACCGTGGGTCGAAAGATGGTGTTTACGATTCACAATGACGCACCGATTGTGCCGCCGGACATCTTACGCTTGCTTTGGGCAACGACAAATCGCCTCACTAGAACTGGCAAAGTCTTGGGTAGTGAGCAACGAATTTCAACTTACGATGCATTGTCGGCGGTTACGCGCCATGCGGCTTATCAGCACTATGAAGAAACGGAAAAAGGCAGCATCGTAGTGGGAAAAATCGCGGACCTAGTGGTGCTAGATCGAGACCCTCTTGTCGTGTCGAGTAAAGAATTACTCGATCTGGAAGTAGAGATGACTATTTCACGTGGGGCGATAGTGTTTGAGCGCGATTAACTAAAAAATACTGGTTAGCTTCGTTCGGATTTGTCGTGAAAGCCCGGAATTTATTGGATTCATCTTTGCGCCGGTCTGTTTAAAGCTGAGCTCTTTTGCTAGCCTACCTTTCTGCTGAAATTTTTAGGACAAAACGTGAAATCACCCACCGCATTAGACCTTCCGATGGTAGATCCTTTACCGGAAACGACCGACCGATACTTCAATATTTGTCGAGAGAAACTCGGGATGGTGCCAAACGTGCTCCAGGCGCACGCCTTTGATGTTGATAAATTAAATGCGTTTACGGGGCTCTATAACGAGTTGATGCTTTCTGATAGTGGTTTAAGCAAACTTGAAAGAGAGATGATCGCGGTCGTGGTTTCTTCTATCAACCGCTGTTTCTATTGTTTGACGGCTCATGGTGCTGCGGTTCGAGAGCTTTCGGGTGACCCGATATTGGGTGAGCAGCTAGTGATGAATTACCGGGTCGCAGATCTTGATGACAGGCAGAGAGCGATGTTGGATTTTACAGTACAGGTAACTCAATCAAGTCACACGATTGAGGAAGAACATAGGCAAGCTCTGCGCGATGTGGGATTTAGCGATCGAGACATCTGGGACATCATTAATGTGGCCGCGTTTTTCAATATGACTAATCGAGTAGCCAGTGGGTCCGCGATGAACCCGAATGAATCGTATCATTCTGAGAATCGTTAGTAAGATTATTTGCGCATGAAAACGGTGTTGATCGTTGGCGCGAGTGGGCTCGTTGGTACAGCCGCAGCAAGTTCCTTTGTGGGGGAGGGCTGGCGAGTCATCACCTGTTCGAGAAGGTATCCTGAGCTGCTAACTGTTGAGCCTCATCGTCATCTTTCCTTGGATATTACCGATGCATCAGCCTGTTTCGATCATCTAACCGGTATGGACGAAACGATTTCCCATGTGGTTTATGCGGCGGTACAGGAGTCACCCGGTTTGATTCCAGGATGGAGTGATCCAGAACAAATAAGATTAAATGGTCAGATGCTCGAAAATATCCTAGGCCCTTTGCTGTCTAAGGACGGTCTTGAGCATATAACCCTTTTGCAGGGCACCAAGGCCTATGGGGCTAGTGTTGGTTCCATGCGGGTGCCAGCTAGAGAGTCCCAGGATAGGGTTGAGCACCCCAATTTTTATTGGCTGCACGAAGATTATGTTAAAGAGAAATCGGTTAAGCATGGATTTTCGTTTACGATTTTTAGACCTCAGTTGATCGTGGGCCCGAATCACGGAGTAGTCATGAATTTACCGCCGGTGCTGGGCGTATACGCTGCAATACGAAAAAAAGAGCGATTGCCATTTTCCTTTCCCGGCGGTCCGGATTGGATTTGGGAAGCGGTCGACGCGAGGTTGGTTGGCGATGCGTGCTTGTGGGCGGCGGGGGCTGAGTCAGCAAAGGATGAGACTTTTAACCTAACCAATGGGGAAGTGTTTTCATGGCGAGATATGTGGCCTGCTATTGCAAACACGTTAAATGTTGACTCGGGACCCGAAGAATCTTTGAGTATCGCAGGTTACCTTGCCGAGAGAGGATCGCTGTGGGCAGATATTGTTGTTGAACATGATCTAGTGCATAACTCGCTCGAATCGATACTCGGCGAATCACATCATTATGCTGATTTGTGCTTGGCTTTCGGGTTATCTTCTAGCCCCCCAGCAACGTTCCTGAGCACGATAAAAATCAAGCAGGCAGGCTTTACTCAAACCTATGACAGTGAAGAAAGTTTTTGTTTTTGGTTACGCGATCTCCAGGAGAGAAAGATCATACCGTTCTAGTTTTTTTGAAGAAAAGTGAGGCTTTTGCGGGGATACAAATATACTAAGGGCTTGTTTAAGGTTGTGTTAAGAGGAGTGGGTTATGGGTGATCGTCTAAAAGGAAAGGTGGCCATTGTTACTGGTGGTAATAGTGGGATTGGAGAATCGACGGGCCGCTTGTTCGCTGAGGAAGGGGCTCGGGTTGTCCTCATGGCGAGGCGCGAAGAGCAAGGGCAGTTGGTGGCGAGTTCGATTCGCGACAACGGCGGTGAGGCCGTTTTTGTAGGTTGTGACGTAGGGGATCATGAATCGGTGATTCTTGCGGTCCAGAAGGCTGCAGATCAGTGGGGTCGGGTTGACCTGCTCTTTAACAATGCCGGTGGAGGTGCGGGTAGCAGTTTCCCCAATGAGCCCATCGAGGAATGGCAGCGCGTGATTCACACGAACCTAACAGGCACCTTTTATATGAGCCAGGCTGTTTGGCCTCACTTAGTTGAGTCGGGAGGCGGGGCCGTCGTTAATATGTCATCCTTGGCAGCGCAGCGCGGATTTAGCCCGGCAATCAAGAAAGAATTCGGAACCACCAGCTCGTCCTACTATGCGGCGAAGGCCGGCGTTGATGCGCTGACCCGATATATGGCAGGAGTAGGCGGTGAGGATAACATCCGTGTCAATTGTGTGAGACCCGGGCAGATTCTGACGCCTGGAGCGACTGGTGGCACTTCAAATGATCCGGATGGTGGCCATCACGTGTTCGAAAAAATGTTCGAGTATTTCCAGATTGTCAAAGGCCCAGGTTATCCAGTCGATGTTGCTAATCTGGTGCTCTTTCTCTCCAGCGATGAATCTCGATTTATCAGCGGTGAAATGATCAACGTCGACGGGGGCGTCGCGGCAAAGATTTAAGGCTGTCTGTTAGCACTGATAGACCGGGATGATTTTCTTATTGCGTCTGCGCTTGTCGCCTGGCATCTCTTCGTTCGATGTGCGCGCGCATGCGGTGTTGTCGTTCCCGGGTTAGAGGGTACTTCCATAACAGTGGCAGCGCGACGCAGGCGAGAAGCGCGGGTATGACGCTGTATAGGCAGGCGAGCGTGAACTTGGCGGACTCTGTATTTTCGGCAGCTGACGGGTCAAACCCAGCCGCTGCCGCGAGATTAGTAGCCAGAAAGACGCCTATCGCTGCGCCGCCCTTGTTGACCATGCCCCACAGTGAAAAATAAAGACCGGTTCGCTGTTCACCTGTGCGCAGGGTGTCTAAGTCGACCACGTCCGCCGCCATAGACGCGGGCAAAAATACTAGCGCGCCGATTGCCGAACCTTTGAGTAACATGACTACGAAAAAAAGCTCGAATTGTTCTGGGCCCATTAGCGGTATAAAGGCGCTCCACAGAGAAAGCCAAGCGATCCCTAGAACTACGGTCCGATGTTTCCCAAGGCGCTTAGAGATGATGAACCAGATCGGGATACAAAATGCGCTTGATAGATAGTAGGCCAAGATAAAATAAGTATACGTTTCAAAGCCTTGTCCCATGACACTCTGTACGAAGAAAAAAGATAAAGAGGCAGTCATGCTGATCGCCGTGACCAAGAACACAAGGCAGATGACTAGTCTGATATAGGGGCCGTTAGCCGCGACAATCTTCAGTCCTCGAGCCCAGTTGACGCGTGCAGGTGGCTTACGGACTGGGAGTTCTCGGACCCAGAGTAGAGCAGGGAGGGTCAGCGTAGGCATCATGATGACGACCACAATCGCGATGCCCATCAAGGCGTTCGCCGGTCCTGCTTGGCTATGGACGACCGCCAAAATAAGAGGGATGATCAATGACATTAGAGTGCCACCGTACCCAAAGGCCTCCCGCCAGCCGGTTACTCTCGAGCGCTCGTCGTAGTCTGGAGAGAGTTCAGCTCCCCAGGCACGGTAGGGTAGGTCTACAATGGTAAAGCCTAAGTAAAGGAAACTAATCCACACGAATAAGTAGAGATTGGTAACGTTTTCACCACCTAGAGCTTGCCAGAGGGCGATCGAGAAGTCGCTATCAGGTACGAAGAGCATCCAAAGAGACAATACCTTGAGTGGCATACCCAAAACCATCCAGGGTTTGCGTCGACCAAAGCGACTTCTTAGCCTGTCTGAAGCGACACCAATTAACGGATCAGTAACGACATCAGAAATTCGGGAAAGTGCGATGAGCGCCCCGACTGCAGCTAGCGAAAGCCCCAGATTTTGTGAATAAAAAGCGGGGATATACAGGGAGATTGGCAGTCCGACGATAGAAGTTGGTAGATTGACCAGCCCGTAAAGAGCCATCCGAAGCTTGCCTACCGAATTTTCTTCAACTCGATCCATGGACTCCCCTTTGTTGCCAATCAAAGGCGAAAAAAATCTGCACTCTGTTGCTATTGGTCTTTTGTTATAGGCGTATTTTTCTACAATACAGCTTTGTTTTGATTTTGAAAGTGGTTAACACGTTAGTGTTTTTCTTATCAGGGCGTATGGCTAGGCAGCCGTCTTGTTGGCCTTACTTGTTCTACGGTATACGCAAGGTTCAATAGTTTTTGCTCTGCCCATGGCTCCGCCAGGAATTCGATAGCAACCGGCAGGCCCGCGCTGCCGAATCCTGCAGGAACTGAAATAGCTGGGAGTCCAGTAGCTGCCGCAAGCTTACAGTTAAAGTGAGTTTGTTCGCTGCCTACCGGGACTGCTTCTTCGGTAGCGGTCGGATAAACAAGCGCATCTATCTGGTGGTCGTTTAAAAGGGCGAGGAGCTGCTGGCGGATTGTTTTAGCGGTTTCCTGCTGCTCTAGATAGATCTCCCTGTTCTGGAAGTATGGGGTTAAGTAACTTTTCCACAATTCGGCGACCTGCGGCTCGAGTCTGGGATCGTTGGTTAGATCTGAGAAAACACGCGGTTTGAGAGCAAGATAATGGTCTAGATAAGCGTCCAGATCTTTGATGAGATCGTAATTGTCGACGAAATAGGCGCTCGGCGCTTCGACGCTTGATTTCAGTGTGCTGAGTGCAGGTGACGTTAAGGTAACGACCGATGCTCCACGATCCTTGAGAGAGGATAAAATGTTTTCGATTTTTTGATTAGTCGAATGGTTTTCTTGCTGATCACCAAACCAACTGCGCAGTACTCCCACTCGAAGCTCTTTCAGGTTGACCAGACTGAGAGCTTCAAGATAACTTTCAGGAATTTTTCCAAAAGATTCTGTAGTTTGAGTGTCCAGCGGGTCGTATCCTACGGTGGCGTCTAGCATCACCGCGAGGTCTCTGGTGCTTCTCGCGAGCGGGCCTCCTATGTCTCTGGAGCTGGAAAGAGGGATGATCCCGTGACGGCTACTTAATCCTTGTGTGCCCCTGAGTCCTACAAGGTTGTTGTGCGCCGAAGGCACCCGAATCGATCCGCAGGTGTCGCTTCCCATACCCGCAGCTGCGAAATTAGCCGCGACCCCGGCTCCGGTACCGCCACTCGAACCTCCGGGGTGTCGCTCCGGGTTATACGGGTTTCGAGTTACCCCGAATGCCGAACCGCGCGTAGTCCATCCGAAAGCAAATTCATGCATTGTGGTTTTGGCGAGAATAATCGCGCCAGCTTTTTTTAGTCTGACAACTTGAGTTGCATCCTTTTTTGGCCAATGACCTTTGAATATTGCTGAGCCTGCGGTAGTAGGCGCATCGACCGTCTCGTAATTGTCTTTGATTAGTATTGGGATGCCATGCAGTGGAGACCGTGGCCCTTTTGTCTTTCTTTCAATATCGAGTTGATTGGCCTGTTCTAGGGCGCGTTCATTGATATGTTGAATTGCGTTTAATGTTGGACCCTGCTGATCATAGGCTGCAATCCTTGACTGGTACCATTTGACAAGTTCTACCGAAGAAGTCTTCCCGGAATTTAAGTGTTCCTGGAGTTCTTCAATCGATAGCTCCAGAAAATCAGAATCGCCATGAGTCAGTTTGGGCAACAGAGCCATAATCCAGAACGTGGACATTAATAAAAACTTCATTGTAACCCTCCTTGGAAACGAGAGCGGTTGGTTATAGTTTGCACCCCCATTAATTGGGCTCTCCCAACCACTGCGTAAGATTAATCAGACTCATTAGTACATGCGCTCTTTAACGTCACTGGCAATCCCGTCATCGAGCTCTTTGCTCAGCCCCTGGTCTAATTCTAGGTGGTCCGACATGAGCTGGGCCAGTGTCGGCGCCTTTTCTTTAGGTTTGAAGTCGTCTTCCCATAATTTTGATCTTCGGTAGGCCTTGGAGCAGTGCCCAAGCGCTTCTTCTATGGTGACGACGATAACAAGCTCGGGCAGCTTCCCGTTGATAGGAAACAAATCTAAAAGACCAGGATCCACTGAAATGATCGCGCTACCATTGATGCGAACCGTTTCGAGTACATCTGGGATCATAAACAGCAAAGACATTTTGGGCTGCTTAATGATATTGATGACACTGTCCAGGCGTTTATTTCCTGGTCGCTCTGGCAGTATGAGTGTTTTCTCGTCTTTGATATGAACCCAGCCTGGAGGATCTCCCCGCGGGCTTATGTCGGTAGAACCGTCCGGTGCATGAGTGGCCAGCGCCGCGAAAGGCGACATTTCAATGTATTTCTTAATTGACGGACTTAAAACAGAAGTGCTCTTATCCAACACTAGCGGGTGGATTGGATCGCCCATGAGAGTTCGGAGCTGGTCTTCTGACGTGATCTGATGTTCCATCTACCAATGTCCTTTTTGTCGAATTTATGTTTATTTGAAAGAGGAGATCATTCCCGTTTTTTCTATTCGAGTCCTTTATGTACCTCATCCTGCCGCCATGTTCTTGGGCCTTGAAGCGGGGACAATGTCGATTTCGTTATCCGTAAGAGCTGGACGAGTCTTGCGCCTCGCGAGCGCCGCCTCGATGTAGGGACCTAATTTTTCGGCTTTTTCCGCTTCTCGAGCTTCCCTGCCCTCAGCAAATTCGTCGTAAACTTCTGCGTTAAATGTCTCTAAGCTTTCGCATATGTGCTCGTGCTGGTTCTTGCCTCCCTGCTGTAGAAAGATCACCTGATCGACGCCAGAATCAGCGAATCCTTGCATGTGGTCGCGAAACTCCGAGGGAGTGCCAATGCCAGGTGACCTGGCCATGCTCCGGTCTGGGTTGACGTCGCCCCCTCCGTAGGCCGTATCTTTTACATCCTTACCGGCTTCACGCGCTTTTTTTCTGGCCTCAAAATTGTCCCAGAGCTTGCTTCTACCAGGCAAGACATCATCGGTCACTAGTGCGCCGATTGCATATTCAAAGAAACGGAAGCCGTCTTCGCCTCGCCGAGAAGCCTCGTCATGATCTTCGTGTAAAGAGAATGCCGAGACCATCGCGATATTCGCGTTGACCGCATGGCCGAGAGGCACGCATTCTTCCGACATGATGGTGTCGTAGTATGTTTTGCTCCAGGTTTTGGCTTCTTCGGGATCCAGGAAACTGAAAGCTAATACCCCCAAACCGTTTTGTGCTGCCACCTTGATGGTGTCTCGATTTGTGCATGCCATCCACATTGGCGGGTGGGGTTTTTGTATCGGTTTGGGCAAAACATTACGACAGGGTAAAGACCAGTCTTCGCACTCATAACCAGGATAAGGTTCCATCACCATCATGTCAGAAATTTCTCTTGCAGCTTCCAGACACATCTCTCTTTTGCGTTTTGCTTGAATGCCAAAGCCCCCCAGTTCGAGTCTAGTGGCTCCTTCTCCAATACCGAATTGCGCCCGTCCATTAGAGACCAGGTCTAACATGCCCACCGCTTCGGCTGTTCTTGCGGGATGATTGTAGTTAGAGATCACCTGTCGGATCCCGAAACCAATATTGATTTTCTCGGTTTTTGCTGCGATTGCTGACAAGAAGACCTCGCTGGCCGAGCAGTGAGAGTATTCTTCGAGAAAGTGATGTTCTACTGACCAAGCGTAATCGATGCCCAGTTTGTCGCCCAGCACGCATTGGTCGATCGCATCATGCACCAGACGCAACTCGCTGTCAGCCGACCAGGGCTTGGGTAATTGAAGTTCGTAAAGCATACCAAATCGCATAATCTTCTCCTTTCTAGGTCGAACCAACGATACTATGGTTATTGATATGGCGTCTATTTAAAGAGTTGCAAGTTATGAGGATTATCAAGTTTGGTTTAATCGTTCTGGTCGCCATGGTCGTCGTCGGATTTTTCTATCAATCTTACGCAAGCTATTTGGATGCGGCTGTGCACCCGGCTCCAGGCAGACTAATTAAAGTCGATGAGATACATCTCCACATAGACTGCCGCGGGCAGGGAGAGGTGACCCTAGTGCTCGAAGCGGGGTTGGGTATGGACTCTACCGGTTGGTCGTTGATTCACGATCCGTTGAGTAAACATGCGAGGGTCTGCGCTTACGACCGAGCTGGG
>PVBE011436233.1_pt1 | contig 13887 bp, 7 predicted proteins | sample 1631181 | NCBI WGS metagenome assembly PVBE01 (sample SAMN08397723, study PRJNA350692) | Marine metagenome, whole genome shotgun sequencing project. | isolation source: water | place: Pacific Ocean | collected 2012-04 | reverse complement strand
CCTTTCCAGATTTATCAATTTCGTCTTCAGTGGGACAAGAATTCGGGTAGTGCTTGGAATGAGCTCATTGATGAGCTGCTGGCTAGTCCGCACTATGGCGAGCGCTGGGGGCAGCACTGGCTGGATGTCGCCCGCTACGCTGACACAGGCGGCTATTCAAACGACTACGAACGTTCCAACGCCTGGCGCTATCGCGACTACGTTATACGCGCCTTTAATAACGACAAGCCGTACAGCGAGTTTGTTATCGAGCAAATTGCAGGGGATGAACTGTGGGAACAGCAATCGGAGGGGAATCGCAACCCAGAGCTGCTCGTGGCCGTCTCGTTCCTTCGCATGGGCCCGTGGGATCCGGCGATGACACTCGCCCCGCAGGCCCGACAGATTTATCTCGATGACGTCGTAAACGCCGTTGGCCAGACATTCCTCAGCACGACCATGCGCTGTTTCAAGTGTCACGATCACAAGTTTGATCCGCTGCCCACGCGCGACTACTACCGCATGTACGCTGCCTTCGCCGGCACTCAATTGGCCGAGCGACCAGCACCGTTTCTTAAGAGCGAAAATATCATCGGTCTGAAGGAAGGCCGCGTTGCCACGCAACGGTTACTCAAGTTTGCCACGGAAAAGCACAACGCGCTTTACAATAAACAGGAGTCCGCCGCGCGAAAATGGTTTGAGGAACACGGTAAGAAGTACCTCAACGAGAATGCTCGCAAGGATTTGCCTGTTAAAGAGAAGCCACCGCGCCACGTGGGCCTCACGCCAGAGGAGCAGGGTCGCAAAAAAGTACGCCGGCAGGATGAGTGGATTTGGAAACGCCGACTGGAACGCTACCAGCCGATTGTGCAGGGCGTCTACAATGGTTCGACCCCCAAGAGCCTTAACGCGCGCTCCATGCGTCTTCCCAAGGAGTCCGGACAAAAGATCTTGCCGGCAAGTCGTATTTTATTGGGGGGTGCCTTGGAGTCACCGGGGGCGGAGGTCACTCCGGGTGTGTTGAGTGCCCTAGCTGTCCCGGTATCGACAAAGAATCCTGATCCCTACGAGATTTCCGGCCAGTTACAGGGCCGTCGGCTTGCCCTGGCCAAGTGGATTGTCGACCCGAGAAACCCGTTAACAGCCCGTTCTGTTGTCAATCGCGTCTGGCAGCATCATTTTGGTAAGCCGTTGGCCGGCAACCCGAACAACTTCGGATCCAAGGGAGCCAAGCCGACTCACCTGGGATTGCTTGACTGGCTCGCAGCCGATTTCATGGAACACGGCTGGAAACTCAAGCGACTGCACAGGATGATTATGCTCTCAGCCACCTACCGCCAAAGCGGGAGTCACCCCAGGTTAGATAAGTTGAAAAATGAAGATTCGGACAATTCTCTCTTTGCCTATCATCTGCCTCGCCGTCTTACGGCTGAAGAAATGCGTGATAGTTTACTGGTCGCTACGGGGGAACTTAGCCATGTTCAGGGTGGGTTTCCAGTGATGCCTGAGATTAACATGGAGGTTGCGCTGCAGCCCCGCATGATTCAGTTCTCCCTCTCACCGGCCTACCAGCCTTCACGCACTCCGGGTGAACGCAATCGGCGCACGATCTATGCATACCGGGTTCGTGGCCAGGCCAATCCTTTCCTGGAGCTGTTTAACCAGCCCAACCCCAATGACTCCTGTGAGGAGCGTGACTCAGCGGCGGTTACTCCGCAGGCTTTTACGTTGCTCAACAGTCAGGTTATGAGTGATCGCGCCATCGCTTTGGCCCTGCGTGCGGAAAAGGAATCGAACACGCTGCATATGCAGGTCAAACGCGTAGTGCAACTAGTCTTTGGCCGTGTGCCGGATAAGGTGGAGTGGGAGCGGCTTGAGCAGTACGTGATTAGAATGCAGGGTTACCATGCAAGGCATCAGCCTGAGAAAGTGGAATACCCCAAGTACATTACGCGTTCGTTGGTGGAGGAACTGACAGGTCAACCTTTTGAGTATGAGGAGATTCTCCCTGTTTTTGAGGGTTATGTGCCCGACAAAAAACCGGGTGACGTAAATGGCTCTACACGCGCACTGGCTGATTTGTGCCTGTTACTTTTCAATTCTAACGAATTCATTTATATTTACTGATATGAACGCGCCATTCTCCCCGAACACAGCCACCCTGCGTCGTCGCGATTTCCTTTATGGGCTCGGTTCATCATTGGGCTCGGTGGCGATGACCGACCTGTTGGCAAAAGAGACCGCCGGAGCATTGGCTCCAAAGAAGCCGATGCACACGCCTAAGGCCAAGGCGGTGATTATGCTTTTTATGGAAGGTGGGCCGAGTCAGGTGGACACATTTGATCCGAAGCCAGCGCTCAGCGCGAAACACAAACTGGAATCAAAGCGAACGGCGGGTTTAGCAAATGGATTCCGTTTTTATGTCGGCAGTCCGTTCAGGTCGCGCAAGGTCGGCCAGTCGGGGTTGGATATGAGTGACCAGTGGGCCCATTTGCCCGAGGTGGCCGATGAACTTTGCAACTACCGTGGATGTCAGGCCGAGTCTCTGAACCATCCTGAGGCGCTTTTCCATATGAACACCGGCAGTCGCCTGGGAGGCGACCCGGCTTTGGGTTCATGGATCAATTACGGGCTCGGAACGGAAAATCAAAACCTCCCCGGCTACGTGGTGATGACCGAGTTGGCCATGCCACAGGGCGGTTCACGCAATTGGAGCAACGGCTTTTTGCCTGCGCATTATCAGGGCATGCGGCTGCGGTCGAGCGGTTCACCGATCCTTGATTTGCAAGCACCCAAGCACAAGACCCGTGATCATCAGCGCAAGGCACTTGATGAGCTGGCTTTTCTTAATCAACGCCACGCCAATAAGCATCCCGGGCATGCAGATCTTGCCGCACGCATGGAGAGCTACGAGTTGGCTTACCGCATGCAGATGGAAGTGCCCGGCGTCATTGATCTAAAGAGCGAGCCCGAGCACATCCGCGAAGCCTACGGCATGAATCAAAAGGAAACAGCAGGGTTTGGTCGGCAGTGCCTGATGGCCCGACGCCTTGTCGAGAAGGGGGTTCGTTTTGTGCAAATATTTTCAGGCGGCTGGGATAGCCACGATTATCTTGAGCGCGGTCATTCTTCTCGGATCAAGAGTGTGGACAAACCAATGACTGCCCTGATCAAGGACCTAAAAGAGAAGGGGATGCTTGAGGACACGTTGGTCGTATGGACCGGTGAATTCGGCCGCACCCCGGACAACAACCGTCGCGGCGGCGTTTACGCGCTAGGCCGGGGGCACAACATCGATGCCATGACGATGCTTATGGCTGGCGGTGGTGTGAAGAAGGGGGCGATCGTGGGTTCGACCGATGAAATTGGCGCAGAAGCGGCCGAAGTCGTCCATCCAATCCGCGATCTACATGTCACGCTGCTGCACCTGCTTGGGCTTAATGACAACAAGCTCACCTACTTCCACGCCGGCCGTTACAAGCAATTGAGCCAGTTTGGAGGGAAGGTGATTAAAGAGTTGGTTGCGTAAGATGAGTTATAATCAGGAACAATTTCATACCTTCCAACATTGGAAGTGTCATTCAAATCATCCGTTAAGGAGTGAACATTATTTTTAAAATTTCGTGTTTTATGGCGGCCCTGTTCAGCGGGGTGTCTGTCTGGGCCAAGCCGGAGGCGTTGCACTCTTTTTTGGAAAACCATTGTTTCGACTGCCACGATCAGAAGATGCAGAAAGGAAACTTGGATTTGGAATCGCTTGACTTCGAATTGGGCAACAGCGTGTCGTATGACGCGTGGGTGCTGGTTCATGACAAGGTGCAGAACGGTGAAATGCCACCGAAGAAAAAGCGCCGCCCGAAGCAAGATGAATTAGCGACTTTTTTTAGCTCTCTTTCACCCGTTCTTGCTCAAGCGGCGCAGGATCGCGTGGCCAAGTTCGGCCGCGCCACGGTGCGCCGTTTGAACCGGTTTGAGTTTGAGAATTCGCTTCGCGATGGGTTGTCAGCACCCTGGCTGCTCGTGGCCGATATGTTGCCTGAGGATGGAACGGCACATTTATTCAACAAGGTTGGTGAGCGACTCGATATGTCGCACGTGCAAATTTCAAAATTCTACGAGGTTGCGCAATATGCAGTTCGGGTGGCTCTGCAGACGGTGGCACATGAATCGCGTACGCAAAAATTTTATGCCCGAGAAGAGGGGGGAATGATCAGCGCGCTGCGCTGGAAGCCGAACATCCAGACGGCTGCCACTCGTGCGTCGATCCCCCTGCTCGGCACTATTCCACAGCCAGAAATAATTCGGGGCAACCAGCCCGTAACCGTGGGACCATCGAATCCAGAGGTGCGCGATCGAGAGGCAGTCGGCTTTGTTTCCGGGACATATACAGCGACGACCAAGTACGACTTTACCAGGGTACGAGTGCCGATTGACGGCCGGTATAAGATTCGAATGAAGACGTATACGTTTCTCGCGGGCCCAAATGGTGCGAGTGGTGGTAACGACCATGGGTTGACCGGAGGCGACAAAGCGTGGTGGAGGCCCAGTCGGACGTTGGCGTTTCCCGGCATCCGTAGCGAGCCGATCACACTCTATTCCGTATCGCGCAACGGCGACAGCCGATGGCTTGCAGTCTATGATTCGTTCCCGGAGCCAAGCATCTCGGAGTGCGAAGTGGTGTTGAAAAAGAACGACATCATTCGGCCGGATGCCACTCGGTTGGTGCGCACCCGGCCCGGGTGGAGCGGCAACGCCAACGCGACCCCCGAAGGCGTCCCCGGTTTCGCTTTGAACTGGCTGGAGTTGGAAGGTCCCCTGCACGACGAATGGCCACCAGCGAGTTTCCGAGCCGTGGCTGGTGATATGCCATTTAAGCTCGATGGCGGCCAAGTGTTCTTGTTGCCGCTGGAGGTTAAACGGGATGCGCGTAAGCTGTTGCTTGGTTTCATGAAACGGATGCTTCGGCGGCCGGTTGAAGACTCGGACGCTGGCCCCTACCTTGCTATTTTTGAGCGCAGCCAAATGCTGGGGCAGGATTTCACCAGCTCAATCGTTGCCGCATGCGCAGCAATTTTGTGTTCGCCTGATTTTCTGTTTATCGATGCGATCCCAGGGCCGCTTGGGCATGGGGAAATCGCCTCGCGACTCTCGTTTTTCCTGTGGAATAGTCCGCCTGATATGGAGCTTATGAAGGCGCAAAACTTGGCCAAGCCGGAGACTTTGCACGAGGAAACGGAGCGTCTACTCAACGATGCCAAGTTGGCCAGGTTTGTGAATCCGTTTCTCGATTGTTGGCTTGATTTGCGAGATATTCTAGCCAACGCCCCGGACGCAGTGCTGTATCCAAACTACTACCTTGACGACGAATTGACTGAAGCTTCAGTATTCGAAACACGCGCTTTTTTTAATGAGTTGATCACGGGGAATCTACCAGCACGAAATTTGGTTGACTCCGATTTTTCCTTTGTGAACGAACGCTTGGCTAAACTGTACCAACTCGAGCCAATCGAGGGGATCAATCTGCGTAAGGTTGCGATACCGAAGGGGTCATTACGGGGCGGCTTATTAACGCAGGCAAGCGTGCTTAGAGTGACTGCCAACGGCACCACGACCTCGCCGGTTGTGCGTGGCGCTTGGGTGATGGAGAGGATTATGGGAGTTCATATTCCGCTTCCGCCATCGGGGGTTGAGGCGATCACACCGGACACTCGCGGCGCAACGACCATTCGCGAGCAACTCGACATGCATCGTGACGTAGAGTCCTGTGCGGCTTGCCATCGCAAGTTTGACCCGGTCGGCTTTGCTTTGGAGAGTTTTGATGTGGCAGGAGGATGGCGCGATCGTTACCGTTCCTTGGGGAAGGAGGGCGACCGTATAAAGGGAATAGGCAAAAACGGACACGCATTCAAATTCCGACTGGCCAAGCCAATTGATTGCTCGGGAAAGTTGGAAAACGGTCAATCATTCGAAAACATTTCAGAATTAAAACGGTTACTATTGAACAACGAACGGGTGATTGCGCGAAACCTGGTTAATCGGTTGGTCGTATATGCGACCGGCGCGCCTGTGACATTTGGTGATCGAGCGGCTGTTGAGTCGATTCTTGACCAGTGCGCATACAATAATTACGGAGTGCGATCGCTCATACACGGGATCATTCAAAGTGAATTATTTCTTCACAAATGATGCAATAACAGGCGTTGTATTCTATGCTGGGGACAGTAAAATCTGAACAGACATGAAGGGGCCGCACATCGCCGATTGTCGCACATTGAATCGCCGTACATTCTTGCGTGGAGCCGGCGTCGCAATGGCTCTGCCTTTATTGGAGGCGATGACACCGGTTTTTGCACGCGCCAGGCAATCGAAGTCTCCAAGGCGATTTTTCGCTGTTTGCAACAACCTCGGTCTGTTATCGGATCGATTCTTTCCTGCTGAAAGTGGACGCAATTACGAGTTGTCGCCGTACCTTGATTTGCTGCGGAAGCATCGGGACGATTTTACGGTCTTGAGTGGTGTGTCGCACCCTGGCGTGGACGGTTCTCACTCGTCGGATATCTCGTTCCTTACCTGCGCTCCGCACCCAGGGGGAGGTGGTTTTAGGAACTCCATCTCACTTGATCAATTTATCGCCGGGAAAATTGGCCACCTAACACGATTCCCGTCGTTTACGCTCGGTGTCAACGCAAACGTAGGTCGACGCAGTCTGTCATGGACCGATGCCGGAGTGCTGATTCCCTGCGAAAACAGCGCCTCGTCGGTTTATCGTAAATTATTTTTGCAAGGCTCGGAAGATGAGGTTGAGAGGCAGATGCGAAAACTACATTTAGGCGAGAGTATAATGGACACTCTAGCGCAGGAGTCTAAGACGCTGACGAGACGCCTAAGTGCTGCGGATCGCGATCGTCTTGAACAGTACACAACAGCGGTACGCGATGCGGAGCAACGTCTAGTTATGGCTCGCGCTTGGGAGCGCAAACCGAAGCCGCCAGCTCCGGTTGGTATGCCTTCTGATCCTTCCAACCGCAACGCCTTTATGCAGATGACTAGCATGATGTACCAGATGGTGAAATTGGCGTTTCAGACTGATTCTACCCGGAGCATCACTCTTCTGCTTGACGGCAACAACTCTCCCGCAATCAAGGTCTCCGGAACAAGCATCACCGACGGATATCATAACCTGTCGCATCACGGCATGAACCCGGAAAAAATTGAGCAACTGGATGCCATCGACCGTTCGCAGATGAGACTGTTTGGCGAGTTGGTTGGAGGGTTAAATAGTGTTGAGGAGGTGGAAGGCAGTCTACTGAAAAATTCTATTGTGATGTACGGTAGCAATTTTGGCGACGCGAACAAGCACACTACCACCAACATGCCGATGCTCGTTGCGGGTGGCCGCCTGAAACACGGGCAACATTTGGCCTTCGACCGCAACAGTAACTATCCGCTACCTAACCTGTTTGTCAGCTTGATGCAAAGTATGGGCATGCCAGAGGAAAAGTTCGCCACTAGCACAGGTTCCATGCGTGGACTGCACATTGCCTAACCAAGCTAACTCTTCACTCGGAGCTGATTGACCATGCGAAACATTTGTATTCTATTCCTTGCTCTTCCATTCGCCGTTTGTGCGCAATGGGAAAAACACATCATTGTAGAATCCTCCGGCATTATCAACTCAGCCGTGGCAGCTGACTGGAATGGCGACGATCAGATGGATGTGATCGCTTCTCTTGATGGCAAAGTTATCCTCTTTCAGGGCCCCGAATGGAGGGGGCACACGCTACACGCTTTCGGTTCCGGGCAATCCCGCAACAAGCCCCGAAGCGCCTGCATCCACAGCTGCCTGATGGATGTTGACGGGGATGGCGATCAGGATTTTATCGGCTCGAATAATACGGTCTTCTGGTTGGAGTGTCCGGCAAAGCCGCTTGGCGGCCCGTGGGAATACCGCACGATAGATGATGAAATCCTCGGCACTCACTGCCTTATTACAGGAGATGTAAATCTGGATGGTCGGACTGACCTTATCGCCAACTCCGGTCGCACTGCAGAGAAAACCTCCATCCCGAATTCTTTGACTTGGCTGGAGATCCCCACAAACCCCCACACGGCCAAGGGCTGGGTTCGTCACGTTTTTGCCCGAGGCGATGCTCCTGGTGCCTCGCATTACACTGGTTTTGGCGACGTGAATGGCGATGGTCGCCCCGACATCAGTTGTGCGGCCAAGGGCGGGGACGCCTTTCCTGGCGGCCAATGGTTCGCCTGGTGGGAACAGCCCAAGGACCCGACACAGGCATGGGAAAAACATTTACTCGCGGTCAATCAGCCTGGAGCGACCAACATCATGCCTGCGGACCTAAACGGCGACGGCCACACCGACTACTTCGCCACTCGTGGGCATGGGCAGGGTGTCCTCTGGTTCAAGGGGCCGAAGTTCAAGCCGGTTGAGATTGACCCTGAAATAATATTCCCACATTCCCTTGATCTCGGTGATCTAGACAACGACGGCGACCTTGATGCTGTGACCTCCAGCAAGGATCCGGTAGATGTAACCGCGTGGTATGAAAACAACGGCAGGGGCAAATTCACGCGGCGAGTCATCGCCTCCAAACAGGGTTCTTACGATACTCGCGCCATTGACATGGACAACGACGGCGACAAAGACATCCTCATCGCTGGTCACACCAGCAACAATGTCGTCTGGTTAGAGAATCCACTGAATAACCAGGAGAGGTAGTTGCCTGGATATCACTATTACAGTAACAGACACTCCCGAGTTTAAATCAACCGCTTTATGAATAATGGAATTGCTCCAAGTTTTTTGACTTTGGCCCTAGCTCTAGGTGCCGTTGCCGAGGATCGACCCAATGTGTTGTTCATCATGTCCGATGATCATACTGCACAAGCCGTTGGGGCTTATGCGACAGTGCTGAAGTCGCTCAACCCAACTCCTACGTTAGATAAGTTGGCGGCGAACGGGATCACGTTCGATAACGCTTTTTGTGTAAACTCGATCTGCACACCCAGTCGCGCCTGCATCCTCACCGGGCAGTATCCGCACGTAAACGGTGTGACCGACCTCACCGGCCGCATCAAGTCAGTAGACCAGACCCTGCCCATCCTGTTCCGCAAGGTTGGCTACCAGACGGCCATGATTGGCAAGTGGCACTTAAAGACGGAACCGAATTTTGACTACTACAAAGTGCTGCCGGGGCAGGGAAAGTACTTCGACACGCAATTTCGCATCCAAGGCGACAAGCCGTGGCCGCGCAATACGGTTACACATAAAGGTGAACATTCTTCCGACGCCATAACAGACTCCACTCTGCATTGGTTCAAGACCAAGTACGACAAGGATAAGCCGTTCTTCTTGTGCCACCAGTTCAAGGCGCCGCATGATTATTTCGAGAACGCGCCGCGCTACCAAAAATACCTCGCTGACGTGGAGATTCCCGAGCCGCCGACGCTCTACGACGTGCCGTCGAGTTTTGGCTCCATTGCCACCCGCGGTTACCAGGATGAATTGATGCCGCACATCGGCACCTCCATCGGTAAGCGTAACCCGCGCCGTTCGTATGCCGTTGACTTGAAACAACGCTTTCCCGAGGAACTGCCCATCGACTATGCCGTCGCGAAACTCTCCGAGAAGGAAACCACCCACCTCGCCTACCAGGCCTACCTCCGCAAATACCTTCGCTGTGTAAAGGGTGTGGACGACAACCTGAAGCGTCTCTTCGACTACCTCAAGGCCGAGGGTCTCTACGACAATACCGTCATCATCTACACAGGTGACCAAGGCTTCTGGCTGGGCGAAAACGATTATCAGGACAAGCGCTGGGCCTACGATCCCTCCATGCGCATGCCGTTGATTGTGCGGTACCCGAAGACTATCAAGGCTGGTACACGCTCCGACGCCATCGTGGAAAACGTCGACTACCCCGCGCTGATGCTCGACTTTGCTGGCATTCCAGCGCCCGACTCCATGCAGGGGCGCTCCTTCAAGAGCATTTGCGAAACGGGTAAGGAGCCAAAGGGTTGGAAGCAAGCTGCTTACTATAGGTACTGGATGCACATGGCTCATCACGACAACCCTGGTGTCATGGCCATCCGCACCAAGACGCACAAACTCGTCTATTACTACGGCTGCAACTACGACGGCGGCTACCAAACCCCGCCCGCATGGGAGTTGTACCATCTAAAGAAGGATGCCGCTGAGTTAAACAATGTCTACGACGATCCAGCTTATTTTCAAGCCCGTGAAAGATTAAAGAAACAACTCGCCGACTTACGGAAAAAGGTTGGTGACGATGGCAGCCATTATCCCGCCGCTGAGAAGGTGGTTCAGGAATTCTGGGATTACGACTCTGCAGATCGCGAAAAGGCCCGCATGATTTCCCGTGAGTTCCTAAGGCGCCGACTGCAGGAACTCAAGGAAGGCAAGCGAAACCCGCGCACTTGGTTAGGGAAATAGCTCTATTGGTCTTTAAATTAATGAATCCTAATCGCTATACCCATTTGAATAGAAATTCATGCCATCTGGTTTTGCTCATTTTTTTGTTGTCATGGATGCAAGCGTTTTCTAGCCCCAACGTGCTTTTTATTGTGGTGGATGATTTGAACGACTACATCTCGCCGCTCGACAATCACCCCGGAATTAAAACACCGCATTTTGATCGCTTGGCCAAGCGGTCGGTCAATTTCACCAACGCTCACTGTGCGGCGCCGGCATGTCACCCATCTCGTGTGGCCGTGATGACTGGGGTGCATCCCGTGCAATCAGGTATTTACCGGAACATGTTCGGCGCGCACGGGCCACGCTGGAGGGATGAGTCACCAGTGCTGAAAAAGGCGGTGGTCTTGTCACAGCACTTTCGCGATCACGGCTACCGCGCGGTGGGGGGTGGCAAGATTTTTCACACGCTACAATGGACGCCGGGCGACTCGCAAAACGATCCGGATGCATGGGATGCGTACCGTGGTGATCCGCTCGATCCCATCTCCGCTGATTGGCTAAGGCCGAAACTGTTGTCCGATGAAAAGGCAGGGCTGACGAAAGGTCGCCCGCTTGGCGGCCACGCGAACAGCCAGCTTTTTGGCGCGGCACCGTTGTCTGATCCGGAAGAGAGTTATGGTGATCATCTCGTCACCGATTGGGCCATCGAGCAAATGAAGCAGCCCGGAGACAAACCGCTCTTTCTCGCGGTTGGTTTGTTTCGGCCACACATCCCGTGGGAAGTGCCGCAGCGATGGTTTGATCTTTATCCGCTTGATGAAGTGAAACTGCCCGAGCATCGGCCCGGTGATCTCAAGGACGCGCACAGTCATGGTCGACAGAGCTGGCACAAGTGGGTGACAGACAACAAGCAGTGGCAGAAATTCATGCAGGGCTACCTCGCCAGCATCAGTTACGTGGATCATCAGCTTGGTCGCCTGCTTGATGCACTCGACGCTTCGCCGATGAAAGACAACACGATTATCGTGCTCTGGAGCGATCACGGATTTCACATTGGCGAAAAGGAGAACTGGGAGAAATTTGCCCTGTGGGATCAAACCACCCGGGTGCCGCTTTTCATTCACGCGCCGGGCCTCAGTAAGGATGGAGGAAAGACGCGTCAACCGGCGACGCTCACCGACATTTACCCGACCCTTTGCAGACTGTCCGGGCTACCGATCCCCAAACAGTGCAGCGGCACATCGCTGCTGCCACAGTTGAAAGAACCAAGCACTCCCAAAAAACAACTCGCTCTAACTTCGTTTCAGTTTTGGAGTGAAAAAACCCCGTCGCTGGCGGTGGCTGATCCGCGCTATCGGTTCATCCGTTACGGCAACGGCTTTGAGGAGCTGTATGATCTCAAAAACGACCCGCACGAATTCACCAACCTCGCTGACGATCCGCGCTTGGCCAAGGTGAAGGTGCGCTTGGCCAAGGCGCTCCCGGCAAAGGTGGTACCGATACGAACGATCCCGACGGACTCTCCATTTCACCGGAGCAGGAAAAGAGGGAAAGCCGCCAATTGACATCGCCAAGACGCTCGCGCCAAATGAAGACTGGCGCTGCGACGGCCAAATCGATATTGTTTTGCCACTGATTTACCTCTCTAATTGTCGTGAAAAAGTGATCAACCATATCATCGTATGAAACGTATTCTCTTCATTTTGTTGTGTTGCTCCGTATCGCTGCAGGCCACCCCGGTGAATCTTTTGATCATCACGGTGGATGACATGAGTGCGGACTCTGTCGGCGCCTTTGGCTGCAAGATCCCCGGAACCACGCCGAACATAGACCGCTTGGCCGGGCAGAGCCTGAGCTTTGCGCACGCGCACGTGACCGTCGGCAACTGCATGCCCGGACGCAACGTCATGTTCTCCGGGCTGATCTCGCACAACAACAAGGTCGAGGGTTTTTATCAGATCAAGAATCCCGGTTGGCCGCACTTGGTGGACTTGATGAAGGAGGCCGGCTATTTCACCGGCATCCGCGGCAAGGCCAGCCATTCCACACCGTATCAGCCGTACGCTTGGGACATCAATCTCGACACCCTGCCAGATGGAGCGGGGGCACACATCAAGGATGCGCAATCGTACGGCATCTCCACTGCTCACGGCATTGCGAAGGCCAAGGCGGCGGGGAAACCGTTCTGCCTCTCGGTCAATGTCTCCGATCCACACAAGCCATTTTGGAGCGTTGTCAAAAGAGGTGGCAAGGATCCGCACGTGCCGTCGCGCATCTTTACCGCCGAGGAGGTGCCCATACCCGGTTTTCTTTTCGACGATCCTAAGGTGCGCGAGGAACTGGCCCTGTATTACTCGAGTGTGCGGCGGGCTGATGATTGCGTGGGGGAAACACTTAAGGCGCTCGACGCCAGTGGCGAAGCCAGCAATACAGCGGTGATGTTTCTTTCGGATCACGGCATGCCACTACCGTTTGCCAAAACCCAGCTTTACCATCACAGCACACACACACCCTGGATGGTGCGTTGGCCAGGAGTGACCCGGGACGGAGCGGTCGACGGGAAGCACATGATTTCAGCCGTGGATATGCTGCCCACCCTGTTGGACATCGCTGGAGTGAAGCACCCGGCTCGACTTGATGGCCGGTCGTTTCTTTCGTTGATTCGTGGCAACACGCAAACCGGCCGGGATTACATTTTCAAGGAGTACAACGAGAATGCCGGTGCCTCGCGCGATCCCATGCGGGCGGTTCAGAACAAGCGGTATCTTTACATTTTCAACCCGTGGTCGAATGGCAATCGTGTTTTCGCCACCGCCACCACCGGAACCGTGACCTATCGTCGTCTGGTTGCCTTGGCCAAGCAGGACAAGCGATTGGGAAAGCGGCTGGACCTGTACAAGCACCGGGTACCTGAAGAACTGTACGACGTGGCCAACGACCCGGACTGCCTGCACAACCTCATCGCCGAACCCGGACACCAAGCCGCTCTGCCAATTTTGCGATCGGAACTTCAGGGTTGGATGAAGCGCACAAAAGACCCGATGCTCGCAGTATTTCAAAAACGCAACGACGCAGCCTACCGCGAGGCATACGTGCAAAAAGAGGAAGAAGAAGCCCTGGAGCGTCGGAAACAACGCCGTGGCAAAAACCAGCGTTCCAAACGCCCGCCCGCTAAACAATCTGCTTCCCTTTAGTTTGTTAACATGAAACGAACTCTCACCATACTCTTCACAATTTTTTCGTTTGCCCAATTGCAGGCGGCGATTAAGCCCAACTTGGTTTTCATTATTGCGGATGACTGTACCTTTCGTGATATTGGTTGTTATGGAGGGCAGGCTCGCACGCCGAACATTGATCGCTTGGCCAAGCAGGGGATGCGGTTCACCCGGTGTTTTCAGGCCGCGCCGATGTGTTCGCCGACGCGGCATAACATTTATACGGGACTATACCCGGTG
>PVBE011049515.1_pt1 | contig 13887 bp, 10 predicted proteins | sample 1631181 | NCBI WGS metagenome assembly PVBE01 (sample SAMN08397723, study PRJNA350692) | Marine metagenome, whole genome shotgun sequencing project. | isolation source: water | place: Pacific Ocean | collected 2012-04 | reverse complement strand
CAATGTTCTTCCTGGATGCATCACGGTCCGCTTCGTTCGGACTCGTCAGCCTCTTGCCCCAGTGCGCATGGTTAATTGCATTATGAACGAATACGCCAGATTCATCGACTGCCTTCCTAGCCGCTTCCTCAGTATGAGCACCGGCCTGATCAAAGTCCACCCCATCAAGTCCGGCCTCACCAGCCATCTGCAACCTCTCGGTTAAGCTCAAAGTCTTCCCGCCAACCTTATTTGTAATCATACCCAGTTTAACAGAAAGGAGTATCCCCTTACCTTCTGGAGGACGAACGATCTTGGAAACTTTCTTCTCTTCTCCTTCTGCCGCAGAAAGAGCACAGGAAGAAGCGATAGTTGCCGATCCTGCAGCTAAGAGTTTACGCCTAGAAATAGTTTGCGGTTTTAGTGTCTGCATTTTCATCAACTAATTCTCTATAGTAATCTAGGTTCTAGAACAAGCTTACAATGGAATTACTGCTTTCATTTTAAAGAGACTCCATCATTATAATGTGATAATCCTATAAATTTTAGAACATTCACACCAAACAAAATATAACAAATGCACCTATCTATCCTCCTAACTACTTTCATATCGATCATGTCTGTTTCTGGAGCAATGGCAGCTCGCGGAACCGTATTCCATGATAAAAATCAAAATGGTAAAAGGGACAAGAGTGAACCTGGAATCAAGAACATTGGAGTATCCAATGGGAAGGAAGTAACTAAAACGAATGATGAAGGGGCTTGGGAATTACCTCACGATGAGGACACTATCTTTTTTGTAATCAAGCCTCGTGACTGGAGCACCCCCCTCAATAAGCATAATTTACCTCAATTCTATTACATTCATAAGCCCAAGGGATCACCGGAAAAACTAAAATACAAAGGATTAGACCCGACGGGCCCTTTGCCTGAATCGATCGATTTCGCCCTAAGCCCAAAGAAAGAACCTGATACATTCAAAGCCATATTTTTTGGAGATCCACAACCAAGTACAATCAAACAAATCAATTACATTGCTCATGACATAATTGCGGAACTGGTAGGAACTGATGCAAAGTTTGGAGTCACTCTAGGCGACATCATGAACAATAACCTAGATCTTTTTCCACCATCAAATGCGAATTTGGCCTTGATTGGCATTCCCTGGTACAACGTGGTAGGTAATCACGATATCAATTTTGATTCTCAGAATGATGCTGGTTCCGATGAGACTTTTCACCGTTTCTTTGGCCCAAACTATTACAGCTTCGACCATGGACCGGTCCACTTCATCGTCCTCGATGACGTCGAATGGTCCGGCAAGAACTACAAAGGGGGCCTGGATGAGGATCAACTCACCTTTGTGAAAAACGACCTTGCCCTTGTCCCTGAAGAAAAACTCATCGTCCTGATGATGCATATACCTCTGATAAATGTAGGGAACCGACAAAAACTATACAGACTCATCGAAAAACGACGGTACACGATGTCAATTTCCGGGCACACTCACTGGCACGCTCACAAGCTCATTGACGAAAAGGACGGGTGGAAAGGTAAGGAGCCACATCATCACATTATTAATGTTTGCGTGTCAGGGACGTGGTGGAAAGGAAATAAGGATGAGGTTGCAATTCCCCACGCCACAATGCGAGACGGTGCACCGAACGGATACTCGATCATCACTTTTGATGGAACAAAACACACACTGGACTTCAAGGCAGCGAGACAACCGGCATCTTACCAACTAAGCATTCATGCCCCAGACCAGATTGATCCTAAGAATGAAAAGAAGCAATTCATCTATGTGAATGTATTTAATGGATCAGCAAAATCCGAAGTAAAGATGCGGATAGGCGAAGGAGCTGATTGGATCCCCCTTAAGAAGACGGTCGAAAATGATCCCTACTATGTCGAGTTACGTGAGCGTGAAGCCATGAACAGCAAGGATGGTAAGACTCAACTCAATCCACCCAGCCCATCAGATCACTTATGGAAAGTTCAAATACCTTCAGGACTTGAGACAGGTTCACATCTGATCGAAATAGAAGCGACTGATCATTATGGTCGGCCTCACAAAGGAAAGAGGGTAATGAGAGTTGAGAAATAAACTCCTTACAAAGTACTCAGAATACGTTCAGCGGCCTCGATCCCTGTCATCATAGATTCACTGACCCTGCCACGACCCACGAATGAGTCTCCTGAGAAGAACCAACCTTCGGGCGCACAATTCTCAACTTCCTCAATGTCCAAAGCGACCCTAGGATGAGCATATCTCCACCGCTGTTTATCGATCCAGGCTGGACCAGCATCAGGAAAATTAATTATCTTGGACACTTCGAGGATCGATTCCTTAAAAAGCACATCATTACACGAATCATAATGTGAAGTGGTCCACTCTGGTGACATCTGAGCCACAATAACACTAGCTTCGGACTCGACCCTCCCGGACTTGGAATCCTCAAAACCTAACCATGAAACGGCATGCTTACGATCCTCATTTAGCATGGCACAACAATCCTTCGGACGTTCAATTCGATTTTCAAAACCCATAACGATCGAAAACTGGGAATTAAATTTACTTTCGGCAAGAAACTCATTCAATTCATTGAGAGAGAATTCCTGAACATCTGAATCAGAAATTAAATCGAGAATCTGCGGAGCTGGCGGAGTAAAAAGAACCGCATCAAAGACTCCTAGAGAGAGGCCATCATTATTAATCAAATCCCAACTTCCTGAACACTCCTCAAGGCTAGCCACCCGGGCTTCTCTTATGATCTTAGATCCGGAACATGCGGCCAGTCGCTTTCCCAGATCGCTAATCCCGTTTCTATAATTCCATTTGGTTTCCTTATTGAGATTAGGATCACCGGGTATGATTTTACTTTGCTGATCAAAGAGAAATACATCACCATGAATTTGGAAGAGGCCATCGGTCGGAAGTTCCTTCAAAATTAGGTCCTCCAAAATTGGCGAATCGATCTTAAAATAGCTGGCCCCATGATCAACTCGAACATCATTCATCGTACGTGTAGCTGCTCTGCCTGAAAGTCCACGACTCTTTTCAAAAGCAACCACTTCCCAGTCAGAATCCGTTAAGTGCCATGCCGCGGAAAGACCTGAAACGCCTGCACCGATGATAGCCAAACGCCGATTATCTCTGTTCTGCACTCTGTAAGAACGAATTCTCTAGTGAATTAGATCACCAATAATTAAAAGAATTATTTCCCCCTGTCAGCCCGATTCTCAAGATTAAGTAATCTTTCTGACTGCTCAGGACTAAGTGCATTGCTATTTTTCTGGACCCAATTCCTAGCCTGTTCAGGCTCCTGCTTTGCCCATTCACGGACTCCCCTCTCAATGGATCCCTCTCTTTGTTTGTCATTATCAATGGTCGCTGCCCATGTAACGGCCGAGGACGGATCCTCTTCGAAGGTAGCCTTGGCAATTGATGCAATTCCATTGTCACGAAAATCACCTCGTGGCTGCTCTAGGATCCAGTCCGCAGCACCTCCAGGATCCTCATTTGTCCAGTGCCACATTGCATACCCGACCGCGTCTGTTCTCCCACGACTTTCCGGCTGATCGGTGAGCCACTGAGCTGCTTTGGAAGGTTCCTGACTCGCCCACCGACGACCCACTTCACGTACTTGGCTATCGGTTCTCTCCTCTGCCGGAATTTCATTAATGAACGATGCCGCTTCTTCCGGCTCCACTGAAGCCCAACCTCCTAGGGCCCTACTCATCGCTGATTCCCTATCATCACCTTCAAGAGTCATGGCCCATTCCATAGCCTCTTGGGGCGCTCTTTTCGCCCATAGATTAGCAATATTTCCTGCTGCCTTTTCGCGTGCCTCTCCCGAATCAAGGTCAAGGAGTCTTTTAGCAGCTTCAACAGGATCGGAAGCAGCAATAGTCTCCAAGGCTCCTCCGAGAGCTCCTTGACGCTGATTTTTTGGCAAGGAGTTAGCCCAAGCAAGTGCAGCATCCGGATCCTGTCGGACCCACTCCGAGGCAATAGTTCCGGCAAGAGCGTGTCCCATCCAGTCATTCTTGGACATATCTTTTCCCCGACCAGACATCCATTCAAGTGCCTTCTGTGGATCCTGCGAAGCAAGGGCACGCAAAATGGAAAAAGTGGCATCCCTCGCCTGATCCTTGTTCTTCATCTTCTCAACATGGGCAAATGCCGCATCCGAATCAGCCGTTGCCCAGCGGGTTAATAAAAGCCCCACTGCCATCTTCATGTGTGGATCCCACTGCGGCGCACTTTCTTGAAGAGCAACCAATGCTTCCGGCATCTCCTTTGGACTGAGTCCATTCACATAAGACATGAGTCTCTGGACCCGATTCAGCGGGTCAGGATCTGCTAAAATTTCCTTCACTGAGCTGATCGCGACAGGAACCTTTTTTCCTGTTCCTGTCGTATCAGAACCCTTACGCGTGGAACCTCCTTTACCAGATGGCCCGGCTTTAAAATCTGAGGATAAACCCATTCCGTTGGCCCCAGAAGCTTTGAATTCAACCCGAAGCGTTTTGAGATCTTTCTTGAGTTTGGAATTCTGAGAAAATTGAAAAAAGATAACAATGAGTCCAACAAATAGGGAACAAATACCAATTATTTTTGATGCGTTCATAAGTTTACTAGGATGAATAGAATGATAAGTCTCTATAGAATTCCTCACAAGAAATTATTATTCTTAAAAAAGATAGATAAAAAGCACTAGGAACCCCTCAAAAAATGCGTCTCGGACTTGCCTAGAGCTTCACTCAGAACGATACTGCGATCCCCATGACAGAAGAAGAGCAATACATCCTAGAAGTAAATGACGATGAGGTCCGCTGCCACCGCCCTGACGATACGATGGATTCGCTTTCATGGAAGAATCTGATGAGGGTTGAGATCGTAGTTACCGAGGACAACCCTCTCCCCGCAACATTCATTGCCCTGCACGGACCAAACTCGACTATTGTAATTCCGGAAGGCGCAACGAATGCGGACGAACTCAGTGAGAGACTCTTCACTCTGGAAGGATTTGATGCAGACGTCTTCGTTGAATCAATGTCAGCGCAAAAAGCCGACACGTTCGTTTGCTGGACATCAAAGGAATAGGATCTATCCCTAAAAATGCATAGGGACGCTCTACTTGAACTCGTTAAGAGTTATTCCGAAAAATTCCCTGAGGAGAACCAGACAATTTCCGCATACACCGCTTTTATTAACAATAATCCGCAGTGCTTTGAACGTTCTTTGGAAGAGGGTCACATCACCTGTGCCGCATGGATCCTGGACCGTGCAGGAAAAAGAGCACTACTAACTCATCACCGAAAACTGAATCGCTGGCTCCAGCTCGGCGGGCACGCGGACGGGGACTCTGACGTGCACAGAGTCGCTGCCCGAGAAGCATATGAAGAGAGTGGGATCAGCACGCTAGAACTTGTCTCTAGCGATATCATGGACCTAGACATTCACGCAATTCCGGCACGTGGAAACGTACCAGAACACCTTCATTACGATGCAAGGTTTCTTTTCAGAGCAACTCAAAACGAGAACTATCGAGTCAGTGAGGAATCTCACGACCTTGCATGGGTAGAGATGGAGAAGATTGAGGAATTTACTTCTGAGGAGTCGATCCTAAGAATGGTCAATAAGACAAAAGAATTTCTGGGTACTTAGAGCTTCCCTACTGGCCTCTGAGACTTCTTCAGGTCCTCATCAAAGAGATTCATCTTCTTGATCATGTCCTTCACAAGGGCCTCATTTTCTTTGGCAAGATTCTTCGTTTCCGAAATATCAGAATCTAAATCATAAAGCTCAACTGACTGTGATTTCTTTCCTGACCTACGAATCTTCCACTTTCCATGACGCGCAGATTCGAGACGGTTCCCTTTGTAGTAATAATACATATCATGAGGAGAAACTGCCCCTTCAGTGCCGGACATTAGAGGCCATATATCCTTCCCGTCGATTTTCCTATCCTTGAGAATCTTAGCACCTGCAAGCTTTGCAATGGTAGGCATCAAATCAATGGACGCGGCCACCTCATCACAACTAGTCCCTTCGGGGACCTTACCAGGCCAACGCATTATGCAGGGCACACGCATACCGCCTTCATAAGTCTGGAACTTATATCCTCTCAAAGGATAAGCACTGCCACCACGCCCACGATCCAATTTCCACGGCCCATTGTCTGATGTATAAATGACCAGAGTCTTTTGATCGATTCCTTTTTCCTTAATTGATTTGAGGATCTGACCAACTGACCAATCAATTTCCTCGATCGTGTCACCATAGAGTCCACGCTTGCTCTTGCCTTTGAACTGCTCAGAAGCAAAGAGCGGTATATGAGGCATCGTATGTGGCAAATAAAGGAAGAACGGAGAATCCTTATTCTCAGAAATAAATTTAACAGCTTCCTCAGTGTATCGTTTAGTCAGAGTCGTCTGGTCACAAGGGTACTCGATCACTTCCTCATTCCTCATGAGCGGGACCAGGTTCTTCTTCGGCTTTTCTTTTTTGATCCTGTCTGCAGTGAAACCATTACGTAAATTAATATTATCCGCGAGCAAAGCTTCAGGATCTATCGTCATATCGTTGCTATAGGGAATACCAAAATAAGAATCAAATCCCTGCCTAGTCGGAAGAAATTTTGGCTTATGGCCAATGTGCCATTTCCCGATACATGCTGTAGCATATCCTTTGCCTTTAAGAACCTCAGCAATCGTGACCTCATCAGGATTGAGCCCAATCTCATGTCGCGGGAATAGAACCCCAGGAACACTGACCCGGGTAGGGTAAGATCCGGTCATCAGAGCGGCTCTCGATGGGGAACAGACAGAATTGGCTGAGTAAAAGCTAGTAAATTTACGGCCCTCAGTAGCCATCTTATCGAGATGAGGGGTCTTTATCTTTGGCGATCCAAAGCAACCAATATCCTCATAGCCCTGATCATCGGTAAAAATAATAATAAAATTAGGTAATTCAGCTTTTAATGAAGGAGAAAAAAGCCAAAAGAAAAGGATTAATGGCAGCAATTTCTGCATTTTCTTGAGCATTATATTATATAGAATTGTTGAATTTTTTGTTAGGATCATTGGGTCCAAGCAGTTTATTATACAAGACATTTCGGGATATTTGAATTTGATTCAAATTCCCTCATTTCCATTCAAAATATTGGTAAATGAATCAATGAAAAGATTAACCGCACTCTTCATCCTTCTTACAACTATTTTAGGCAACAATGCACTTTTTGCCAAAGATAAGATATTATTCAACAGAGACATCCGCCCATTACTCTCTGATAACTGTTTCGCTTGTCACGGACCCGACGAACATGAGCGTAAGGCAAAACTGCGCCTTGATATCAAAGGAGGAGGAGGATTTGAGGACCGGGACGGTGTCGTTGCAATTATTCCCAATGACCCGGACAACAGTGAACTAATCGCGAGGATCATTTCAGATGATGAGGATGAACTGATGCCTCCGAAAAAATCAGGGAAGAAACTGAGCCCTGAGCAAATTAGTCTGGTCAAGGAGTGGATCAAACAAGGTGCCGAATATGAAGGGCATTGGTCATTTAACAAACCGACAAAATCCGCCGAACCTACAATTAATCCTATCGACCATTTTATTGAAACTAGACTCAAATCTCAGGATCTAAAGCTCTCTGATCCTGCAGCGGCTCACACATTGATCCGTAGAATTTCTCTTGACCTAACCGGTATTGCCCCGACTCCTGAAGAGGTAAAAACTTTTCAAGCCGAATACAACAAGAATCCACTAACAGCCATGCAGAGTGCCGCTAAAAGATTAATGGCATCACCAAGGTACGGGGAAAGAATGGCCATTTTCTGGCTGGACCTAGTAAGGTACGCCGATTCTATAGGATACCATTCGGACACGAACATGAATGTTTATCTTTATCGTGAATGGGTCATCAACGCTTTCAATGCCAACCAAAGATTCGACCAGTTCACCAAGGATCAGATCGCCGGGGACCTCTTACCTAACTCAACTGATGAGCAAAAAGTCGCTTCGGGTTACAATCGCTTACTGCAGACCACCGAAGAGGGAGGAGCGCAACCCAAAGAATACGTCGCTATCTATGCTGCGGACAGAGTCAGAAACATATCTGGAGCTTGGCTAGGAGGCACTCTCGGTTGTGCTCAGTGCCATGATCACAAATACGATCCCTATACAACGAAGGACTTCTACTCAATGGCTGCATTCTTCGCAGACATCAAAGAGAGGGCCGTAGGCAAGAGGGAAGCAGGAATGGCCGTAGCAACGGGCCAGTACAAGAAAAGAATTGAGGACCTAGATAATAGGATCGCAGAGCTAACTAAACTCACGACCGTATCGTCCCCCGAAATCACTGCCGCGCAGGCCGAATGGGAAAAATCCGTTGGTTCATCGACCAAGCCACTACTTGCAAAGTGGCACATGATAGGACCACTAGCTGGAGGAGATCCCGCTAACGCCTTTAATAAAGAGTTTGGCCCTGAAAAAGGCATTGATCCTAAAGCGGTCATTGCTGGAAAAAAATGGCAAGACCGACCGGACCTTGTTGACGGGAAAGTGCACAACCTAGGGTCTGCCGCCAATTCAGCTTGGTACCTCTACAGACTCATTAAGGCCACTCAGGCCACTCAACTGCCCCTGTCTCTGGGATCAGATGACGGAATCAAGGTATGGCTAAATGGTAAGGAACTACTCAAAAACAATCCTGGACGAGGAGCTGCTCCTGATCAGGAAATGATCACCCTCGAGCTAAAAGAAGGAAACAATCAGTTCCTCATGAAAATTGTTAATCATGGTGGAGGTGGAGGATTTTATTTTAAAGCAAAGGGAAATGATCTTCCACCCAACATTGCAAAAGCACTGAGCGTAGATACTACCGAGAGGAATGATGCGCAGAAAAAAGAAATAGCGGATTATTATCTGGCCATTTCCCCGGCACTAGCTCAAACCCGCTCACAAATTTCAAACCTGCAAAAAGAAAAAAGTGAACTGCAAAAGAACCTGCCAAAAACATTAGTCAGCGTTTCCATGAAACCGCGTGATATGAGGGTCCTTCCCCGTGGAAATTGGTTAGATGACTCGGGTCAAATCGTGCAGCCAGCAATACCAGAGTTCCTTGGGAAAATTGAAACCGGTGATAATCGCGCAAACCGGCTAGATTTGGCTAATTGGATCGTTTCACCAAATAACCCTCTCACTTCAAGGGCGTTCGTGAACCGTCTGTGGAAAATTTTCTTTGGATTAGGGATTTCAAACAATGTTGATGACCTAGGATCTCAAGGACAATGGCCAAGTCACCCCAAACTATTGGACTGGCTAGCAGTCGAATTTGTTGATAGTGGCTGGGACATACAGCATATGATTAAACTGATTATAAGTTCAAAAGCGTATTCTCAGTCCTCACTCGTTTCTCCACAAATGCGAGAAAATGACCCTCTAAACTTATTATTTGCTCGGCAATCACGTTTCAGAGTCGATGCTGAAATGGTTCGCGATAATGCTCTCTTCGTTGGTGGAATACTCACTGAGAGAATCGGGGGTCGAAGCGCAAAACCATATCAACCTGCAGGCTATTGGCGACACATGAACTTCCCGGCACGTAAATATGCCCACGATAACAATGAGAACCAATACCGACGCGGCCTCTATACGCACTGGCAAAGGAGTTTCCTTCATCCAAGTCTATTGGCCTTCGACGCACCTAATCGGGAAGAGTGCACCGCCGAAAGGCCACGTTCTAATACCCCACTACAGGCACTCGTTCTGCTAAATGATATTACTTATGTGGAATCTGCACGGTCATTCGCTGAAAGAATAATTAGAGAAGGAGGCAAAGATTCAAAATCACGAATTAACTGGGCGCTAAACGCTGCCCTCTCGAGGCAAGGAAATGAAAAGGAAATAAAAATACTTAGCGAACTTCAAATAAAACAATTCACTCGGTACAATACCGATGCTAATGCGGCAAACGAATTAAATACTGTCGGCATCAAGGTCCCTCCGAAGGATATTCCACCTGCCGAATTGGCTAGTTGGACAACTGTTGCCAGAACCATTTTGAACTTACACGAAACTATCACAAGACACTAAGATGAGACCTTATGATTTCCAAATGAACCGACGCTCTTTCCTGAACCGATCCGGTACAGGGATTGGTTCCGTTGCACTCGCGTCATTACTCAATGATGAACTCAAAGCGGCTCCTAGCCAAGATGAGAAGTGGACCGGCGTCATTAATAAACTAGATCACCCGGCAAAGGCTAAACGCGTCATTCACCTATGCATGGCAGGCGGGCCATCTCATCTCGAGACACTCGATTACAAACCGGAGCTGGCTAAAATGAACGGCAAACCAATGCCTGAATCCTTCACCAAAGGACAACCCATTGCTCAATTACAAGGAAACAAGAACCTGACATGCCTTGGCCCTCAGCACGAGTTCAAGCACTTCGGGAAATCAGGTCAACACATCTCCTCTATCTTCCCTCAAATAGGTGGAGTCGCAGATGAGCTTGCAATTATCCGTTCCATGGTCACCGAACAGATCAATCATGATCCGGCTCACACTTTCATGAATACCGGAACTCAAATCTCCGGCCGCCCTTCCATGGGCTCATGGTTACTTTATGGGTTAGGAGCAGAAACTGAAAACCTACCAGGTTATGTAGTCTTAACATCTGTCGGGGGCGGGCAAAATCAGCCCATTGCTGCTAGGCAATGGCACAGCGGATTCTTACCAAGCCGGTTTCAAGGTGTCCCTTTTCACTCTAAGGGAGATCCGGTCCTTTACGTTACCAACCCAAAAGGGGTAACTAGAGAGGATCAGCAGTCCGTTGTTAACTCGGTGAACGCACTGAACGGAATCCATAATGATCAAGTTGATGATCCGGAAATATCCGCCCGGATAGCTCAGTACGAATTGGCATTTAAGATGCAGGCATCAGTTCCTGGTCTAATGGACGTCTCCAAGGAACCTCAGAGAATCCTTGACCTCTACGGAGCCAAGCCCGGCGATGGATCATTTGCGTCAAATTGCCTCCTTGCCAGGCGCCTTGCCGAAAGAGGAGTCCGTTTCATCCAATTATATCATCGTGGATGGGACCATCACGGAGGCATTAAAAACGCTTCAAAAAATACAGCTGGTCTCGTTGATCGTGGCAGCGCTGCATTAATTCAAGACCTCAAGGAAAGAGGAATGTTGGATGACACGCTGGTCATCTGGGGAGGAGAGTTCGGTAGAACACCCATGGCACAAGGGAACGGAAGGGATCATCACATCAAAGGATTCTCCCTGTGGATGGCAGGCGGAGGCATCAAGGGAGGAGTGAGCCACGGAGGAACGGATGAACTGGGATACAATTCTGTTACGGATATCGTTAATGTAAGAGACCTGCACGCAACGCTCTTACACCTATTTGGTATTAACCATGAACGTTTCACTCATAAGTTCCAAGGACTCGATTTCCGTCTCACTGGCGTAAGACCTGCTAACGTTATTAAGCCTGTCCTCGCCTAGAATAAAATACCAATCTGAGTATAGTTTTTAAACACCTATGATGGAGGATAACAACTCGTTATCTTTGTCCAAAGCATCAAAGTATGAAGGGTACTTAGGAACCCATCCAGTCTCCTTAAGTTTACTATTAGAAACTCTCTTATGAGTCCAACCCCGTGCCTTACTTTCAATGGCTGGTTTGACTTCCGGTAATCCCTGTTTAAAACGGCGATCAAATTCCTCATAACAGAACCTCTGCAGCATCGGCGTATCGTCACAAACATTGTAAATTCCATTCATCTCAGATTTCTCAACCATATGAGCTAATGCACTAGCTGCATCATCTCTGTGAATCTGATTGATCCAACGACCATCTGAATCAGACTCGTTCCCATCAATCTGCGCATTCTTCTCAATGTATTTCTTTAATAGGTAGGACCTTCTAGGACCATAGATTCCAGCTAATCGAGCAATAGAGCCTCCAAACTCAGAAGTAATGCTTTCAGCTCGAAGAAGCAATTGGCTAGTAACAGAAAGAGGCTTCGCAATTGATTCCTCATCAACTACTGAACCATCTCTCTGACCATACACGCTTGAACTGCTAACAAATACAAAACGAGAATCTGGAAAGGTCTCTATTATATTATTGCAACCATCTACATATACTTGCTGATAACGAATCGCACGGTCCGTTCCAATGCCCCCAGAACTGGCACAATGAATGACAATATCAGCTGCTCCCTTTCCTTCTTTTAACATCGTCAAAGATTCGAGATTGGAAACGTCGCATGCCACTGAACTATCCGCCCCATTTCTAGTCACACGAACGACATGATGACCTGCCCCTTCCATAAGTTCACAGAGAGGCTTACCCACAAATCCAGCACCTATGACAATGACCCTCATATTAAATAAAGATAAGTTCCAAAAAAGGATTCGTGCAAATTATCTTCTTTTCCAATTCCTTTCCTCAAGATTACTCAACAATAAACCAAGGATTCAACAGTGACGGTTTATTATATATTAACGATTCACCTGTCTCATGATTTATCACATTTCTTCCAGATTCCAACACCACAGCATGTGCAGCGCCCGTATCCCATTCCATGGTCGGTCCGAATCGTGGATAAACGCTTGCTGACCCTTCAGCAACAAGGCACAACTTAAGAGAACTTCCTACAGAAATAAGTTCCACTTCCTTTCCCGATTCCTTTAATCCTTCAACAAAATCTGCCACTTCTGGTGTAAGATGAGAACGACTAGCAACGACTGAAACCTTTTCTTCATCCAGGTAATGCCTTTCATTAAGGATCCTTTTAGTTTCGCCTCCAATTAATGTCTTGAACGCACCCGAACCTGATTCAGCAGAATAGAAGATCCCCTCTACTGGTCTATATACGATACCGGCAACGGGAAATCCTTTCTTAATGAGTGCAATATTAACCGTAAACTCACCATTTTTCTTTATGAATTCCTTAGTGCCGTCCAGAGGATCAACAAGCCAGAACTGCTCCCATCCAGAACGTTCAGTATAAGCAACTTCCTTGTTCTCCTCTGAAATAATCGGGATGTCTGGATAATGGGTAGAGAGAGCATCCATTATGACTGCATTGGCCTGACTGTCGGCTTCAGTGAGAGGCGATTGATCGGATTTGAAATCCACTTCAAAGTCACGCCCATAAATATCCATTATCACCGAACCTGCCGTGACGGCGGCACTGGAAATTAAATCTAAATCAATTTCAGACACGATCAGATTCTTATTATTATGCCCAAGCTATTGAATGCATGCATCGGACCGGAAAGAGCCAAAGAAATTAATCATTATTAAAATGTCCAGCTAACTTTTCTGCTGCATCCTGATCCACAGGATCCTTTGCATCATTGACTGCGCTTTCCTGAAGCTGAGCAATTTCAGTAATTCCTTTCCTCCCCAATGAAAGCATCGATTCCATTTCATCATTGCTAAATGAAGCCTCTTCACCTGACCCCTGCAATTCAACAAAATCCAATTCCTGTGTCATAACAATGTTGAAATCGACCCTTGCGTCCCTATCCTCTAGATAGCACAAATCAAGAATCGGAACATCTTGATAAATCCCACAGCTCACGGCAGAAACATGCTTCTTAAGTGGCGATTGCTTTAATCGACCCTCGGCCAACATGCGATTAAAAGCAATCGCACAAGCAACAGAGGCCCCTGTAATTGATGCTGTCCTAGTACCACCGTCCGCCTGCAAAACATCACAGTCACCCCATACAGTATTAGCCTCGAGCAATTTCAAATCGACAACGGCTCGCAAGGACCTGCCGATGAGACGTTGAATCTCCGAACTACGTCCATCCATCTTTCCCCTCATAATATCGCGCGGCTTGCGGCCTCCTCCAGTCGAAT
>PVBE011105952.1_pt1 | contig 13888 bp, 6 predicted proteins | sample 1631181 | NCBI WGS metagenome assembly PVBE01 (sample SAMN08397723, study PRJNA350692) | Marine metagenome, whole genome shotgun sequencing project. | isolation source: water | place: Pacific Ocean | collected 2012-04 | reverse complement strand
CCCCTTCGCCCCTCGGAATCCTAACGGATCCCGCTACGGGACCCTTATTGAACATGATCGTGGTGAACAATCCAACCAGAACGGGCTACTTTTTCGGCGGCGGACCAGCCCAGTGCGTGCCCTTCATGTTCGCTTTAACTTCCTCACGGTTCTTTGCGACCCGGGCTTTATCCTTTTCCAACGCTTGCTTCAGCCTGGCGATCGCTTCTTTGTCTTCGCCTGCGTCTAAATCACAAATCTTGCGCACGTATGTTGCAACTGCCTGTGCCTGGTACCTGTCAAGCTCCTCGAAACGAGCTTTGTAAACGTCCTGCACATCCTCCGCTTCGATCTCGTCAAGGTAGCGAACTAACGCCTTGTCCAGTTCCGCAGCTTTCTCCGGCATCGATTTGGCCAGGTTGTGCTTCTCCGCGTAGTCATTCTGCAGGTTGTACAGCCGGACGTCACCCGTGAGCTGGTGTTTCATGTATTTGAAATTGCCCATGCGAATTACGCTCAGCGGCGGGGCAAAGTAGCAGGGATAGTGAAAGACGAGCGCTTCAACGGGACGCTTCACGCTTCCCTCGTTGCCGCGCTCAAATACACTGCGCAGGCTGCCTCCATCCAGGTTCTCAGGCAAAGCCGCCTTGCTCCCGGCCAGGTCATGCAGCGTCGGCAACATGTCCCATTGCACCACAGGTTCATCGCATTGCACACCTGCCTTCACGCCAGGACCCGCAACCACCCATGGCACACGCAGGCCGCCCTCAAAAAGCGTTGCCTTGCCATGACTAAGTGGACCGTTCGGTTTCAATCCCCCACCGTTGTCCGAGGTGTAGATGATGTAGGTATTGTTGAGTTGGCCCGCCTTCTCGATCACATCAATCATCTTGCCCATGCTCGTATCTATCTCGTCGATCATCGCCGCGTACTGCAGACGCCATGAGGCCGTCTTCATCCCCTTGGATATTTTCGAAGGGTCGAGATAATCCGTATCCCTGCAGTATTTGCCGCGAGGCAGGTTGCGGTATTTCTCGATCACCTTTGCGCTTGCACGATGCGGCACGTGAACTGCGTAGTGTGATACCATCAGGAAGAAGGGACGCTTCCCCGCGTTTTCCTGGAGAAACTCGACCGACCTTTTTGTCAGCGAATAGATACGCTTTGGGTCGTCATCAGGAATCGGCTTGCGGCTCTTTATGTCCATGTATTCGCCGTGGAAGTTGCCGTTGGGGCCGATGTCGTATTCATCAGTGACATCGTACCCGATTGTCTCCATGCGTTCATTCTCCATCCCCTTGCCGAAATGAGCCGTGATGTAGTTCTTGCCGGCCGCTTTCAGCACGTCAGACATCGACACTTCATCTTTCCATTTCAACCCGCGTTTCATCGCCAGAACATCATGCACGAAGGTGTATCTCAGCCGGCCCGGAGTTTTCCCGAACTGGATGCTCTTGCGCGAAGGTGTACAGGTGGGTGCCGAGGCATACCCGTTCGAGAATCGCATCCCACGAGCCGCCAGTTTCTCCAGGTGCGGAGTCCGGCAGAAATCGCTTTTCGAATCCGGCTCACCGTCCATCATGGGCACCGAGGTGTCAGCCCAGCCCAGATCGTCCACGTAGATGAGGAGGAAGTTGGGTGGAGTTCTCTCGGCCGCACGCAGATTGATGACCATCGATCCCGCGATAACTGAAAACAGAACAACCGAAAGAAGAATGTGTACGAGTTTCATTGGCAAGATACGCTCGCTCTCTGCGCGTCGGAACTCTTTGCGAGTTCCGCTACTTTGGAAAGGCGCATCCCTCTTTGTAGCGGAACTCACGAAGAGTTCCGACGCGCAAGTGGAGAGAATGCCGGGAAAATGGTCAAGGTTCAGACTAGCGGTCAAGGGGTCTCCTCCATGATTCGGCAGGAATCTTCTTCCTGATATGCTCATCCCCCGTCCGCATTTCGTAACGCAGCTTTGCCTTGTTATGCGCCTGGTAGTAGTAAATATCGATCTTGTGCAGCCCCTTCTTGAGTCCCACGTAGCTCTCTCTGAACCAGGGATCGCGTTCGCTGAAGGAGTTCAGGTCGATGACCTTGGTGCCGTCGACAAAAAGGCGTGATCCGTCGTCCGAAGTGACATGGATGTTGTACACGTGGTCTTCGGGAACGTTGAGATAACCCGTAAGGTGCAGGGCAAAGTACTCCCTGCGGCCAATCTTCTTCTGGATCTGCCCGACCTGGACTTCCCCAGCCAATGCCTCCTCCCCAATGCTTCCCGCGGCGATCTCCTTCAAATCTGGGAAGTCCGGAATCGATGTCGTCCCCTTCGGGATCTCGTAAGCCGTGAAGTTGAGCCCTGCTTCAAGATCGGTCGCCGTGATACGGGCAGCGGGCTGCAGTTCGGTATCTTCGAACTTAAGATTGAACGGCAGGTAGGTCGCACCGTCGGTACCAAATGAACGAAATGTAAAGTCGGTTGCCTTCTCGATCTCAACTCCTTCCTCTGGATAAACGGGCGAACTCTTCGTCGGTTCCTTCCCGTTGACCGTGTACCTGAGAACGGTACCCGGAGTAAGGTTCTCCGCATTAACAAGCGCCTTGTTATGGAATATCCGGGTGCGCGGAGTTACCCAGACCAGGGTCTTGTAGGGTCTCAGCTTCTTGCCGCTCAGAACTGCCGAAGCACTGGCTTTCCCGCTACTCCGCTTGATGACGCTGCGATTCTCCTCGTGAATTTGGAGAATGTTGTTTTCGAAGGGTGACCCTTCAATCTTCACAGCGACCGTGTAATCCCCGCGATATGCCTTCCTGTCGACACGGGCCTTTACCCAATGCGTCTTCCCTTTGAGCACGACCGGCGTATAGGTCTCGATATAGTCCCATGATGGAGGCAGGTGTGGCGCGGCTTTGAAAGTGCTGTCGGGGATCGAGTAATCTACACCGGCCAGCCACTCCAGCATAGGGCAGACAATCGCAATATCCCAGTTGTAGTAGTGCGAGCCCCAACTCTTGTGGTTTTCCTCCCAGGCTTCAGGGGCAACCGGATAGCCCCATTCTCGGGTCATGGCCTTGACATGATTCAGTGTCGTGATCATGGCAGGATATGGCCGTTCCTGCCGGAACATACCGTCGACGCCCAGCCATAAGGAGATCGTCGAACAGCGAAAGATGCCGTTGGGCGCGGAATCAGCGGCGCGGGTATTGATGCCCACCGGCGACATGAAACCGATCTCGGTATCCATGATGTACTTGTCGATCATTTCATGACCCCAGTCGCGCGGCATCAGGTCGGACTGCAGCGCGACGAGCGCCCAGATATCTTTCCATGGCGTGTTCTTATGACCATAGAAGCCTTGCCATTCTCCCGACCATTCTCTCTTGAAGATCTTCTCCTTCTGCCCTCGGAACCCCTCCCAGTGGGCAATGTCTTCATCAGTCCCCAGAACTCGTGCCATTTTCTGCAAGGTATTGATCGCGTTGACTTCAATGCCGAAGGTCCTCGTGGGTCCATTGTTGTCCCAATACAGCGGCTTGAAGAGCTTGGTGTAGACTTCTTCGAGGTAGGATTTGTCCCCTGAACGGCGGTACTGCTGCCAGGCCGGTTCAACGGTCCCGACGAATCCCATGTATGCGTCCACGCATTGCCACGTCTTGCCGAAGTTATCCGGCATCTGGTTAGCCTTGTTTTTGAAGGGTACCATGAACTGCCAGGAGAGGATGTTACCGTGTCCGTAAGCCCATTTGTCAACCACCCAGGATCCCGCTTGAGTGTAGGCCCAGGAATCCCAGAGATGCAGGCCCATGAAATTGTTAATCGCGGTTTGCGTATGCGGATATTGGAGATACCCCTCCCCTATATCTCGGAAATACATGAAGTAGAGAGCCCAGAGGTAATAGTAGGTTCTAACTGCCATCTCGTCGGAGCAGCGGAAGTAGGGAATCTGACCGTTCAGCAGTTCATTCATGTACTCCGTCTTCTCGGCCAGCTTCCTGGACGGCTTCTTGAGGACCTTCTTTGCACGGGCCAATGCATCCTTATAGTCCTCGGCAACAGAATAGGTCAACGTGACAGGTTTACCTGCCGGAATCTTCAGTTTGAAGGAGAAAAGCATGTTGCCGCGCTTCTTGTCTTTCTCCATCCAGGGATCCAGCAACTTCGTATCCGAAGAGAGAACGAAGTCCAGACCCGTGTACATCGTTTTGTCTATAACGGCCGGCTGCTTCCATCGCGGTTTTGTATAGATCCTGCCATCCTCGATGAGGTGGATGGTGTTATCCTTGCTATTGAAGGTGACCTTCGAATTGTTTCCCTGGTTCATCGACTTACTGGAGTCGTCCCCATCATGACCGGGGACATTCCATCTGCACGAAAAACTCTCGCCCTCGAAGAGGATCTCAACATCCTTGTCCGCAGTGATGATGTCGGTCAGGACATCGTTTTCGCTGATGAACTTCTCCTCGGTGATTTTGACGCCGCCGACACTGTAGCGGCTTATCTGCCGGTCAGGACGCCAGAGAGTCTCGTCTGCCTTGGGATGCTTATACTCTTTGCCATCTACAATCAGCGTTCCATAGGCGCCCTTGTTGTGACGGTAGAAATCCCAGCCCCACATATCATGCCCTGTACCGGTTTCTTCATCCTCCACGATACCAAAGCCACGTGCGCGGCCATCTCGGAAGATTGGATGCGTAAAGCCTAGTGTCTCGTCCGCCCTCATGCGGTCCCATTTCGCGCCGCTCTCTCCGGAAACATAGTAGAGTTTGTTTCCCGCAAGGAACCCGTGATGGGCTCCCTCGATGTCGCGCTCCAGCATCTTGCAGTAGTCGGTGTGCGGAGGCTCAATGTCCGCGGCAGAAACAGTGACTGCGCAAAGGAGGCACAGAGCTATGACCACACGACAAGCCGGAGGCTTGCCAGCCATTAGCCGGTGGTTGATCCCGCGAAGCGGGAGATACCACCGGAATCCCGGCCACACACAATCACCATCCCGGAGGGATGGCAGCCACCTCGCTGCATTAAACGTCATCTTCGTCAATCCAAGTATTTGGGATCGCATTCGACTCCAGCACGTTCAAGGAGCTCGACCAATTCCTCACGGAACGTTCGCGTTCGGTGATGCTCCTCCTGGTTACCAATGTAACTGAGCACCTGTTCTCTTGCATTCGGACTCACTGTAAATGCCCCGTATCCCTCCTGCCACTCGAACGCCGAAAGCCCAATCTCCTCATGCACCCACACGGATGAGGCCTTCTTCAGTTCACGCATGAAGTCGGACAGGCGATGTGTTGATTTGAGCCCTACCAGCAAATGTACATGATCTCCAGTACCTCCAACACCCTGCGGATGACCCTCCAGGCCTTTCACCGTTCCTCCGAGATATTCGTGAAGCCGAGGGCGCCATGACCGGTCGATTATGGGTTCACGACGTTTGCTCGAAAACACAATGTGGTAGTGCAGACTAAGATACGTTGATGGCATGCAAAGAAGTCTCCCTGTTCTATGCTGGCATCCCTTCAGGATGCAATTCACATATCTGACTATAACCGGTGGTATCGCCCACTTCGCGGGCTCAACCACCGGCTACCAGCTCCCAAGCCTCCGGCTTGGCATTCCGATGATGGCCCGGATTCTCTTCTTTCAATCCCGTAGATCTAACCTTTCCAAGCCGGAGGCTTGTCAGCCATTAGCCGGTGGTTGATCCCGCCCCAGGCGGGAGACACCACCGGAATCATACCCATAACCAACCACCATCCCGGAGGGATGGCAGACACTCACCTCACCCGCTGCAGAATCTTCACCGCCTCGGGGCCGGCTCCCTGCTTCACCTCTTCAAGCAGCGCTTTCAGCTCCGCCACTTTCTCGGGGTGCTTATCTGCCAGGTTGGTGGTTTCTCCGAGGTCAGCTTCCAGGTCGTACAACTCTTCCACCTCCGCTCTCTTCCTGTCCCTGGAATAGCCGTACATGCAGTGCTTTGCCTTGAGATACTTCCACTTACCCTTGCGCACGGCGTTTACGTAGAAGAAACTGTCGCGTGCACCCTTTTCGCTCTTGCCGAGAATCAGATCTGTCTGGTCAACACCGTCGATCCGTCGATCCTCCGGCACCTTGTAGCCGGCGAGATTGGCAAAGGTGGGCATGAAATCTATCGTGGCGAATATGGCGTCGGACACCTTGCCCGCCGGAACCTTGCCGGGCCAGCGCACGATGCAAGGAGCGCGGCATCCGCCCTCGTAGCACGACCCTTTGCCGTTGCGCAGTGGGCCGGACTGCCCCCAGAAGATGGAGTCCTTCGGATGTCCCTTCTTGCCGTTCGTGTAGGCCGGTTGGTTCCATGGTCCGTTGTCGGTTGTGTAAATAACAAGCGTTTCTTTTGCCAGGCCCAGCTCATTAAGCGTGTCGAGAAGACGACCCGTTTCGTAATCAAATTCCTCGACCACATCGCCGTACAGATCGCCTTCGGATTTACCGCGGAACCGCTCGGAAGCACCGATGATCGTGTGCATCATTGTATGTGCTACGTAGAGGATAAACGGTTTCTTCGGATCGCGTTTGTTCTTCAAATAGTCAATCGCCTTTTCGGTGTACAGCGTGGTCAGGCTGCCCATATCTCGGGTGTTCCCGGCCGGCTCATTGTTCTCATGAAAACTCACCCCGCCGCCGTCATTGGCTCCGAGTGTTCCAAAGTAATAGTCAAAGCCCTGGGCATTCGGCATGCGGGGAATGATGGCCTTGCGGTTGGAGACATCCCACTTGCCTATGCAGGCGGTCTGGTAGCCGGCTTCCTTTATGAGTTCCGCGAACGTAATTTCCGTGGCCGGCATCCCCCACCCCTTGCTCCTGATCGGGTAGCGTCCCGTCAACAGAGCCGATCGCGACGGGCCGCAGACATGCTGGGCGTAGAAACTGGTAAACCGCGTCCCCTCCTTTGCCAGTTGGTCCATGCGCGGGGTCTTGTTCTTCTCATTGCCGTAACAACCCAGGTCCGCATACCCCTGGTCATCGGTGAAAACGATCAGGATGTTTGGTTTGGCCGGAGCGGCCACAGACGTGAGACAGATACAAGCAAGCAGGATGACCAGACTACAGGTGAGAGTGCGTGATGTTACGTTCATTAGATGTCCTTTCATGCTGAACGGTTTCAAAGAGTGAAGAATTTAGCAGACGCACGCGGTTTTGTAACAGTGTTTTGTGGAGGCGATTTGTCTTAAACATCTTACCGCAATCCTATGTCGTCCTGACAAGCCGGAGGCTTGCCAGCCATTAGCCGGTGGTTGATCCCGCGAGCGGGAGATACCACCGGCTACCGGCTTACAAACCTCCGGTTTGTCTTGATAGCACCGGATTCGAAAAGGCGTGAGTATAACAAGGGCGTTGCCCTGGACAGGTATGTTTCGCCCTTTCAGGGCCACTCAGCTCCCGGGAACCGCAACAAGCTGGACCCCATCTACGATTACGTGGCCATCGGTGTCCTTGTTCGAAACCGTCAACGTGGCTGTCTTGTCGATATTGAATGTGCCGAGCACCTTCCCTCCGGCAGCAGCCACCTTCTGGTTAACGACGAAAGATTCCTGCAGGTCACCAATGGTCAGCTTTACCGGGGTATTGCTAGACCGATTATCACCCGGAACGTAAAGCAAAACTACCTTGTATTTCCCGGGCTTAGCCACGTTCAACGTGAAGCTGGCGATCTTCTCTCCCTTGCTGGAGTCACCATCGTGACGGTAGCCGGAACCCACGACCGGCTTCCATGCACCGTTCGCCCAGTCGCCGGTGAACCGGGCTCCTGCATCATCAATCACGACCCCCCTCAGATTTTCCCTCTCCGACTCGCCGTGGGGCTCCCACATACCACCGCCCTTTCGCATCAAGCGGCACCCGTCTTTCACCAGCGTATCCTGCAGTTCCTTGACGTGCTTGTCGTACACCCCGCGCGGGGTAGTCTGGTACTTTGTTGCAATCGCGGCAGCGGTTCCGGCCGCCTGGCCGGTCGCGCACATCGGACGCATGACACGTGTGCCGCCCATTGCTACCTGGGTCGCGGAATGGCACCGTCCAGCCATGAAGAGGTTCTCTATGTTCTTCGAATAGAGCGTCCTGTAAGGAATGCTCGTCCGTCGCCCCTTGTAGACATGGATAGCATCGTTGCCCTTGACCCAGAAGCCATCCGGGTGGTGAATGTCGGGACCCCAGTCAGTAAACGCAACCGTATCATCGTGAACTTCCTGCGTGTCGTAATCCTTCTGCGACATGATGTAATCGCCCATAAGACGACGGCTTTCACGTGAACCGGGCACATAGTTCAGCCAGACCAGTTCCCGCTTCGCATTCCTTTCCCTCGTCTTGGAATTGTGGTTTTTCGCATAATTCCAGAGACCTATCGATATGCGGAAGAGCTCGTCGCGAATGTGTTCGGCATCCTGGATGGTGTCCTTGACGCCGCCATACTCGATCCACCAGGCACGTGAGATGTGACCATCCGGATTGTCTGCCGGGTTGCGGCCTTTGCCGTTCGTTGGCGGGGTGAAATTGCCGGGACGGAGAAGCGAGCTTATGCGACGGTGCGAACCACGCGGTTCAAAATCGGAATCCTTTCTCCACTGGTGCACCCAGTCCGGACAGTCAAAAGGCACAGCTTCTTCGCGGACCGCGAAGACGGCTTTGTAGAGACTGTTGCCCATAGTGAGTTTCGTGGCTTTGACGGGAGCAAGGGACTCATTGAACTCGTCGCGCCCTTCCGCACCCATTCGGTATTCGGCGCCGGCATAGAAGCCTATCCAGCCATGGCCGGTGGTATCGGCGCAGAGCGGCGCTGAGAAGCGCATGCGTTGACCCGAGCGCACGTCCTGGCCGATAACAGTCTTGATTCGGGAATCTCCGTCCATTTCGACCCCGACTCCACGAGTGTTCAGGAATAGTGCGATGCTTGTCTCTGCATCGAAGCGCGCCTTGAAGTGCTCGGATTGCCCCCTGGCTCCCCAGCTCTGCCGCTTGCCGAACAGCTCCTCGGGGATACCCGTTATGCTGCGCCTGTCCGGCGGGGAGCCGATGTAGCCCATGGGCGGGACTTCGATTTCGGATGATGCGTTGCCTCCCAGCACGGGTCTGTCCTGAATAAGGGCAACCCTGAGTCCGTTGCGCGCGGCAGCCAGGGAAGCGCCCATGCCTGCCGGACCGCCGCCGACCACGACCAGGTCGTACTTGCCCATGTCCTTGATTTTGGGGCTGACTCCCGCGTGCTCCAGCCTTTGAGCGGCAAGCGCATCCCCGCCGTCCGCCGGCTGGAAGTTGCCGTTTGCCAGGACAATAACATCGCAGCGCCCCCACCAGCCGGTGACATCATGTAGCCGAAGTTCGGCATCGCCTGCTGTCAGCTTGAATTCACCACCGTTCATCCACTGCCAGGCATCGGTTTTCGCCTTGCCGAATGTAACACCGGAAGCTTTGCCATTCACGAGCACCTGGAATCGGCCTGGCGAATGCGCTGGTAACCAGTCACGGCAGCGCACCCAGAGGGTGTAGGTTCCCGCTTTCTTCACGGTCACCTTGCTGACGGCGTCATCCACGGGCTTGCCCAGACCAGTGGCCAGCAGGTACGGTGATCCCATGATGTCGACGTGCTGCGGGTCGTTGGACCATTTGCCCGTCTCGCCCATCGATTCGGCTTCCTGCCAGATGACCTCCGCCGTGGCCACTGATGTAGCCAGGAAGAATGGCATAAAGGCGACAGTTACGGCGTGTATAGACTCTCTCATTCCAAAGGGTTCCCGTTGTTTCACAGCACTGATAACTCAGCAAGAATAGGATACATGCAGCTTGCCAGCAATGGAGAAGTAGGGGGATGCCGGAGCAGGGATGCTCCGGCCACGTTGGGATTTGACCGGGTAGGCACTTTGATTGGACTTCGGTCGCCGAGGCCGGCGACCCTCCCAGTGCAAGGCACGTCCATCGGCGGGAGGGGCAGCGGCCTCGCTGCCCGAAGTAGATCGGCCCCTTACCCCACAGAATCTGTATTCACAATGGACAGTTTGATGGAAGAGCTGTATTATGAGGTTGACCATGGAAGGGCACAAAGGGGCGCAAGTTGAATCCCGCCCGGGTGCACCTACTCGACACCCTCTACGGGAATGTTCAGCAGAAAGAGATCCGGGAGGACGAAACGTATATACGGATTAGGAACGAATCAATTATGAAGACGCATGATAGCAGCACCAAGCATCTTTCATTCATCGTAATCTTCAGCCTTGTCATGGGACTGGTTCTGGCCGGTTCGTTGCCGACTGAGGCCGCAACAGTGGCGGCATCCGCAACACCGCCACCCGTTGATGGTGAAGATATTGCACAACTGGTGGCCGATCACGTACCAGGCGGCAATGAGGGGCATGTGTGGGCAAACCGTCCTATCCATGGACAGTCGTTTACCACCGGAAGCAGCGGGTCTTACCTCCTTAGCGCTGTAACCCTGAAGAATCTGAGCACCGTTGGAAACCCTGGCGGTTGGACCATTTACGTCGGCACGATCAGCGGGTCCGTGCTTACGCCGATCCGCCAGGAGTCGTCGGGGAACGTAAATATCGTTGGCAATGACTACATAACATGGACCTTTGACACGCCGATTGAGTTGGACCCCAACACGTTGTACGGTTTCGATGTGGACGTTGCCAGTGGCGGTTTCATAAGTGACGGCAACGGTGACGAGAATTCGTACACGGGTGGCCATCCATTCAGCAACGGCGCTAACGGGACGCCGGACCATAACAGCCTCTCATTCCACACCAATTTCGAACGCGTCTTCCACTTGGACATGGCGGCATCCGGCGAACCTGCGACGCTGTTCTACATCGAGGGCGGTTTGATGATGCTGGGCATGGCTCTCCTGGGTTACCACCTGGCGCGACGCTTGCGGGGCTAGACGGGGAAGTGGCCGGTGGCCATGAGAGTGTATTCGGGTTGATTGACGATTAATGATTCTGGGATCGACGATTTACGAATGCTCAGTCTCACAATCGTAACTCGTCAATCGCTAATCGCGAATCACTAATTCCCTCCCCTCCCCCGTACATCCCCTCTCCGAGGGGATCTCACGCATGTGGAATGCACGTCCCTCGGCGGGAGGGGCAGCGGCCTCGCTGCCCGTTGTGGCTGCAGTTGCGCTTGGTATGCCGGAGCAGGGATGCTCCGGCCACATTGGGATTGCGCCACACTGTTGCGATACATGCGCGCGGTCGGCGAGGCCGCCGACCCTCCCGGTGCAAGGCACGTCCATCGGCAGAAGTAGATCTCGCGCATTTCGTAGTTCCCAAAACTCCCAACTTGGACGTTGGGCGTTGGACGTTGGGCGTTGGGCGTTGATTCTCCTCACGGCTGGTACCAGAGTGATTCCCAGTACTTGCGGTCGAGGTCATACACATTGAACGGGTCGGTTTCAGGATCGAAATCGTCCGGCAGAATGCCGTAACGCTTCATCTCGCGGAAATACTCGCGGCGGGGCTTGAAGTTTGCCATGTCGAACCGGGTCAGTTCGTTTTCCAGGAACTCCTTGCCTGCCACGATATGAGCGATCATGGCCTGGTAGTCCTTGTCTTTCTTGCTTTCAAAAAGCTTGGGATGACGCGCCTTGTTTTTATCGTCATTCTTCTCCCCTTTCGGCTTGCATAGCTCGAGACCGCCGGCCGACTTGGGCAGCGGAGCCAGCAGCAGCAGGGATTGGTCAGGGTTGGTCAGGTTGAAGACGATGTGCCGCGAGTTCACATGTCGCTTGTCGGACTGGTTTATCTGCCAGAAGGACATTCCGATTTCGTCCGACATGCTCTTCGGCATGCTTTTATGACATTCACTACAACGCCGCTGAACGCTGTCTTTGAACGCCCCTGCCGTAGGCCATCCAACGTCCGTGTTGATTTGCCTGTTCTGCTGATATCCGCCTATGCCGCCATGCCCCAGCGATGCGTAGGTTCCGGGGTAGCAGGCTGCCGATTCAATCCAGTAGCGAATCATGTCTTCTTCGTGCTGCGAGACCTTCACCTTGTGACTTTCCACGTCGGAGCCCGCAGGCGAAGACGGATGACTGCCGTCTATCTTCTTCATAAGCGGGCTGGCTGACGTGCCCAGTGCACGCGGCGGATAGTTGCTCTTCGGCTGGTTTCGACCGTCTGCAACCTGTTTCTTAACCGTCAACGTAACGTAGCTGTGCGAGAACATGGGGCCACGGTCGCCGGTCAAAAGGACCCCGCCCTTCCGCGTCTTGTTGTCGTGGCACTTGAGACAATGCTTATCGAGGATCGGCTGAATATCGCGCGGGAAGTCAAAGACATCCGGGATACCCTTGATTGGCTCGGGTTTACTCGGCGCACGCTGCACCGCCTTCAACAGCCCCATATTGACGGTGTCCACGGGGGTCTTGCCTCTTTCTTCGTGGCAACCAACGCAACTAAGCACTTCACCGGGCATGACCGTGAGAAAACTCTGCATCCGTTTAACGGAGTTATTCTTCTCATCAAGTGCCACGAAGAAGAAGGCGCGGTTCGCGGGCAACTCCATGAATGCAGATCCGTCCTCTTCAACCGGAACCGTGCCTACAATCCGTTCCAGAGTGAAGCTTCCGCCGTAGGTTAAAGGATCCATGCCGCCGGTGAAATTGATCGGTTTCGGGAGAGATTCCAGGACCAGGAGTTTCTTGATGTCTCCTTTCTTGATGCCCTCCATGTTCCGTCCCACGTAGGCATTGTTGAGGATCAGCCGGCCGGTTGTCTTGGCAACGTCTACGCGGGAAGGGACAACCGGTTCGCGCTTGCGTATTATGACCGGGCGCGGCTCCTGGATTCTTGTTCGGTTTCCAAGCTCAGGGGGAAGCGTGTATAGGTTGGTCGTCTTCCCGTTGCCGTCCATGGTTACAATGCTTCGGCCCTTAGCCACTACGAAGAGATTCTCTGACAATGGCCACGGGTCACGGCAATCTCCTCCCCCGCCCACGTTCTGAAGCGACGACCTGTCATCGGGGCCCCTTTCATCGGTAAGGGTTGCCACAGTGCCGCTATGCTCTTTTCGTCCATGTCCGGGCGAATTGATGAACACGATTTTGTCTGTTCCGGGGACAGGCTTCGCGTCGATGAACAGCCCTCCCGCGTGCTGGTTGCCGAAATAAACCATCTGGTCCGTACCGTCAGGGTTCATCGTCCACAGGTGGTGATAGTGCACCTGTGACCGGTCTACGTATTCCCAGCGCTGGTAAACAATGCGACCGTCGGACAGGACCCACGGCGTGTTGTCATGCTCAACGTTGGCCGAAAGCTGCCGAATATTGCTTCCGTCACCGTCACAGCGATAGACAATTGCTACCTGGGTGAGCCAGCAGTTCACGTAACGCTTGCCGCGGCCCGAAACAAAGACGATGCCGCCATCCGGAAGATAGCAGGGCTCAATATCGTCGTAGAGGCCGTCGGTCAGTTGCCTGATGTTGCCGCCGTCGATGTCGCATTCGTACAGATGAAAGACCCTGCTGTCGCCCTTTCGCCAGGAAAACAGTATTCTCTTTGCATCGTAATGGACGGTGGGGTCGCGAACGGTCCCTTCCGGGTCATCGACCAGGATCTTGTTCTCGCCCGTCTCAACGTTCAGTTTGCAGAGCCGGCCGCCTTTGCCGTAGAGCATCTTATTCTCATCATAGGAGTAATAGGCAAGATTCGCGTACCAATGACCGTCATTGCCATCGTCCCGCACGGCAAAAACGATTTCCTTTACGCCGTGTCTGCCAAGCTGCTCCTTGACCGGTTCAGCAATCACGGCAGGCGCGGCAGGCGTGGGTTTACTGATCGTTCCAGCGGCTTTTGCCAGGAGCTTCGTGATCTCCGGATTCGGGAACGTCAGCTCCCAAATGGAGAAAAGATCATGGCGCCCCGCGCGCAGGCAAAGAATGCGAAGGTG
>PVBE011277074.1_pt1 | contig 13889 bp, 15 predicted proteins | sample 1631181 | NCBI WGS metagenome assembly PVBE01 (sample SAMN08397723, study PRJNA350692) | Marine metagenome, whole genome shotgun sequencing project. | isolation source: water | place: Pacific Ocean | collected 2012-04 | reverse complement strand
CTTGATGAGGTGAGGAGCGTGCGAGATCAAGGCGCGGTGGCAGCCCTAGCCGGCTAGGGCAAGCTTTCGCAACACCGAGATCGTGCGCTCTTCCCCTCATCAGGAGGCGCGTGCCTGGCGACAGCGGGGGTTCTTCAACGGGCTGCTAGCCCGACCGGCCGGCTTCGGTGCGAAACCCAGAGCTCGCTGACCAGAGTTTCCCATTTGACCCGCGGGGATTCGACAGCCCGAGGCAGCTCGCCTAAGGTCCCGGCCTTTCTAGCAAACCCCAGTCCAGGCGAATTCCGATGAAGAAATCTCGCGGCCATCTCAAACGCAACAAGAGCAGCCGCTATCGCGCCAAGCTGAAGGCCAAGCATCGCAGGGTGCGCAAGCGCCAAACAGGGGGCGAACGACGCTACTACCGGTAGCGCGGCTCCCCTTCAGAACTGAGTCCGAGGCAGAGTTCGAGCGCGGCGCGCATTGCGGCGAATGGCTCGGGCTGCGCCCTCCGCTTGATTTCGCCGCGATGCGCACCGCACTCGAACTCAGGGGCGTTTGGAGTATGGAAGAGGTCGGCGCTTCACGGTTCCTGGGATGGGGGGATTTCAGGAAAGGATGGCCTCGGCCAGCTCGTCGATGGCGCGCTGCAGGGCTTCGTCGAGGGCGGATTCCCAGACCTGGGCGTCCGTGGTGGACGCGCCAGCAGCTGGGAAGAGGATGGCTCGGGAAGAATTCACGATGCCGCCCTCGAGACCCTCGGGCCCGGGTTTGAAGCCGCTAACGGCGTCGCCGGCGCTGGCACCCTGGGCGCCGTATCCCGGAACCAGGAACAGCGCACTCGGCAGCGCCTCGCGCACACGGCGGGCCTGATCCGCAAAGGTTGCGCCACACACGACGCCCAGGGATGACCAACCGGTCCCCGATCCCACCAGGGCTTTCTCTGTCGACGCGAGAGCATCGGCCACGCGACCGAAGAGCGGCTCGCCCTCGACATCGCGATCCTGGAGATCCGCACTGCCGGAATTGCTGGTGTGGACCAGCACGAAGAGGCCTCGCCCCGCTTCCCGGGCGGCGCGCGCGAAAGGTTCGATCGTGTCGAAACCGAGATAGGGATTGATCGTCATCGCGTCGACGGGCATTGCGGCATTTCGCGTCAGGTACGCCGCAGCATAGCCTTCGGCCGTGGAATCGATATCGCCGCGCTTGGCGTCCAGCAGCACCTTGAGTCCCGCCCGGCGCGCGCGCGCGCAGAGCCCGTCCAGACTCTGCATACCTCGCCAGCCGAGCTGTTCGAAGAAGGCGATCTGAGGCTTTACGATCGCCACGCGACCCGCGATGCGATCGACCACGGCCGCCATGAAATCGGCCACCGCCAGCGCCGTGTCCGGATCCCCCGGCGCCATCGACCCGCGCCGGAAGAGTTCCGGAATCTGGCCGAGATGGGGATCGAGCCCGACACACAGAGGATGTCCCAGGGCGCGGATCCGCTCGATCAGCGAGTCAGCGAAATGAGCCGGCACGCAGCCGGCTTGCTGGGTCGGGTCATCGCTCAATCGGGACTCCTTCTGCTGGGCCGCGCCGGATCCTACCCTACGTCACCACGGATGCCCCGCGGTAGCCGGGCTCGCGCAGCCCTTCGATTCGCAGCGGTTCGCGGCGCTCTGCCATGCGGTCGCTACGCTGCGGCTATGTCCGGCAGAGAGTCCGACGAAAGGTCTGGCAAAGAGTCCGTGGGAGAGGTCCCGAACGAGCCCCTGAAGACGACGGCCAGGGGGTCGGCGATCGAGGGCGGAAACGCGAGACGACGATTTCGCTTCCAGCTGAATGGGACCAGCGATCACGCGCGAGCCGGACGCCTTGAAACGCCTCACGGCCCCATAAAGACCCCTGCCTTCATGCCGGTCGGCACCCACGGCGCGCTCAAAGCGCTGACTCCGGCCCAGGTCGCCGAAACCGGCGCCCAGATCGTGCTCGCCAACACCTACCATCTCGCATTGCGTCCGGGCGAGGCGCTGGTCGAGAAGCTCGGCGGGCTGCACGAATTCATGCAGTGGCCGGGTCCCATACTGACCGATAGCGGCGGCTTCCAGGTCTTCTCGCTGCCGGGTGTCGAGATTACCGACAAGTGCGCGACCTTTCAGAACGAAGTCACCGGCAAGACGATGCAGCTCACGCCCGAACGCTCGATCCAGATCCAGAATCGCCTGGGCGCCGACATCATCATGGCCTTCGACGAATGTACGCCCTATCCCGCCTCTCGAGAGCTCGCTGGTCAGGGCGTGCGACGAACGCTGCAATGGATGGAGCGCTGCCTGCGAGCGCACCGCAGAAGCCAGGACCAGGCGCTCTTCGGCATCGTGCAGGGCTCCACCCATCCCGAGCTGCGCGAGGCCTGCGCCGCCTCACTGGTCGCGATGGACCTGCCCGGCTACGCGATTGGCGCGTCTCGGTCGGCGAGGGGCATGACCTGCTGTGTCAGGTCACGCAACACGCGGCGCCCCTGCTGCCGGAATCCAAGCCACGCTACCTGATGGGCGTCGGACTGCCGGAGGATCTGATCGCCTGCATCGGCTACGGCATCGACCTCTTCGACTGCGTGATCCCGACTCGTTACGCGCGCTCGGCCACCGTCTTCACCGCCCGCGGCCGGATTCGACTCACGAATCGTCGATACCGCCGTGATGCCTATCCCGTCGACACCTCCTGCGACTGTTATAGCTGTACGGGCGGATTCACGAGGGCGTATATCCATCACCTTTTCGCGGCCAATGAGGTGCTTTCCGCCGTTCTGTGTTCGATCCACAACGTGCACTTTTACCAACGGCTGATCGCCGAGGCTCGACGAGCGATTCTCGCTCGTGACTACGCAGCCTTTGCTCGAGATTTCCTGGCTCAGTATCTGGGGGAGCCAGATGGGGCCTGAGCGCATATTCTCCGGGTCATGAAGAACTCGACGCTCTCGATCTCCGACTCGCCCTCCACCAGCCGCGCTTCCCCGCGGCGAAGGCGGCCGGCGAGTCTCCATCTCGCCCTCTGCATCGGCATCACCATCGGCAGTGGCGCGCTAGTCGGCTGTGGAGCGCTCAACCTCGAGCGTACAGACTCGAACGCCGCTATCGAAAGCGACGGGGACGATCGGGTCGCGGTCATCATCAACGGCCGATCGATCAGCGTCGCCGAGCTCGACGAACAAATAAAGAACTCCTTCCTCGAAGAGCTACTGCACCAGCCTGAGGCGCGGATCTACGGAGCCCGCGAAAAGGCAATCCGCGAGCTGTTGCAGAAGACGGTCGTCGAAGCGGAAGCCGACCTTCGCGGTCTCACGCCCGAAACGCTCTTCGAAGAGATCGTGGGTCAGGTTCCGGCTCCGACGGCCGAGGACGTAGCGAATTGGTACAAACAGAATCAGAGTCGACTTCGCAGTGCACGGCTCGAAGATGTGTCCGGCCAGATCGAGCAGCTGCTCCACAACGAAGGCCGAGAAAATGCCTGGAAGACATTCCTCGGCCCGAAGCTCGAAGCGCTCGACTTCGAGCTCGTGCTCGAGCCACCACGTCAGGATCTGAAGGCGACACACCTCGTGCGCGGCGACGTCAACGCGCCGGTCACAATCATGACCTTCAGCGACTATCAATGTCCCTATTGCATCCGTTCGGAGTCCGTTCTGGCCGAAGTCCTTTCCCGTTATCCCGAACAGGTGCGCCTGGTTCATCGCCATTTTCCGATCGATTCGATTCATCCCTTTGCGAGGCAGGCGTCCGAGGCGGCCATGTGTGCCGACGAACAGGGGAAGTTCTGGGAGTTCCACGACGCCATCTTCGGGCGAAGCGGCAAGCTCCAGGCCGATTCCTTCCGGCTGATCGGGGCTGAACTCGAACTCGACGGCGAGGCGCTCGGGGCCTGCATCGGCGCACAGCGCTACGCCGAGTTCGTCCAGCAAGACGTCGACGCCGGACGCGCTGCGGGCGTCACGGGCACACCGGCCTTCTTCGTAAACGGCATCGCCCTCGAGGGTGCCCGCGACGTGGACTCGCTCAGCCGAGTCGTCGATTCGGAGCTGGCGCGGGTCACGGCGAACTGACGTTTCGTCGGCAGCACCGTGCCCACCTGCATCGACACCCACAACACCCACGACACCCACAACCCAGATCCGCCTTCGCGGACGCTCGCGAGACTGGTGCGGGGTCCAGCCGTGAGATTCGGCCTGTTGCTGCCATTCTGCGTCGCTATGTGTGTTTCGGCTTCAGCAGAAGAGGCCTCTCACCCGGGGCTGCCGCCGGACTACCCCCTCTCTCGAGAAGAGGTCGACACGGGCCGCTACCCCTGGAGCGCCGTCGGGAGAGTGAATCTCTCCGGTCGTGGGCATTGCACCGGCACCCTGGTGGGAGAACGGCTGGTCATCACCGCGGCGCACTGCCTGTGGAACAGTCGCGTACAGCGCTGGTGGCCGCCAAGCTACGTGCACTTCGTGCCGGGCTACCAGCGCGATACCTTCCCCGACCACTCACGCGCAAAGGCCTTCTATGTGTCACCCGATTACCCGACTCCGCCGGTGACGACAGACGCCGCTTTCATGAACGACTGGGCGCTGATCGAGCTGGAAGCTCCACTCGGCATCAGGGCCGGCATCGTGGGTTGGCTTCCCTTGGGCGTCGAGGCTTGGCGCAAGCTGGGGAGCGAAGAACTCTCTCTCCAGGTCGCCGGCTATCGTGCGGACCGCTCGCACGTCCTCGCCGTGGATGACGACTGTCACGCACGTGCCTTTGTGGCCGCCGGACGCCTACTGGGGCACCACTGCGCGATTCTCTTCGGCGACTCCGGCGGGCCTCTACTGGTCGAGGTGGACGGCAGCTACCAACTGGTCGGCGTGACAACGGGCATCAAGCGCACCGACTCCGGAACCATCGGAATCGCCGTGCCTTCGGTGCGCTTTGCGAAAGCCCTCGAAGCACGCGGTTCGAAGAGCGGCCTGGGCCAGCTGCCCCTTGCGCCGGAGCAGCCTGAGGCGTCGACGCCGTGAGATCCAGTCATCTTCGCTTCGAACGCCTCGATCGCATTCACGAACAGCCCCTCCTCGAGATGGCCGAAGAGTTTCGAGACGAGGGAGATGGTCGGTTCAGCGCCCTGCTAGCGAGCCCTCAGTCGTTCTTCGATTGGGTCGATCGGTTCGAGAATGACCGAGATCTCCCATCTGATCGCGTCCCTCAAACGCAATACCTTCTATTCGACGGCCGTCGGCTCGTCGGGGGAAGTCGACTTCGCCGACGACTGATACCCGTTCTTCTCCTCGATGGGGGAAATATCGGGTTCGAAGTTCGGCGATCCGCACGTCGCCGCGGATACGGAACGGAGATATTGCATCGAACTTTGGAGGAGGCCCGAGTGATTGGGCTAAGACGCGCCCTGCTCACCGCAGCAGAATCAAATGCAGGATCGCTTCGAGTGATCGGGGCGGCCGGTGGCATCCCTGACGGAGAGTCGATATCGCCTCGAACAGGGGATCGAATGCGGCGCTTCTGGATCGATCTCTGATAGCCGCCGTATGACCAGCCACAACATTCGGGCGAGGCCGGAACGAGTTGGAATTGCGCTGGACGGCGAGCGGCGGTGGCGATCCAGGCAGGGGGTGAGGGATCGAGATCAGCGATGCGAACAGACGCGGGACCCGAGTCGGCGCGTCGTGCACCGGCAGTCATTCAGCTCGATCGTCAATACGGGTGAATCGGCCCTTGTTCTTCGAGTCGACATACAAAGGCCCCGGCGAGCCGTGACAACGCTCCCGGGGTAACGAGAGGCCACCGCGGGCTTCGACGAGACAAAAGGCAAAGGGCCGGTCAAGTCGAGACCGGCAAGAGCCGAAGGATTTGCGTGCCGCAGTGGCACAAATAGAAGAGACGAGCTACAAAGCGAGCGCATTCGGGCATCAGCCCGACCGCGGCGAACAACAGGACCCGTATCAATCCCTCCTCGCGAGGCCAGGTCGCGCCGCCAACCAACCCATCTTTCCCTTCTCTGTTGTCTGGGTCAGAAACGTACGGCCGTGCCGCACAGTCGACCTGTGCGCGTGCGGCGGAGAATACTCTCTACATGTCTACTTCAGTATCCACTTATTCGACCGGTTTCGAGCGATTCGAGCTCGATGAAGCCTTGATGCGTGGCATCCACGCCGCAGGCTTCGATCATCCCCGGCCGATCCAATTCGAAACCATTCCCGCTGGCCTCGATGGCCGAGACGTGCTGGGCCTGGCCCAGACCGGTACCGGCAAGACGGCGGCCTTCGCGCTGCCGCTGCTCGACCGACTCCTCGAAATGCCCGGCAAGGGCCCTCGCGTCCTGGTGCTCGCACCGACTCGAGAGCTTGCCAGCCAGATTGCGGCCGAGATTCGGCTGCTCTCCCAGTACACGCGCTTGAAGATGGTCACCATCTTCGGCGGCGTCTCGATGCGCAGCCAGACGAACGCTCTACGCCAACGCCCGCAGATCGTAGTCGGATGCCCGGGCCGCGTGCTCGACCTGCTCCAGCAGGGCGTGCTGCGTTTCGACGCAGTCGAGACCCTCGTGCTCGACGAAGCCGACCACATGTTCGACATGGGCTTCCTGCCGGACATTCGCAAGATCCTCCAGAGGCTGCCGAGAGATCGGCAGAACCTGCTCTTCTCGGCCACCATGCCGAACCAGATCCGCAAGCTGGCCGACGATCTGCTGACCGATCCGCATGTCGTCGAGCTGGCCGATGCCGCACCGGCCTCCAGCATCGATCATGCGCTGTATCTCGTCGCGGAGCAGCGCAAGCGCGCCCTGCTCGACCACATGCTCGCCCGAGACGATTGCGATTCAGCGATTGTCTTCATCCGCACCAAGCACCGCGCCAAGCGCCTGGCCGAACAGCTGAGCAAGACCGGACACCGCGCCGTGGCGCTCCAGGGAAACATGTCCCAGGCCCAGCGCGATCGGGCGATGCTCGGCTTTCGCAAGCACCAGTTCGACATCCTGGTCGCAACGGACATCGCGGCGCGCGGGATCGACGTGAGCGGCGTTTCCCACGTGATCAACTACGACGTGCCGAACACGCCCGAGGCCTACACCCATCGCATCGGTCGAACCGGCCGCTCGGAACGCGAGGGCGTAGCCTGCACATTCGTCACCGGCGAGGATCGTGCCTGGGTTCGCGCCACCGAACGCATGATCGGCAAACCGATTCCGCGCCGAAGAGTCGAGGGCTTCGAACACGACGCCGACGACATGCCGGAAACCCGCCCTGCACCGCGTCGCAATTCTCGGGGCCCGCGGCGTGGCGGACAGCAACGGAACGGTCGACGCAGCTCGGCCGGCCGAAGGCGTACCGGCTAGCACTCGGGCAACGCATCGGGCCGAGGGCGCTCTGCGGACAGCGAACAGCCCGTGCCGGTCGACCAGACCGGTACGGGCTACCTTTTCGGACATAGCATGTACCGAATCGTGCCAGCGCTCTAGCCCGGATTATTCATGACGCCTAACGCAAGAAGGCCACTGAACTGCTATAAATAGGTTGCTAACGCCGATTTCAAGCATTCCAGAGGCCTTCTGCGTGTCGGATACTACAACACAGTCTGTTCTGTTTCCCGCCCTTTTTTCGAAGCCGGTTCACGTGGCCTTCGATGAGCGCACGATGAGTTCGGATGGCGGCGGTTTGTTGCGGCACATACCAGGGAATGTGTGGCTTCGAAAATCCCACCGCAATGAATACTGGCGCAGGGTGGGGCTCCAGAATCCGCTCGGCTGCCCATGTAGCGCGCACGTACTCTATGGTCTCCGATGTGATGTCGGGCTCTCCCGGAGCTTCGAGCGAGCCCCAGTCAAAGGTGGAAAGCAGTGCTGTGCCGTCCCCGTTCACGTCCACGCCGGCGATGCCATTGAGAGGGAAGCGAGCCGGATCTGGAAAGTGCACTGCAGTAAAACCGACATACGAGTCCCACGCGGTATCTGGCAGATCGAACCCCCTGTGGAAGAGTTTCCCCGTACCGACCAGTTGGTAACCGTGGTTCTTGAAGTGCTGGAAGAGCGTCACAGCATTCGTGAGCTCGGACGACTCCGTGCGGAAATCGTGCTGAGAATTGTAGTAAATGCCCGAAGTCAACGGGGAGATCCCGGTGAATGTCGCGACACGACTGGGATTGCACGCCGGCGAAGGTGCTTGGGCGTTCGTAAAGCTCACACCAGCCGCTGCCAGGCGGTCGAGATTGGGGGCGATCACGTCCGGGTGGCCACCGATGGGAAAGGCATTGAGGTCGTCGACAGAGAGGAAAAGTACAGTCGGCTGCGCATGCACGGAGGTCGCGGCGAGCAACAACAATCCAACGATCAGTGTACGGATCATCGTTCGAGGCCATCGAAGGGGCGGATCAGAGTCGCCCCCGATATTGTGTGCACAATGTGCGCGGAACCAGTGCGGTCCATCAGAGTCGATGTTGAACACAATACGAAATCCTGACGATCGATGGTATTGATGGTCGATGGTATTGATGGTCGATGGTCGGTCGATAGTCGATCGTCGTGGCAGTCGGCGCCGAAAGCTGGCAGCGGCCCTATTCTAACAGATCGAGACGGCTCCACGACTCGCCTTTTCTGACATTTCGTGAGGCGACCGATCGCGTCCGGAGTGTGAGCGAACGATTCGACCGGCAACCCGTCACCTCAAGGCCGCAAGACCGATCGCGAAAAGACTGATTGCGAATCGGACCGATCATTCCGCACGGAACGGAACAGTGCGCTGGATCCGAGCTTGACCTCTATTGCGACGATGCCTCAGGTCTCGAAGTCGCACGGGTCATCAAGGATCTTTTCCGCACCTGGCGGATCCCTCCAGCTACACCCCCAGCCCACGCCTCTGGCGTCTGCCCCATCATCTCTGAACAACAAGCGCGAGACATGGCCTCCCTATCACCGTGCGACAACGCTTCGAAGCGATGCAACACGTCCACCATTGAACTTTCGCTCATCGGATCAAAGAGCAATCCAGTCTTGCCCTCGTGAACCAGCTCAGGAACACACCCGACATGAGTGCTCGCCAGGACCGGAGCACCCGCGTGCATCGCTTCATTCACCACGAGTCCCCAGTTCTCAGAGTACGAAGGAAGAACCAGCGCGGCACAACTCAGGTACTCGCGCACGAGATCAGAAAATTGCAGATGGCCCAGGAGTTCGGCACCGGGGATCGTTGCTGTAAGAGATCGAACCTCAGCCTCGGTTTCCCCGAAGCCCGCCAAACGCAACCCGAGCGCGCCCCCCTCGCGGCGATACCGCGAGAACGCTCTCAAGAATGGAACCAGATTCTTCAGCCGAAGGAACCGACCGACGAAAAGCAGATCCGTACTCCGTCTAGAGACGGCATTCTCGCGGCTCGAGGCTTCGATCGCGTCCACATCGACCGGATTGCCGCAAAAGAACATCCGATCCGAAGAAACGCCAAAGCTATCGAGGTAGTCTGCCGCGCGGGCGCCCGTAACGAGATAACCATCCCAGCCGCGATAGATGAAGCCCTTCAGAAACTCCTTCCAGCGGAATCTCGGATGATCCAGTCGGGTCGCGGCCCACCTCGTAAACACCAATATTCCACGACGCTGCGCCCATCGGCCGAGGCGATACTGGACGGAATCCGCTGGCGAATCAATGATGATGACCGAGGGATTTTTCGCCAGGACGTGCCGTCGTGCGGCACGCAAGACGGCGCCCGTTCGCATCTCCTCGTAGACTCCGCTCGTAACCTCTTCGATTTCGACATCGGATGGTGACGCGGCGTCGTATTTCCGGGTCTGTTCCCTTGCAGCAAGTGCCACGCCACGGCAACGAATTCCGTCTTGTTGGTCGAGCGCGCGGACACGCACGATGTGAGCGGGGCCCAGGGTGAGCTGGTAGTAGAAAACGAGCTCATCCCTCGCCATCGAGGCGAGCTCCAGATCACTCACTCAGCTCCCCTTCTCCACCCCCGCCTTCTTCACCCCCACCTCCGCCACCACCGGCAAATGATCCGACGCCTTGCGTGCCGCCACCGTATCGTGCTGCCAGACCTCGAGCACGTCCGCCCCGCGCGCATAGATCCGGTCGAGGGCGAACATGGGTCTGCCCACTGGGAAGCTCGGGGGCCAATCGACGTTGTGATGCAGGTTGAGGGATTGGTCGAGCTGTTTGGAGCCCTTGCATGCGCGCCAGGAGTTCATGTCACCCATCAAGATGGCGGGGCCGGAGTTCATCTGCGGGTGGTCGAGCAGCGAGTGGACCTGGCGGTGACGGGTGCGGTCGACGAGCGAGAGATGCGTCGCCACGATGCCCAGGCCTGCACCGGCATGACCGACATGTGCCGCCAGAGCCCCGCGGCGTTCGAGTCGGGAATGCGAGATGTCGATCACGGAAATCGCGGTGATCGGGTAGCGAGAGAGAATCGCGTTGCCGAGCTGGCCCCGGCGATGACGGCGAGTGACGGCGAAGGCAAGATGCAGATCGAGCTCATCACACAGCCGGCCGAGCGGATCCTCCCCTTCCAGGTCGAAGGGGCGGAGCACCTCTTGAAGGGCGATCACGTCGGCGTCCAGCTCCGAGATGACAAAGCCAGCACGGGCGACGTCCGGCTTGGATCGGCCGTTCATGCCCTGCCATCGATGCACGTTATAGGTCGCGACCCGCAAGGTTTCGCCCATGATCACAGCAGGTATCGGCTTTCTGGGACTCTGGACGAAGCACAAATGTGGTTCGAGAAGCGAGCCGAACGGGGCGGTTTCCTGGCGGGCCTGGAAACGATCGCGAGCCTGGACGCCGAGATCGCGAACGCGGGCAACCGAACTGGTCCGGGCCTGGATCGCGAACTTCCGAGCGCGCACAGTGCTCACGCGGGCGCGGTCGACGGCGCGTTTGGCACTGTCACGAGCTGCAGCCCCGGCTCGCACCCGATCCTGCTTTGCGCTGCTCGTGTCTCCTTGCTCCTTGACCACAACCTACCCTGCCTACGCTCGCTTCCCGGACCGATCGGATTCCAGTGTCTTCGATAAAATGCAGGGGTATCACCCCTCGTTCGCTGCGCCTTTGACCTCGACCTCGACCTCGACGACCTCGCCTTTGACCTCGACCTCGCCTGCGACCGCAGCACTCGACCCGCTGTGGACTCCGGGACCGGCGTCGCCCAGAACGCCTCCGACAGCGGCTTGCACGCTGCGTACCCCGCGATCCGCAACGCCGTCCTCGGGCTCGGTCCCGATCGACATCGGATGATAGCTCATCCCCCACGGGAAATTTCGAGCACCCAGACCAGGCCAAGAACCCCGAGCCAGCCGGCATTGCCGGCCGGGGTCGTCATGGGGCGCTCGGAAGTTGGCGCGATGCAGAGCCTCGTGCCGGGCCATGGCAGGGCGAGCTGCATCGGGTCTCGGAGCTATCGCACGCTGCCTCGAGGGGGGCGTGCCGTTTCAGCTGGCCGGCTCGGGACCGACGACGCTGCGCGAGCACCCGCCGCGCGGTCTCACGGACCAGGAGCTCGACTGCTTGCGCAGCGCTAGAGCGCGCGATCCGACGCATCTCCTGACGAAGCCTGCTCGCGCTGCAAGACCAATCGGATCAGTTGCGCGGAATGTCCGGATTCATGACGGTCTGGCGTTCCGCGCGACGCGCATTGCGAATCGCTTCGTCGCAGAGCTTTCGGATCGCGTCGGAGAGCACGGGCAGCACCCTGTCCGACGTGTTGTATCCGGCGCGAGCGCGGATATAGGCCTTGAGCTTGCTCGCCACGACGAGAATCTCCCCGTCATCCGTGGCGACGGCGGCGGCGGCAGCGGCTCTTCGGGAAGCGAGCGCCACGGCTGCGTGGATGGGTTCGGGCTTCGTCGGCGCCCGTTGCTCGATCGCCCAGGCCTCGCGATGCCGCTCCGTCGGCAGATGGATTTCCCAACAAGTGACAGAACAAAAGGCCAGCGCCGTCCGAACTCGATTACAGGTCGATACGCTGCAGGTGTAGTACGCGCCGCCCAACGCGATGTCCTGCTTGCACGCGCTGCAGCGTCGCCAGAGGTCCGCCATGTCTTCTCCCCGTTCACCTCTCGAACCCTGCGGCGGACAGTACCCGAATTCGGGCAGGACCGTTTCGAGTCGTCGCTACCCGGCCGATCGATCGCGCGCCTCCACCACCTGCAGCGATGCCCGCGCGAGCGCGGCGGCCATGTGGGGCTGCCAGAATCTCTTCACGATCAGCCAGGTCAGGGGCCAGGTCAAGATCGATCTCGGGCGCAATTCACTGCGCCAGATCGCCTTCACGATCGGGCTCGAGTCGGCAGCCCCCGCCTGCTCGAAGGTCCAGGTGCCGCGAACAGTCGCAATCAGGAATCTCAGGGCGTTCGTCGGCTCGCTGATCGTGTACGCGAAATGGCGAGGACGATCGACGGCGGTCAGCGTCTCGAGCATCCCGGACCCATCGGCCAGCCGAATGATGCGCGACTCACCGATCGAGTCCCAATTGCCCGTCTGGTCTTCGACGCCCTCGACGGCCGGCAGGGGCCCGTATCCCTGCATGATGGTGCGCAGATCGATGCGCGCCAGGACGTCGAAAACCGTCTCGAGTTCGGCCGCGATCGAGCCGCTCACTTCGACGACGAGGGCTCTCATGTCGGCGTCGACGCCGATTCGACCTCGATCGTCCATCGCAGCAGGAGATTCGAAATCCCTCGCTCGTGCCACGGCGACGAGCAGCCCACCGATTCGACCCTCCCCAAACGATTCAAGATTGGACGCTTCACGCCATCCGCCCCCCGCGCTCGAGGCGCACCCTTCGAGCTGCCACCCGATTTGCCGCCCGATTTGCCGCCCGATTTGCCGCCCGGTGCAGACACTTCCCGGGGGTCGCCTCCAGACCCATTACGCCAGCGCCGAAGACCCTCCAGCCGAGCATAGGCAGCGAACCGTCCAGCGAGCAAGCCGAGCTGCCGGGCGCGAGCGGGGCTGCCTGCCTCAAACTGCGCACATCCTCGAATCTCGAACTTTCGGAGCTATTGTTCGCGATCCGAGTCGACCGCCGATCCCGACAGTCTTGCGTGGGATCCCGACGGAGTGCCCCAACGCCCGTGCCCGAACTATTTTTCCCCCTGCTCGCCATCCTCGCCGGCTGCTCCCTACTCTACGCAGGCGGCAACATGCTCGTGATGGCCGCGACCTTCATCGCAGATCGAATCGGAATGAGCACGGTTGCGATCGGTGCCACGGTGGTTGCGGTGGGAACGAGTGCACCCGAGCTCACCGTGAGCCTGGGTGCCGCACTCAAGGGGCACAGCGACATCTCGGTCGGCAACGTCGTCGGGTCGAATGTCTGCAACATCATCCTGGTGCTCGGGCTCTGCGGAATGGTCGCTCGCCTGCGCGCTTCGCGGCAGGTCTACCGACTGGACTTTCCGATCCTGATCGTCGTATCGGCGATCTTCACATGGATGATCCGCAACCACGAGATCTCCCGGCTCGAGGGATTCGCACTGATGTCCGGTCTCGCGAGCTACGTCTTCTGGAATCTGCGTCGCGCTGCCGAGCACAAGCATGTCGAGGAGTTCATCAAGGAGGAGGTCGCCGGGGCGATCGAAAAACACGAGCGGCACTGGACCGGCCTGGCCGGCCGCGCGATCCTCGGCATCTTCTTTCTCGCCCTGGGCGCCAAGTGGTTGGTCGACGGTTCGCTGAGGGCGCTCGAGCCCTTCGGCCTCTCTGAAGCCGCCATCGGGGTCACCATCGTGGCCCTGGGCACGAGCGTGCCCGAAATCGGCACATCGATCATCGCCGCACACAAGGGTCATGGCGACCTTCGTTTTGAAACTCGATCGCCTCACCTTGAGTTGTTACAGTGCGTTGTTTTCAGACACGATTCAGACACATGTTCAGACGTATGTTTTGTTTCAGACATTTTT
>PVBE011051690.1_pt1 | contig 13894 bp, 18 predicted proteins | sample 1631181 | NCBI WGS metagenome assembly PVBE01 (sample SAMN08397723, study PRJNA350692) | Marine metagenome, whole genome shotgun sequencing project. | isolation source: water | place: Pacific Ocean | collected 2012-04 | reverse complement strand
CGGTCAACACCGGGACCCCCGCGGTCGGAACGGATGTCCTCACCATCAATGTCGACGTAGATCGCATCTGGGGGATTACCGGGGGCCAGTACTGCGCGCTTCGTCTTCCCGAAGAAGACAGCTGCACAATCCTGTGGGTGGACGTACATGCGCAGGAGGTCGTCCACGAGGTCACCGATCTGGCGCCGAATGCATGGGTAGACGCAGAGAGCGGCACCATCATCGAGCCCAGCCGCTCCAGTGCAATCCTGGAGCGAAGCATGAGTGGAGCGGAGCGACGGGTGATCCGCGCACTGCCCGAGGGCGAGTGGATCGTCTTTGGGCCGCGGGGAATTCTGGATGCAAGCTCAGGGGCCGCCGGCGCAATCTAAAAGTCGACGCTCTGCCCGCAGCCGCAGGGCCGCTTGGCCTGTGGATTGTCGATCTGGAAGCCCGCTTCCATGATGGTCTCCACCCAGTCGATGGTGGAGTTCTGCAGCAGCTTGACGTGCTCTGGGTTCAGGAACACCTGCACTCCATCGATCTCGACGACCTGATCGCCCTCTTCTGGGGCCTCCTCAAGCTCCAGCACATACTTGTAGCCGGAGCAGCCACCGCCGGTGAGCCCGAAGCGCAGACCAAAGCCTGGCATCTCGAACTCCTCCTGGAGCCGCTTGATATTCTCGACCGCAGAGGGTGTGAGTTGGACCACAGACACGTTCTCTCCCTGAGCACAGTCTACCCGGAGGTCACACAGACCTCCAGATTTCCAGGATCAGCTGCCGGTACCGGTGTCCGTTCCCGTGTCGGTGTCGGTGTCGGCGTCGGTATCGGCGTCGGTATCGGTATCGGTATCGGTATCCGTATCCGTATCGGTATCGGTGTCCGTGTCCGTGTCCGTGTCCGTGTCCGTGTCCGCATCCCCACCCGTGTCAGGTGCATCACCCGTGTCAGGTGCATCACCCGTGTCAGGTGCATCACCCGTGTCGGGTTCCGGGGCAGAGTCGGTCCAGTTGAAGTCGTAGGTTCCCTCGGACACACATGATTCATCCGTGATTCCGGCCAGCGCCAGCAGCGTGGCGCAGTCATCACCCACGCAGGATCCGGTCGCCACGAGGGCAACAGTGGACTCCGTCTCCGAGGTGAATGTGCCAGACATCTCATTGGTCACGGTGATCACAGCGTCCATAGGCGGCAGTTCCACTCCAGCAAACTCACCGCCCTCGGTGAAGTCGGTCACCATCTCGCCAGAACCAGTGAAGTCCATGTCGTCGAGGGTGAAGGAAACCGCGGTTCCGCCATCAGTCGACACGTCAAAACCACTGCCGGTCACGGCAAGCTCCGCGTAGACCTCTGCCTCAGCCGAAAGTCCGAGCAATATGCCGAGCATGCACTCATCATTCGTGAAGTCAAAGTTGGTTCCGACCCAGTCACCCTCCGTTGGCGCAAACACACAGTCCTCGTTGACCTCGCCATCGCAGTTGTTGTCGACCTCGTCTTCGCAGTCTTCTTCCGCCGCCGGGTTGGAAGCCGCATCCTCATCATCGCAGTCCCACATGCCATCCGTGGCGGCCATGGCACCATCTGGCGCTGTGTCACAGTCGCCCTCAACACTCCCGAACGGGTCGGCATAGCCGTCTCCGTCCGCATCCTGGTACCAGGTACAGTCCGTGTCACCGGCTGTGATGTTGACTGAGACTCCAGCCTTCTTTCCGCAGCCCGCGGCGAGGATGAGGGCAATCAGACCGATACGCATGGATTCCTCCGGTTTCAGCGGGGCACAGCATAACCGTCCCGGCAGCGTTCACAACACCTGATTTACGTCGTCGGGACAGTGGCGGTGGCACCAGAGTCTGTAAACGCGCCATGGCACCTGTGCCGCCACAAATGCATAAAGGGCCGGCCCCAGCTTGTGTGTGGCGAACGCAGACGCGAATTCAGCGTGTCCCATGAAGATAAAAGCACGCGTCATTCCGCAGCCTGGGCACTCCAGCCCGGTGAGGGCCCGCAGCGGGCAGAGCGGCGGGATGCTCCAGCCAGCGATGGAAGCAACATCCGGGGTGGTGCTCATCACCAGGCTCAGGAAGATGACTACGGCGCTGAGGCCAAGCCAGAAGCGCTCTGCAGATGGGTAGATATCCCTATCCAGGGCCATCATCAGGCCTTGTTTCGGCGGCCGCCACGCCCCACGATGCCGGCGATCCGATCGAGAATCCCATTGATGAAGGCCCGACTCTGCTTGTCGCCGTAGCGCTTGGCGAGCTCAAGTGCCTCATTGATGCACACACTCGCCGGCACCTCTGGGCAGCCAATGAGCTCATAGGTCGCCAGGCGGAGGATGTTCCGGTCCACCACCGGCATGCGGGTCAGCCGCCAGTTGTTGCTCGCCTTCTCAATGAGGGTGTCGATCTCCTCACGGCGAGCGTCCACACCAGCCACCACCTCCTCGGAGAAGGCAATCTCTTGGGGCTCAGCCGCCTTGGACCCCAGGCCACCGTCGACCTGACCACTCCACAGGCTCGGTATGCCCTCCGCAGCAGCACTGCCGGCAATGTCCGCCTGGTAGAGGGCCTGGAGGGCAAACTCTCGGGCACGACGCCTGGACATCAGCCCTCCTCGATGGACTGGACAACTCCGACCATCTCAATGGCAGCCAGTGCAGCCTCCTCGCCCTTGTTGTGACCATGGGGATCGGCGCGCTCCTTTGCCTGCTCCACGGTGTCCGTGGTCAGCACGCCGAATGCCACAGGCAGGCCGGTTCGCAGGACGACCTCATTGACCCCTTCGGTCACAGCGTGGGAGACATACTCAAAGTGCGGCGTACCACCCCGGATGACGCATCCCAGTGCGATCACGGCATCGAAGTCGCCGGTCTGGGCGAGCTTCATGCATGCGAGCGGAACCTCGTAGCAGCCAGGAACCCAGACGACGGTCGCATCATCGGTATCAATGCCGTGCCGACGGAGCGTGCGGAGAGCGCCGTCGAGCAGGGGCTCGGTGATGAACTCATTGAACCGGGACACGACCAGCGCATAGCGCCCGCCAACCTCGGCCTTGTCCACATCGATGATCTTCGGCATGAGCGTGTCCTAGGAGGCTTCTACATCTGGAAGCAGGTGTCCCAGGTGCAGTTTTCGCGCCCGGAGGAAGGGGGCATTTTCTTCAGAGATCGGTACATGCAGCGCGACTCGCTCCACGACCTCCAGCCCATAACCCTCCAGGCCCACGATCTTGCGCGGGTTGTTGGTCATCAGCCGCATCTTCTTGACGCCGAGGTCCACCAGGATCTGGGAACCCACACCGAGGTGGCGCAGCCCGCGGCCTTGTGTGGTGACGACCGGCTCCTCGGGCTCTTCCTCCACCTGCACGCTGGCGCGAATCCGGGAGAGGAGAGCATCGGTCGCCTCTCCGCCGATGTGCATGTACAAAAAGACCCCCTCATCCGCATCGTGGATGGCACCGAGCGCGGTCTCCATCTGCAGTCGTGCATCTGAGCTCATGGCGCCGAAGACATCCGAGACCGGAGAATAGGACTGCACCCGAGCCAGGACCGGCTCATCACCGCTGAGATCGCCGCGCCACAGCGCGAGGTGCAGGCTGGCAGAAGTGTTCTCCTGGTAGACCCGGGCCTGGAAGCTACCGAGCCCCGGAATCTGGACAGGTGCATCCACCTTGACCTCCACCAGCGTCTCGTGACGAAGCCGCCAGCGGATGATGTCTGCCACAGTGACGATCCGGATGTTGTGCTTGGCGCCGAACTTCTCGAGGTCCGGGAGCCGTGCCATGGTTCCGTCATCGTTCATGATCTCGCAGATGACGCCAGAGGGCGGCAGTCCCGCAAGCCGGGCGAGGTCCACAGAGCCCTCTGTCTGGCCTGTCCGCACAAGGGTGCCACCGTTTCGGGCCCGCAGCGGAAAGATGTGTCCAGGGGTCACCAGATCCTGTGGGCCGTTGTTGGGGTCGATGGCAGCCTGGATGGTTCGCGCCCTATATGCAGCCGAGATGCCGGTGGTGACGCCCTCGCGGGCCTCGATGGAGACGGTAAATGCGGTGGAGAAGGGGCTGTGGTTGTGGCTGGTCATCATGGGAAGCCTGAGCTGATCCACTCGCTCTTCGGTCAGTGTGAGGCAGATCAGGCCCCGGCCGTAGCTGGCCATGAAGTTGATGGCTTCCGGCGTCACAGCAGCCGCAGCCATCGTGAGATCGCCTTCGTTCTCCCTGTCCTCATCATCGATCAGGATCACCATGCGTCCCGCACGGATGTCCTCGATCGCGTACTCGACCCGCCGCAGCGGATCGGAGTCCATCACCTCAAAGCTCATGACTTCTTCCCTCCGTCGATGCCCAGCGCAGCAACTCGCTCCGCCAGACCTGCCCCATCGACACCCAGCATCCGCTCCAGGTACCGCGCGATGAGATCTACCTCCAGGTTGACCTCTCCGCCCGGCGTATGCCTTGCCAGCGTGGTGTGTTCCGCCGTGAATGGAATGATGTTGACACGAAATGCGCTCTGATTCACCTCATTCACCGTGAGGCTGACCCCATCCACGGTCACGCTGCCCTTGGGCGCGATGTACTTTGCCAGGTCATCGGGAGCTGTAATCCAGAGGACGTAGCTCTCCTTGATCTCGGTGATCTCGGTGAGTGTGCCCACGCCATCGACGTGGCCAGAGACGATGTGTCCATCCAGGCGGTCTCCCACCGCGAGTGCCCGCTCGAGGTGGACCCGATCCCCTGTCTCAACCCGACCCATGGTCGTGCAGTCCAGCGTCTCCTTGCCCAGCGCCACGGTGAAGCGGTCCGGCTCCGAGATCGCCTCTGCGGTCAGACAGACGCCGTTGACGGCGATGGAGTCGCCCAGTCCGATACCATCCTCACCACCGACGGGGAAGCCGGTTCGGATCTCGAAGGTGCGGCCGTGGCCCCGCGGGGCAGTGGCCATGATGGTTCCCATGTCCGAGATGATTCCGCTAAACATCAGGCACGCTCCAGGGTGAGGTGGGCATCTCTGCCCACTGTCTCGGTGGCCACCACGGTGAATCCGGGAGCAGCGGCCAGGGGGAACGGCGCACCGCCCACCCAGCCCGGTCCTCCTGCGAGGATGCGCGGGCCGAGGAAGAGCTCGACCCTGTCCACCAGGCCCTGGTCGAGGAGGCTGCGAATGACCTTGCCCCCACCCTCCACTAGGACGCTGTGCACGCCGCGGTCCGCCAGGTCGGAGAGCACCGGTCCCAGGGCCACCCCGGTCTCTGCTCGTGGAACTTCCACGATGTCGGCCGGGATCTCCCGAGAGGTCGCACCCTGTGCGCAGTAGATGACCGGGCGGCGCCCGGCACCGAGCACCTTGGCATCCGCAGGGCAGCCCAGGTCGGTATCCAGGAGCACGGGGAGCGCATCACGCCCCCCGTCCAGGCGGGTGTTCAGCGAGGGATCGTCTGCCCGGAGGGTTCCGGCACCCACCAGGACCGCGTCGTGTGAGTTCCTCAGCGCGTGACCGGCGGCCCGCGCCTCGGGGCCGGTAATCCACTGGCTGTCCCCATCCACATCCGCAATGCGCCCATCCAGGGTGATGGCTGCCTTGACCGTGACCCAGGGCCGTCCACGCTCGAGCACGGAGAAGTAGGCCTCGTTGAGCGCCCGGCACTCCGCCTCGGCCACGCCGACCTCCACTTCGATGCCTGCAGCCTCCAGCTGTGCAATCCCCTTGCCCTGCATCCGGGGGTCCGGGTCGATGACACCCACCACCACCCGCCCGATTCCCGCGCGAATGATCGCATCCGTACAGGGGGCAGTGCGACCGTGGTGGCAGCACGGCTCCAGGTTCACGTACATGGTGGCGCCAGCGGCATCGGCCTGAAGCTGATCGAGCGCATCCACCTCTGCGTGGGCCTCGCCCGGCGCGCGGTGCCAGCCTTCCGTGAGGATCTCTTCCCCACGAATGATCATCGCCCCCACCATGGGGTTGGGGGCGGTCCTTCCTCGGCCCTTGGAGGCCAGGCTCAGGCAGCGGTGCATCCAGCGGCTCTCAGCCATCACCGTCCCCTTGCCCGGAGTCTACCCAGGGTCGGAGAAGCTCCTGGAAGTCCGCTGCGGACTGGACCTCCTGATAGACGCTGGCGAAACGCAGATAGCCCACAAGATCCATGCCCTTGAGCTGGGCCAGCACGGCATTGCCGACCTCGGTCGCCGGCACCTCGGAGCGCCCCTTGGAGGCAACCTCCGCCTCTACGCGGGTCGCCGCCTCCTCGAGGTGGCGAGCGGAGACGGGCCGCTTCCTGCATGCGATCCGGAGGCCAGCGAGTACCTTCTCCCGGTCGAACGGCTCCCGGGTGCCATCCTTCTTGATGATGAGCGGCGTCTTGCGGTCGATGCGCTCGTGAGTCGTGAAGCGGTGCTCGCAGCCCTGACACTGCCGGCGGCGGCGGATCCCATCCCCGCTGGCGCGAGTCTCCAGCACATCCGACTTGGGATGATCACAGATGGGACAGAGCATGGCTGGTCCTGTGCGCCTAGCTGGCGCTCAGCTCCGGGTAGATGGGGAACCGGTGGCAGAGGCCGTGGGTCTCAGTGCGAACCCGGGCACGAAGTGCTTGATCGGCGGGCTCAGCGAGCACGTCCGCGATCCAGTCAGCGATCTGCACTGACTCTGCAGCGCCCATCTCCCGGGTGGTCATAGCCGGCGTGCCGATGCGGATGCCGCTGGTGACCATGGGGCTGCGCTGCTCACCGGGCACCGTGTTCTTGTTGACCGTGATTCCGGCCTCACCGAGCAGGGCTTCAGCGTCCTTGCCCGTGAGCTCACTGGGTACGGCGGACTTGCTGAGATCGATGAGCATCAGGTGGTTGTCCGTTCCGTTGCTGACCAGTCCGAGGCCTCGGGCCATCAGTCGGTCGGCCATGGCGGCGGCATTGGTCACGATCTGCCCGCAGTACTCCTTGAAGGAGGGCTGAAGCGCCTCACCGAAGGCCACAGCCTTGGCTGCGATGCAGTGCATCAGCGGGCCACCCTGGGTGCCAGGGAAGACCGCGGAGTTGATGTCCTTCATGTGCTCCCTGAGCGCCATGATCATGCCACCACGGGGGCCACGGAGGTTCTTGTGGGTGGTGGTAGTGACCACCTGGCAGTGGGGGAAGGGGCTGGGATGGTGGCCGGTAGCGACCAGGCCCGCGATGTGGGCGATGTCTGCCATGAGCAGCGCGCCCACCTCGTCTGCGATGGCCCGGAAGGCCTCGAAGTCGATGAATCTGGGGTAGGCACTCGCACCGGTGACGATCAGACTGGGCCGGTGCTCCAGGGCCCGGTCCCGGACCAGGTCCATGTCGATGCGACCGTCCGCACCCACCTGGTAGTGGACCGCCTTGTAGAGCTTGCCGCTGGAGTTGACCGGAGACCCGTGGGTCAGGTGGCCGCCGTGGGAGAGGTCCAGGCCCAGGATGGTATCGCCGGCCTCAAGGAGGGCCAGGTAGACCGCTTGATTGGCCTGGGCACCCGCATGGGGCTGGACGTTGACGCCGATGTCGTGTCCTTCCACCATGAAGAGCTCGCGTGCACGGCGACGTGCCAGGTTCTCGACCACGTCTACGTACTCGCAGCCGCCGTAGTAGCGCCGGTTGGGGAGCCCCTCGGCGTACTTGTTGGTCAGGGTCGACCCGAGCGCCTCGAGCACCGCCGGGGACACGTAGTTCTCCGAGGCGATCAGCTCCAGGTCGTCCTGCTGACGCCGAAGCTCGTCGTTGATGGCTGCTGCTGCAGCCGGGTCCTGTGTCGCCAGCGTTGTCATAGAGCCCCTCGAGAGGAGGTCACCGCTCCAGCGCGGTGATCTTGTCAATCCGGCGCTGATGCCGGCCGCCTTCATACTCCGCATCGAGCCACGCGGCGAGGATCTCCCGGGCCAGGCCCTGGCCGACCACGCGCTCCCCCATGCAGAGAATGTTGGCGTCATTGTGCTGCCGAGTCGCCCGAGCCGAGAAGGCATCGGAGACCACAGCGGCACGGATTCCAGCCACCTTGTTGGCCGCCATGGCCATGCCCACACCTGTGCCGCACAGGAGCAGGCCAAAGTCAGCCTCCCCGCTAGCGACGGCTGTAGCCACCTTGGCGGCAAAGTCCGGGTAATCGCAGCTTGCGTGCTCCAGCGTGCCGTGATCGGTCACAGAGTGTTCCTGATTCTGCAGGAACTCGAGCAGGCCTTGCTTGAGGGCCAGCCCAGCGTGATCGGATCCGGTCGCGATGCGCATCTTCCCTCCTCAGTCCTTGAGCCGCTGGAAGACCAGCGAGGCGTTGGTCCCACCAAAGCCAAAGGCATTGGACAGGGCAGCATCCACCTGTGTCTCCCGGGCCACTCCAGGCACGTAGTCCAGGTCGCAGCCCTCATCGGGGGTCTGAAGCGTAGCTGTGGGCGGGATCAGTCCGGTGGTGAGCGCCTTGGCGGTGAGCACAGCCTCCAGTCCGCCCGCAGCACCGAGGAGGTGACCGGTCATGGACTTGGTGGAGGAGACGGCCAGCTTCATGGCGTGGTCCCCAAAGACCGTCTTGATGGCCTGGGTCTCGTGGATGTCGTTTTGGGGTGTAGAGGTCCCATGAGCGTTGATGTAGCCCACATCTTCCGGGCTCAGGCCCGCGCACTTGAGAGCCGACTGCATGCAGCGGACTGCACCGGCATGTCCCGGCGGAGGCTGGGTGATGTGGAAGGCATCGTTGGTGAGTGCGTAGCCGACAAGCTCGCAGTAGATCCTGGCGCCACGCGCCTGGGCATGCTCCAGGGCTTCCAGCACCACGACCCCTGCACCCTCGCCCATCACAAAGCCATCCCGGTCCTTGTCAAAGGGGCGGCTGGCGGTGCCGGGATCGTCGTTTCGGGTGGAGAGCGCCTTCATGACCATGAAGCCGGCGATACCCACCGGCAGGACAGCCGCCTCGGCTCCACCTGCCACGATGAGGTCTGCATCACCGGCGCGGATGGTGCGCCAGGCCTCGCCGATGCTGTGGTTTCCGGTGGCGCAGGCTGTGCTGATGCAGAGGCTGGGGCCTCGGGCACCGATCTTCATTGCAACCGGACCGGCCGCCAGGTTGGTGAGGGCGCGGGGGATGAAGAAGGGGGTCAGCCCCCGGTAGCTCTCGGCCTCAAAGTTATTGGCGCCCTTGACGATCTCAGCCAGGCCGCCGATGCCGGTACCAACAAAGACGCCTGCGCGATCGCCCAGGCCATCTCCGCTGATGTCCAGGCCAGCGTCCTCGACAGCCTCAAAGGAGGCGGCCGCAGCGTACTGCATGAAGCGGTCCATGCGCTTGGTGGACCTGCGGTCCAGCACAGTCGCCGGGTCCCAGTCGCGCACCTCTCCGGCGATCTGGACGGGCCAGTCGGTAACGTCAAAGTTGGTGATCCGACCGATGCCAGAGCGGCCAGCGGTGATGGCGTCCCACGTCTGGGGAACATCATGGCCGCATGGGTTGACCGTTCCGAGGCCGGTAACGACGACCCTGCGCACGGGGTCCTTCCCGAGGGAGCTTCATGCCCCCATGTGTTCGTTGATGTAGTCGATGGCGTGCTGAACGGTAGAGATCTTCTCTGCATCCTCGTCCGGAATTTCGATGTCGAATTCCTTCTCAATCAGCATGACCATCTCGACAATGTCCAGGCTATCGGCGCCCAGATCATCGATGAATGAGGCATCAGGGACGATCTCATCCGGGCTCACACCCAGACTCTGCGAGATGAGCTCCTTCACCTTGGCGACGACTTCTTCACTGGTGGCCATGGCAGGCTCCAAGAAAGCGAGAGTGATGAACGGGCCCGGGGGCCCTCTCCAAGCGCGATAAGCGTGGGCCGCTTGTATATCTCGGCAGGGCGCTACGGCAACCGAATCAAGCGGGTGTTTCGGCCTTCAGTGTCTCAGACACGGCATCACCGATGTGGCTCGCGAGGTGCTCGGCTGCACATCGATGGGCTCTGCGGATGGCAGATGCCACTGCCTCAGCGTCCGCGCGGCCATGGCCGACCACGACCACGCCGTCCACTCCGAGGAGCTGTGCGCCACCGATCGCGGCGTACTCTGTGCGGCTCCGAAAGCGTCGGAATGCACCTGAGATGAGCCAGGCCCCGAGCTTTGCCGAAGGCCGGCGGCGAATTTCTTCTTTGAGCAGCTTGCTCACAATCTCCACGGTGGCTTCCACGGACTTCAGCATCACATTGCCGACGAAGCCATCGCAGACGAGGACATCACACGCACCTCGGAAGGCCGCTGTGGGCTCGACCTGACCGATGAATCCCACGGGGAGATTGCTGAGCACCTCGACAGCGGCCTGCACCAGGGCGTTGCCCTTGCCGGCCTCTTCACCGTTGGAGAGCAGCCCGACCCGGGGCTGTGCGATGTCCAGCACGTCTCTGGCAAAGACATGCCCCATGACCGCGAACTGCCCCAGCTGGGCCGGCTTGCAGTCCACATTGGCGCCCAGGTCCAGGATGACCAGCGAGCCGCCGTCGAGCCGAGGCACCACGGTGGTGACGGCAGGGCGGTCCACTCCGGGAATGCGACCCAGCTCCACCATGGAGGCCGCCATCACCGCACCGGTGTTCCCACAGCTCACGGCGGCGCATGCATCCTTGGCCTTGACCGCGGCCATGGCCAGCCTGACGCTTGCCTCTGGCTTCTTGCGCACCACGGTGGCGGGCGAGTCGTCCATGCTCACCACATCTGGCGCGTGGCGGATCGGCAGATCCACATCCTTGGGAATCAGGGGGCGCAAGAGAGCCTCGTTGCCCACCAGGAGCACCGGGAGTCCTTCTCGAACGGCCTGGACCGCACCTGCCACCTGGGCCTCGGGGGCGCCATCGCCGCCCATCGCATCGAGCGCGACCGGGCTGAGGGTCATGGGACCGGGCCTCTCAGGCCTGCTCTGCGTCCCCGGTCACCTGCACACCGCGGTAGTGACCGCAGCTATCGCAGACGTGGTGGTACAGCTTCAGCTCGCCGCAGTTGGGGCAATCGTGGACCGCCGCCTTGAACTTGAGCGCGTCATGCGAGCGGCGCATGCCCTTGCGGCTCTTGGATGTGCGCTTCTTGGGAACTGCCATGGCGTCACCTGATTATGCAGTGGAGTCAGAGGGGTCTGGCTCCGAAGACCCCACCCGTTATTCCGGCAGCCGCAAGCCTGCAAAGGGATTTGGTCTCTCGGGACCATCCTCAGTCCCCTCGGCGACCGCCCCTTCGGGCAACGCGCAGGGCCCAGAGCCATCCACAGGATCCACACCGGGATCACCGCAGCGGACCCGATCAGGGGTCTGAAGTGCCAGCTGTTCCATAAGTACTGCACCCAGGTCCAGGGCCTGCCCATCGTGCCAGCCCACATCGAGCTCGCCTTCTTCCAGGCCGTGGTCGGAGTCAGCCAGGAGGTCGCCGGGTGGGTTGTAGTGCATGCGGACATCACCAGTGAGTGTCATCCGAACGCTGTCACCGCAGCGGTCGCAGGACCTCAGGAGGGTGACCCGGGTCTTCCCGCCCACAGCGACCTGGTCTGCGATGCGCGTGAGGGTGAGGGTGACCTGAGCACTCTCTGGGGGATCATCGACATGTGGGTCCGAGGTGGGCTCCCCGGGGGTGGCTCGAACGGTACTGACCGCAGCGACCACCCAGGTATCGGTGTCATCAGCGGTGATTTTGAGACCAGCGTCACTGATCTGGTCCAGGAGGATTCGCATTTTCAACCCCAGATTGGCTCGGGTGCGAGCTCAACGTGGGCGCAGGCGCGCCCGCAGCTTCGGATGGCGTCGAGGTGGGCCCCCGCGCCAGCATAGGTCTCTCTCAGTTCTCCCTCATAGTGGCCAATGGGCGCCTTGAAGGGGCAGGAGTGTACTCGCCCGGTGGCGGTCACGACCAGGCGCTGGCCGCCCACGGGGCAGCGCCATCGTCTGCGACGTCCGGGGCTCTCCCTGTGCTCCACACCGGGCTCTCCGTCCTGGCTGGCGACCATGGCGTGGATCTCATCCACGGCAGCGGCGGGTGTGCGGCCGAAGGTTCCGGCAGCATCCACCACTGCATCGAGGAGCTCGGGGTCTGCGGGCATGTCCTGGGCCTGGTAGGGCGCCATGATGCGCATGCCATCGGCGCCGATCTGCCGGGCCCAGCCGACGACTGCACGGACTTCCTCGGTGACGGGCCCGCGCCAGGGGATGGCCACCTCTATGTCCAAGGGTGCGCTGCGCTCTCGCTTGGCTGCGACCAGGTTCAGGACGGCGCTGGTGGCCTCGGGGCCGGGGTTTCCGACAACCGCGCGATGGGTCTGGTCCGAGACTCCTCCGACGAGAACCCGGATGTGCGAGAGTCCAGCATCCAGGAGCGCCTCCGCGCGGGCACGGTCGATGCCGGTGCCGTCGGTGACGACCAGGGTGGGGCACTCCAGGCGGTGTGCAAAGCGAACGATCTGCACCAGTGCGCCGTGGTCTCCGCTGTGGTGGGCGAGGATGGTGACGTCGAGGGGCCCGAGCCACTGCACGGTCTGGGCGAGGATCTGATCGAAGTCACGGGGCTGCAGCGGGTCTCCCGGGCCGAGGGCGCCTTCGAGGTCCGCCTCGTCCAGGCGAATCACCAGGCGCGCGGGAGCACCGAGTTCTGGGTCCACGCGGGAGAGGCGCGCCCAGCTTCTACGGAGGGCGGCGCGGGTCGCTCGCAGCTGGTGTTCGAGTTGTCGCATCGCCGTTGTGCGCTACCTTCTGTAGGTGATGGGGGATCGCTCCCCCGAATAACCCCCCGGAGTCTGAGTGTTCCGTCATCTGTGCATGTGCGTGCTTGCCGCTGCGCTCCTGGCATGTGGTCCGGATGCTCAGGAGAAGGCGGCCCGGGACTATGCGGCGCAGATGACGCCGCTGCTGCAGCGCAACGCGGCCTTGTCCCGGTCCTTCCTGGACCTGGCGGCCCAGATCAAGAAGCACAAGGCAAGTCCGCAGATGGTGGCGGACAAGCTGCAGACGCAGATGATTCCGCGCGCGAGGTCGCTGCACGAGAGTGCTCAGGCCATTCAGCCTGCGGTCTCTCCTCTGGACGGGATCCATCTGGGGCTGGTCCGTGCGTGGGGGAACCGGGTGGCGGCCTACGAGGCCATGCACGGAGCCTGGGTGTCGGGGGATCTCGGTGCCTTCGAGGGAGCCTCGGAGGATCATCGGACTGTGTTCAAGGCGGAGCAGCGCTACTTCGACTCCACCCAGAAGCTGATGGCTGGCTACGAGCTCACGCTGGACCGCTACCCTTGAGCTTGCTGGGCCTGCATAGCCGGGGCTGATCGATTAACGGCGCCTCCTCTCTGGAGGAGTCATGCGCGTACGCTTCGCCCCCTCACCCACTGGCTATCTGCACATTGGTGGTGCTCGGACCGCCTTGTTCAATTGGCTCCTGGCGAAAAAGCACCAAGGCAGCTTTGTGCTGCGCATCGAGGACACGGACAGGAAGCGGTCCAAGCCGGAGTTCGAGGCACAGATCCTTCGGGACATGGCCTGGCTGGGTCTGGACTGGGATGAGGGTCCGGAGACTGGTGGGGAGCGTGGTCCGTATCGGCAGTCGGAGCGCCAGGGTCGGTATGATCAGTACCTGGCCAGGATGCTCGAGGAGGGCACGGCGTACCGGTGCACCTGCAGTCGCGAGCGCCTGACCGAGGTGCGCGAGGCAGCGCAGGCGGCGGGCAAGAAGCCCATGTATGACGGCCACTGCCGCGAGCTGGGGCTGGGTTCGGACTGTGGCGAGCATGTGCTTCGGTTCAAGTCACCGAGCGAGGGCCACACGGTGGTGAGGGATCTGTGCAAGGGCGATGTGCGGTTCGACAATCAGGAGCTCGACGATCTCATCATCCAGCGGACGGATGGCAGTCCCACCTACAACTTCGTGGTGGTGATCGATGATCACGAGATGGGGATCACCCATGTGG